>Ga0306864_1000043_pt1 | contig 54036 bp, 55 predicted proteins | sample AntRauTorckE5430_FD_190448 | JGI IMG/M metagenome (GOLD analysis project Ga0306864, IMG submission 190448) | Saline lake microbial communities from Rauer Islands, Antarctica - Metagenome Torckler E5 #430 (v2) (version 2) | ecosystem: Environmental > Aquatic > Non-marine Saline and Alkaline >...
TGGGGCCGGTACTGCCATTCATGGCCGTCTCGCTCGGGCAGGCAACTGGCTCGCCCGTGGTCGGCGTATTGGTAAGCGAATTCGGTTACGCCCATGCATTTTCTACTTTTTCCGCGATCGGCATCCTGGTCGCAATGTTGTCGCCTCTGTACCCGCGCTACATTGATCCTGAGCCCGAGGAGGAAGAGGTTGAAGACCAAACCGGCTTGCAGGCGGCGTACAATTATCAGCTCCTGGACGAAGATGGTGAACCTCTGGCACTCGACGCAGATGAAGCCGAGAACCCCTAACAGGCCACAGCACATGGATGACTGACAGCGAATGAATACGTCAAAAATAAATGACTGAAACAGGGCTCGCTTGTGCTCAGGGAAAGTAAACATCGAGAACTCAACGCTTCGGGTCGAATGAACCAGTATCCGGTAGATATTCCACGTTCCCAGCGTCGTAATTTTTACGCTCATCAATTTATCAAGAGTTTTTTGCCAGAGTCATCAAGGTTCTACTCATACTGATTTTATGGCCACTCTTGCAGTTATGACCACTATAAATGATCCGCCGACAGGACCGTAGGTTGCTACAGCGTGGTTGACGGCTCATTTTATTGGCATTTTGATCGGTCGTCTGGCACAGCGCGTGTGCGCACTTAGTCGATCAGGGAAAAAGCTATAACGAGTCGTGTTTTGACGCGCGCACTGAGCGCGCTGCTGGCGCTTTCAAGGCCATGCATCGCTTCAACCGCAAGCCGATGCGCGCCTGATGATCAATGGCGAGGCCACACAGTTTGGCGGCGCACCCGCAAGCGTCGAGGCCAACCTACTCTGTCTATGGGTCTGGGTTGGAGGCGCTGGGGAGTAACCCTGCAATCGCTCGTAGCGGCTCTTACTCTGGCAGGCCTGCCGCGCCTGAATCAACCAGGGTCTGTATGTCATCCGCGGAATAGCCGCAGGCTGCCAGCAAAGCCGCAGTGTCCTGCCCGAGGGCCGGGGCGCCTTGCAAAGGCTGCGTTGGCGAGGCTGAAAACCGGGCCGGGGCGCGGGTCTGGCGAATGTGGCCAGCCTGCGGGTGGTTGTACTCCACCAGTAACTCATTGGCCTGAACCTGTGGATGGTTCAACACCTCCGTGCGGGTCAGCACCGGCGCGCAGGGCACCAACTCTTGTTCCAATCGCGCAAGCCACTGCTCTGCCGAGTCTGATTTGATAACGGACTGAATCAGATCGAGCCGAGCGTCGATGTTTTCCTGCCGCAGCTCGGCCGTCAGAAACCTCGGGTCCTCGGCCCATTCCGGCCGATTCACCGCACGGATCAGCGCCTGCCATTCGCGATCATTCTGCACCGCAATAGTGATGCAACCGGTGGTTGTCTGGTAGATCAGATCCTGAAAGCTGGCGGCGGCCTGCTGTGGCAATTCGCCTTGCACAAACGTCTGGCTGCCCATGTCAGAACTCCACAGAAACGCAATGATGGCGTCCAGCATGGACAACCGGACATGTTGACCCTCACCGCTGCGCTCGCGGGCAAACAGGGCCGCGGTGATGGCCTGGGCAGCAGCAACACCCGTGAGTTTGTCAGGCAGAATGGTTCTGACCAGTTGCGGACGCCGTTCGTCAGTGCCGGCTTGCACCGTGGCTAAACCAGACAAGGCCTGAATCAGCGGATCGTAAACCGGCCGCTGGGCAAAGGGGCCGGCGTCACCAAAGCCACTGATAGACACCATAACCAGGTTTGGAGCCACCTTGCGCAATTCGTCCTCGCCCAGGCCCATCCTGTCGATCACACCGGGGCGGAAGTTCTGCACAAACACATCGGCGGTGGCCACCAGCGTTAACAGCGCTTCGCGACCCGCCGGCTCTTTCAGGTTAAGCGCGACCGATTTTTTGTTGCGGTTGTTATTGAGAAAAGACGCTGACACATTGCCCTGCCGGTTGGCGGCAGACCGAGTGAAGTCGCCGCCGGACGGATTCTCGACCTTGATTACCTCGGCGCCCTGGTCCGCCAGCATCATGGTAGCCAGGGGGCCAGACACCATGGCGGTCAAGTCAATAATGCGGATGCCGTTGAGTGGGCCTGTCATGTAAGTACTCCTGTCATGTAAGTACTCCTGTCACGTAGGTGCTCATGTCATCTCTAATGACCCAATGGCACCCATCGACGATAATCAATGAGCATTCATCTCTGAACTGATCCAGACCAGTCGATACCCTTTAACCCAATCACAACCGTATACTGAAAAAGATACAGCGTTTTTACAAGCGCCTTCTAATCGTTAATGTTTAGCGATAACCACTAAGACACTAGAAAGGAAGAGTACATTGTCGTCACAACGCCGTAATTGGAACGTCTGGTTAACCCTGCTGTTTGGCGCTTTAGGGCTTGTCCACGTAGTCAGTATGTCAGCAAGCGCTGTGGCAGAATTACCCCACATACTGGCGGCACTGACCGTTCTGATCCCGCTGACGATGTTTAGCTTCGTGTTGCGAAGCCCGTGGCCGGCAGCCGTGGCGCTTGTTATCCTCGCTGTTATAAACGTAACGCTGACCTGAAGGTGGTTGAGGCCATCAAGGATTGACCCCAGGCCGATGACTGTTTTTCACTGCACCGCGGGTTTTTTTCGTCTTGGGTAGCGTTGCATAAAGAGACGCAATAACGATCAGTGACCCACCGAACCACCCCAACGGTCCAATCGCGACCCTTGCCTGCTCTGTACTCCCTGATGAAGAATGGAAACAAGCAGAGGAAAGTCAGCGAAAATCAAATCGCAACAAATCTCATAACAGAATAAAAAGCCAGCGCTTCTTTTGTTAAAGGGCACGAGACAGCGAGCGTCACGACCTCGGGTCGCCATATCGCCAACCACACCGAAATTCGCAAAGACGCGGTTCTAAACGAATTCGGAGTGGGCCTGTTTCCCGACTTTTCAGTAACGGATGAAATTGAAACGGGGGTTATGATTCAGATACTGGCGGATTGGTCGATTGTCGGGAAATACCAAGGGCGGGTCAATCTGCAGTACCCACAATCACGATATATCTCGCCGTTGGTCAGGGCGTTTGTCAATTTCGCCAAAGAAAGTTTAGGAGCCGGGTGTTGGCGGGAGCAGAAAGGGTCAAATAATGACGCGTGAATGACTGGAAACTGACCTGCGATCATGCCCAATGGCGCCGACTCAGCGCCGCTCCTCGCGAATAAAGGGTTCACCCAGCGCGCCAGGCTGGCTGCTGTTGTCACGGCTGACAATCGCCACCCAGATCATCACCCCCAGGGTGACAGCGTACGGCGTCATGAACACGAAGTACTGTGGCAGACGGATACCCGAAGCCGCCATCTGCGGAATCAGCGCTTCGATGCAGCCAAACAGTACCGCACCGGCAAGCGCTTTCCAGGGTGCCCAGCGGGCAAAGATAACCAACGCCACCGCAATCCAGCCACGACCACCGATCATGTCGGCAACCCACATCTTGGTGCTCAACACCGATATGTAGGCGCCAGCCAGGCCGATCAGCGCTGAACCTGCAGCAATCGCCGCGCAGCGATAGGCCAGGACAGATATGCCAGCGGCATCCGCCGCCTGCGGGTTTTCACCTACGGCGCGCACGCGCAGGCCCAGCACGGTGCGATTCAATACCAGTACCGCCAGCAAAAAGACGATTGGAGTCAGGTAGACCACCGGGTTGTGCACGAACAGTTTGCCCACCAGGGGGAGCTCAGACAGCGGCCACAGTGGCAGGGCCTGCAGCCCCTGAACCGGTTTGTTGGTCCAGTTCATCAAGGTGCCGAGCAATCCGGTCAGGCCCTGACAGAAGAACACCAGCGCCAGACCGGAAATCACCTGATTGATCCGCATTACCAGCACCATCAGGGCAAACAACTGCGACACCACGGCGGCTGCGATCATGGCTATGACCAGGGCCCAGACCGTTGAGCCGCCGGTCATGATCGACGCACCAATACCCGACAGCGCACCTACCAGCATCAATCCTTCCGCGCCCAGCGCCAATACACCGGTGCGCTCGATGAGAATCAGCCCCAACGCCGCCAAGGCGAAGGGTACGGCAAAGTCGGGAATGTTGCCGACCCAGCTTATAAGCATCGTCATCAGCTCTGCCCTCCTTGAATACGGCGAATACGGTGATGAATAAAAAACTCCGAAGACGCCACGCAGATCACCAAAATGGCCTGTATCAGTTGCACCATGGAGAAAGGGATTTGATAGAAAACCTGCAGACTTCGGCCCGCCACAAACAGCGTTGCCACCAGCAGTGCGACCACCGTGGCGGCAATTGGCTGGTTACGTGCCAAAAAGGCAATCAAAATGCCGGAGAAACCGTAACCCGCGTAAAACGATTGAGTCAGACGTCCTTCCTGCCCCGCCGTCACCATGAAACCAGCCACACCAGCCAACGCACCGGACAGCAACACAGTAACCAGGACCACTCGCTTCACCGGCACGCCGACTGCACGCGCTACGCCGGGGCTGTTATCAACAAAGCGCAGATACAGGCTGGCACGCGACACATCGGTAAACCAGAGTACAAACAGCGCCGTTAATAGTGCCAGCACTACCGCCAGACTTAGCCCGTCGAACACTTCGGGTAGACGCTCGAAAATGCGATACTGCGGTGAGTAAGGAAAGGAATCTCGTGGGTCCTTCCAACTGCCGTAGACAAGATGCAGTAAGAAATTCAGCGCTATATAGTTGAGCATCAGGGTCGAAATGATTTCGTTGACCTTGAGATGCAACTTCAGCAGCACTGGTGCCAGCGCCCAAAGCAGACCGCAGATCAGCGCACTGAGCATCATCAGCGGCAGACGCAGCGAAGGCGGCCCGATCTCGAACAACGAAATAGCCGTGGCGCCAATTGCGCCCCAGATCATCTGCCCTTCAAGGCCCAGATTCCAGAACCGCGCGCGGAAGGCCAGGCACCCTGCCAGGCCAACCATGATAAGAGGCGCCGCCTGGAACAGAACCGCTCGCAGGCTCTGGCTGTCAAACAGAGTGAGAATCACAAACTCGTTGAGTAGTTCGCCCGCGGGTACGCCGGCGATGACCAGAATCGCTGCCGAGATCAGCAGGCCAACCACCAAAGCCAAGGCAATGACGATGGCCTGCCAGTACCAGGCCATTTGCTGACGCACTTCCAGCGTGTAACGTCGCACCAGAAAGGGTTGAAAGTTGGTCGCATCAAACATGATTCACCATGGCTTGTCCTATCGCCTGGCGATCTGCCGGTTGGGCAAATTCACCGATAATACGTCCCGCCGACATCACTCCAATACGATCTGCCAGCGCCATTACTTCATCCAGGTCTTCACTGATCAGTAGCACCGCGGCACCCGCATCCCGCGCGCTGCGTAAGCGCTTGTGCACCGCCAGCGTGGCGCGTACATCCAGCCCGCGACTGGGGCTGTGAACGATCACCAGCTGCGGCGGGCGGTTGAACTCGCGGGCGATAACCAGTTTCTGCGCGTTACCGCCAGAAAGCAGCGCCGCTTTTTGTCGCAGCGAACGCACTCCCTGCACATCAAACTCGCTGACGGCCGCGGCCGTATCGGCTTCAACGCGGCCTCGGTTCAGGAACCATAATGGTCCGTAGCGCCCGCTGTGAATTTCGCCCATGGCAAAGTTGTCACTGATCGACAACGGCGCAGCCAAGGCGGCGGAATAACGATCAGCGGGAATACTGGCGATGCCCAGTTCACGACGACGCGCAGCAGTCAGCGCGCGCAAATCCCCCTCGCCGATCAACTGCATGGAGCCAGAGACCGGCTCTGGTAAACCCATCAGTGCGCCGGCCAGTTCGCTTTGACCATTACCGCCCACTCCAGCGATGCCATAAATTTCCCCGGCTCGCAGGCTCAGATTGACACCACGCAGTACCGAGGAGTGAGCGTCACTGGAGTGCAGATTGCTGACTTCCAACTTAACCTCACCGGCCGCTTGGCTTGCCGGAATTTGGGGTGGGGTCGGTGCGTCACCGACGGTCAGCTTGACCAGTTCGCCCACCGAAACCGATTGCGGTTTGAGGCTGGCTACCGTGAGGCCTGCGCGCATGACGGTAACCTGGTCGGCGTAACGCATGACATCGTTCATCTTGTGCGTCACGAGGATGACGGCAGCGCCTTCCTGATGAGCAAAGTTCTGCACCGTGGTCAGCAAGTTTTCTGCTTCCGCATCGGTGAGCACTGCAGTCGGTTCGTCCAGAATCAAAATGCGGGCACCGGCCAACAGCACCTTGAGAATTTCAACGCGCTGCTGTTCGGCAACCGACAACTGGTCAACCCTTGCAAAAGGGTCGATGCTGAATCCCAGTTTCGCCGCTGTGGCCTTGATCTCCTCAGCGACTTGCTGCAGACGTTTGCGATAACGGCTGGCCTGCTGATTGCGCTGGCCGAGCAGTATATTTTCCACAACGCTGAAAGGTCTGACCAGCTTGAAGTGTTGATGCACCATACCAATTCCCTGGTTGGACGCGTCCAGTGGCCCTTTCAAACGCACCAGATTGTCATCAATGAACAGCGACCCGGTTTCCGGTGCGTACAACCCGGCGGCAATGTTCATCAATGACGATTTGCCTGCGCCATTCTCACCCAGCAAGGCATGTACTTCGCCCCAGCGGGCCGTAAAAGATGCGCCGGAAAGAGCCTTGAAGCCGTCAAACGATTTGCTGACGGCGTCGAGTTGGATCGCGTTCCTATGACTCATTGCTGGTTGATCACTCCTGTTACAAACCAGTCCATCGACCACAAATCGCCATCAGACAGCGACTCGCCCGCGGCCACTTTTTCATTGCCATCACGATCAGAAAGAGGGCCCGCGTAGATGAGCTTCTCACCCTTGAGCAGTTCATCACGCTGAGCCATGATCTTCGTCTCGTCTTCTTCGCTCACGGCTTTGCCGCAGCAGGCAATATCCGTTCCGCCCTGCTCCATGGACAGCAGCGCACCATATTCCATTGGCTTCCAGTTGCCGGCCATGATTTTCTTCAGTTCAGGAGCTAGAAAACGATCCCATACCCAAACCGAAGAGCAGACGGTGGCTTCAGGTGCAAACTCGCTCATATCGCGGTGATGACCCGTACCGTGGACACCGCGCTCCTGGGCAACGATCTGCGGAGTCGGACTGTCTACGTGCTGGCCGATGACGTCCGCACCCTGATCAATCAGCGCGGTCGCAGCGGCGCGTTCCTTGACCGGGTCGTTCCAGGCGCCGGTGCGGCGCGTTCCTTGACCGGGTCGTTCCAGGCGCCGGTGTAGATCACCGTCACGGTGGCGTCAGGATTGATCTCTTGAGCGCCCATCGCAAAGGCGTTGACGGTCCAGTTGACCTGGCCGAAGGGGTTGGCCGCGACAAAACCGAGCTTGCCGGTCTTGGACGCTGCGCCTGCAGCCATGCCACACAGGTATTGACTCTCGTAAGTGCGACCGTAGAAGGACACCAGATTGTCTGAATTGGTGGTACCAGAACCGTTCAGGAAGGCCACTTCAGGATACTTCTTAGCCAATTCCTTAAAAGTATCGGATGCAGCAGGTCGTAGGCATCAGGGGCGTTGAAACCAATGCAGCAGCTACCGGCATCCAAGCCCCGGAAAATCGGAGAACGTATCGCCTCTACTTCCGGGAAGTCGAACACGCGCTGATAAAAACCGCTTAAAGCTTTGATGTTGCGGGCGAAAACATTTACATAAGAGAGTTTGCTCATGTCAGGCCACCTTGCTGCCGCCAAAGGTGGTCTGGCGCACAAACTTGGACTGCAGGTGGTCACCGGAGGTGACCGGTGCGTAGCGCGGTTCGTCACCGGCTGGCAAACAGCTGGGCAAACACTTGACCATGACGTCGTAGTTGGGCTGATGGAAGAACACCAGTGACTGACGTTGTTGATCGCCGTCGACGTTTTCCGGCGGATTAACCACCCGGTGCAGAGTCGAAATCCACTGGTCATTGGTCCACTGCATCATCAGATCGCCGATGTTGACCACAAAACCGTCTTCAACGTAAGGCACATCAATCCATGTGCGTTCACGATTGCGGACCTGCAAACCGCCGAGCGCACCGTCTGGTTTGACGATCGTCAGACTGCCGTAATCGGTGTGCGCACCCGCCCGCAGCTGGCCTTCTTCAATACCTCCTTTCAAATGCGGGTAGCGTAAACTGCGGAACATGCTTATGTGGTTATCAATCTTGTCATCAAAGAACGGCTCAGGCAGTTCCAACGCCAGGGCGAAAATGCGCATCAGGCTGCGAGCCAGATCCCCCATAGCGTCAAAGTACTCAGCGTAGGCGGTATCGAATCCCGGCAGTGTGGTGGGCCAGACATTTGGTGCAAAGTGCGGACCGGCCAGTTCTTCGGAATAATAAGGCTCAGCGGGCACATTCAACGGTCCGATTGAGAAGGATTCCTTCAGATCGCCCGGCGCGGCTTTTTCCATGGAGTACGACAGACTTTCTTCGGCCACTGCGCTGTAACCGCGAACCATATCCGGGCGCGGCCTGTTTGCTTTGCGCTTTTCATCCAGCGGCAGGTCAAAGAAATTGCCGGTCAGCTTGCTGACTCGCTCAATCAGTTCTGCTGGAATCTGATGTTGAGTAATAACCAGAAAACCAATATCTCGGCACGCCTGATTAACTTCCTTGGCCACAGCGGCCTTGCCCTCGGCTGTTCCGCCAAAATAGGGGGCAAGATTGATGATCGGAACATATTGAAGCGTCATACGATTGCATCCTCCAACTAAAACTCGGGCGCGGGTTCAACCGCCTACCGATCTTAAGAAACGGCAGGCGATGTCGATCGCCCACTGCTTCGGAACGAGGAAAACAACAGCAGCAACTATGCCAAAAAAATTTTGTATTTTAATAACAACGAGTTAAGTATTTGCAAAGACTTAGGTTTGATCAGACGGTCTGAATTAGAGCACCCGGTTTGTGCAGTCAGCCCAAAACAGGGCGATGTTGAAGCCACTTCCGTCGAACCACCTTCTAAGAGCGTGGGCAGATACCTTGTAGCACCAGCGACTTTAGATTAGCGAGGGTTTCGGCAAAGAAAGCCGGATCATCCAGCGTGCGGCCAGACACCGCCTCTACCTGTACACGGAAGTCGGCGTAATGCTGGGTTGTCGCCCAGAGAGAGAAAATCAGGTGGTGAGGCTCAATCGGTGCCAACTTACCGGCTGCTATCCAGGCATTGATCACCGAGACTTTGGACTCGACGATCTCGCGCAAAGACGTGCGTAGCTCTTCCAACAGCAACGGCGCTCCCTGAATCATTTCAAGACAGAAAAGTCGTGACTCGGCAGGGTTGTCACGGGACAGCTCAAGCTTGACCTGCAAATAGTCGCCGATGGCATCCACTGGATCTTGCTCAACAGTGAACGTCTGAAGCGGCCGCAGCCAAACGTCCATCAGTTGGCGCAGCACGTTTACATACAGCTCATCCTTAGAGGTGAAGTAGTACAACAGATTGGTTTTGGACACATCGGCCTGGCTCGCTACTTGGTCAAGACTGGTGCCATGCACACCATAGCGAGAAAAAATATCCAGCGCGGCGACCATGATGGCGCTGCGTTTGGTTTCCATCAGACGCTTGCGCCGATTCAATGTCGTCTCGCTAGGCACCCTGCTGCGCGCCTTCGTCCTGCTCACAGGAACGCCCTGCCGCTGTATCTGCTTGCTCACTCTGGTTTCAGCCTTGTTGTCTGGTTGTACGCATTCTAACTTTTTGCACGGCCTACAGCTTAAACTCTTGACTTATGCCCCAATTCGGACCGGGACGCACAAACCAAGTGCTCTAATTTAGACTGTTTGGTCTGAAATATTTACCAGAATTTATTAAATTATTGATAAATATAATAAAAATTAACGTGGCACGTTTGATGCCTTTGTCTTCAGAGAGCCAAGGCGCAGAGCCACACGCTGTACGCAGAGGCATATTAAGTACCCGACCCTGAGGGCAAAACAATGAATATAGGCATCTTCATCCCCATCGGTAACAACGGCTGGCTGATCTCCAAAAACGCCCCACAGTATATGCCGACCTTTGACTTAAACAAGACCATAGTGCAGCGCGCAGAGCACTATGGTTTCGAGTTTGCTCTGTCGATGATCAAGCTCCGAGGCTTCGGTGGTGAAACGGAGTTTTGGGAGCACAACCTGGAATCCTTCACGCTGATGGCTGGCCTCGCGGCCGTCACCGATCGCATCCAGTTATTCGCTACGGCAGCCACGTTGACCATCCCGCCGGCCATAGTGGCGCGTATGGCGTCCACCATCGATTCAATCTCAAACGGCCGTTTTGGCATCAATCTGGTCACTGGTTGGCAGAAACCTGAGTACTCACAGATGGGTCTGTGGCCCGGTGATGAGTTCTTTGCCAGTCGCTACGACTACCTCAGTGAATACGCTACCGTTCTGCGTGATTTGTGGGGCACCGGCACCAGCGATTTCAAAGGCGACCACTTCCAGATGGACGACTGCCGTGTCAGTCCAAAACCGCAGGCTGACATGAAGATTATCTGTGCAGGGCAGAGCGAAGCCGGCATGGCGTTCACAGCCAAGTTCGCCGATTACAGCTTCTGCTTCGGCAAGGGCGTCAACACCCCCAAAGCTTTCGCGCCTACCGCCGAGCGGCTGGAAACGGCCATGGTCGGCAGTGAACGCGACGTAACCGCGGTTGCATTGTTCATGGTGATCGCCGATGAGACCGACGAAGCCGCCCGCGCTCGTTGGCAGTCGTATAAGGATGGTGTTGATGAAGAAGCCGTGGCGTGGCTGGGTCAACAAGGCGCCGCAGATACCAAGTCGAAGGGCGACACCAATATCCGGCAGATGGCCGACCCTACTTCTGCCGTCAACATCAACATGGGTACGCTGGTAGGTTCCTATGAGGCGGTCGCAAGCATGCTCGACGAAATTGCCGAGGTACCGGCAACCAGCGGCGTGATGCTGACCTTTGATGACTTCGTTCAAGGAATAGAAAACTTTGGCCAAAAGATTCAGCCGCTGATGAAAAGCCGCAAGCACGTAACCGAGATGCTGGAGCGCATCGAATGAGCAATCTGAACCCACCGGTTGTTGGTTATGCACCGAACCACAGCCACGACAACAGCATGGTTCTGCCGGCGCGCCCCGAATCTCTGGCTATCAACGCTAACGACAGCGCACTGGTCGTGGTTGATATGCAAAACGCCTATTCGACCAAGGGTGGTTATCTGGATCTAGCCGGATTTGACATCACCAGCACCGGTCCGGTTATAGAGTCGATCGCCAGAGCGATCAAAGCGGCGCGTGCTGCGGACGTGCAGGTCATTTTTTTTCAAAACGGCTGGGACCCGGAGTACGCCGAAGCTGGCGGCCCCGGCTCGCCCAACTGGTACAAGTCCAACGCAATGAAAACGATGCGCAAGCACCCCGCACTCATGGGTACGCTGCTGGCCAAGGGCACCTGGGACTACGATCTGGTGAGTGAACTAAGCCCTCTACCCGGTGATTTGGTGGTGCCAAAATCACGCTACAGCGGGTTTTTCAATACGGCGTTTGACAGCCTGTTGCGCAGCCGGGGCATCCGTAACCTGGTGTTTACCGGCATTGCTACCAACGTCTGCGTGGAGTCCACCCTGCGGGACGGGTTTTTTCTCGAGTACTTCGGTGTCGTTCTCGCTGACGCCACCCACCAGGCCGGCCCCGAGTTCGTCCAGCGGGCGTCCCTGTATAACATCGAAACTTTTTTTGGCTGGGTCAGCACAGTAGACGACTTCTGCACGACCCTCGCCGCCTCTACTAAAACCCAAGGAGCAATCGCATGAGCAAGCAGACTATTCTTCCCGCCGGCACCGGCAAACCTTTAGCCCCCTTCGTTCCAGGCTCTATGGCCGATGGCGTTCTGTATGTTTCCGGCACGCTGCCCTTCGACAAAGACAACAACGTGGTGCACGTCGGTGATGCTGCGGCGCAAACACGGCATGTACTGGAAACCATCAAAGGTGTCGTTGAAGAAGCCGGCGGCACAATGGATGATGTGACCTTTAACATGATCATGGTGCGCGACTGGAGTGACTACGCCGCGGTCAACACGGTTTACGCTGAATTTTTTCCGGGTGAAAAGCCTGCTCGCTATTGCATTCAATGCGGTTTGGTAAAACCGGACGCACTGATCGAAATTGCCAGCATCGCCCATGTCGGCTGACTCAGTGAGCAACTCAATGCACATCGAGTTTCATGGCCGGCAGGACGCCAATGCGCCAACCCTGGTGTTCAGCTCGGGGCTGGGGGGTGCCGCGCACTTCTGGGCACCGCAGCTGCAAGAACTGGGTAGGAACTACCGCATCGTCCTCTACGATCAGCTTGGTACCGGGCGAAGCCCCGCGTTACTTCCGGAGAACCACAGCATTGCCAACATGGCCGCAGGGCTGCGGGCTTTGCTGGCAACTCATGGTGTGGGTGAGTACCACTTTGTCGGCCATGCGCTCGGCGGCCTGATCGGCCTGGAACTTGGAGTGCAGCAGGCACCGGGGCTTTGCACTCTGACTCTGATGAACGCCTGGGCCACGGCCAGCCCGCACACTGAGCGCTGCTTTGCTGTGCGCAAAAAGCTGCTGGCAGGTGTCGGTCCAGCGGCCTACGTCGAAGCGCAGCCGCTGTTCCTTTATCCACCTACCTGGATAGCCGAGCACAGTGAGCGCTTGCGGGCGGAGGAAAGTCAGCAGGTCCTGGATTTTCCACCGGTAAACAATCTTCTTTGCCGCATCAGGGCGTTGCTGAGCTTCAGCCCGGGCGAAAGGCTCCACGCTATTAAACAACCGACGCTGCTGATCGCCAATCGCGACGACATGCTGGTGCCCTGGAATTGCTCACAGGCACTGGAACAGGCGCTGCCCAATGCCCAGCTCAAGGTCTTCGATTATGATGGCCACGCCTCTAGCGTGACCTGTGCCGAGACCGTCAACAAAACACTGCGCGACTTCATCGTCAACGCCGCGCAAACCCCCATCACATCCGCCTGAGCGAGAGCACCATGCACGAATCACTGGACCAGAGCGCCCTTGCGCAACTTTTCAACGACGCTCGCAGCCACAACGGCTGGCAGGATCTGCCTGTCGCAGACAGCCTGCTGGAGCAGATATACGACCTGGTCAAAATGGCCCCGACCTCGGCTAACTGCAGCCCCGCACGTTTCGTCTTCGTACGCACCCCTCAGGGCAAGGAACGGCTTAAGCCCTGCCTGTCATCCGGTAATCGTGAAAAGACCATGAGCGCACCGGTCAGCGTGATTGTTGCCTATGACAGTCACTTCTATGACGCTCTACCCGAGCTCTTCCCGCACGCAGATGCACGCAGCTGGTTTACCGGCAGCCCGGAGATCAGCTATGAAACAGCTTTTCGTAATAGCTCCATGCAAGGGGCTTATTTCATCATGGCCGCGCGGAGCATGGGTCTGGATACCGGCCCAATGTCTGGCTTCGATGCCGAGGCACTTGATCGGGCGTTCTTCAGCGACAGCCACTGGAAGTCAAACATGTTGATCAATCTCGGCTATGGCGATAGCAGCAAGGTGTTCGACCGTTTGCCCCGTTTGAGCTATGCCAAAACCTGCATTCTTACTTGAAGGAGTTGTTTATGCTAGCCGCCAAAAAACCGGTTTTATCGCCGGTGGAAGTAAGCCGCGACGCTTTTCGTAATGCTATGGCGGTGCTTGCTGCTGCAGTCAACGTGGTTACCACCGACGGCCCCGCTGGCCGAGCCGGCTTCACCGCAACCGCAGTTTGTAGCGTGTCGGACGAACCGCCCAGTCTTCTGGTGTGCCTTAACCGCAACGCCTCGGTGTACGACACTTTCTGTGCCAACGGGCATTTGTGCGTAAACACCCTGACGTCTGACCAGAAGGCGCTATCGAATCTGTTCGGGGGCAAAACTGCCATGGCGGAGCGGTTTGCAACCGCCGAATGGAGTACTGAATGCACTGGCGTACCCGTGCTGAATGACGCTTTGATCAATTTTGACTGTCGCATCAGCAACCGCGTCCAAGCCGGTAGTCACGATATTTTCATTTGCGAGGTTGTTGGCATTCGCCAGCGTGAATACGGTGACAGCTTGATCTACTTTCAGCGCGGTTACTGCAGTGCCCAGCAGCTGACCTGAACTGATAGGATCGCAGCAAAAGAAGGTCGCTTTGTTGTCTGCGCTGGCGTGATCACAAAGGCGCAGAGCGGCGGATTTATAACACCAGTGCGCGCAAGTCCGCCAGGAACTTGTCCACCTGGGCCTCGGTGGTGGACCAGGAACAGACCAGGCGGGAGCAACCACCGATAAAATTATAGAACCGCCAACCCTTAGCGCGGAGCGCAGTCTCGACCGATTGCGGCAACGCCACGAACACACCGTTCACCTGATGATGAAATGGCAAGTGCCGTTCAAGCATTTTGCATGGATGAGCGTTGCGGATTGAGGCGTTATGGGGCCATGGTTTCGCCCACCTGAAAGAAATCAAAGACCCGCAAAAAGCCGGAACCTATGTAGCAAAGGCCGCTGGCTGCCTAAGCAAAGCACAAGGCAAGACGGACCAAGGCAACATCAGAGGCAACCGTTACGGCATAAACGCCAGAGCCAGGGCCGCAGGATGGATTGAGTGCGAACGGCACCAGATTGGCCTCATGGGGTGGCTCCTGGCGGAAGCACACGAGAAATGGAATGCCAAACACGGCCCTAAAATAGCGCGTCGTGATTACCTGAAAAAGATGCTAACGGGTGATATTAGCGTAATGGCCGGAAAGGTAGTCCGGATCCTCGCAGCACAACCTAACGAGCACAAAGCCATAGGTAATGCGCTTGAAAAAGCCAGGAACAGCTAAACCGGTTCATAACCTGGACCCATCGCCAAGGGTGGTCAGAGCGACCGCAGAAAAGCCTATGGCTGAAACAGTGGCGGCAGAATCAGTTGTTTAGAAGAAACGGGTCACGCCTCAACGCCAGCGCAGAAGATTTTGCTGCCTGGTACCAACAAGCTGATTCAGGCGAATGCGCTCTTGAAGATGACTATCGAAGATGGGAGCCCGCCGATGAGTCGCCGAATAGCGGTATTTCGTCGGCTACTCCTGAAGCGAAAACTCAAAATTCGCTATGCGAGCCCTCTTGGTTATTTGTGTTGTAGTTCCACACATCAAAACCTACAAGAGCTAGAAGAAGAATTTTTTTCAAACTCACGACTCTAAATCGATTGCACTATAACGCCGGCAGCATGCGCGGCTATGGAATGAAGGCTAGGCACTGCGACGCCTACAACGTCGCAGTGCCTAGCCTTGTTAAAAGCTACTTGTGGCGATGGTAAAAGCGTCCGTTGATATCCACAACATTAACTGCCTCAAATGGAGTTTTAGTAGCAACCACTGGCGAGATTACTTCTTGAAATTCCGCCTTGGAATTCAGTGCAAAACAGTCAACTCCAATTACCAAAGATATACCCGGGTACTTACCAATATTTCTAACTTTCTTCGCATATGCGAATTCAACCAAGCTTTCGAGGTTCGCCACAGCTTCTTCCTGCCCGTGAAGTCTGTGCTCGGGCTCAGGGATCTCTCGGTTTCGGACACTGCCAGTATACTCATTAAGCCCAAATCCCGGACTCCAGCCATGTTGCTCGATAGTTTCCCGGCGAATCTGCTCTTCAAAGCCATTGATAGCAATGGTCACCTCTGTTCGCTCTACCAGCTCACCCTCTCTGATGCGAAACTCAGCGTCGAAAGACTGAGGACTGCTCGAGAAATAGTGGAGATACACATCCTCAAAATCTTTCCTCTGCCTGGCATACGCAGCCAAAGGCAGAACCTCTCCAAGAATTTTAGAAGCGGTACCTTTGCCAAGTTGAAGTATCCGTCTTGATTCGTCGTCATAGTGGTAGCGTTTAAGCAGATTCTGAGCCCATTCATACGCATGCCAAGCAACAATCGGCACTTATAGTTCATCAAGAGAGACTGGTTGAGACACGCGAACCTTCCCTTTTAACGCCAACAGCACGCGCGGCTGCGAAATGGAGGCGAAGCCGCAATGTAGCAGGCGTCGCCGTGACTGGCCTTGTTAGGTGGGTTATAGCCAAGACTTAACTTCTCGGCATTCTTTTAGTACACGGTCACTGACAGCGCCGGAGAACTGTTCGAGTTCGCTACGGTACGAGGCCGAGTGAGTTTCTGCGGCGTGCCGCAGGCTCTCTGCTAGCTTCTGAAAATGTTTCTTCTCGCCGCCATTATGGGCGAAAAGAAACATTTTCTGCTCTTTAGCGATAAACTCGGATTTGGCCATGGCGGATGGATCTGGCGCTCCTTCTGCCGTAGCATACACTAATCCAGAGGCTCCGATTATTTCAGCACCCGAGTCTCGCAGGTTGTTCATCCACTTTTCCTGAATAGTCTTCCGCCAAGATTGAATGGCCCAAAATAACCCGAAAATATTAACTAGCAAGATATAGAAGAGCGGGTTAATTAACATGTTTTCATGATTATCCCGTGATTACTGATGTAACCTAACGCTCGGCTCTGGGACTGCATGACGCGTAGCGTAATGCAGTCCCTAACAGCCGCTTTTTAGGTATTACTTTGCTCCTGCCGCAGAGAATTAACATGGATAAAAAGACTTGGCTGCGTCCTTCTTTGTGTTCACCATAAAGTCACTATCCTTAAGCGCTTTTTCGATCAATGCTTTTTTATTAGGAATATGTAGAGTGGGCATTAAACCCATTGAATTTCGAAATTTCGGCAAGTTGTCCCAAAGGTCTTTTATCTGCTTTTTGAACGTTTTGATTGGCAGTTAATAACTTTAGATTTTTCCGTATACTCTGGATTTACAACTATAACCGGCAAACCCAATGTGCTTATGCCGTAGTCGATTTCTTCACGAATCGCTTTAGAGCTTTTGTTACAGAGCTTAGGAACAATATTATGTTCTTAGATTTTCTGAGACGTTCTCTGATTCTTGGTTTTAAGGTTTTTTCCCAATCACTACCGTCTTTAACATTATAATTTTTATCGTGAGAATCATTAAATGAAAAGCTTGGGTCTTTTCACTTCCATGCCCTGAGCATGCTGTAGCTTACAAAGTCTTTAGTTGCATGAGCCCCTAAACCACCTTTAGTGAATGGTTCACTGACGTAAAATGCCGAATAGTTTTCGTTACGATATGCCATCTCTCCTCCTGTATGATTATATAGAATCTAATTTTATAAATTTCATTTGTGGTGCAAATTTTTATAGTCCGTTGTTGGACGATTTAATATCGAGCAAATTGATTGTATCCATTTTCCCTGAGTGAATAATAATGATTAGCTTTGCTAGATGCATAAACCGCATTTCACTAATCCTAAATGTCCAAAGCATCATCTTAAGTAAATCTTCATCGCTGATATCTTTATGCTCGTTTATACGTGTTGTTCCTGATCCAAAGATCGGGACAGAAACACTTTTTTGTGCGTAGATTCGATTTACCCTATCCCAGAATTTAATAAGAAATCTGAGATATTCCGGCATCGTTAGCCAAGCTCGGTTTTTATCATCAAATTTCGAAAAATCTGTTAAAAGATACTCTCCATAAACACAAATGGCGCCAATTTCGAAACGTGCCTTTTTTCCGCTTTTTCTCTCTGGGTTTTCGACAACAATATCATTATCTTCGAAATAATAATTCTCTATGTGAAGATCAAGGTCAGTAACGGAGGTATCAAGGTGGCTTGTAACAAAATTCCGTTTAGTGAGTTTCTAGATATGATCTTGTCATCCACTTGCGTATCAAAGTATTCATTAAATGCTATGACTTTAAAGTCAGGTTGCTTAAATATACCTCCTTGCTTTATCGTTATATCGCTTCCTTCGATCTTAGTGTGAATCTGCTGCAAGTTGTTAGATCGCCACCACAGCACTACATAAACAATTAGAAGCAATATTAAAAACATGGCCCCGACCGTCAGCTTCATATTTTTGGGTATCTCAATAAATATAAATGCAAGCGATGCCGCTACACTTATTACAGAGACAACTTCAAGAAATTGTCTGAAAACTCTCTTATCCAAAAAACTTACCTTTGCCAAAGGCTTTCTCCCTTAATTTTGCCAGCCCGATCTTAGTTGATACTTTTTACACCTAACGTCGCAATAAGCGGACTAAAATTGTGGGTTGTAATGTGGAGCAAAGCGAAACTTAACTCACTGTTTTAGTTACGTTTAGTTGCCTTATCAGGCCTTCAATAGTTCTCTGATTTCATCTTTAAGTAATTTAGCACTTGGATCGACTAAAGATTTCCAGTTAAAAACCATTTCACCCCATAATGTGACCAGATCTTTGGGTTGGTTTTGTTGGTTAAGATTCGGTTCTAATGCTTGCGCTTCTGATAATATTTGTTGGCTACGCTTCAAGGCCGATACATAGTATTTTTGAATACCATCAAGCATTTCTTTTATACTTTTTTCTGTAGACTCATCTATATAAATCGCATTCTCATCTAAAACTCTATACGAATCAGATATTTCGTGAAACGTATTTGAAAATTCATTAAACATGTTTTTTAGAGCACTAAAATAGGCAGGTCTAAAATCTTGACTAGGCTTTATATTAGCGTGCGCTCTCAATTTTCCAAGAGCAAAAGAGAGATCAACAACTACGGTATACATTGACTTAAGTGCAACAACTTTATCAGTTTCATAACGAGACATCCGAATACTCTTCTGATGAAGCTCAATAGCAAGATCATGACCAAGTAGCTCTTTTTCTAAAGCCAATGCGTGTGAATGTTTAGCTAATATTTTACCTGACTGTATTTTTAGGAATGATCTTCCTAAATAGGCAGCAATTGCTAGAGCAACACTTGCTCCTCCAATTGCTGATATGATTAATTCGACCATAATTACTCTTTTTATATGATAAAAAATGTGATGTAGGCCTAACACCTAAGCATTTAATGGTCGTGCGCAGCATGACCTTTAAATGTCTGTTGAACTAAGCCACCAAAGCCGCAGCTATCGAACGATGCTTAAGGATAAAGTAATTTGAAGGCCAGACCGAAACGGTACATCTGGAGCCCGGTACGAAGCAATGTCGGCGGGTTTTGGTCTCATTCGATCCTTCATGAAACGGTTCCTTGTTGTGACTGCCCTCAGATTACCCCTCGTATACCCCTTTTTCCAGCGTTCGCCCGCAGAAACGCCCAGCTCCTTTAGAATGGCTGTTTCCAAGCACCGAACCAAGCGGAGATGGGTTACCCAGTTAGGATCACCGCTGGTCTAAATCGTGGAACCTGACGAACCATGCGAACCAGTCCGTTGTTACAGAGGAGGCATGGCCAGCATCGCTGAGACGCCGGGCTCTCCAGTGTCGCTTCTGATTTGAGCGGCTGCGATAAACAGTGCCGGATAACCACCAGTTTGCGGCGTCGAGTGCGGTTGCTCAGGTAGCCAAAATGACGAATTCGCATGAAGCCTTTGGGCAGAATGTGCATCAGGAACCGACGCACGAACTCCTGGCCATCCAGCCATTGGGTCTTCAATCGGGGATGATCCCGATAGTCCTTATAGCGGAACGCGATCCAGTCATCCTCCATCGTCAACAAACCCCCATTGCTGATGGCGATTCGGTGAGTGTAGCGAGCCAGATAATCCACCACGCTCTCGGCCTGGTCCAGGCCGTGTCGGGTGTAGACCACCCACTCGTGTTGCACCAGGCTATCAAGCACGCCATCAATCTCACCGTTGCGGGTCACCCGGTGCAGTTCGCCGGCGTTCACCGCCGCTCTTGGCAACGACACCGTGCGCTCTCGAAAACGCCGGGACAGGGCCCGTACCGGGAACAAGTATTGGTTTTTGGCTTTGTGCAAGTCTCCGGTGCCGGTCAACACCCCGCCGGGAATCAGGCAATGCACGTGCACATGACGGCTGAGGTTCTGTCCCCAGGTGTGAAGCACCGCTGTCATGCCTAGTTCGCCGCCAAGGTGCCGGGTGTTGGGCCCAAACTGGTTAAACGTGTCCCAGACTGCGGCGAACAGACAGCGATAGATCACGTCGGGATGGAGCTGAACCCAGCCGTTCAAGGTGTGAGGTAGCGTAAACACCAGATGGAAGTAAGGCACCGGCAGTAACAGGGAGCGCTGACGTGCGCTCCATTGTTCAGTTGCATGGCCCTAGCATCCGTAGTGGCAGATGGAGCGGGCCTGGCAATGATTACAGCGCACCTCCGAGACTTGCGACCAGGTCTGCGGGACCCCCGTTTGAGGTGTAACGCCTGGCAACCAGTGCAGATACCGTTGAGTGCTGCGCAAATCGCTATGCCCCAAGAGCCGTTGCAGCTCGTGAATGGGCAAACCTCCCTCCGGTTGGTGTGTGGCGTAGGCACGGCGCAAGGCGTGAATACCACCGCATTTTTCAATGCCACTGGTTGTCTTGGCTGTGTGGTAGACCTTCTGAGGCGTAGTGATATGAAGGTGTCTGTCTGGCAGTAAATCGCTGGGAAATAACCAGAGCATGGGATGACGAATCCGCCAATAGCGCCAACTGGACAACTAGGCTGGCAGAGGGGGATACCCCCAAGAATAGATGGAAAGAGTTGCGGAAACAGTAACGCAATCACAGAAAATACGATAATGCAGGCAACAAGATACGTGCTGCTGAAGAACCCTGTATCAAAGTACGCCAGTTGCTTGTTGACTCCAAGCCAGATCAACGCGGCGGTAGGGACAGCGAAAAATAGAGATGTAAAGAGGCTGATCAACCGCGATTCGAGAAAGCCACCTTAGCTACGATTCCTTGCCATTTTGAGCCACTGCTCCTTGTGTATAGCGCTCGCAGCATGCGCGCCCTTAGAATGGAGCCGAAGGCGCAATGCAAGGGGCGTCGCCGTGCTTGCGCTGGTTAGCGCTCTTGCAGACGCGTCCGCCAATAACCTGGCCGAAGCGAATGGTGAGCGAGAGCGAACACAATGATGCCACCGGCGGTTGGCTGATAAACGACCGAGAATGGGAAGTCCTTGAGAAAAACCCGCCGAGTATTCTTGGACGCGGGCGAACCAGCGAGCGGTAACGCAAGAGCACTACTTGTTGCCTCTTCAACTGCTTTCGTAAAACGTGTGCCAAGACCTGGCTCTTCCTCTATTGTAATAAACGACTTCAGCCAAGAATTCACGTCGTGCTGCAGCAACGAACCTGACGTGTCTCACCGCGACAAGTAGTACGCTTCTGCAAAAACGTCCTCTGCTGCGTAGGTCGGCATATCGCCGCGATCGAATGCGGCTAAGCGATCTTCGATCTCTTGGGCCCAAGCCAATTCTATATCGGAACGTGACAACTGAAGTGACTCTAGCAACGACTCTGCAAGCTTAGCACGTTCTTCAATCGTCTAATTCCGGGACTGCCGCTCAATTTCTGTGAATGAAGCCACTATACTTTACCTCCTTATTCCCATCTTCATTGTACCGCCGGTTCCGTCCGGTGTCTTGGAGCGCTAACGCCGCAATAAAAGGCGGGCGTAAGCGAGTCCAGCTCACGTTTTTTGTGGGCGATTTTTCATTGCCTTGTTAAGCACTTTCTTCAGACTTGATTTCTTTGGCATTAAAATAGCGACCAGATTCAGCGGTTTGCTGAACAAAATCGGCAATTTTTACATCAAATCCTTTTTTCGAATAATCCTTGGCTACTGAATCTAGATAGTCCGTATTTACACCAAAGCTAGCTAGCTTCAAAACTTCTGCACCAACCCTAGTTAATAAGTAAACATTCGCTTCTACAGTTTTATTTTTGTCTTCGTGCTCTATAAATATTATTTTGTTACTGGCAATGAGGCATTTAAAATAATTATTTTTATCTTGAGTTTTATAAGTTGTAGTTAGTCCAAGAGCCTCTACCCCTGATAACATGCCAATATCTTGCAAAAAAAGAAGGTTTGAAAAATGTAGTCCTTCTGTTTCTAAGAACTCCTCTTTTTCTCGGTAAATTGTTCCGTCAATAACGAAGCGGGCTGCTTTACTAATTAGATCAGCTTCAGATTTTGACAAGCCCTTCAAAAACTCTAATGTTCTCATCGAGTAAGAGCCTGGCTGCTTAACTTCACCAGCTAATATTCTCCCCCATAGGTCTTGCAGCTCTTTAGCTGAAACTCTGCCAGCATAGTCTCTCCATGAAAAAATCCAATCATCTTCAATCGGGGTATCTGAGGGCTCTTGCTGGTCTTGGCTTAAAATATCCTCAGTGATAAGTATTGATTTGGCAATGTTCGTTTCTTTACGAACCGATTCAGAAAAATCGCTATTACCAACTATACTAACCAACTCATCAAGATCCAAAGTTGGCTCAATCCGGCCTTTCTCATCAACTTTTTCAGATGGAGCGTTTAGTAGCTTAGCTTCTGGTTTTAATTGAAAACTTGATTTTCTGGCCTTTATTGAATCCACTTCAATTTCAGCCTGCGCCAACAAAAGCATTTCTTTTCGGCGAACCTCTACTCGAGCATCTGCCATGCGTTTTTCTTGCCAAGGTGCCAGTAATGAGCCAACACCTTTCTCAGCAAGAGTTTCCCACATTTTTAAAAGTAATTTCTCTCCAGGATAATCCATAACCTTCCTTAATGCTTAACGCCGCGCTTTGCGGCTGATTTTTTGAGTGGAGTGAGAAAAAACAGTCCGACAACAGCGCCTTGTTAAGTTTCACTGGAAACCGCTTTAAGAAAGTTAGTAACGTCTTTCAGACAAGGGAATTCTTCACGATTACCGCCCCACCATTCGCCCTCAACTCTATAAAGTAGGTGAAGATAAAAATGATATTTTTCATAAAATTCAGTTAGGTTTAAATCTGATATCCGCTCAAATGATGCATGACCAGATATTTTATTTCTATACACTCTAAAATCTTCTGCGAACTCAGGAGGAACGGGCAACAAATTTTCATAGTGAGAAATATCATTTTCCCAGTCTGGTGCAATACCTATACGAATATTTCCAATGACCTTATTAATAACTCTATTTGTGTCACTCATTATTAATGCATCAAGATATTCAGTGCGTTCAGGTCCTCTTTTGTTTGTAATACTGGTGTTTTTCGCCTCTCTCGCATGGCAAGCCATGAGGAACTCGTACAGATGGAGAATGAAATACGAGTATAAATTATAGGCTCGGTATGATATTTCGTCATTTTGTCCGCTGAATATTAATCGCTCACCGACCATACGAAACTGATTAAATGCATCTTGACATTTGTAATACTCATGGATAATTGCTCTGCATTGATCTGAATCATTCTCCGACCCTGGCTCGATTCTCAAGAATACTCCTTAAAACTTAACAATGATTAGACCGCGTTCCGAGATATTGCAAAAAAGGGCGTTCCACAAAAACCCGCATCCCTCTCCTCTCCCGAAGCCTAGAATTCACACATTAACAGGAGATTAGCTCATTCCACCCAGCGTCGCCAAGTCATCGCTTGACTGCTCGTTTTCACTCGCACAATAAGACTGCATCTAGTAACAGCTTTGGAAAGTTCGAACCATCATGGACGCGAGCGCAGGGTCACTAATGGACGGTTTTCGTGTGGGACTATCTATACGCTATGCGGTGGAGTCGTTTGCTAGCCAAGCGCATTGCGTGTCGAGAATACAAATTTTTGGAAGGACGCCGTAGATACAACTGTCTACATGGAAAGACGGCGATGGAGAGAGCTGGAGAGTAATTTCGTAGATTATTGATTATAATGGTGCCCGGAGCCGGAATCGAACCGGCACGACCAATGGTCTCAAGATTTTAAGTCTTGTGTGTCTACCAATTCCACCATCCGGGCATTTCGAGGGGATGTTTTTGAGCGGGGAAGTGTATAAGGCCACGTTCACTAACGCAATTCGGATTGGCTTCTAATTTAAAATATCTGCTTTTGAGTGCACCGCAACACCCCGATAAATGTAGCCGGCAATGCGCGGCGCGCCTTTCAGGTAGAAGGTGTCTAGCTCAACAATATCAAGATCTGCACTGCGGATCAGATCGGCAATGGGTCGGTTCAGATGGCAACCGCCACCAATGCGCTTCCAGGCCGGCGTTATTCGGTGTTGCCAGCGCTGAACCTTGGCATCCGGTGATTCGCCGTGCTCCAGAAACAGCAGTTTGCCGTCGGCTCGCAGTACCCTCTTCATTTGGCTCAGCGCTTTCGCCCAACCGGCTATGCTGCACAAAGTAAAGGTCAGCACCACTGTGTCTATACTGGCGTCTGCCAGCGGAATTTCTTCACCCGGCAAATTCAGCCACTCCAGGGGCACTGGTGATCGATTGGCATTGTCGATGGCTTTGTGCCGCATGCCGGCCGACGGCTCCAAGCCGTATACCCGCGTCACTTCGCTGGGCCGGTACAGCGAGAGGTTGATGCCTGAGCCCATTCCCACTTCCAGTACAGCACCTTTTGCCCTGGGGATCAGGCTCTGGCGCAACGCCATCAGGTCTTCACTGGCACACACTTTGGAGATCAGGTGCGGCAGTATTTTTTCTTGGTAGAATCTCATTTGTAACAATCCTGCAACTTGTTGATTTTTATTACTAAGCTATAATTTTAGCAGGCCGCAGCTTCAAGTTCTTAATATATGTCATGAGTTCGATAATCCGTCCGGCGCACGCGGCTGTATATGATGGCAGAATGGAATAACCTGCTGGTAACAAAAACACTAAATATACCAAAGGCATTCGCCGCCGGGAGCATTAGCTCCTTGGTTTTGTGTGAGAAGTTACCGGAGGTTTTATGGATCTCGATCCCATTTTGTTGTCGCGAATACAGTTCGCATTCGTGGTGTCTTTCCACGCTATTTTTCCAGTATTCACTATCGGTCTTGCCTCTTTTATCGCCGTTTTAGAAGGCTTGGCCTTCAAAACTGGCAATCAATCGTGGGTTCGCCTGTCTTCGTTCTGGACCAAAGTCTTTGCCGTGGTTTTTGGCATGGGCGTAGTATCCGGAATTGTTATGTCGTTTCAGTTTGGCACAAACTGGAGCAATTTCTCCCAAGCAACGGCCAATTTTCTAGGGCCAATGCTGACGTATGAGGTGATAACAGCGTTCTTCCTGGAAGCTGCGTTTTTGGGTGTTCTGCTATTTGGCCGTAACAAAGTGCCACCCGGTGTGCATCTGTTTGCGGCCATTATGGTGGCAACCGGAACATTAATATCAACCTTCTGGATTCTATCGGCCAACAGCTGGATGCACACACCGGCGGGCGTTGAGATGCGTGACGGCGTCTTTTACGTGACGTCTTGGACCGAAGCAATTTTCAATCCGTCCTTTCCCTACCGCTTCACCCATATGGTGCTGGCATCATTCCTCACAGGTGGCTTTGTGGTTGCCGGAGTAAGTGCTTGGTATCTGCTCAAGGGCCGTGAAGTAGAGGCCAACCGGAAAGCGCTGTCTATGTGCTTGTGGCTGCTGCTGATAGTGGCGCCGACTCAAGCAGTGGTTGGTGATTTTCACGGCTTGAATACACTTGAACATCAGCCAATGAAAGTTGCGGCGATGGAAGGAATTTGGGAAACGAGCAGCAGTGTTCCGCTGTTGCTATTTGCTTGGCCCGATCAGGAAAACCAGACCAATCGCTTTGAAATTGGCATTCCCAGCTTGGCCAGCTTTGTATTGACTCACGACTGGAACGGCGAAGTTCTCGGGCTGAACGAAGTGGCTGTAGAAGAGCAGCCTCCGGTTGCGCTTATATTTTGGTCATTCCGCGTGATGGTGTCCCTTGGTTTGCTGATGATTCTGTTCGCGTTGACAGGTTTGTTTCTGCGCCGTGGCGACAAGTTCTGGCGCACAACATGGTTTCTGCAGAGCCTGCGTGTCATGACTATTACACCGTTTGTTGCGGTATTGGCGGGGTGGTTTGTGACCGAAACCGGACGCTCACCCTGGCTGGTCTACGGCATGCTTGACTACTCAGCGGCCATCACACCGTCACTCACCGGCGGCATGGCGTTGTTCACCCTGATTGGTTATGTGGTGGTGTATTCAATGGTGTTCTCGGCCGGTGTTTACTACTTGATGCGAGTTTTGTTTGAAGGTCTTGAGGCGAATCACGTCAAGCCTGAGGCACAAACTGAACGGCCGAAGCGTCCCTTGTCTGCCGTGCACACCAAGTTTGAAATTGGTAAAACCAATGGGCGACCAGTGAGCCAAGGAGCACACTGACTATGGGATCGGTTGATCTGGTACTGGTATGGGCGTTCATTATTGGTTTCGGCATAATCATGTATGTGATGATGGACGGCTTCGATCTGGGCGTGGGGATTTTGTTCCCCTTCGCGCCCTCGGAGCAGGATCGCGACACGATGATGAATTCGGTGGCGCCGGTTTGGGACGGCAACGAAACCTGGCTGGTGCTTGGCGGTGCCGGTCTGCTTGCCGCATTCCCCTTGGTTTACTCTATATTGTTGCCTGCTCTGTACATTGGAGTATTCCTGATGCTGGCCGGGCTTATTTTTCGAGGCGTTGCGTTCGAGTTCCGTTTTAAGGCACACAGATCGCGTTATTTGTGGAATTGGGCCTTCGCCGGCGGCTCTACCGTGGCAGCGTTTGCACAGGGTGTGGTGGTGGGCAGTTACATTCAAGGCTATGAAACCGCCAATCGGGTGTACGTCGGTGGCCCGTTGGACTGGTTGACTCCGTTCACCATAATGACCGGCCTTGGCTTGATTGCCGGATATGCACTCTTGGGTTCCACCTGGCTGATCATGAAAACCGAAGGCCCTCTGCAAAAATGGGCGTATAAGATCAGCCTGCCTCTTCTTGTGACGGTATTGGCCGTGTTCGGTATTATCGGTGTATGGACGCCGTTCGTGGACGACATGGTGCGTAGTCGCTGGTTCGACAACCTGACTGTGATTTGGATATTGCCGTTTCTGACCTTGTTGTTTGCGTTTAAGATTTTTCGCTCTGTGCGCGATCGGCTTGAAGGCATGCCATTCGTGGCCACCATCGGGCTGTTTGTCACCACGTATTTAGGACTGGTTGTGAGCCGCTGGCCCTATGTAGTACCGCCCAACTACACCCTGTGGGATGCCGCGTCGGCGTACAACTCACAGATGTTCTTGTTGATCGGTCTGCTGGTCGCTGTTCCCTTTGTGCTGGCATACACCGCCTGGACTTACTGGGTATTCCGCGGCAAAGTACGCGCCGGCGAGGTATACCACTAAGTGGCTGAACCCCTAGCGCAAAACGCCAGCGCCTTGAATCACAGTGACACCGGTGATTCGTCGCCGGCGCCGCTGGGTTTAGAGGTAAAAGAGTGGTTAAAAGGCTTAGCCAAAGTACACAACAAAGGCGTTATTGGCACGGCGTTAACCGGCTTAATTGCGGGCTTGGCCACTGTTGTACAGATGACCTTGCTGGCCACGATCATCCACCAGGGTCTGGTGGATAAGGTCACTTTAGCCGCGCTAACGCCCTACTTTCTAGGCTTGTTAGCAACGTTAGGGGTTCGGGCTTTAGCTCAGGGTTGGCAAACAACTCTGGCATCACGCTGCAGCCAGCAGGTGCGCCAACAAGTGCGCCAGCAACTCAACGATTGCTGGCAAGCTACCGGGCCGGTGAGCCTGAACCAGTCTTCTGCCGGTACTCACACCCGCGAATGGCTTGACCACGTTGATGCTCTGCACGGCTACTTCGCACGTTTTCTCCCGCAAATACTGATTGCCACCTTGTTGCCGCTGGTGATTTTAGCGTACGCATTCTGGCTAGACTGGTTGGCGGGACTTTTTTTAATGTTTTCGGCACCGCTGATTCCGTTTTTCATGGCATTGGTGGGTATGGGCGCTGAATCACTGAATCAACAGCACTTTCAAACCGTCAGCCGCCTGTCTGGCCAGTTCCTGGATAAGGTGCGCGGGCTGACCACTTTGCAACTGTTTCAGCAAACCGGTCCCGCTTCCAAGATTTTGCAACAGCGCTCGGACCAATACCGGTTTATCACTATGAAGACTCTGCGGGTGGCGTTTTTGTCATCCGCCGTGCTGGAATTTTTCTCGTCTGTGGCCATCGCCTCTGTGGCCATGTACGTGGGCTTCGGCCTGCTGGGCGCCATCGACTTTGGCCCGGCATCGGATTTAACGCTGTTTTCTGGTTTGCTGGTTTTATTGCTGGCTCCAGAATTTTTTCAACCCTTGCGCACGTTGTCACAGCACTATCACGATCGTGCGTCTGCCCTGGGTGCCGGCGCTGAAATTTTCAGCCGGCTTAACTCGTTAGAGCCGACTGACCAGAGAGTCCGCCCTGTTCCCTCGCAGAGCAGCACCGGAGTGTTGGTTCAAGACGTTAGCTTTGGCTTTGACAAAAACAAGCTGCTGTTTGACCGGGTGTCGTTCAACGTCGAACGCGGGCAGGCACTTGCGCTAACGGGCCCCTCCGGAGGTGGTAAAAGCACTTTGTTGAATATGATAGCGGGATTTATCGCCCCGCAAAATGGTGCCATTACCATTTTTGACAAAGCCCCGGGCCAGCAAGCGTTTGGCTGGTTAGGGCAAAAAGGCTTCTTGGTGGACGGCACTTGGGCTGACAACCTGCGCTTGACCGCACCGCAGGCCAGCGATAATGGTATAGCTGGCGCTCTGGAACAGGTGGGTTTAGGCCCTTTGCTTGCTGAGCGCGCAGATGGCATTCACAGCAAAGTGATGGAAGATGGCCAAGGCCTGTCGGGTGGGCAATCACGGCGTCTGAGCCTGGCACGTATTCTGGTAGCAGATTACGACCTGATTTTGCTGGATGAGCCCACAGCAGCGCTGGATGCCGACAGCGAACAGCACATTGTGCAGACCCTGTCCAGATTGAAGCAACAAGGAAAAACCCTGGTGTTTTCCAGCCATCACACGGCGTTGCTCACGCTGGCTGATCGAGTACTGCAGGTGGTGGATGGTCGGTTACAGACCACAGCTGAAAGGGGTCACCATGATTGATGCTCTACGCCCTTGGTTGCGGCTTGTTTTCCACCGCCGTAACCGCTTGCTGATTGGTGCTCTGCTGATTCTGCTTACGCTGCTTGCGGGTATAGCTCTGTTAGCGCTGTCTGGGTGGTTCATCACCAAAACAGCCCTGGTTGGCCTATTGATCGCCATGGGTGTGCAGGCCACGATCGAACTGTATCTGCCCGGCTCTGCCATCCGCCTGTTTGCGGTTTCGCGTACGGTATTTCGCTACCTGGAACGCATTTACAATCACGAGACCGTGCTGCGGCTGTTGGCCGACATTCGGGTAACCCTGTTTAAACGCCTGGCTCTTGTGCCCCGCAGCCAGCGCACCCCGATGACCGGCGCACAATGGCTGTCGCGCTTGCTTACCGATGTAGACGCGCTGGATACTCTTTACCTGCGCCTACTTGCCCCTACGTCCATGGCAGCGCTGGTAAGCGTTGGGGTTATTATTCTGGCCGCGACGGTGTTCAGTGTACAAACCGGCGTTTTGGTCGGTGCGTGCCTGGGCCTGGCCTTTGTGGTGGCAACGGGCGCTGTCTACATGCGCACCCACAGCCTGGCTAAGGCTCAGAGTAAGCGCCAAGACACGCTAAGAAGCCAGCTGGTTCAGCACATTGAAGGTTACGCAGAGCTTACCGCAGCCGGCCGTGCCCGTGACCACAGTGCCGTGTTGATGCACCAGGCCGAGCTGTTAACCAGCGAGCAGTGCAGTATTGAAACTCGGGCGGGCTGGCACCTTGCCGGCTCAAATCTGTTGATAAACCTGGCTATCGTAGTGGCTCTGTGGATGGGCTTTAACTTGTACCAGCAGCAACTACTGTCTGGCCCGGTGCTGGTTTTGCTGCCCATCGCTTTATTGGGATTAGGCGAAGTGTATGGCGTGTTGCCCGACGCGTTTTCCCGCCTTGGCGGCACAGTAGCCTCGGCCCGGCGCTTGAACCGCGATACCGCAGAAAGCGGCGAACACGGCGATGCCACTTTAGCGAAGACGACTGGCCTGGAAACGCCTGAGAACGGCGCGTTTGCGGTCGCAGTTCACGATCTGCAGCTGCGCTACGGCGACGGTCCGCCTTTGCTGGCCCGCCCTCTCAGTATCAAGCTCAAGCCCGGGGAGTGGCTGGGCTTTACCGGCCGGTCAGGCAGCGGTAAATCGTCCCTGGCAGACGCTCTGAGCGGGCTGATAGAGCCATCAGACGGTAACGTTAACAGCCTTCCGGTGGCTTATTTGACTCAGCAAACCTATCTGTTTGATGACACCTTGAGCATGAACCTGAAAATGGCCAACCCGGAGGCCAGCGATGACGATCTATGGCAAGTGCTGGACCTGGTCGAGATGGGAGACCGCTTTGACGACGAGCCGGCCCAACTGGACACCTGGCTCGGCAGCGGCGGCAGTTTTCTGTCGGGCGGCGAAGCCCGGCGCATTGCGCTGGCGCGAGTGCTGCTAAGCCCTGCGACCGTGTTCGTGCTGGATGAACCATTCACCGGTGTCGACAAAGCCCTGCGCGACCGCATATGCTGCCGCCTAGAGCAACGATTGGCGGGCCGTACGGTAATCAGCCTGGCTCACAGCGCGGATGCACTGGCAGGTGGTGGTGCCGCTACGATTGCGTTTTAATATAAATACAAAAACTTCGGGATCTGCTATGTCTTCGCAAATAATACTTCCACGCATTTTGCAAGTTGGCGCCGGTGCCAGCGAAGAATTACCCAATGTGCTTGCCAGCCTGAATTGCAGCCGGCCGCTGATTATTACCGACAAGATGATGGTCGAACTGGGCTATGCAGACTCGCTCAAAGCGCGCCTGCTGCTGCATTCGGTCAGTGCTGACGTGTTCAGCAATACCGTCCCGGAACCCACAGTGGGCTCTATTCAGGCCGGCGTTGAGCAAGTTCGCAATGGCGATTACGATTGCATTGTCGCCCTTGGCGGTGGCAGTCCAATTGACAGTGCCAAAGCGATCTCGATCTTGGCCCGCTTTGGTGGGGTAATGAGCGATTACAAATTTCCGCGCGTCGTTAATGAAAGCGGTATCCCGGTCATTGCCGTGCCAACCACCGCCGGTACGGGTTCAGAAGCCACCCGTTTTACCATCATCACGGATGAAACCAGCGATGAGAAAATGCTCTGTGTGGGCATTGGCTTTATGCCGGTTGCGGCTCTGGTGGACTACAACCTGACCCTCACCGTACCTGCCCGAACCACCGCAGACACCGGCATAGACGCTCTGACCCACGCGATGGAGGCTTACGTCAGTCAGAAAGCGAATCTTTACAGCGACTCCCAAGCGCTGGCCGCCATGCGCTTGCTGGGACCCAATCTGCGTATCAGCTACAAAGACGGCGCTAACAAATATGCTCGTGAAGCTATGATGCTGGGTTCAACGCTGGCAGGCGTCGCATTTTCCGCTGCGTCCGTGGCGTTGGTGCACGGCATGAGCCGCCCTATCGGCGCTGCGTTTCATGTGCCACACGGTTTGTCGAACGCGATGTTGTTGCCGGCTGTTACCGAGTTTTCCATCCCCTCAGCGCCTGAGCGCTACGCGGACTGCGCTCGGGCCATGGGCGTGGCTGGCGAGGCCGACCACACCAACAGCGCCAATCAGAAACTGCTGAAAGAACTTTATGCACTCAATGAAGAACTTCAGGTGCCAACTCCTGGCGGTTTTGGTATCGATCGCACCAAATTTTTTGAATTGATACCAACAATGACTCAACAAGCCCTGGCGTCAGGGTCTCCCGGCAACAATCCGCGGGTGCCAACGGCACAGCAGATTGCCACGCTTTACGAGAATCTCTGGTAAGCCAGCAACGTGCCGTTGACTGGAACCCTACTTTAGCGGGTTTCCAGTACGTCAAAACTCAAGCCGGCACGGCTGCTCAGGCGCGCAAGCAAAGATTGGCCCAGCAAGGATGCCGGGGTCCAAAAGCCGCCTTCCCGATTTTTCGGAGTATCGAACGCCAAGCAGGTTGCTGCTTCGCCGAGCATACGGCTGGTGGCACCGTAACCCGGATCGCGATCACTTTTGACCCGGGTAATGATTGTGCGTCCGTCAGCCGTTTTTCCCACAAATCGTATATCAAAAAAACCGGCCTGCTGAGCGTCCGGACTTGGACCCTGACCTGGCTGCGGCACGAGTTTTTCAATAACCCAGCGCGTTGGTTTCACCGCAGAACCCGCAAAAAATCCTGCCAATGCTGCAGTAATACCGTAAGCGGCCAGCCGACCCTTCACACCGCGGCCGGTCATAACGGCTTCGTCATAAGTGAATTCCTGACCGTAGCGAACATGCTGCAGCGCGTTGGAACGGTGAATGACGCGAGTGTTGATGGCGCTCATCACAAACGGTGCCAGCCAGCTGTTCAGGGTTTTGTCGAACCCGGGGCCTTTCAGCGAAGGCTGGCGGGCTTCTGAACGATGGCCCGCTGGGCTTATGGAGAACGGGTTCGCCATAGAGCGTCGCAGTTCGGGATCGGCGGCCATTTCCTTGACGATGTTGATCATTGACGCAACTGTGCCACCGGAGAGCGTTCCTTTGGCCGCTTTCAAGCGCATTCGTACGTCTTGGCACACGCTGCCAAAAGCGCTTTCTGCCTGTTGCTGCAAGAACCAGACACCCATATCTGACGGTATAGAGTCAAAGCCACAGCAATGAACAATGCGGGCGCCAGATTCTTTCGCGGCCGCTTCGTAGCGCGACACCATTTTGCCAATCCACTGTACTTCACCGGTCAGGTCACAGTAATCAGTGCCGGTTTCGACGCAGGCTTTGATCAGCGGTTCGCCGTAAAGTGCATAAGGGCCGACCGTAGAAATGATAACCCGGGTGCGCATGCACAGTGCCTGCAGTGCTGGATCGTCGGTGGCATCGGCGACCAGTAACGGCAGGTCGGCAGCGCCTGACCCCAGCTGACTTCTGAGTGCTTCAAGCTTTGACTGGGAACGGCCGGCTATAGCCCAAGAAACGTCGCTGCCCACACCGTGAGTGTCGTACAAATACTGGGTCAGAATCTGACCGACAAAACTGGTGGCGCCGAACACCAACAGATCGTAAGGGGGCTGTTTGTGTGCGCTCATCACTTTTACACCTCCGTGTTAAAACGTCTTCTCATAAAAAAGGCACCCGGTTAAGGTGCCTTTTTTATGATTCATAATGTTATCAAGCTTTCTTAAGTTCTTCTTCAAGCTTCGGTATTGCTTCAAACAGATCCGCGACCAAGCCGTAGTCCGCTACCTGGAAGATAGGTGCTTCCTCGTCCTTGTTGATCGCAACGATCACTTTAGAGTCAGACATACCGGCCAGATGCTGAATAGCACCAGAGACACCAACGGCGATGTACAACTGTGGCGCAACGATTTTCCCGGTTTGACCCACCTGCATATTGTTGGGCACGAAGCCGGCGTCAACAGCAGCTCGAGACGCACCAACGGCGGCGCCCATCAAATCGGCGACCTGCTCCAGCATTTTGAAGTTTTCACCGTTCTGCATGCCGCGGCCACCGGAGACAACAATCCCGGCGCTAGACAGATCAGGGCGGTCCGATTTGGCTTTTTGCTCGCTCACAAACGCAGACAAACCTGCGTCTGTTACGACGTCTAGCTGTTCCACCGATGCGGAGCCACCTTCTGCTGCTACCGGGTCAAAACCGGTTGGCCGCACAGTAATTACCTTAACGCTATCGCTTGATTTTATAGTCGCGATGGCGTTGCCCGCATAAATCGGGCGCACAAAGGTGTCTGGGGCTTCAACGCGAATGATGTCAGAGATTTGAGCCACGTCCAGCAATGCCGCTACGCGGGGCATGGTGTCTTTGCCCGTACTGCCAGCAGCAGCCAGGATGTGGGTGTAGCCCTCGGCCAGCCCAACAATCAGTTGGCTGAGATTTTCACCCAAGAAGTGGCCATACACTGCGTTATCAACGACCATCACTTTATCAACGCCGTCGGCCTTGGCGGCGGCTTCAGCGACAGCACTCACGTTTTCACCCGCAACCAATACGTCGATGCTGCCACCGATCAGCTTGGCGGCTGCGATGACACTCAGGGTCGCCTGCTTCAGGCTGCTATTGTCATGTTCAGCAATTATAAGGATGCTCATTAGATCACCTTCGCTTCGTTCTTCAATTTGTTAACCAGCTCAGCCACGTCTGCAACTTTAATACCTGCCTGGCGTGAGGCCGGGGCTTCCACTTTGACGATGGTCAATCGTGGAGTGATATCAACACCCAGATCAGCTGGGCTAATGGACTCCAGAGGCTTCTTTTTTGCTTTCATAATATTAGGCAAAGACGCGTAGCGCGGCTCGTTCAAACGCAAATCGGTGGTAACAACTGCGGGAAACGTCAATGAAATAGTCATCATGCCGCCGTCTACTTCACGAGTCACGTTTACCGTGTCACCGTCGATCACAACTTCAGACGCAAAAGTACCCAGGCTCATACCTGCCAACGCGGCCAGCATCTGGCCGGTTTGATTGTTGTCTGAGTCAATGGCTTGCTTGCCCAGGATAATCAGATTGGGTTGCTCTTTATCAGCCACGGCTTTCAGCAGCTTGGCAGCCTGCAAAGACTGAATCTCTGAGTCTGTCTCAACGTGGATGCCACGGTCTGCACCCAACGCCAAAGCGGTGCGGATCTGCTCTTGACAGGCTTTGGGGCCAATAGAAACCACCACGATCTCGCTCACAACGCCCTTTTCTTTCAGCCGAACCGCCTCTTCAACAGCGATTTCGCAGAATGGGTTCATCGACATTTTGACGTTAGCGAGATCAATACCGGAGTTGTCAGGCTTCACACGCACTTTTACGTTATAATCAACTACTCGTTTTACAGCAACCAGAACCTTCATAGATTCCTCATTCTTCTACAATGTGTTTAAAGACGTATCAGCAGATTCAATGCAAATATCTGCTGCGAGAATGCATCAATACTGCCGATAAAGCGAAAGCAGGTCAATACGAATGGCGCCGTTTAGGTCATGCCGGCGCAGCCGTGACAGCATGAGAACAGGAAGAAAATACCCACACATTCATTAAAACAAACATCTGCCTGGTGTGCCAGAAAGACGCTGTAGGAGTTACTATGGATACAAAGCTAGCTTAACTTTAGCAACAGACAGTCGTCCGCAGAGTTTTTTGCACGTATAATAGTGCACAGATTTTGAGGAGTCCGGTCCAGTCGTGACTGTCCAACATTTAAAAAAAATATGGTTGAGGAGACTAACGTGGAACGCGAATCGATGGAGTTTGATGTTCTGATCGTCGGTGGTGGTCCTGCTGGCCTTTCAGCGGCCTGTCGCCTGATGCAACTCGCCCAGGATGCAAGCCAGGAATTAACAGTTTGTGTGGTGGAAAAAGGCTCTGAAATCGGCGCCCATATCCTGGCCGGTACCGTTTTTGAGCCGACCGCTTTAAACGAGCTGTTTCCACATTGGAAAGAGCTGGGTGCACCGTTGAACACCCCGGTCACCCGTGATGATATTTTCCTGCTGAAAGACCAGGAAAAGGCCACAAAAATACCCAACGCCTTTGTGCCAAAGAATATGCACAACCACGGCAACTACATTATTAGCCTGGGTAATTTCTGCCGTTGGCTGAGTGAACGTGCTGAAGAGCTCGGCGTTGAGGTCTATCCCGGTTTCGCGGCTTCGGAAACAATTATTGAAGACGGCCAGGTGAAAGGCATTATTACCGGCGATATGGGCGTCGCCCGTGATGGCAGCCGTAAAGACAGTTATATGCCCGGGATGGAGCTGCGCGCTAAATACACTTTGTTCACAGAAGGCAGCCGCGGCCACTTGGGCAAACGTTTGATCAACGAGTTCAAACTAGACGCTGGCAAAGATCCCCAGCACTACGGCCTTGGCATTAAAGAGCTGTGGGACATAGATCCGGCCAAGCACGAACCGGGCCTGGTCGTACACACCACGGGCTGGCCATTGAGCGAAAGTAACTCTACCGGTGGCTCCTTCTTGTATCACCTTGAGGGTGGCCAGGTGTATGTGGGACTGATTACTGATTTGAACTACAGCAACCCGCACCTGAGCCCGTTCGATGAGATGCAGCGGATCAAACACCATCCGGAAATCAAAAAGCATCTGGAAGGCGGCAAGCGCGTGTCTTACGGCGCCCGGTCCATCACCAAGGGCGGCTTTAATTGCCTTCCGAAGATGAGTTTCCCTGGAGGCCTGCTGCTAGGCTGTAACGCCGGAACCCTGACTTTTTCCAAGATCAAGGGCTCCCACACGGCCATGAAATCTGGGATGGTAGGCGCAGAAGCGGTGTTTGAAGCGCTTAGTGCGGGTAAAAACGGCGAAGAGATCACCAGTTTTGAAAGCCGTTTTAAAGACAGCTGGCTCTATAAAGAGCTCTACACAGACCGCAACTTCGGCCCCGGTATTCACAAATTTGGCCCGATCATAGGCGGAGGTTTGGCGTATCTGGAGCAGAATATTCTGGGCCGCAGCCTGCCCTTCACGCTGCACGACACCGTGGCCGATCACAATACGATGAAACCGGCGGCTGACTGCAAGCCGATCAGCTATCCGAAGTCGGACAATCGACTAACCTTCGACAAACTAACGTCGGTGTTTATCTCTAACACCAACCATGAAGAAGATCAACCGGTTCACCTGCAGCTGAAAGATCCAGACATTCCGATAAGCCACAACTTACCGAAGTACAACGAAGCGGCACAGCGGTATTGCCCTGCGGGCGTGTATGAAGTGGTTGAAGCGGAAGATGGCAGTGGCAAACGCTTTCAGATCAACGCGCAAAACTGCGTGCACTGCAAAACCTGCGACATTAAAGACCCGTCCCAGAATATCACCTGGGTGACGCCGGAAGGCAGCGGCGGTCCAAACTACCCGAATATGTGACCGTAACAGGCAAAAAAAACTCCCAAGGGAAAACGTACCCAAGGGAGTCTTTTTTACTGGCGGCTCAAAATACTTTACTGAGCTTGCCCGCTCTCCTGCTCTTCGTCTGTCGCGTCTCGAACGTCAATAACTTCGACGTCAAAGTGCAGGGTCTCGCCCGCCAGAGGATGGTTGGCATCGATAGTAACGGACTCGTCACCTACTTCTATAACGCGCACCACCTGAGGGCCGTTAGGCGTCTCTGCTTGGAACTGCATACCCGGTTCGATGGACTCTATGCCTTCGAATGCGCTGAGAGGAACCGGCTGAACCAGCTCGTCGTTCTTTTCGCCATAACCTTCAGCAGGAGCCACTGAAACTTTCATGGCGTCACCGACGGCTTTTTCATTCAGTGCGCTTTCCAGCCCACCGACGATATTCTGTGCGCCTTCCAGGTAAGACAGCGGCTCCCGACCTTCTACGCGGGAGGAATCCAGTTCTTCTCCCTGGTCATTGGTGAGAGTGTAATGGATGGATACAACGCGGGGTTGTGCCATGTGATCTCCTTGCGTGTCTTAAATGACTGTATTGAATTCGTATGTACCCAGCTTAACAACGACTAAACCGGGATACTCAACATTTTTTGGGGCGCAGGCAGAGTTTTCAACCGTTGCCGGTCAATTTATAGAAATTTCCTTCGCTGAACACACCCATCACGGTCTCGCCGTTTATCAGACGCTCGACGGCCAAGTCCACCAAGTCATAGTAGGCCGCTGTCACCAGTCGTGCTTGCACACCGTGGCGCACCGTTATCAACGGTCGGGGCTCGCCGGTTTCTCGGTAAATCTCCACTTGCAGCGGGTGGTCGGCGCCAATACTGAGTATTTCTCCCACATTGGTGGTTAGCGTTAACGTTTGTTGTGCACCCTGCCCGCTCACCGCTAACGAATGGGCCAGCAGTGGTGTGTCGTCCACTTGAATGCGCCATTTTTCGACCGGTGAAATCAGGTAATACTCGCCGTCTTCTTCTCGCCGCAATATGCTGGAAAACAGCTTTACCAGCGCTTCGCGCCCTATAAGGCTTCCTTTAAACCCCCACCGACAGCTGCGATCTATGCGCATTTCCATATCGCCGGAGAGCGGCGGATGCCAGTCTTGCAGCGGCGGTAAACCTTTGTCAGAAACAGACGCTGCGAATGGCTCCAGATCTATCGACTGGTGGTTCATAGAGACCTCTCTTAATGGGTCATTGCGGTAAAGGTCAGGGGAAAAACGGGTTTTCAATTCAGCACGGCCGAGGCCGACAACAGGCGTATCCAGCAGCACGGCCTGCGCTGTCACAAACGCTGCACCACGCCGATGACCGTCGGTCAATAGGCTGGTGAGCACGCCTACCAGTGGCATGTGCGACACCAGCAACAACGGTGACGTTGTATTGGCCAATAACGCACCCAGGCAATGAGCAGGATCGTCATCTGGCGTAATGAACCGCTTTTCCTCAACCGGACAATTCAATATTTCGGCCACTATCGCAGCGGTCTGCCTGGCACGAACCAAGGGGCTGCACCATATGAGCTCAGGGCGGCTGTCACTTTCCGCTAGCTGGGTGGCCACTCGAGCAACCTGCTGCCTACCCACGTCGGTAAGCTCGCGCTGCTCATCCTGTGCGTGCCGGCCCGCTTCGCCGTGGCGCATTATAAGAAGCTTCATCAATAACCTCTAAGCGCATGATTAACATAAAAAGTTGATACCAAACTGCTATCAAACTGCTATCAAACAATGGTGCGCGGCAGGATAAACTCTACGTCGGAGTTCTGCGCAGCTGTCATTAAGCCGCTGATAACGGCTTTTACAGACGCACTGCCGTATAGAATTTCGTGCAAGCCGCGCACCAGCGGCATGTGAATGCCCATAGCTTCGGATTTTTCGCGCACCAGTTTTAGAGTATAGATACCCTCTGCAACTTGTCCCAGCTCTGACGCTGCTTCATCAAGCGACTTGCCTTTGCCAATTGCGTAACCAATTCGGAAATTTCGGCTTTTAGCCGATGTACAGGTAACAATCAGATCACCAACGCCGGCCAGCCCCAGAAAGGTCATAGGATTGGCGCCCAAACTGACCGCAAAGCGGCTCATTTCGGCCATGCCGCGTGTGATCAACATGGCTTTGGCATTTTCGCCCATCTCCAGAGCCAAACCCAGCCCGGCGACGATGGCATAAATGTTTTTCAGTGCACCCGCCAGCTCCACGCCGTACATGTCCACGTTGGCGTAAACCCGAAAATACTCGCAGCCCAGCAGGTTCTGAGCACAGGCGCGCACCTCAGGGTTACCCGACGCTATGACGGTGGCGGTCAGGTCACGATTTACGATCTCTGCTGCTAAGTTGGGGCCACTGAGCACGCCGATGCGGCATTGAGGGATTTCATCCTGCAGTATCTCGCTCATTAGCTTGAAACTCCGGGCTTCAATACCTTTGGTCAAGCTAATGACTATTTGGCCGTCGCGAAAACAATCGGCGTGTTGGTGAATTACGTCGCGAAAGGCTTTTGATGGAATAGCAACAAGGACAATTTCAGCGCTGGCAACTGCACCAGGCAAATCTGTGGTGGGTTCAATGTCGCCGGCCAACACAATGCCGGGCATATAGCGCGCGTTCTGACCGGTGTCGCGAATGCTGTCAGCTTGAGCTTGGTCACGCATCCAAAAATGCACCCTGTGGCCATTCTCAGCCAGCACTTTGACCATGGCTGTACCAAAACTGCCACCGCCAAGCACCGCGACATCGTGGCAGACTGGCACACTAGAAGCGTTGTCCTGCGCAGGCGCTGCTGTGTTTTCGGGCATAGGCTTTTCACTTTTCAGGAATCGTCACTCCGCTTTTCGCTCAGTCGGCTGATTCGCATTCCAGGGCGTGGACCAGATTTTTGAATTCTTCCCGATTGCGACTGTTCATGCCCATCAGTATTTTATGGGCTTCCAGTACCTTGTCGCGAACCTGCTGCTCACTCGCCCTCAGCTCCGGAATTTCTTCCAAGCGCTCTACGCTGGAAACTGGCTCGCTGACAATAATAAAAATACTGTCAAAACCCATCGAACCAATGATGCGTGAAATATCCGGGTGGGTGGAAATCAAGCTGGGCGTACATCCGCTCTGTTTTTTGGCGGCCAATGCTATTTTTGCCAAGAGCCCCAGGGTTGTGCTGTCGATGACGTCAGTTTCAGACAGGTCAATAACCACCGTTCTGAAATTGGGATCCTGAGTGATGGACTCAACCAGGTTGTCCAGGGTCGAACACAGATTCAGGCGTATCTCACCCACAAATCTTAAGACATAAATGCCTTTTTCTTCCGCCTGCAGAATTTTATAACCAGCCATTTTCAACACTGCCACTGTTTAGGACGACGGGCTTTCAGAATCACGCAAGGCATCAGTGACCGACACCATAGCGATATCGTCGGGTAATTCCGTCATCTCATCAAGATTCAAGGCTTCGCTCAAAGAGGCAATAGTGTGACGACCTCCCGATACGAGTTCAAGTAATGTTCGCTCCTTTTCATCCAGGCTTTTAGCCGGTATGACCTCCAAAATGCCGTCTGAAAACATCAGCAACCGGAACGGCGCCGTCAGCGCCAGCTCAAACACCTGCCATTCAGGCTCTTCAAACAGCCCAACTGGAAGCCCGCTGCCTTTTAAAAATTCCGCCGGCTGGCCTTCAAACGCAATGATGGGCATTGGCAGATGAGCACCTACCGTGTAGCTCAAAACCCGTGTTTTCAGGTCAATAATACCCATGAAAATAGTGACATGTTTTCCCAAGCCGGTATCGAGAAGTTCTGAATTTATACGTTGCAGAGAGAGCTCAGGGTGCATGATTTCATCATTAAACCCGCGTCTTAGGTCACGCCGCAGCCTGCTGGTCAGATTTTTCAGCAATACCGTAACAAACGCAGAGCTGGCACCGTGGCCAGACACATCCGCGATGTACACCATGACTTTGTCATCGTTTAACCTAAAATAGTCCAGAAAATCGCCGCTCAGAAACAACGATGGCTTAATCAGGTGGTCAATAACCACGCCGTTCACCTCCATATTGTGTTCTGGCAACATTTTCATCTGCACTTTACGACCCGCCCGGTGATCCGCACTGAGTTCGCACATACCCGATCGCAGCTCCCGGTTCGCGTCTTCCAGCTCTCGGCGGTATAGCTGATTCAAACGGTTGATTCGTGCTCGCTCAAGCAGCTTTGCAATCACATCGTCCAGAGCGTTACGGTCTGAACTGCAGGGTTTTAGCAAAAAATCTGAAGCACCGGCACGCATGACCGCTACCACGTCAGCACCTGTGGCCCGTTCAGCGCAGGCCACAATGGGTATAAAGTACTCGCTGTCTTCAAGGCGGTTTGCCACTTTCCGAATGGCGTCTGGCGGTAAATCTGCAAATATGACGTCGGGTGCTGGCCCTTCATAAAGCGCGCTGGCCGCTGATGGATTTGAGTAACCCGACGCGTAAAAACCACGGGCTTCCAGGTAGCGAGACAGTTCAGCACGCGCATTGGCGTCGGAATCAATGATCAGAATGCGCTGGGTACGCGAAATCATGGCAGCTGCCTTAAACGACTGACGAAAAGCGGGAAACAGAGGTTGCAAAACTTAGTCTGACATTCCTCTGTGATATAACAATCGGTATGAAAACCGATATTAGACCATTACAGAATTATTACGAAATCATTACGAAGCCAAGAGTATCATCAATTTTAGGGAAAGCCGATTATGAGGCGCGCCGTAAACGACTTGCTCGGAGCCTACGACAAACTGATCATGGACCCGGTGCACGGGGCCATTCCCCTGCACTGCCATGAAACACAGGTGATAGACCACCCGCTGTTCCAGCGCCTGCGCAATATCTGCCAAAACGACATTCTCAGCTTGGTGTTTCCCGGTGCCACCCACTCACGATTCTTACACAGCATTGGCGTAATGCACGTGGGCACACGCATGTTCCGTGCGATGATCGACGCCTATCTGCGCGAGCGCCAACTTCGTGAACAAAGTGACCTGACCCTGAGCCAGCTTGACGCTATCGACTATCTAGCCAAGACCGTTCGCTTGGGCTGCCTACTTCACGACAGTGGCCACTCCAGCTTTTCTCACCAGTTCACCCAAGCTCGTCACATTCGCGAACTGATGTCGCAGCCAGGCAGATTTGAGGATTTGTGGGCCGATGTGGACTTTCGCCAGTATCACCCGCAGCCACCGGAGAAACTGGAGCACGAGCATTATTCTGTGCGCGTGGCGCACGATGTTCTGAGCGCGATAGATCTTGCCGCCGCCGGGCTGAACGCGATCGACGTTATCGGCATCATGGAAACGACGGAGGTAACGCCAAGTTCTACTTTCTGCAAGCACGCAGTGACTTTTTGGGAATTTATCGCCGGGACCGATGCTCACGGCGGCGCCATTGTGGAAAACGATATTCCAAAAATGGTAATAAACTTGTTGTCGTCTATCGTATCCGGCGAAATCGATGCTGACAGGGCCGATTACATGCTGCGAGACGGTTTTCACTCGTCGGTCACCATTGGCGGCTTCAATCTGGACCACCTGTTGAGCAACCTGCGCTTTGGCTGGAACCCTCACGAGCCTTGGCTGGGACTGGCCATCACCCAGAAAGGCTTGGGTGCGCTGGAGGATTTCGTTTACAGCCGTTATCAAATGTATCGCAAGGTGTATGCCCACAAAACGGCGCTGGGTTTTGACTGGCTGCTGCGCGAGGCCATCAATGAAGTATTGGATGATGAAGAAAGCTTTCACTGGATTGATACATGTCTGAGCAATATGCAGTGGTTTGCGGAGCTAACGGACAATTTCTTTTGGGAAGCGTTTCGCAAAGTGGCACGACGCCGGCCAGAAAGCTTTTCATTCTGCATTGTGAACCGGTTAAAGCTGCAACACCTGGATACCCGCGAAGATCTGAACCCAGAGGCCATCGCCCAACGCAGCCACTGGCTGGCCGAGCAGCTGGCGCTCAACCCGGCCAATGTGGTGACTTGTTCGATGTATGCTCGTTTCTCCAATATTCAGGATAATTTCGATGGCATAAAAGTGCTTGTGCGCAATCCCGTCAACCGGCGCCGGTCGCTGCAAAAAATAACCGACGTCAGCGCTTTCTTCAGCAAGTTTGGCGACAGCGTTATCACCCATTTTTACACGCGGCCATTTACGCCTGTTCCGATTCACCGATAGCGTCCACGAGGCCTACGGCGCTGTTGTAAGCACCTTCTATGCGCCCACCTGATAGCCAATCACCGGCCAACCCCAATTGCTCGCTGGCGAACCAGAGGTGGCCAGGCTGAGGCTCGCCACCGGCCTCCGAACGGGCGTACAGCCAGCGATGAGTCAAGGATTCAAGCGCCGGTTCGGTGTTGCCACTCAGCTCGGAAAAAGCCGCCATTAAAGCGTCTACCACTTGCTGAGGGGTGTCATCCACGTGGGCCGTTGTCCATTCAGGCGTTGCATGCAGCACCCACCAATGGCCTGCAGCAGGTTCATCAGATGCGCTCTCACGGCCCGGCTTGCTGGTGTTATCCGCAACCCAGAACAAGGGCGAATTGGCGACTCGGGCACCTTGGAAGCGTGGCCAGGGGTTGGTACTGAACTTCACCGCTACCGCCCAACACGGCAAAATCTGTGACACCGCTGTGTTCAGTTCGGTGGCAAGTTGCGCAGCGCTGCTGTGTGCCAGCAGGTCACGAGCCTGGGCCGGCGGAGCGGTGATAATCACTTGATCAAATGCGCCCAGGTTCTGGCCATCAGAGTCCTGCAGATGCCATTTTTTAGCCTGTGAGTCACGGTGTAGCCTTGCTACTTGGGTCTGCGCCTGAACGTTCAAACCGTCAGACAAACCGCGAGTAATGGCGGTCATTCTAGGTGCGCCGACGTAACGCGGCTCGGCGGGAAATTCTGACCAGTCGCCGTTATCCTGCTGGTAGCCAAGCAGCCCGTGCCAGGGAGCAACGGTTTGCCCGCCGGCATGTTGGCGCAAAAACGGCAGAAAATCCGGGTTCCGCGCTGTAAAGTACTGGCCACCCATGTCCACTGACGTTCCGGTAACCCGTTTTGCAGACAGCCGGCCACCGGGACCGCGGCTTTTTTCGAAGAGGGTCACATCGTGCCCCTGAGCCTTGAGCAAAACGCCGGCGGTCAACCCCGCCACGCCTGAACCAACAATGGCAACAGAGCGTACAATGTCGTTAGCAGAGTGTGCGGTTTCGTTAGAAGAGTCGTTCTGATACATAATGTTGCCATTTCCATCAGTAATTAAAGGTTTGAAGGGTATGACCCCAGTTCGACATTGGTTGTTAAATATCGTTCGATGGTTTGATTCCGACGCAGGTGCGGACAATCTCGACAGTGCTTCACGGGCGTTCAGCTTAGTTCGGGTTATACCATTTATCGCCCTGCATCTGTCATGTCTGCTGATATATTTTACCGGCACAAGCACTTTTGCGGTGATGTTCGCACTGGCATTTTTCTGGCTGCGCATGTTTGCGATTACCGGATTTTATCACCGCTACTTTGCTCACAAAACATTCAAGACGGGCAGGAAAACCCAGTTTATTTTCGGAGTCTTAGGTGCTAGCGCAGCGCAGCGCGGGCCCCTTTGGTGGGCAGCACATCATCGTCACCATCACCAGCATTCAGACCAAGAGCAAGACTTGCACTCGCCCCAGCATGGCGGTTTTTGGTGGGCCCACGCAGGTTGGTTTACGTGTGACGCCGGCTTTGCGATGAACGAACGCAAAGTACGAGACTGGTTAAAATTTCCCGAGTTGTGTTTTATCAATCGGTTCGACGCCTTGGTGCCGGCCATCGCGGCGCTGATTATTTACGGTATAGGTGAAGGTTTGGCAGCTTGGGCGCCCGGGCTGGGAACGAATGGCCCTCAGCTATTAGTGTGGGGTTTCTTCGTCTCTACCGTGGTGCTGTTTCACGCCACTGTGTCGATCAACTCACTGTCTCATGTGTGGGGTAAGCGGCGTTTTGAAACCGGAGACGACAGCCGCAACAACTTCTGGCTGGCGTTGCTTACTTTGGGTGAGGGTTGGCATAACAATCACCATCGCTGGCCGCGGTCTGTACGCCAAGGTTTTCGCTGGTACGAAATCGACATTACCTGGTACGGCCTGTGGTTACTGGCTCAGTTAGGCATCGTCTGGGACCTGAACCCAATTCCGAAAAACGTTCAGGAGGAAACCCGCAAGCTAGATGCCATCAGGAGGACGCAATCATGACCATCGCGCCAAAAATCGAGGTGGGCTCACAACATGCGGCCATGCCTTACCTTGTCGATCGGTTTCGAGAGCTGTTCAACACGTTGGACAAAGGCAACTTGAACAAACTTGCCGGGGTTTATGATGAACACGTTCACTTCAAAGACCCTCTGGGCGAGGCCCACGGTCTGGATGAATTAACTCGTTACTTTTCGGGCTCGTATCAAAACGTCATAGCCTGTCACTTTGTGTTTGCCCAAGAGGTTGTTGATCGAAGTACAGTTACTCTGCCCTGGATCATGCACCTGCGCCACAAACGCATTAACAGCGGCCGAGAAATTCAGGTAGAGGGCATCAGTCATCTGCACATTGGTGAGGGCAAGGTACATTATCACCGGGATTACTTTGATGCTGGCCAACTGCTGTATGAAAACCTGCCATTACTGGGCGGAATTATTCGCAAAATCAAGGAACACGCGGGATGAAAAACGTGCTTCAGAAAAGCAGCAACGTTTGGCTTACCGGCGCCAGCTCTGGCATTGGTGAAGCATTAACCCGAGCGCTGATAGCTGATGGCCATAAACTGGTGCTTACGGGCCGCCGTCCAGAGCCATTGCAAAGTCTGCAAGAATTGGCCTTAGATCGCATCAACGTTGCCACCGCCGACACCACCAGTGTTGAGGAGTTGGTCACGATTGCGTCAGTTCTGGAAAGCCATGGACCGCTTAATATGGCCATTTTGAACGCAGGCACCTGTGACTACGTCGATATTGCCCATTACAACAGCGACGTTATCGGCAACAACATTATAACGAATGTAATGGGCACCGCCCGTAGCCTGGACATCGCACTGCCTGCACTGCGCCGGGCTCGCGCCGAGGGCGAATCGGCGACTCTGGTCATCGTGAGCTCAGCAGCCTGGTGGCTGCCGTTCACACGGGCGGAAGGCTATGGTGCTTCTAAGGCGGCGCTGAGCTATTTGGGCCACTGCCTTCGGGCCGATTTGGCACCAGAAGGCATTGATGTCGTGGTGGTATCGCCCGGATTCGTGAAAACGCCCCTGACCGACCTCAATGATTTCCCTATGCCCTTTATTGTGACCGCCGAACAAGCCGCGGAGCGCATTGTGAGCAGTTTGAAGAAAGGCCATCGTGACATTGCTTTCCCCAAACGATTCACCTGGGCCATGAAACTCCTGGGCGCAATGCCACAACCCATTGTTGACCGAATGGCAGCCGCCATGGCGCGGCAATCCGCCGCTAACGTTTCCAAATAACCTGACATAATCTTGGTATAGGGCGAATATTTAATGAGTTTTCAGCGTCAGCGAATTGCTGTCATCGGTGCTGGTGTGTCCGGCCTCACAGCAGCCTGGCTGCTGGCGGAACACCACGACGTCGATGTTTTCGAGGCAGCGGATTACGCCGGAGGTCACACCAACACCGAACAGGTCTCCTCGGGAGGCCGCTTTTGGTCGGTTAACACCGGATTTATTGTTTACAACGACTGGACTTACCCGAACTTCATCAAACTGATGGACCGGTTGGGGGTGGCGTCAGAAGTCAGCGACATGAGCTTCAGCGTCGACAGTCGAGGCACAGGCCTGCAGTACAACGGCACGAATCTGAACACCCTGTTTGCCCAACGCCGCAACCTGTTAAACCCTCGATTCCTCAAAATGGTTCGCGAAATTTTGCGTTTTAACAAGGAAACGCAGCAGCAGTTGGCCAGCCAAAGCATCGATGACAGCGAAACCTTGAGCAGCTACCTGGACCGCAACGGCTACTCAGCGTATTTTCGACATTTCTACATCGTGCCTATGGGGTCCGCTATTTGGTCGGCACCCGAAGTGGTGCTTGAGCAGTTCCCGATACGGTTCTTTCTGCAGTTTTTCAGCAATCACGGCATGTTATCAGTTGATAACAGACCAACCTGGCGAGTAATAACCGGCGGTTCTGCACAGTACGTGAGCAAAATGATGGACCGCCTGGGCGACCGCCTGCGGTTGAACAGCCCGGTGCAGCGAGTGAAGCGTGACGCAGACGGAGTTACCGTAATCTGCGCAGGCGGCGAGCACCGCTTTGACCAGGTTGTATTTGCCTGCCACAGCAACCAGACACTGGCCATGCTGGCACAGCCCACCGACGCTGAACAGCAGATCCTTGGCGCTATCGATTACCAGAATAACGATGTGGTGTTGCACAAAGACGCCAGTGTGCTGCCGTCGAATCGCCGGGCTTGGGCGGCGTGGAATTACCTGATCCCTGCGAGCAGTCACGAGCCGGTGTCGGTAACCTACAATATGAATATTCTGCAGAATTTTCACAGCGCGGAAGAAACGTTTTGCGTTACCTTGAATCGTAGCCACGACATAGCGCCCGACAAAGTCATTAAAAAGTTCGAGTACGCGCATCCGGTGTTCAACCTGGAAGCAGTCGCAGCACAAAAACGCTACGATGAAATCGGTAACCAGAACCGCAGCCACTTCTGCGGTGCCTACTGGTTCAATGGTTTCCACGAAGACGGTGTAAACAGTGCGTTGCGGGTAACCCGCGCCTTCGGCGTGGAACTCTAACCATGAGTAATCGCGATGAACAGTGATTGGCTGGAAGGCAGCATACGCCACCGGCGTCAACACCCGGTGCAGCACGAGTTCAGCTACCACACCGGTATGCTGGCGCTGGATGTCGACAACTGGCAGTTGGCCACCACGGTCAGCCCATTGTTTTCTGTGGAACGGTTCAACTGGCTGTCATTGTATCGGAAGGACTACTTCAAGCCAGACCACGGTCCTTTGGGCCAGGCACTGCGCGACTACGTTTGCGAGGCAACAGGCTGGGTTCCCGATGGCAAGATCGAGCTGATCGCCCACCCACGCTATATTGGATATGTGTTCAACCCGGTCAGCTTCTATTTCTGCTACACCAAGGGTGATGACCCTGCAACCGGAGCCGTACCGCGGGTTATTATCGCGCAGATTACCAACACTCCCTGGCACGAGCGCCATGCCTACTGCCTGGAAACCATCGGCCACGCTGCCAACAAGGCCGGCTGGCGTAGCGAGCAATTCGAGTTCGAAAAACGCTTTCACGTATCACCGTTTAACGGCATGCATCAGAATTATCGCTGGACCTTTAGCTTTCGTGGACCGCAATTGCGCGTCCACATGAGCGTGATGGAGGAGAATATCCGTCAATTCGATGCCACCCTGGTGGTCCAACGCAAGCCGCTCAGTCGTAAGACACTGCACAAAAGTCTACGTCAATTGCCGCTAGAAGCATTGAAAGTCAGCGGCGGAATATATTGGCACGCGCTAAAACTAAAATTGAAAGGTGCGCCTTTTTATACCCATCCGGACAAGTTAGACCCCAACGACCCGGCGTTCAGGCTGGGCCAAGAGGATTGCGGCTTGGATCTTGTACCAGAGCAATCCAATGAACAATCTCAAGGAACAAGTGGAAAGGTAAGCTCATGGAGAATATGAACACGTCCTCAGCGGTTTCTTCGAAAATAGCATCCGCACGGCGACTCTCTCCTGTCGTTAGCCGGTTGGCGCGTTCGTTGGTGATGCAACAGCTGACCCGCCTACAGCAAGGCACATTGGTTATTCGTGAAGCCGGTACCAGCGATGTCACCGTAGGAGATGGCAACAGCGCCTACCCCACGGCCGAATTGGTCATCCATAACCACAGTACGTGGCGCGATCTACTCACTGGCGGCAGCATCGGGGCGGCTGAAGCCTATGTGGCTGGCGACTGGAGCTCCCCGAATTTGGTGTACTTACTGCGCTTTTTCAGCCGCAACATTGATTTGATGAACAGATTTGAAGACCGTTTTAACTGGGTAACAAAGCCCACCCTGAAGGGGCTACACTGGCTTAATCGCAACACGCTAGAAGGGTCGCGTAAAAATATCAGCGCTCACTACGATCTCGGCAATGACCTGTTCGAACTTTTTTTAGACCCCTCCCTGATGTATTCGTCAGCCATTTATCAGACCCCAGAAAGCACTCTGAACGAAGCGTCGACTTACAAGCTTGATGTTATCTGTCGCAAGCTGGGACTCAAGCCTGGCGACCAAGTGCTTGAAATCGGTACTGGCTGGGGTGGTTTTGCGATTCACGCGGCCAAGCATTACGGCTGCCACGTGACCACCACCACCATTTCGGCTGAACAGTTGGCGCTGGCCACACAAAGGGTCGAGGCGGAAGGTCTGCAGCACCGCATTACGTTGCTGTTTGATGACTACCGCGATCTCAGCGGTCAGTACGACAAGCTGGTGTCTATCGAAATGATTGAGGCCGTTGGCCCGCAGTTTCTGCCCAGTTATTTTGGCCAGATCAGCCAGCTGTTAAAACCCGACGGCCTTGCGCTTATACAAGCCATCAACATGCCGGAGCAGCGCTACCAGCGAGCCTTGAAGAACGTTGATTTCATTCAACGTCACATTTTCCCTGGAAGCTTCATTCCGTCTTTTGGAGCCATGGTGGGTGCTGTGCGCGAGCAAACAGACCTGGTGCTCGCCCACGTTGAAGACTTGGGCTTTCACTACGCCCGTACGCTTAATGACTGGTGTCAGCGCTTTCAGACGCACAGTCAAAATCTTCACCAACGGGGCTATGACGACGCGTTTCAGCGTCTATGGCACTTCTATTTTTCGTATTGCGAAGCGGGATTCAGTGAGCGGGCTATCGGCGTAGCACAAATTGTCATGGCCAAACCCGGCAGCAAACACACGTCCATTCGTAGCGTATGATTTCTTCAAAAACTTACCGCAACATATTGAATTTCATTATGTTTGAGCTTGGTTGGCTGGCTTGCGTTTTGCTCTCGCAGGCTTGGGCGCTGGTTATTGTGGCGATCTTTTTGGCGCTGCATTTTGCGCTTGTTAGTCAATACAAAATGGACGAGCTGAAATTTATTGTTATAGGTACTCTGGCAGGTTCGTTGCTGGATGGCCTTTGGCTGCGCACCGGTATTCTTGCCGACACCAGCGGCGCTGCTGTCATAACGCCACCCTGGCTGATTGCGCTCTGGGCAATTTTTATGACTTCACTTAATCATTCCTTGAAATGGCTCGGCCACAACCGACTACTGATGTTCTTGATAGTGCCCATTGCCGGACCTTTTGCTTACTGGTCCGCCAGCGCACTAGGGGCCGTTACCCTACCTAATTTCCTGCCGTCTTTGCTGGCGTTGGCCGTGGGGTGGCTGGTACTGTTTCCGGCCCTGCTGTCTCTGCGCGATTTTCTGTACCCAAGGCTTGCGCGATGAGCGCCCAAAAAACCCAGCCAAAACTTGGGTTGTGTGCAACGGTTGCCCTTGTTGCAACGTTGGCTTGGATGCCTGCTAAAGCCGATGTCGGCGCTGAGTTCCAGTTCACCGGCAGCGCTCGCTCCTTGGGCGGCGAAAACGCTGGCAGCGAGCTTTACCGCGAACAACATACGTTGCTGGGAGTCTGCCGCAGTAATCAGTTCAAGCCGCAAAACCACAGGATCGAATATTTTGACGCCAGCTCTGACACCCCATTTGCTTTTAAGCAGCTCCGTTATGACCGCGACAACCAGCCTAGCCTGCTGCGCCCTGACGTGGAATTCGTTCAACCCCGATTCAATGAGCGCCTGACGATCGGCTATGATTCAGGAGGTGTGGTCATCGAATGGCGATCACCCGCCCAAGAACTTGAACGGTTTCGCTTGGACAGCAATAACAGCCTGGTGGTGGATTCCGGTTTTGACAATCTGGTCCGGCAAAACTGGCAGACCGTGGTTGAGGGTGGTTCTGTAAACTTTGAGTTTCTGGCACCAACACGCGGCCGTTACTACAGCTTTGTAATGGAGCCGGCCGATAATAAGGGCGACAGCGACCGCATTCGCGCTGATCATCTGATTCAGATTCGCCCGACCGGCCTGTTTCTACGATTCGTAGTAGAACCCATTTTGCTTGGCTATAACCAGCAAGGTGCCCTGACCCATTATTCCGGCTTGGCCAATATCCGTCGCAACCAGCAAGAAAATGTTCAAGCGGATATCGTCTACAGCGTGACAAAATATCCTTCCTGTCCGCTGCTGGCGCCGTAGACCATTTCCTAAGCGATAACCAAGCGCCATTCCCTCGCCCTTTCAATGTGTTAAACTTCGGCTAAAGTTGTGTCGGAGAACTGTCCCCATGATGTTTGTATCATTCAACGTCAACAGCATTCGTGCACGCCTGCATCAGCTTGCCGCTGTTATTGAGCAGCTGGAGCCGGATTTTATTGGCTTGCAGGAAACAAAAGTCAGCGATGAAGACTTTCCGCTGGCAGACATTGAAGCGCTGGGTTACCGGGTGTATTTCCACGGCCAAAAGACCCATTACGGCGTGGCACTTATGTCAAAAATAGCGCCCGATAAGGTTTACAGGGGCTTTCCCGACGACCTGTACAACGCCCAGCGCCGACTGATCGCCGCAGACTTCACGGTGAATGGTGAGACCCTGACCGTTATCAACGGCTATTTTCCCCAGGGCGAGAGTCGCGATCACCCGGTGAAGTTTCCAGCAAAGCGAAAGTTCTATGCAGATCTGATGAGCTACCTGGATGAACTGACGCTGCGCAACACCAAAGTGGTGGTGATGGGCGATATCAACATCTCCCCGACCGACAAGGATATCGGCATTGGCGCAGATAATGCCAAGCGCTGGCTGCGTAGCGGTAAATGCAGTTTTCTGCCCGAGGAGCGCCAGTGGCTGGGTGAAGTTGAAAGCCGTGGCTATACCGACGTATTTCGCCACCTTCACCCCCACGAAGCGAATACGTTCAGCTGGTTTGATTATCGCAGCAAAGGGTTTTATCGTGAGCCAAAACGCGGGCTGCGCATTGACTTGATCATGGCCAGTGACAACTTGCTGCCCCAGGCGAAAAGCGCCGGCGTCAGCTATGGCGTTCGGGCTATGGATCGCCCTTCTGATCATGCTCCAGTATGGGCCAGATTCACGCTCTGATTCTTTCTTCGTCAACTAAGAAGGTGGTCGCGCGTTATGGCAAAGATCAAAACTCGCGATCGTATTCTCGATGCCAGCCTGGCGTTGTTCAACGCCTTAGGTGAGCCGAATGTGACCACCCTGCTAATATCCGATGAACTGGATATCAGCCCGGGTAACCTCTATTACCACTTCAACAACAAAAGCGACATTGTCAGCGAACTGTTTGAAAGCTTCGAGCGTCAGATGCACGACCTGCTGACCGTGCCTGCTGACGTTAGCATAAGTCTGGACCAGCAAAATTTCTTCTTACACCTGTTGTTCGAAGCCGTCGCTCGCTACCGTTTTCTGTATCAAGATCTTGTCAACGTGCTGTCACGTCATCCTCGGCTACAGCCCAAATTTCGCAAAATATTAAAACTGAAAAACGCTGCATTCCACACCATCTGCAGCAGCTTCAGCGCCCAGGGATTTATGACCATCGGCACCGAAGAGTTAGCAACTTTGTGTGACCAGTTAACGCTAACTGCCTGCTATTGGAGCAGTTTTGATACGCTTTCACATCTTGATGATCGCAGCGCGGTAGACCCTGGTCGCGGCGTATACCAGACCATGTGCCTGATGCTGCCTTACTTGGCAGAAGAGGAAAAAGAGCAGGCTTTGTTAATCAGCAGAAGTTATCTATAAAACAGTAGAATTCTGGTGAGAGTGTCACTCTTCCTCACGATAGCTAGGTGTTAATGTCTTAAGCCGATCGAGTTCTGCTTCCAAGCGCTCTACCCGCTTTTGCAAGCTCGTGACATCTTCCTGCCGATACATTCCGAGGCGCCGCAAAGCGCTGGATACCCGCTGATCGAACAGATGCTCTAGTTTATCCCAGGTGCCAGTGGCGCGTTCGCGTACGCCCTCTACGCGGTCTTCCACCGACTTCAGCTGTTTCTCGACCACACCGCGGGTGCGGTTCTCCATCTGCTCGCCTTCCTGCACCAGGCGTTCAAAAAAACGACCGGTATCTTCTTCGGCCTTGTTGAAAGCGCCCAGCCCTGCCAGCCAGATCTGTCGAGCCGAATCCTTTATTTTACCCGGAAGTTGGGCGTCCGCATCGGTATTTTTGTCGTCTTCATCGGTCATGGCAAAACCTCCAGGCAGGCGCAAAAGCGCGAGTTACAACAATAAACTCATTGTATTACAGCCGGCACCCGATTGCAGTGGCGGGCTTTCTTTTGCACGTTCGCCACGGTATGCGATTATGGTCTTCTGTTTTTAGACTCGATTTTGGGAGATAAAGCCGTGGACCTCAGAAAAATTGATGATCGTATTTCGGTAACACCGCAGATCCAGATAGCCGACTTACCCGCCATAGCCGCCTTGGGCTTCAAAACTCTGGTCGCCAATCGCCCAGATAACGAAGAACCTGGTCAGCCACTTATGGCGAATATCGAAGCAGCCGCGCGTGAACACGGCCTGCACTGGGTCTACATGCCAGTAAACTCCGGCAACATCAGCGATGAAGACGTGGAACATTTCGGCGCAATGATCCGCACAGCCGACGCTCCCGTACTGGCTTTCTGTCGCTCCGGAACTCGCAGTACTGTTCTATGGGCGCTCAGTTCGGCTGGCGAAACCCCGGCAAAGGAAATACTCGAAAAGGCCCAAAGCGCCGGTTACAACGTCAGCGGTATCGCGCCGCGGCTGGCTCAGCAGGCTCAGAAAAAGAGCTAACGAGCCAACATCCCCCCACTTGAACAGGCCATCAGTCAGGATTTATTTATGCAATTTAAAGGTTCCGAAAACTTCCGCCACAGCCAGTCGGAACGCCTGGGCGTGCTGGTGACCAATTTGGGGACACCCGATGCCCCAACCGCCTCGGCGCTGCGGCGCTATCTGGGGGAATTTCTGTGGGACCCTCGCGTAGTGGAAGTACCCCGTCCTTTATGGTGGCTGATTTTGCACGGCGTCATCCTGCGCATTCGCCCGTCACGAAGTGCCAAGGCCTACGCCAGCGTATGGCAGCCAGAAGGCTCG
>Ga0306864_1000045_pt1 | contig 53852 bp, 45 predicted proteins | sample AntRauTorckE5430_FD_190448 | JGI IMG/M metagenome (GOLD analysis project Ga0306864, IMG submission 190448) | Saline lake microbial communities from Rauer Islands, Antarctica - Metagenome Torckler E5 #430 (v2) (version 2) | ecosystem: Environmental > Aquatic > Non-marine Saline and Alkaline >...
CTTGCAACTGCTTGACATCCGTCATATCCCGAGGTGCTATTTGGCGTAACTTATCATCCATCGCACACAAGTTAATTTTTCTCGATCACTTTTGCCCTTTTTACCCATTACTTTTTGAACGGATACACCGATTACGCCAAGTTGCTTGAAAACCAGAGGTTTGAAATAAGGACTGACGGATAAGTCAGTCACCGATTACGCCAAGTTACTTGAAAACCGGAAGTTGGAAATAAGGACTGACGGATAAGTCAGTCACCCATATACCTATACCGTTTACTCACCTTCCCAAACCGCCACCCAAGCAGTATAGTCAAAGATAGACTCCCTCCGGAGAAGGTCCTCACGTTCAATGCGCCAACCACGTTGTCGTAAGGCACTTCGGTAGGCTTCCGGCCCGTGTTGCTGAGGGTGAAGGGCGTCTCCGGGGAGAGCCTTAAAAATGGGTAGTAGCAATTTATGGCGGTGCACGTCAGAGGTCATCAGAAGGCGGGTACCGGGCCGGGCGTGAGCGGTAAGTGCGTCAATGGCTGCGTCCCAGTCGGAGACATGGTTAATGGCATTGAAGCAATAGATAGCATCGAAGGCCGGTTCATCGTCAAAGGAATCCTCCAGAGGCTGGGCGAGAAACTTGACGTTGGGATAATCTTCCCTGCGAAAAATATTGAGTTCAGCCTCGTAGTTCTCCAATAGGGGGTCCAGGGCGGTTACGGTTTCGATACCATTGAGGTAGATATACACACCTGCGGGTCCACAACCTGCATCAAGTACCTTGCGGCCGAGTACGGGTAGCCAGTCGAGCTGGTCGAGCGTTCGTTTCCAGTAGGCCTTTTTATCACGGAGGTAATCTGCCGGAGGTTTCCCCCGCAAGTAGCGCTGCCACCAACGGCGTTCCAGGTACTGGGCTACCCGCCATCGAAGGGTCGGTTTGCTTTCTGTTTTCAACATCGCGGCGAAGATACTTAAAACAAGTACTTTACAACTAGAAGTGGGCCATCACATCGGGGCAATTACGTACGATCACCTTGACAAGCGCCTAGCCTCCTTGTCCTTTTAACCATCTTTGCACCTGCGGCCGCGCCCTTGCCTTCTTCGTGGCTATCTTTGACCTTGATAAACGAATCAATAAAACAAAAGACCAATAAAACAGCATGCGGATAATCGGCAGAATCCCCCACCCCAGGTTACAAATCACCGTTTTTGCCAACGACGGTCGCTTTCCGGTTCAATTTGAAACAGATGGCCTGAGCCAGATCTACCGCTTTCGCCAAAGCGATCGGCTAAAAAGCCTCGCCGACGTCCAAAAACTTGTCAATAAAGACCTAATTGACACCGTAATGGTTCAATTTTCCGCTATGCGGGCCGCACATTCTCTCGCCTTGAATACTTTTGCCCCCCCGGAGGTCCCAACCGATACCGATGGGCTACCCGATATTATTTGAGTGTTTTAACCACCCTTCCTACCCATGAAAATATCCGCCTCCAAATTAGCGCAAATGATCGGCGCCACCGTCGAGGGCGACCCCGACGTGATCATTTCCTCTCCCGCGAAAATTGAAGAAGCCGGTCCGGGTTCGATTACCTTTCTGGCTAATCCTGCCTACGAGCACCACCTATACAATACGCGTGCATCCGCCGTACTCGTCAGCCTCGACTTTACCCCCCGTGAAGCTATTTCACCAACATTGTTGCGCGTTGCTGACGTCTACGGAACTGTAAGTAACTTGCTCGCAGTGTACCAACAAGACGAAGCCACGCAAACCCGACGGGCCGTATCAGCTCATGCCGCCGTTGAGCACACCGTTCAACTTGGTGACAATGTTCGTGTTGGCAAATTTTCCGTGGTAGAAGATGGGGCATCCATTGGCAAAGGAACCGTAATCCTGGATCAGGTGTACGTCGGCCCTAACGTCAGCATCGGAAAAAACTGTGTGGTATATCCAGGAGTCAGAATTCTGCGCGACTGCGTGGTAGGTGACGATTGCATTCTGCACGCCAACGTAGTTATCGGAGGCGACGGTTTCGGCTTTGCCCCCGACCCGGAGACCGGTCGCTACAATAAGGTGCCGCAAATCGGCAACGTGGTTATACATGATCGCGTAGAGATTGGCGCTTCCACAACAATTGACCGCGCCACCATGGGTTCCACCGTTATTCGATCCGGCGTGAAGCTAGACAACCTCATCCAAGTAGCACACAACGTTGAAATTGGAGAGAATACAGTAATTGCCGCACTAGCCGGTATTGCAGGTTCCGCAAAAATTGGTAAAAACTGTCGGATTGGTGGGCAAGTCGGCATCGGTGGCCACTGTACCCTAGCCGACGGTACGCAGGTACAGGCACAATCCGGCGTCATCAATAACATTACCAAGCCAGGTGCTAAATTAGGCGGGTCTCCCCATATGCATTACCCCGACTACCTACGAAGTTATGCGGTATTCAAACACCTCCCTTCAGTTGTTGCTAAGCTTAAGAAAGAGATTGCAGAACTGCGTAGTCAAATAGTTAAATAGTTGAAGTCGGACCAATACTCGTGGTCTTCCAAATTTAGGAAAAAGTGCTTTTAATTTTCTTCAATTATTCTTTGTCCTCAAAACGCTACTGCCGCACGACCGAAGCGAGCATCCATAAATACTACGTGTGGTAGCTACTATTTGACTGCTTGACTATTTGACTATCTTTGACCTCAAATTCAGCCTCAACACAGCCAAACATCAGAATGATTAACCAACGCACCATAGCTAATTCCTTTTCTCTAAAAGGAGTAGGCCTGCACAGCGGCGCGGAAGTGCTGCTAAACTTTAAACCCGCTTCGGAAGGTCACGGCGTTAAATTTCAGCGTATTGACCTTGAAGATAAGCCAGTGATTAACGCTGACGTGAATCGGGTGGTTAGTACCGATCGGTCCACCACCATTGGCTCTGGAGTGGCGACAGTTTCTACCGTAGAGCACCTACTCTCTGCTGTCTCAGGCTTGCAGATTGATAATCTTCTCGTAGAAATTAATGGTCCCGAAATTCCAATTCTGGACGGTAGCGCCAGCCCGTTTGTTACACCCCTAGCTGCCGCTGGTTTTACCGAACAGGAAGTTAAACGAGAGTACTTCATCGTAGAAGAACCCATCACCTACCGTGATGAAGAAACCGGTTCGGAGATCGTAGCTCTCCCGTACGATGGCTTTGAGGTGGTGAGTATGATTGACTTCGACAGCCCGGTGCTCGGCCAACAGTACGCAACCCTACGTGGGTACGAAGATTACGCAACCGAGATTGCTCCCTGCCGTACTTTTGTCTTTTTGCATGAGCTAGAGCTCCTCTTCCAACATGACCTCATCAAAGGTGGAGACCTGACCAACGCCATCGTGATTGCTGACCGCATCGTTCCCCAAGAACGACTAGACAAGCTGGCCAAGCGCATGGGAAAAGAAACCGTTGAAGTCACCAAGGCCGGTATTCTAAATACCCTAGACCTCAAGTTCCACAACGAACCTGCACGCCACAAACTGCTCGATGTGATCGGTGACATCAGCCTGCTGGGCGTCCCTATTCGCGGTAGAATTCTGGCCACTAAGCCAGGGCATGGCAGTAACGTCGCCTTCACTAAGCTCCTTAAGAAGGCTTACCTAGAACAGCGCCGCCTCAAAGGCCGCCCCCGCTACAACCCCAACGATACGCCGGTTTTCAACACCGAGCAGATTCAAGAAATAATGCCCCACCGCTACCCAATGCTGCTGATCGACAAGATCATCGACATGGGTGAAGGGTACATTGTCGGGCTAAAGAACCTCACGATCAACGAGGGCTTTTTCCAGGGGCACTTTCCTGGTAACTATATCATGCCTGGTGTGTTGCAAATGGAGGCCATGGCACAAACCGGTGGACTGCTCGTTCTTACCATGCAGGACGACCCGATCGGTTGGGATACTTATTTCCTGAAAATCGATAATGCAAAATTCAAAAATTTCGTTGTTCCCGGAGACACAGTTCTCTTCAAAATGGAGCTTGTTGCCCCTATTCGCCGGGGCCTTTGCCAAATGCGGGGAACCGCTTACGTTGGTAACAAAATTGTTTCAGAAGCCGACCTAGTCGCCCAGATCGTAAAGCGCCCCTAATATGTCTATGCATTCCTTAAGTGTTGTTCATCCGAACGCAAAAATTGCTCCAGGCGTAACGGTCGGACCCTTTACTACCATCGAAGATGACGTGGAGATCGGAGAAGGTAGTACAATTGCCTCTAACGTGACGATTTTTGCCGGGTCCCGAATCGGTAAAAACGTAGAGATATTTCCCGGTGCGGTAATTGGTGGAAAGCCGCAAGACCTCAAGTTCGACGACGAATACACCACCACCCACGTTGGCGATAATACTACTGTACGCGAATGCGTAACAATCAATCGCGGCACCATTGCTGCTGGTAAAACCGTAGTTGGTAAGAATTGCCTGCTGATGGCTTACGTCCACGTAGCCCATGATTGTATTCTGGGAGACGATATTATCCTGGCCAACAACGTCAACCTAGCCGGACACGTTAAACTAGAGGACTCCGTGATCATCGAAGGTCAGGTAGGCGTTCAACAGTTCGTCCGGATCGGAAAACATAGTTTTGTGGCTGGTGGAAGTTTAGTCCGTAAAAGTGTACCGCCCTACATCCGGGCCGCCCGGGAGCCGCTGAGTTATATTGGCGTGAACCGGATAGGGCTGCAACGCCGCGGCTTCGCCATCGAGCGGATCAACAACATACACGAAATTTACCGCATCTTATTCGTCAAAGGACTCAACCTAACCAATGCCATTACGGAGATCGAAACCACCGTTCCGGTTTGTGATGAGCGAGACGATGTGGTCAAGTTCATCGCGGAGACGGAACGCACGGGAATTATCCGGAGCTTTCAGGGCCTGAATGATTAAGTACTATGCATCCGATTTCGATCACACTCACTAAAGCCGGCAAACGATTCGGTCGTCATTGGATCATCCAGGACTTCACAGACACGTTCTCTGGTGGTGAACTGATCGGGGTTAAAGGGCGCAATGGTTCTGGAAAATCGACCTTACTACGTATTCTGTGTGGCCAGCTAACGCCTTCACGCGGAAGTATTGGTTTTTCGGTGGCCGGAGATGAAATTGCTCCCTCCGGTCGGTACAAACACGTAAGCTGGACGGGGCCGTACCTAGAAATCGTCGAAGAGCTCACTATTATGGAGTTTCTACGTTTTCATTTTGGGTTAAAACCACTGCTTCCGGGATTAAAGCTTACCGACGTCCCTGCACGTCTGGAACTTGACCATGTTCGTAACCGTAAACTAACGGATTGCTCCTCAGGAATGCGTCAGCGCGTGCTACTCGGCAGTGCTATTTACGCCGCAACGGAAGTTCTGTTGCTAGATGAGCCAACCGTTACCCTGGACGAGGAAGCGGCCGAGTGGTTTCACCACCAGCTGAACGAATTTCGACAGAATCGATTAGTATTTATAGCCAGTAATGATCTGGCAGATTTGCGCGACTGCACACGAGTACTTCAGCTTTAAGCGCTGGCAACTACAATCAGGTTTGTTAATGGAAATTGAAGTCAGCGAATTTTCTATCTTTACCATATTAGCACTACCGCCCCTATAGTAACACCATGCTTTTTCCTTACGTAGATAAAAACACACCTTTCGTTCTAAGTCCAGAAAGCCTCGATTGGTACCTGAGCAAGGGTTGGTACCGTATGGGCGGACACATTTTCACAACTCATTTTCTATTCTTCCAAGAACAGCCGTTTTCCGCGATCTGGATCCGGCAAGATTTAAAAACCCATCAATTCTCCAAGAGCCAACGGAAGCTGATGCGTAAAAACGCTAAACTGTTCGACGTGGCCAGTGGCCCACGAATAATAGACATAGAGCGAGAGGAACTATACGCGCGCTACGCTGCCAACTTCGACGGCCACCTCTCCCCTACCATTTCTGATAGCTTGGAAGATTACAAAGTCAACACCGGTATCTTCAATACCTGGGAGACAACCATCCGGGATAAGATTAGTGGTAAACTGGTTGCCGTAAGCTACTTCGATCTCGGAGGAACTTCGACCGCAAGCATCTTGGGTATCTACGACCCCCTACTAAACACTTTCAGTCTCGGGTATTACACCATGTTACTTGAAATGAAGTTCTGCCATGAACGCAGACTTGAGTATTATTATCCTGGCTATGTAGTCCCCGGCTACCAACGCTTTGATTATAAACTCCGGCTCAGGGCAAGCGAATACTTCGACCTGCGCTCAAAAAGCTGGATACCCTACAACCTGGAAGACATTAGCCACAACGGGCCGGTAGAAAGCCAACGACGTATATTGGGTAACCTCGCAGCCCTGCTCCATCCTGAAGGGCCGGTAAGTACCGGGCTCTACGTCTACCCGCTTTTCGAAGCAAAGCTTTACGATTCGAATACGGACAACTACCTGGCCTATCCATACTTCGTTCCGCTTGGCCGCGATTCCGAGAATACGCTCGTTCTTGTAGTTTACGACCCCTCCGAAGAGGTTTTTCTCGTCCTGCACTGTTCGCTTGTCCCTAATACCATGCTTTCCTTTAAACTGTCCCACCTTGGCGGCTCAGCCGGAGTAAATTATTTTACGGACCTTCTGTGTGTCGAAAAATTACTACTGCGCAGTAGTTCCGTCGAAGCGATCCATGATTTACTACGGCAAGCCACTCAAGACCTTAATTCTTAAACCAACGATTCTCAACTTCATCCATATGCGTTCATCTTTATTCTTTATCCCAGTTTTACTCTTTATTTTATCCGCCTGTGGTAACAACGACACTGCTACCGCCGGTGATATTACATCTGAAGCAACTACTAACGTAACCAATGTATACAAAAGCGCAGAAGATGCCCTTAAAGGTGGAAAAAATGCCCCCGAAATAAGCAGTCTTCTGATGGGTAGTTTCGACGCCGTGAGTGATCCTAATACTGGTATGCTGAATATTCAAGCCAGCAAGGACTTCACCGAGCTTGCCCGCCAACTATCCGACAAGTTTCCTGAAGACACCATGGCCGCCATGTCATTTTACCGCTCAGCAGAAGTAGTTCGGGCAATGAACGATCCTAAGCGCGCTGCGACTATCTACCGCGACGTTTACGACCGCTACCCCAGCTTCAGTAAGGCACCCGAGGCACTTTTCATGCTGGCTTTTACTTATGATGAAGACCTTAAAGACCTTGGGTCCGCACAGGCAACCTACAACGACTTCCTCAAGAGCCATCCCAATCATTACTTCGCAGACGATGCGGAGATGTTGCTCAAGAACCTCGGTAAATCAGACGAAGACATCCTGAAAGAGCTGGAAGCCAAGGCAAAGGAGCAGTAGTTGTACCACTTTACTCGTTGCCTTTTCTGTACTAAGATTTGCGCCAATAAAAAAGCATTAAGCGCTCTACACGGGTGCCTAATGCTTTTTTATTGGCGCGAACGCTGGTGCAGAGAAAGGTTTTAATGAGCAGAGACCGCAAAGCCAATACTACCGAACCGGAGGCACATCGGGCATCTTACAATCTTCGTTTGGGTTCTTACCACAAACATCACAGTTGCCAACTTTATTGGTCAGCATCGGGTTGTTGCTCGCGCAAGTACCACGAAACTCATTACCTGTCACCAAATGACGGATGTTAATAAGAACAAACGCTGCGCCGAAAACGGCAAAAATAACAAGGAAAAGATAAATAAATTCAGACATCTGGTGCAATTTTTAATACATAAAGGTAACCATTGAACGGTCGCAAAGTTGTCGTTCCCTTCAGTAGTGCTCTCTCCGTTCTTTGTATTGTGTCCTTTGAGCTCTTTACGTCGCCCTGCGCACACGATGTGCTCTTAAAACGGAAAGCCCCGTCAGAAATGAATCTGACGGGGCTAACGATAGTGGGTAGTTTTAAACTATATTTAGAGTACCCGAACCTCGATGGCCGCAGGGCCCTTCTTGGTGTCTTCGACTTCAAAGCTCACTTTGTCGCCTTCCTGGATGTCGTCGATAAGTCCACTAACGTGTACGAACACGTCTTTGCTACCGTCTTCCGGGGCGATAAATCCGAAACCCTTCGTATCGTTGAAGAATTTAACTGTTCCTTCAATCATTGTCTTGCGATTTTTAAGGAGATGAAATAATGCTCAAAAGTAATACCAATAAACTCCCCCAACGGTTTTATTTACAGAATAAAGGAATTGAGCTCATTCTTCTTACCCTCACAACTACGGTTTACCCAGTGTAGTAAAGGCTTTCAAGCTCTAAATCTTAAAGTGAAAAGTTCCTAGGAAATAACGACCAAGGCCATCACTAGTGCTCTCAGTCGTCACAAAGCTGTTCACCGAACGGTTAATTATCGTGTTCTGATTGAAGATATCCGACGCAGAAATACGGAAGAAGTGGCGCTTCTTACGGAAGGGACGCACCTCCAGGCTCACGCGCAGGTCAGGAATGGCTTCCTGATCGGCAAAACTTGACGCTGCAAAAATGCTGTAGAGGAACCGGCTTTCGAAACGCCATTTGGGATTTACCTCCAGTTCAAATTGAGCGAGTAGGTTGTGGGTAAGCTGGCTTATGTCTGCACGACTTCCCCGGTTATTTTCTGACTCGAACGAGTTGGAATAATTATTAAGGTCATAGCCAAACTTGAAGTAACTGTCCTCGTTCAACTCGGTGGTAATGTTGGCACCTACGGTAGAGCTGATGGTGGTGTTAAGCTGCTCCTCACCATCAACAAAGCCGATACCACGGTTGCCACTTACACGGCCTTCCACTCGGAATTCACCGTTGATGGCATTTACTCCGATGGTAGCACCTACAAAGCCCGAGCCCTGCCAGGCGTGGCCGACGTTGATCGGGCGGAAGATTTGCTGACCATCAGTAAAGACTACGTCGCTACCAATAGCATCATCAGTATAAGTTGCATTGAAGTTGAAGTTTGCGCTAACTGCCCGAAATTGATCGTTGAAGAACATAAAGGAGCTGAAGCGCGTATCCCGCGAGGGCTGCAGATCCGGGTTACCAATGGTAGAACTACCGCTCGCATTAGGCTCGGCAATGGTCTGGAGCTGGCTAATAGCAGGAGCACGGGAACTACTGCTCAGGTTAACACTTAAAAAACCCTTCTTGAGCCGCTTACGCAACCGAATAAATGGCAGCAGGAAGTTATAGTTGTCATCCCGGGCCTCATCTCCGTTCAGCGTGAGGGTATTAGCTTCGTAGGTGGTACCTAAAGATAGGTTTCCGCCTTTGCCCACCGTTCGTATGAAGGAGACCTCTCCTTCCAGCGTCGCCCAGTCGCGGTCCAGCAGGTTAATGCTTTCCGCTTCCTGGAAGTTGAAACGGTAATCGCCTTCATCCCGGTCAAGGTTGTAGCCGGTGCCCAGGCGAAGCCGCCACTTATCACCCAACGGCTCAGTGTAGCGGAGATTACCCTTCAAGGTAGTAGTGTTGGTACGGCGGTTCTGAAACTGCGTACCGTTAATGAGCGCGCCGAGGAACTCGCTAGAGGTCTCATCCAGCCCTTCCGTGAGTAGGTCAAGGTCAGACTGGTTTTCCACATAGGAAGCATCTATCCCGACCTCAAAAGTACGGCTTGGCTTTCCACCACCGCCTGTCATGAAGCTACGGCGTCCGCCGCCACTCCCTTTATTATACTTAACGGATATCTGGCCGCCAGGTCGCTCGTTGTTGTTCAGTTCACGGACAGAGTAGTTGTCCACCAATTCACCAGCATTTTTGATATTTGTAAGCGCCACAGTTTCGTTCTCTCCTCCGGAGACGTAAGCAGCTCCTTCCACCGTTAGAATAGAGGTTGAATCTACCTTCTGGCGGTACTCGAAGCCGACCTGGTGGCTGTACTGGCTGGTAGCGTTGCCTTCCATCGTTTCCACCACGCGTTGATCGTTAGCCCGGTTGAAGGCCTGAAGGGTCGTAGACTGTTGAATCTGGTTACGGTCGAAGAGTGCGTAGTCGGCGGTAAATTGAGTGCTCTTGCCGAAACTACGGCCGAAGTTGATACCGGTAGCGATACTCCGGTTCTGTCCGGTAGCACTGCCATTATCGAACGGTAAATTACCCTCCGGTCCACGCCATGAGGCACCGCGTCCTCGCCCAGAACTACCGTTGAACCCAGAAATCTCGTCTCCTGAAAAACCGACTTGGTTTACGTTATTGATCGTCCCAAGAACACCAATCTGGGTAACGTCACTGATACGAAACAGCTTACCGCCACCCTGGTAGCGTTCGGATGTTCCGTAGCCGGCGTAGATTTCGCCGAAGACCTTGGCTTTAAATTCATCCTTCATTTCCAGGTTGACGGTCATGTTTTCATTACCGTCGTCTATTCCGCTGATTTCCTCAGCGTCGGTCTTCTGGTCAAATACCTCAACGTTGGTAATTGACTTGGCTTCCAGGTTCTGCGTCAGTAAGGTGGAGTTTCCCGCAAAGAAAGGTTTACCGTTAATCATTACCTCATTGATGGCTTTACCACGCCAAGTAATCTGGCCGCTTGCGTCTACGCTCATTCCCGGCAGGCGGCGAATAAGGTCTTCCACTACAGCGTTATCGCCAACGGCAAAAGCATCCGCATCGTAAAGCATTGTGTCGCCTTTCATCCGAATCGGAATACGATCAGCCGTCACCTCAACACCATTGAGGAAAAATCCGGCAGGGTACATCTTTAGGTCTCCAAGACCTAAATACTGGTCCTCGCCGGTTATCTGAAGGTTCTGGTCTGGCCGCTCGTAACCAAGAAAGGTTACCCGCAGCAGGTAATCACCCGCAGGCACCTCCTGCATCCTGAAGGCGCCGTTATTGTCAGTAGTACCAAAGTTGGTCAATAAACTATCGGAAGAACGTAGAAGAACCGCATTGGCTCCGGGTAAAGTGGTGCCGGTGGAATCCATTACGGTACCGACAATTTCAGCCTGCGCGGAGAGTCCTCCGGTGGTGAGCAGGCAGAGTAGAAGAATGTATAAATGTTTCATTTAATGCTTTTGTGGTGGGTAGTTGATAGAAAATAGAAGTTAGAAACTAGGAGCTAGGGAACTAGAGCTTAGGAACTAAAAACTAGCTCTCTAGTTCCTAACTCCTAGTTCCCTGGTTTTTAATTCCTTGAACGTTCCCAACCACGCCGGCGACGCTCCATCATTTCGTTAGCACGTTTCTGCTGCTTATCAAATTCTTTGCGAGTGATGACTTTCTCGTCGGCAGGCCTGGCCATATCCAACTCGGCGTTAGGCTGCATGGTGGTCATTGTATATTCGGTACTGCGACCATCCTTAGTTACTTTCAGGTACACGATAGCACCGGGAAGACCTCCGTAACCGCGGGGGCCGATAGACAGTGGGATGCTGGGCGTAAAGTATGCTAAAAGGGTATCTCCTTCAATAGAAACAGCCGTTGCCAGCTGCGTTGGGAGGGGGATTTCTTTCATCCCGACCTTCATATTAGCAATATTCCATTTCGGAGTAATCCATTCGTCTTCCATGATGAAGGACTGGTCCATCACCTGACGGCGATCGGTAACCGTACTGTCCTTGGTGCTGGTAAAGAAAATATCCGGATTATCACCCATGCGGGCAAACCAGCCTCCCAGGGCAGCTTTGTCTTCGTCCACTACCTGGGTGTAACTGAACGCATCGGCTGAAAACTGGAGCCGGCCGGAACGATCAAAGTCGCCAGCAGCCATCCGTTTTGCCATTTGCTCCTTTCGCTCCTTATCCATCCAGTCGCCAAAGTCGAAGGTAGAACTTTCGTTGTAGTCGATGGTTCCGCTAGTAATTTGAGCGGAAAGCGTTCCGAAGAAGCCCGTAAAGACCAGAGCTAGTATGAGTCGTAATTGAAATCGCATAATTAATCGGGGTTATTTTGGTTTTATTACCATAAAGTAAGGCGATTGTTGTATTTTCCTAAAAATTCACCCCCTCCGTTCGACGGATGCCCTTATTATTTCGACCGTTCGGGATCCTGAAGGTTTAATCATTCTCAAAATTCAACTTCAACATCCAGCTCTGTTACCCACAGCTAATGATGGTTAATTAAGGTTAAGCGACTTGTTTTCGATTGGTTACGGTACGTTCTTTGCTTCACAATGAAACAGTTACTCTACACCTTCGCCTTCATCATGCTCCTCATGGCTGGCTTACTCGGCACCTGGTGGTACCAGTCTTACGAGTACAATAGGATAGAACTCCGCAAACAGGTTGAACGTGATCTAGATGACCTGCTGGTTAACAACGTATTCCGTAAAGCGGTGCCCTACTTCATGCGCAACGGTCCGGTCTGGGAAGGTGGAGACGCCATCGACCGCCTCAAACGTAACCAGGCCTACCTGGGTTACAGCATCAGCTCCATGCGTAAAAATGCCCGCATCATTGTGGAGACCATGTCGGATACGGGGAAACTCCTGAACAACTTCCCTCGCCGCATAACCATCAAGGATAACCCCTTCCGCACAGACTCCCAGACCTTCACCTTCCATTTTCAAGACGATGGGTTTACACTAGGAAGCATGCCCGCCGAAGTACTCGACACCCTCCGGTACCGGCATAAGGTGAACCTGGCACCTTTGCGCTTCAGCAACCAAAGCGGGCGGCTACTAACTAAAAATGAGGGAATGAGGGTAAAAACGGAGCTCATAAATACCGGCATCCATAGAGACCCTTCCTACTTCGAGATCACAGAATACAGGTCTACCCTACTCCTCAGCTTATTACCTGAGTTTTTATTCGGCTTCCTACTCTTCGGAGCCACGGGGTTTGCCTTCGCTACCGCCTACCGCAACCTCTTCGAACAAGAGCAACAACTCAAGCAAAAAGATGCGCTTGTAGCCAACGTTGCTCACGAGCTAAAAACGCCCATTGCTACCGTCGGCGTTGCCCTGGAAGCCCTCAACATGTTCGGAGCTGATGAAGACCCCACCCGCCGGCAGGAGTACCTTGCCATCGGACAGTCTGAGCTGAAACGGCTGGACCAAATGGCCGACCGCGCCATCGACTCCCTCCAGGCCGAAAACCTCAGCCAGCGGCTTCGCTTCCAACGCACCGACCTGACCGAAGCCGTTACTGACGCCTGGCGTGGGCTATCCCTTCGCTATAACCTACCCAACGAGGCCCTAACCCTACACGTTCACGGAGAGGTAGACGCCAAGGTAGACGCGCACTATTGGCACCACTTAGTCTATAACCTCTTGGATAATGCCTGTAAATACGGCGGTAAGCCTGCAAAAATTGAAGTAGCCGTATGCGATCAGGCGCGCAATACCATCCTTACCATTTCCGATAACGGCCCCGGCATTGCCCCAGGCGAAAGGGAGAACATCTTCGAGCAGTTCTATCGGATCTCCCACCCTGGCGAAGGGCATTTAGTAAAAGGGCACGGCCTCGGCCTTACCTTAGTACGGCAGGTTGCCCGGGCGCACGGTGGCTCCGTTGAGATTGATAATACTACTGCTGGTGGCGCGCGGTTTATGGTAAAAATTCCACGGCGATAACCATGGTCGAGGAGCTGTGCTCCGAGCTAACTGGTCGAGGAGCTGTGCTCCGAGCTGAAACGTTAAGTAAACCATCATGGTCGAGTTGTCCTCCGAACAATCCATGACTGTACCGCTCGGAGCGCAGCTCGACCAACAGCTCCTCAATCCATGACTGTACCGCTCGGAGCGCAGCTCGACCAACAGCTCCTCAATCCATGACTGTACCGCTCGGAGCGCAGCTCGACCAACAGCTCCTCAATCCATGACTGTACCGCTCGGAGCGCAGCTCCTCGACCAACAGCTCCTCAATCCATGACTGTACCGCTCGGAGCGCAGCTCGACCAACAGCTCCTCAATCCGTGACTGTACCGCTCGGAGCGCAGCTCCTCGACCAACAGCTCCTCAATCCATGAAAAACTCAACCTCAATGAAAGTCCTATACTTAGAAGACGAACTCCTACTAGCCCGCATAATAAAAGAATCTCTCGAAAGTCGTGGTTGCGATATAGACTGGTTCACCGACGGCAAAAGCGCAGCAAGAGCGCTCAGCGCTCCAGAAGACTACGACATAGCGGTACTCGACGTTCAGATGCCCGGCGAAGACGGTTTCACCATCGGAAAACGCTTGCACCAGCAATTCCCACGCTTACCCATCCTCTACCTCACTGCGAGAGCCCAGGCCAAAGACGTACTGGCTGGCTTCGATGCGGGTGGCAACGATTATGTTCGCAAACCCTTCAGCATGGAAGAATTACTCGTTAGGATGAAAAACCTGGTTTCCCTCCGCGAGATGACGGTGCCTTCAACCGACTTTGCACCTACGGCTGCGCCCTCTGAAACTTACGAATTTGGCTTCTTCACCTTCGACTACCCCAACCTACGCCTCCATCTCCATGACGAGAAAACGCACGAACTGAGCCACCGGGAAGCTGAGTTGCTAAGGCTATTCGTACGCGCTCAGGGCCAGACCGTTATCGACCGTAAACGCATACTACTTGAGCTCTGGCACGACGACGGATTCTTCAACTCCCGAAACCTAGATGTGTATGTTCGTAAACTTCGCGTCATGCTAGAGGACGACCCACGGGTCAGAATTATTACGCTGCGAGGAGTTGGGTATCGTTTTATTGTAGAGTGAATAGGATGTAGTAGATAATACTCCCGCAAATACCTACTCGCTACAAACTTAAACCCGCGCTCGGTTTAAAGCGTTACCTTTATATTGAATAAAATCTCCCCATGACGCCGGACGAAAAACAAGACTGGATCTCCAAAGTAGACATTGCCCTAGACGACGTGCGCCCTCACCTGGCCATCGACGGAGGTAACATCGAAGTGCTCAACATCTCCGACGGAAAAATCGTAGAGATCAAATGGCTCGGCGCCTGCAATGGTTGCTCCATGACCGCCATGACGATGAAGGCTGGCGTAGAAGAGACACTGAAGCGCAGACTGCCGGAAATTGCCGGAGTCGTAGCGGTAAATTAATTCATTGGTCTTTTGGTTCATTGAAACCGCTTTCATCCTCTTTTAATGTTCAGACATTTTTCCCGTGCAATTATTCTACGACCCCGACCTGCAACCGGGACCCCACCGGCTGCGTGAAGCCGAAGCCAAACATGCCTTTCAAGTTCTCAGAAAAAAAGTAGGCGACCACCTCGACCTGGTAAACGGTCGGGGCAGCTGGTTCACCGCAAAGGTCGCAGCGATCTCCAAACGGGAGTGCTTACTCGACGTGACGCTGGTCCGTAAGCCCGAGCAGCGCGCGGAACACAAACTGGTACTCTTCGTCGCTCCAACAAAAAACATTGATCGCTTTGAGTGGATTCTCGAAAAAGCCACTGAAATTGGCGTTGATTCGATCCAACCCATACTCACCGAACACTCCGAACGCAAACGCATTCGTAACGACCGCCTAGAACGGGTTTTGGAAGCTGCAATGAAGCAGAGCCTGCGGGCCTGGAAACCTGAACTCGGCGAACTACTGCCGTTCGAAGATGCCCTAGTGCAAACGGGCCTGAACAACGTCCGCTACCTAGCCTACCTTGGGGGGGACACTACCCCACTCCTTAGGGACACTTGCGTCAAGGGCAACTCCGTGGCCATTGCCATCGGCCCTGAGGGCGGTTTCAGTCCCGCCGAGGCCGAACTGGCGCGGTCTCTTGATTACAAATACGTTAGCCTCGGTCCGAACCGTTTACGTACCGAAACCGCTGCCATTGCTGCGGTTCATACCATTGAACAGTTGAACTGGTAAGTTCCTCCCTTTTCCTGTATTATCCGGACAAAGATTATTTATGAAAAAGCTATTCACTTTCCTAGCCATCTCTTCGCTGCTTTGCCTTTCTACGACTGAACCCCCTTCCTCTACTTTACGGTTGGGATTGCTGAAGTACAATGGTGGCGGAGATTGGTACTCCAACCCGACAGCGCTCCCGAACCTAGCCGCTTTCTGTAACGACCAGCTCGGTACTAATTTCGCCACGAATTACGGTACGGTTGAAGTCGGCAGCGCCGAATTATACAACTACCCCTGGGTCCACATGACCGGTCATGGTAACGTGGTATTCAGCGCGGCAGAGGCTGAGAACCTGCGCAATTACCTTGTCGGCGGAGGCTTCCTGCATATCGACGATAATTATGGGATGGACCCTTACGTCCGACTCGCGTTAGAACAAGTTTTCCCCGACCTCGCGCTGGTAGAACTACCCTATAGCCACCCCATCTACCACCAAACCTTCGAGTTCAATAACGGCCTGCCCAAAATTCATGAGCACGACGGCGAAGCGCCCGTCGGTTACGGTATTTTTTACGAAAATCGGCTGGTGGTATACTACTCTTATCAGTGTGACTTGGGTGATGGCTGGGAGGATGAGTCCGTCCACAACGACCCGCCGGAAATCCGGCAGGCAGCGCTACAGATGGGCGCCAATGTTATTCAGTATGCCTTTGAACAGTAAAGTATCGTAGGCCGTCGGCTTCGCTCAGCCCATCGCGAATAGTAGAACTTACGATGGCCCTGAGTCAATGGTGAGAAAGCAAGTCCCAAAAGAGTAGCATTACGTACATTAGCACTCCACAAACAAAGCCCTCACGACTAATGCGCACTCCCCTACTCTGCTTCCTACTCCTACTTTGCACCTGCGTCCTCGCCCAAACAGAAAAAGCGGCTGATCGCGGCACTGACTTCGGAGACGGCCCCCACACCCAGTTAATTCTCCGCGGTCTGATCCTAATCAACGGCAACTGCGCCCCACCCACCGGGCCGGTCGATATCGTGATTGAAGGCAATAAGATCGTGAGTGCCAACACCGTCGGCGTCCCCGGCGTGAAGATCAACGAAAAAGGCCGTCCGAAACTGAAAGCAGGTGGCAAAGAAATCGACTGCAGCGGCATGTACGCCATGCCCGGATTTGTGGACATGCACGGCCACATGGGCGGCCGCGCCCAGGGAACCACCGCCGATTACGTACTGAAGCTCTGGCTCGGACACGGCATCACCACTATCCGCGAACCCGGCAGCTTTAACGGGCTAGACTGGACGCTGGACCACAAAAAACGCGCCGCCAGCAACGAAATCGCCTCCCCCCGCATCCGCGCCTACACCGGTTTCGGAATGGGCCGCGAGGAACCCTTCACTTCACCGGAGCAGGTGAAAGAATGGATCAAAGCGAATAAAGCGAAGGGTGCCGACGGTATTAAGCTCTTCGGCGCGAGCCCGATGCTGATGCAAGCCGCCCTGGAGACCAATAAGGAAATCGGTCTGCGCAGCGCCTGCCACCACGCCCAAATGGACGTTGGCCGCTGGAACGTACTCAAGTCTGCCCGTGCCGGACTTACCTCCATGGAACACTGGTACGGCCTACCCGAAGCCATGTTCGAAGACCGCACCGTGCAGGATTACCCCGTCGATTACAACTACCAGAACGAGCAGGACCGCTTCGGCGAGGCTGGCCGCCTCTGGGCTCAGGCCGCCAAGCCCGGTTCCAAAAAGTGGAACGACGTGATGAACGAGCTACTGGCACTCGACTTCACCATCAACCCCACCTTCAACATCTACGATGCCAACCGCGACGTCATGCGCGCGCGCAATGCCGACTGGCACGATGAGTTCACCCTGCCCAGCCTCTGGCAGTTTTTCCAGCCCAGCCGCATCAGCCACGGCAGCTACTGGCATAAATGGGGCACCGAGCAGGAAGTGGCATGGAAGAAAAACTACCAGCTCTGGATGGCCTTCATCACCGAATACAAGAACCGGGGCGGCCGCGTGACGGCGGGCTCCGACTCCGGCTACATCTACCAGACTTACGGTTTCGGCTACATCCGCGAACTGGAATTACTGCGCGAAGCCGGCTTCCACCCACTGGAAGTCATCCGCTCTGCAACGCTTTACGGTGCAGAAGCACTGGGAATGGACAATGAGATCGGGACCATCGAACCCGGCAAACTTGCTGATATCGTGATTGTGGGCGAAAATCCACTGGCAGACCTCAAAGTGCTCTACGGTACCGGTGCAACCCGCCTTGATGAAGATGGCGAAGTGACGACCACTAAGGGCATTCTGTACACCATCAAGGACGGTATCGTTTACGACGCGGTAAAGCTGAGGGAGGCGGTTAAGGAAATGGTTCGGGAGGCTAAGCGGCGGTAGTTTTTCAAACCGGAATCTTCACTTCATAACTATTCTCATCAGAGACGGTAAGCACACCACTTATAAGCCAGGGATTGTACACCTTCAGCATCCGGTAAGTAATGCCCTGTGCCGTAGCAAAGTCGGCGAGATTAGGGATACTTTTAGAAATCGTCACCAGTTTAAAATCATCAAGCGCCGGATAATGCTCCTCCGGAGAGATCTCGTAACCAAATGTAGTGGGATCCTTCAGAATCGTCTTCAGTGCGACGATGCGAAATACGTAAGCCATCGTTTCGCTGTTGATATCGAGGTCGAAAACGGTTTCAGCCTGCTGCTTACTTTTCCATTTATTAACGTTAGAGCCACCCATGTTATAGGCAGCGGCGACCCAGCGCCAGTCCTTATAAATCTTATGGTAAGTCTTTAAGTACTTGCAGGCGGCGCGGGTGGCTTTTTCGAGGTGGTAGCGTTCATCTACTTCACCATTGATCTCCAGGCCGAAGCCTTTACCGGTAGGTGCCATGAACTGCCAGACGCCTTTGGCGCCGGCAGCGCTGGTGGCGTTGGAGAGGCCACTTTCCGCAACGGCGAGGTACTTCAGGTCGTCGGGCACGCCTTCTTCGACAAGGATGCGCTCGATGGTAGGGAAGAAACGCGTCTGCCGCTTGAGCAACATGATGGTGTTGCGGTGGAAGTAAGCGTTGCGGAGCAGCTCCTGGTCCAGTCGCTCCTTAACGTCGAAATTCTCTACCGGGATGTTTTCTCCAGCGAAGGAAAAAGGGCCGGCGAGGTCAACACCCCGCACGCGTTGGGGTAATTGGATTTTATCAGCAGAGCGAGCCTCCTGAGTAGAAACCTGCGCTGGATTTGTTTCAACACGCTCAGTGTTCAGCAGTATCAAACAGCCAATAAGAACAACGATGCCTATTCCGAAGCCAGTAAGAAGATATTTCATTGGGGTAACGCTTTAGACGCGACAAGTTACTCGGTTAATTTGAGTGGATTTATTGAAAACCGGAATTTTATTTGCCCTTTTTGACTATGTTTGCCCGTACGGACGTTCAAAGTCACGTTCTGAAAACAAATCAGAAGTTGCACGAAACTGAATGAAGCTTACTAAATCAAACGAAAGACAGGACATTGTAGTTCGTCTGCTACAACAGCAGGATGAGGAAGGTATGCGCCAGCTCTTTCAGTTTTATTCCGGTGCTTTGATGACAATAATCCAGTCCATCATCCCTCAAAAAGAAGAAGCCGAAGAAGTATTGCACGATGCGCTACTCAAGGTATGGAACAACATTGACAGCTACAATGCTGGCAAAAGTAGGTTCTTCACCTGGATGGCCAGGATAGCACGAAATGCAGCCATCGATAGAGCCCGTTCTAAAAACTATCGCAAATCCAATAAAACCAATGAGATCGATGAAGTCGTAAGTAGACGCAAGGAATTGAGTCAGACCCCTTCCGTTGATTATATCGGCGTTAGTTCATTGTTAGAAAAGCTAGATGAGGACCATCGTCCCATTATCAATCTACTTTACCTTCAAGATTATACTCAATCCGAGGCGGCCAAAGAATTGGGCGTTCCTCTGGGAACGGTCAAAACCCGAGCCCGCCGTGCCATTATGCAACTGCGTAAACTGTTGCAAACCGAAATGGTATGGTTAACGTTATTTTATTTTCTATCTAACCTATCCTTCTAAGCTTTGAATATTGAGCAATACATAACCTCCGGCATACTAGAACTGTACGTTCTGGACCGCCTTGAACCCGCAGAGATGCGGGAGGTAGAGGCTATGGCTGCCGAGTACCCAGAGATTAAGGCTGAGCTAGGCCAGATTGAGCTTTCACTAGAAGGCTTTGCGATGACCGACGCACCGGAGGTTAATCCGGATATCCTAGCCCGGCTTCTTACCGGGACCCGCTCATCTACTGGTTCCGATACGCCAGTAGATAAATCTCCAACAATTCCAGCCGAAAAGATTAGCCGTGGCGTGATGGCTTCCTTTACTCCATGGATCTTGGTAGTCGGTGCGGTTCTTGGCCTGCTCTACTTTTACAGCCAGGCAGAAAACCAAGAAGGGAAGCTAATGGCCCTCCAGAGCCAATTTGACAAACTAGATAAGGACTGTGACGAAAGTCAGAAGATTTTGCAGTCCACGCAGCAGTTTATCAACGTCCTTACCAGCCCCGCCACCCAGGATGTCATCCTTGCTGGCACGGATAATGCACCCGACAAAAGCGCCATCGTATTCTATAATCCGGCAACGCAGACGACGCTCTTCAAGGCTACAAACCTCCCCCCGCCCCCACCCGGTAAGCAATACCAACTCTGGGCGATTGATGCCGACGGCCCTAAAGATTTAGGCGTTTTGGCGACTAATTTTGCTGGCGATGTCATCCTTAAAGTAAGCCACCTAACCGGCGTTGCGGCATTTGCCATTACGCTGGAGGATGAAGGAGGTAAACCTGCGCCCGACCTTACTCAATTGCAGGTTTTTGGTAACGTGGGTTAGGCGGCTTCGCCTTTTAGACGGCCTTCGGCCTTTTAGACGCGCTACGCGCTTTTAGACGCTTCGCTTTTAGGCTACCGCATGGCTCCGGCACCACCGACTTGCGGCATACGCTAAAAGCGAAGCGTCTGAAAGCGAAGCGTCTGAAAGCGAAGCGTCTAAAAGCGAAGCGTCTGAAAGCGAAGCGTCTAAAAGCGAAGCGTCTAAAAGCGAAGCGTCTAAAAGCGAAGCGTCTAAATCTCCTCCCGACGTTCCAGAACATCCCAGGTATGATCCCCCAGCAGCTTCACCGTTGCGATGTATTCGTAAGGAATCCGGGGACCCCACTCTGCCGCACTTACCATGCTCAATAGATGCTTACCTTTTTTATTCCGGTACAGGTAATAAGTACGCCCGACGATGGGGTCAATGCCCATTTCAGCTTCGTAGATGCGCTCGCTGATCGTCATCCGGTTCTGGATTTCGTTCGCCTGGCGAGCCAGTAGTTCAATCTGAGCCTTGATTTGATCAAGCTGCATATCGGTTTGCTCGTACATCGACGACATGGCCAGCCCTTTCATTTTACCGGCGTCCATCGGCTTAATGGTGGCACCGCCGCGCTCATGGGCGTAAGGTAACAGGCCGGGGTTTTCAGCGATCTTTAACGGGTCGATGGGATTGATGAAGCTTTCCAGAGGTTCTGGTTGCTTACGATCTTCAACATCTTTATTTTCGTCTTTTTGAGCCATATTTTGAGTAACGGCTACGAGCTAGAATTGTTGGATAATTATTAGGGCTTGGGCGCATCCGTGGTTGTTAAGCGGAGCCGAAGTGCAGGTGCTAGGGAAATTCTCACAGGACTTGGCAGAGGCTTAATGAACGGGTCTGCCGGATAAATGAGATTGACCGGACAAGTATTAATTACGAGGACAAAGTAATAACCACCTTCGATTAGCGCCTAGAATCCGATCAGCGACCGTTTTGCCAAGAAGCCGGATGTCCTGCCTGAGCCGGAAGAGGAAAAGCCATCCGGTCGGTCGCCAAGCGTAGCCGAGTTGCATCGGTTTTACTACGGTAGCTACTTTTTTGTACTCCTCCTTAAATCCAATTCTTCCCCCGCGAGGCCTTGATCTCCCCCCGTCGCTTCTTCCAGTCCAGCCGTTTGTGTTTGTTAGCAACAAAGGCCTTTCCCTTATGCGGCTTCGGTATCGGTCGCGTGCCCCGTTCCAGCATTTCCTTCAGCCGAAGTAGTGCGCGCTTCCGGTTGGTATGCTGGCTGCGCCCTGGTTGGTCTACAACGGAGATCCGACCGTTAGTATCCAGCTGCTTAGCGAGGTGGTGCTTCAGATTTTTGCTCTCCCGTTCGGTGAAACCACCACTTGCACCGACGTCAAGGACCAACTCCACCCGACTCTCCGTTTTATTGACATGCTGGCCGCCCGCTCCGCTACTACGGGAGGTTCTTAGTTCCAGTTCTTCGCGAATCTTAGGCCAGTTCATGGTTTTAGTCTGTTGATCTATTAGTCAGAAGGCGTTACGCAGGTCAATGGTTTAGTGGAAGGATTAAGTTTCGATGACGAAGCTTAAATTTACTCCTTTACATAAATAACTTACGGCGTCCCTTAACCGTTCTTTGCACTTATACTTCGGCTCCGCTTAGCGACCACGGCCACGCCTTTTTACGATAGTTAATCATGGGCGCTAACCTTTCTCTATCTTCTCTGTTTTCTCTATGTACCTAGTGACCTGTCAATATTGAATTTGAGCGCAAGAGATAGCGAGTTCTACCGTTGAGTGAGGCGGACAATTGCTGGCGTACCGAAAGCTTTCGGAACGGAAGTGATTCTCTAAAGAAACTCAGCGGCAAAAGGTGCCGCAGATTACCCTGGCATTTAATTTTGACAGACCACCAGTGTAGCAGCCTTCAACCAAAGGCATCACAGTTAAAAAAACCTCCCAAAAATTAGTGGAGAAGAAATCTTACCCATTATTAATACAAGTAAGATTATCTTCGCTGCGTAAAAACAACAGCTAGGTGGCCAACAAGTACTTTGATCTTATTGATCAGACCTTTTATTTCCCGCAGAACGGATTCGATCTGGAAAACGGGTATCTTACGTTCAACAACATTCCGCTGATCCATCTGATCAAAAAGTACGGTACGCCAATGAAGCTAACGTACTTACCCAGTATTGGACGTAAGATCAAGGAAGCCCGAAATTTGTTCCGCCGCGCAATGCGCAGTCAGGGCTATTCCGGGAAGTACCATTACTGTTACTGCACTAAAAGTAGCCACTTCGCCCATGTAGTGGAAGAAGCCCTTGAACACGGTGTGCAGTTGGAAATCAGTTCCGCTTACGATGTTGACCTCATCCGCCGGCTTCAGCAGCGGGGGAAGATTACTAAAGACATCACAATCGTCTGCAATGGTTTCAAACCGCTGGATTACCTCGAAGCAATAACCGGGCTGATCAACGATGGTTTTGACAACCTGATCACCGTAGTCGACAACGCTCACGAGCTCGATTATTACTCCGAACATGTCAACGTGAAGGCTAAAATCGGCATCCGCGTAGCCACCGAAGAAGAACCCAACTTCGAGTTCTACACCAGCCGCCTCGGTCTACGGGGCGCAGATGTAATTCCGCTCTTCAATGAAAAGATAAAGAACAACCCAAAGCTGGAGCTACATATGCTCCACTTCTTCGTGGATACCGGAATCAAAGACAGCCTGTACTACTGGGGAGAGCTAAAGAAAGCCGTTCGTTTGTACGGTGAACTGAAGAAGCAAAGTAAACAGCTTAACGCCCTCAATATTGGAGGTGGTATGCCAATTCGTAACAGCCTAGGCTTTGAGTTTGACTACAAATACATGGTCCGCGAGATCGTCTCTAATATTCTGGAGGCCTGTGAAGAGATCGAAGTACCCGAGCCTGACATCTACACCGAGTTTGGCAAGTACACCGTCGGAGAATCCGGCGCCACCATTTTTTCCGTCCTCGAGCAAAAGCAACAGAACGACTCGGAGATGTGGTACATGATCGACAACTCCCTGATGACTACCCTACCCGATGCCTGGGGTATCGGCGAGCGTTTCATTCTCCTACCCATCAATAAATGGGACAATAGCTACCACCGCGTTAACATCGGCGGCCTCAGCTGTGATAACTCTGATTACTACAATTCAGAAATTCACGAAAGCCAGGTTTACTTACCGATGAACAAGGAAGGCGACGCCGAAAAACTCTACCTCGGCTTCTTCCACACCGGTGCCTACCAAGACAACATATCAGGCTACGGCGGTATAAAGCACTGTATGATCCCCAGTCCCCAACATATCATCATCGACCTGGATGAGGAAGGAAACCTGGTGGACCGGGTGTTACACCCCAAACAAACGGCAGAAAGTATGCTTAAGATTCTGGGATATTAGACTAGTGGTCTGTCAATATTGAATTTGTGGGTAAGGTGCTGATGAATTTTGGTGTTGAATGAGGCGAAGGATTCCTGGCATAGCCGTAGCTACGGAAGGAGTTCTTCAACGAAATTCAGCACCAAAAGGCATCGCAGATTACCCCAATATTTAATGTTGACAGACCACTAGTACAAGAAAGAAAACGCTTACTACCGCGCCGACCATAAGGCTAACGAATGCCCCAGTCGCAGAAGCCCATCTACAGAAAAGACCGAGGATGAAAGCTGTAGCTACTGGTGGAGCAACAAAGCTAAGGACCGATTATAGGTATTCCCACAAAGAACTGAAGCGCTCAATCTGCAGTGCCCAAAGGATGAACTAGAGGACTAAGGTAGAAGCCTGGCCGATACGAACAAGCTGCTTGCTCCTCGGGTTCGACTTAGGCTTAGCGGCAAAATCCATCGTAATGAGCGTGGAGGCTGAGTTGAGGATTACTGACACCAAAGAGACATCATGGCTGCTAAGAGCCCCACGAGTACAAGGCCAAGAACGCCCGTAGGCCGCTGTGCGAAGCGTCGATAAAAAAGCCTAATTTTACCTCATCCTGAGCCAACTCGGCTCTTCTCCCATCCAGGTAAAATCAAGTCTGATTGGCCCGGAACTTGGCAGTTGGCCAAAACGAACGCATATTTGCGATAGCCATTGATCACCTCGGAGCCTCTGCCCCGGATCAGATCACGTATTTTTCATTAGTAACGACTACCCGTTAAGCATTAAACTAAACCCAAGATGGCCCAAATAAATGACGCCGAAATAAACGAAGCCGCCACCGCGATTCGTCGTGGTATGGAAGTATACATCCACCGCGAGCACGGCCGAATGCTGGTTGCGGACGATCCGGAACGCAACGTCCGCGCCGATCCAGAAATTTTCGAAGCCATCATGCAAGATATTTCCACCGATCCTGATGCTTACATCCATATTGAACGCATGCCGGCCCCCGACGCCATCCAAGTGATGAAGGACTTCACCGACCGGGTACGCAACCAGGAGCTCTGGCAGGCGCTTACCTACGCCCTCAAGCGGCCGCGTCCCTTCCAGACATTTAAAGGAGAGCTCAACAAATTTCCGAAGAACTACGAAAAATGGCGGGAATACCGGCAGGTTCGGTACCGGGAGTATGTTAGCAAGGCTTTGACCGCAGAATAGTAAGTGGTACGCTACTTAAAGTACGCAGACATAGACCCAAGCCGCTGGAACGCTGCCATAAACAACGACACTACCCGCCTACCCTACGGCCTCACCTGGTGGCTCAACGCAGTATGCCCCGGCCGGTGGGATGGGCTGGTTCTCGACGACTACCGGGCCGTCATGCCCCTACCGAGAGAACCATTCTCTTTTCGCCGTCCGTTTAGTAGCTGGGCGCAGCCGTGGTTGCTGAGCGGAACCGAAGTGCAGGTACAACGACCGTTTTTCACACAACAATGCGGCCCCTTTGGTGGCCTTCGTCCAGGAGACATTACCGAGCTCTTCGCCAATTTACCTAATGGGCTTACCCCCCTCACCCTCCCGCTGACGGAAAACGCCCTCACAACCGAAGTGCCTACAGAATACACCCTTCAGTTCCGCACCAACTACGTCCTCGACCTTAGTCCGGAGCTCGAAACCATCCGCGCTGGCTACCACAAAGACATCCGCCGTAAAATCCGTAAGCACGGCCCAGCTACACTACTAGCCGCCGATCCAGATCTCATCGTCGATAATTACCGTAAAAAAATTGGACCTAAAGCCGGCCTGAAAGCCAAGCACTTCACCTGCGCCCGCACCCTGATTAAAGCGGCGATACAACATGATGCAGGCTACTGCTACCAGCTTCAAAGTAAAAACGGAGAATTACTGGCCACCGGCTTTTTCCCTCAGCATCGTGGCCGGATTATTAACCTACTACCCGTCTCAACCCCGATCGGTTACCAACGCGAGGGAATGGCGATGCTCATCGACGAAGTCATCAAAAAACACCACGGCCCCGGCAACTTACTCGATTTCGAAGGGTCAGACATTTCAGGCATCGCTAAATTCTTTAGTTACTTCGGCCCGGAAAAACGGCCCTACCCCACCATTCGATGAAGCAAGCCCAGGTAAGATTGCTAGCCAGCAAACACCTTGATTTCCAGCGGTGGGACAAAGCCGTTCGTCGTGCCCCCTACGGCCTCACCTGGTGGCTCGACGCCGTAACCGGAGGCCAATGGTACGGCCTTATCCTCGATGATTACCGGGTGGTGATGCCCCTGCCCGTTAGCCGAACCCTCGGCCCGCTGAAGCTCATAAATGGTGCACCCTTCACCCAGCACCAGGGGCCATTTGGCGATTACGACGACGAAGACGTTACCATTATGATCAACGCCGTTCCAAGCTATTGGTACGTTCGTAAACTCAGCCTCTACCCTCCCCCTGCCGGCCTAACCGGAATTAGAAAAATAAAACTCGCCCCCCGCACCAACCACGAGCTTTCCCTCCAACCGGACTATGAAAAACTCGTTCGCGGCTACCGGGGGAACCTCCGCCGTAAACTGCGCGACTTCCCCGCCACAGAATTACAAAACCTCCCCTTAACTAGCTTTCTGGAATTCTACCGCAAGCACGTCGGTTCTAAATTCAAATTAGAGAAGGCCGACTTCAAGACGCTACAACGACTAACGACCAGTATCCTCAGCCATGAAGCAGGAAACTGTTATCACCTAACCGACAACAAAGGCGAAACCATTGCAGCGGTTTGCCTGGTCCATCACGGCAACCGGATCTTCAACCTTTTGGCGGCGAGCAGCCCTCAAGGCTTCGAGTTGCACGGCATGACGCGGCTCCTTGACGGAATAATCCGCACGTACGCCGGAACGGATACGGTGCTGGACTTTGAAGGGTCAGACTTACCGGGCATTGCGCTATTTTTTCGGGGGTTTGGGGCAAAACCGGTTGGGTACTGGCAGTTAGGCCGGTAACACTCACCCGAGGCAGGACATCCTATGACTGACGCTAGCATACGAAGTACTCGGACAGAATTAATGCGACATTCTGACCTGGTTGATTTTGAGATTGAATGAGGCGAACAACGTAGGCAACGCCGTAGTGTTGGCGAGGCTTTTCAACGAAGTTCAGGCTCACAAGATGCCGAGCAGGATGGTGCGGTTAATTTTGTGCGAGTACTTACTCCACCTGGAGCACCCCTCGCATCATCAAATAATGGCCAGGAACGGTACAAACGAACTCGTAAATACCCGGTTTTGAAGGCGCTTTGAAGTAGAGAATATCTTCTTCTTCTGGCTCAACGAGTTTGGAGTGGACGAGCACGGCGTCCATATCCGGGATGTGGGCTTTGGCGATGCCCTTCAGGCCCATTTTACCAGCTGCTTCGCCAACGAGGGTGCCTTTTTTACCGCTGGTGAGTACGAAGTTGTGCTGCATATCGTCTGGGTTGCGGAAGGTGAGGCGGACCTTACTGCCGGTCTTGACCGTCAGGTAGGTCTGTTTGTATTTCATGCCGTGTGCGGTTTCCAGCAGGATTTCTTCGTCTACCTTACCGTTCCAGTCGGCGGGCATGGTAGTAGGTCGTTTGGGAGCGGCGTCGGTATCGGCCATTGCGCCTTCAACGTCCGCTGCACCTGCGGCCGCGCCCCCCGGAATAGCGTTAAGGGTATAATAACCAAAATCATGCACCAGGTTAGTGCCATCAGTAGCGCGTGCGCCCTTAACACGGACCTCGTAGATGTAGCCAGGGCGGAAGCCACCAACCACCAGCCGCACCGTTTTGCCGTCGGGCAGCAGCGTTGCGGACGTAATCTTATTCTCTTCCAGGTCAATGACCGGACTACCGTAATTGTGATGGTACTTATAGGTGAAGTTTTGCACCTCGAAACTAGACGACTTCACCGTCACGGGATTAACGGGCATGGTAAATTCCACCTCAAAGCCATCCTTAGTAGCGCTAATCGTATACATTTCGAAGGGCGTCTTACCCGTCCATTTCAGCCCTTCTAAAGCAAATAGTTCACCACCCGTAGCGTACCAGCCGCGCGCCGTTTGGCCCGACCAGAGTACGTTATTCTTATCAAAGTTCATCCGTAGTAAGCCGGACTTATAACCCTCCCGAAACGGAAATACAGCGCCCTGGTACTCACCGTCTACCTTCTCCATGGCCACGCGCATTATCTTACTCTGGCCCTGATCACTGACCAGTAAATGACTGGCAAAAGGCCCGAATGCTCCTTCGGTCCGGTCGGCAATAACTGCCGCGGTGGAAATACCGAGAATACCGTGGGGAAACCATACGGCAGGCAGTTTCAGGCCAGGAACTTTCTTTTTAGCGGCGTACATCGTGCCGTAGTCGTCGTTGATGTCATCCATTCGAACGGAGACCTTCGAACCGGGCTGGTCGGCCCAGTTCAGGCTGGCAGCGTGGCCGGCGAAGTCGCCTTCGGCCAAGTGCGTGATGCGTCCGGAGCCGATCCAGTCGCCCTGGTTTTCGGCGACGAAAATGTCGCCTTCGATGTTGGTTCCGAAGCCGGCGGGGGAGCGCAGACCGGCGGCCCAGGGTTTGAGTTTTTTGTCGGTGGGGTCGTAGCGCATCATCCAGCCGCGCCAGGGCACCTTACTAACGCCTGATCCTTCCCAACCCACGTTCAGGGTGGACATCATCGACCCGTTGGGCATAATGAGCGGACCGTAGTGGTATTCGTGATAATTACCGGTGAGGGGCAGTTCGTAGACGGTTTCAAATACATCGGCCCGGCCGTCGCCGTTGGTGTCTTCCAACTTGGTAACTTCGGCGCGCTGAGAGACATAAATGGCGCCGTCCTTAGCGGCCAGTCCAAGCGGTTCGTGGAGGCCGCGGGCGAAGAGCTCCCAGGTAGTTTTATCGCCCAGATCGCCGGCCAGCCATACTTCGCCGCGGCGGGTGCAGATGGCGAGGCGGCCGTCGGCCATAAAGTCCATGCCCCCGACTTCCAGTTCGATTTCTTCAGGGATGGAGATGCTTTCAATGGCGTAATAGTCTGATTCTTGCTGGGCGGCGAGAGCGCAGGTGCAAAGGAAGGTAAGGAGCAGGGATAGCGAACGCATGACGGTATTTGAATTTAAAGTTAAAACTGAATTGGATCAAAATATGGTCCAGTTGAATCGTGGGCATTTAGTCCGTCGTGAAGAGCCGTATCTAAGTGCCTTGGTCCAGACGCTGAAATGAAAGGCCTAAATTCGGCATTACGCCGAAACTAAGGCTGGTTACCAGAACTAGAAACTACCAGTCAATCCGGTAAGTAATATGCCCCTTAGTCGGCAACTCCGCAATCAAGCGGTTTATTCCTTCGGAGCGTTGGAGGACGAGCCGGTCACCGTCGTAACTCTCGATTTTGATCTTCACTCCGGGGCCACGCAGTTCGTATTCGCCCGGTGCAGTTTCGGTGATTTGGCGGGCGGCGGCGATCTGGGTATAGATGGTGGTAGCGTCTCCGGCACCGTGTACTAATTCTCTGACCAGGCCTCCGTTGACGGGTGTAAATTTATCGGTAAGCGAATGGCCTCCTTTCATCTCGTACTCGAAGGTGGGCCGGTTCGCTTCATCCAAAGAGTGACGGACGTGGTGGAAGCCAGTACTTTCAGCAGCGGCAGCCGGCCATTCATCACTGTCTCCAGAAATATCCGTCCACTGCGGCGTTCCATCGAAGGAGATCGTTGGGCCAAGGGGGCGCATCACCTGTGGTTCGCCGCGGCCGGCCCACATATCATGGGTATCAGCGAAGTCTCCTCGCCACATCTGGAGGAGCGCTCCGTTTTGGAGGTCTAGCGAATAGTGAGGTCCTTCACCTTCGCCAACGGAAATCACATGCGTTCGCTTAGTGGCGATTTCGTACACCTTCGGCGCGGGAAAGTAAAGGAAGCTGCGAAGCAGGTAGGGGTAATCATCCGTTTCCAGTTTCTGGGGGGTAGACGCTCCCAGGCCACCGATAGTCTTGCCCTCCTCCATACTGTTCAAATATTTGAGTGCCTCTTCTCCTTCGGGAAGGTATTTGACGTCCAGCCTGTTCCAACCAGTATTCTGCACGTAATCAAGCTGAAAATCGTGACGACCTTCACTGAGGTCGATGAAACCGTCGATCTGATGAGCACCATGTGCCCCTCCGTCGTTGACCACCCTCTGCCCGTCTACGAAAACGCGAACGGATGCTGGACTATAGGTAGACAACTGGTATTCTCCCGAAGAAGGTATGTTTAGTTTTCCGTAAAACCGGATGGCATAATCAATCCCCTTTTCCCGGATAGCGTTGAGGTCAAACCGGTTAATGTAACCGACTTTATCCGGGGTAAGGCTGGCCCAGTTCGTTACGTCCACCGTCCCCTTCGGCAGGTCATAGTACTCGTAACGCAGGAGGGGTAGGTTCAGGTTTACGCCATTCGTATCAACCGTTGAGCTGGTTCCTCCCTGGTCGGAATAACGTAGGTCGACGACTTCGACATCTCCGCTTCCCACGATTAACGTTAGCGGGCCGGCGGGTACATCAGACGGAGACAGTTCCTGCTGGTAATAGACGAGCGTCCCGTTGAGATAGACTGCAGGAAGGATTGCCGGTACGTCGCCTTCCGGAGCGATGAAGACAACTTCAAGGTCTTGCCATATACCGGACGAAGCCGCTGGTTGAATCCTTGGCTTTCCTCCTGCCACCATCAGAGACGGCAGCTCAACCGGGTACTTCCCTTGCAGCATCAGTTTGGCTGCGGAGCCCTCCGTAGCGCGAAAGGAAAGCTTCAGGTTCAGATCCTTGTGCTTCGGCAGAAGCTCCGTCGTAGCAGCCAACGGACCGTCTTTCAGGTCTACCACGGTCAGCCCGTCGGAGGCGATGGCTCTATCAACTTCCGTGATATGAAGTTCAAGCGGGTCTCCTGAGCAAGCAGTCAAAAGAAATAAAAGGGGAAGAAATCTATGCATATCTGAAGGTGTGACTATTATGGAATTGACGTTCCTTAGGGACAAGAATTAAATAAAGTGCCACTCTTGCTCGGCGACTTTTGACCGCTGGCTTCGTTAAAAAGCCTCGCTAACACTACGGTGTTGCCTACGTTTTTTGCCTCACCAGCAGCCAAGATCCACCAGATCAAGAATAACACTTTATTCTATCCCCGTCCCTTAGGCTAAAGAACGTAAAAAATTACCACTGAATCGAGGAATAGTAAATAGCGTTGAAAATTGAGACATGTGTGGTAAGGTTATCGTTTTCGCGCTCCGGTAAGCCCGGAAGGCTGTCTTTCATGGCGAGGAGTGGAGACGGATGCCGTTATACTCCCGTCGGGAACACGAGGTAAAACGTTTGCCAGTACGGCCGACCCCTTGCGGTCGCCCGTACTGGCAGTCGGTAGGAAGGCCGTGTTCGCTGGCACGAACACGTTTTCACCTCAAGTGACCGGCGGTAGTATAGCCATCGCCGGTAAGCTGGTAATGGTCGCTACGGGTTCCACCCATCGCCATAGAAAGACGTCCCGCCGAGGCTACACAAGACCATCCTCATTTAAGCCACCTAAGGATGCAGAAAATCATAAACCGTGAAAAAAAGATAAAAAAATCCATTCAAGCCCAGAATCCATAAAACACTGACTGCCAATTACATCGATCGTACACTTACGTATATAAACGTTTACATACGCATATAAACGTAAGTATACGTATAAGGGACGACTAGCACTTCCGCCCCGCCCCACCTTTGCATCGTCACCGAATGAAAGGGATATCACTTACAGATACACCGCTCCTGACCGTGGCGCTTCTTACCCAAACCGGGGCGCGTTTTCAATAACTATACCAACGCGGCCTACAAACTTCCTTACTTATGGCTTCCATGCAAGTACGTAACTCCATCACCCTCATTGGCAACCTTGGCTCCGCTCCTGAAGTGCGCACCACCGAGGCTGGCCTAACCGTCACCACCTTCTCCATCGCCACCAACGAAACCTACCGCGACAAGAACGGTGACCGCCAAACCCGGACCGACTGGCATAAAGTCGTCTCCTTCAATAAGCTCGCCGAGGTCTTCGGCAAATACCTCGACCAGGGCAGCCAGGTCTGCATCGCCGGTTCCCTCCGCTACAATAAGTGGATCGACAAGCACGACCAGGTTCGAAACACCGCCGAAGTACATGCTCATAGCTTCACCTTCCTCAGCGGAGGTAAGCAGAAGGAAGCCGAGGCTGAGCTCGATGCTGATGTTACGGAGACGCCTAAGTCAACGCCCGCCCGCGGCTCAAAAAAAGCGGCGACGGCTACCCTTTAATGTTGGTCCGGACTTATACACCTGGAGACAAAACACCCTACTAACAGCAGATTGACATTCATCTTATTTCAACGTGTTTTGCGATGCGTGAGGCGTGGCTTACTGGCTGCGCCCCCTTTTTTAGAAATTAGAAGAGTAGACCTTCAAATCGCTATACCTTGGACCGTTAGAAATGTAATCCGGATAAACTCACTCCCTCACCCCAAACCGATAAATAGTACTGCTGCGGTAAGTTTCGCCCGGCCGCAAAAGGGTAGAAGGAAAGTTGGGTTGGTTAGGAGAATCCGGGAAATGCTGCGTTTCCAGGCAGAAGCCCGCACGAATTCCGTAGGGCGTGTTTCCTTTACCGATCTTGCTACCGTCAAGGAAATTACCGGAGTAAAACTGCACGCCCGGTTCACTTGTCTCCACTTCCAGCGTTCTGCCGGTCGTTGGTTCGTAGACTACGGCTATTTCCGCTAACTCAGCCCCCGTTCGGTCCAGCACGAAATTATGGTCATACCCCCAGCCGTACGTCATTTGATCGCTGTCTGAGTCTATTCGTGCACCGATAGCCGTTGGCTGGCGAAAATCAAAAGCGGTTCCTTCCACCGGCTCTTTTATGCCGTTGGGAATCAACGTGCTGTCAACGGGCGTAAACGCTCCGGCATGAAGTGTCAATACGTGATCGAGAATGTCTCCGTTCCCAGCTCCCTTTAAGTTAAAGTAGGAATGGTTGGTTAGGTTGACCACCGTAGGCTGATCGGTCTTCGCCCCGTATTCCATAAGGAGTTCGTTCCCGTTGTTCAGCCAGTAAGTGACGCTGATAGAAAGGTTGCCGGGGTAGCCTTCTTCCCCGTCCGGGCTGACGCCAGAAAGGCTGACCCCTACCCTGCTCTCTTCCTTCAGTAAGGTTGCTTTCCAGCGTTTTCGATCAAAACCTTTCAGGCCTCCGTGGAGGCTGTTGGGGCCGTTATTGGTGGCCAGCGTATAGTCCTTGCCGTCAATACTAAACCTTCCGTTGGCGATCCGATTCCCGTAGCGCCCGATCAGAGCACCGAAGTATGGGTACTTGCCGAGGTACCCGTCAATATTATCAAAGCCGAGGACGACGTCCGCCAATTCTCCGTCCCTATCCGGTACAATGATGTTGGTTATGATGCCACCACGGTCGAGGATGCTTACCTGCATCCCATGCTCATTCTGGAGCGTGTATTTAGTCACTGGCCCATCCGGTGTTTGCCCGAAAAGCGTATCGGTCAGAGAGAGGCCCGGAGTTGTGGTAGGGATCTCCACAACCTCTTTTTCAGGGGCGCGGCCGCAGGTGCAGAGAAGGAGTAATAAGAGCAAAGGGAGGTACTTCATGGTATAGTAACATCAAGGCGACCTGAACGATAGCCGTTTTCAAATTCATTTTCTTTAAAAGTATTCTCGAGCTTCAAAAGGCTTTCGATTTCGTCTTTGAATTTCAAGCCCGCCTTCCCTAATTGTTGGTTCAACTTTTCCGTTAGCAGAATGCTTGCTCCCATCCGGTAAAACACACCGTGTCTGTCCTCATCTTTACCGTAGCAAAATAGGCTTGCATAATGGTCAAGTTCACCATCAAATAATTCGCGCTTCGTTGGCCTTAAACGCTGTAAACGGTGGGTACATATCCTTCCTGCAAAAGACGACCAACGCTTTTACTAATAATGATGTCGGAAGTTCCGTACAGCGTTAACAAGGTTAATATCGAGAATAGTAATTTTATGGCACAAGGTCTTTTTAGGTGGTGAATATGAACCCGTTACAGAATGGGTTGAGCGTCTCTGGCGCGATTTACCTTTAAAGGATCGCGCCAGAGGCGCTCAACCCACTCTCCGTCCAAGCTGCCTCGAACAGAGTAAAGCACAAAAAACTCGCTGCCGGATGCAGCTCGCTCCAGGGCGAAGCTCCAAACCTACATCCCTGGTACGACCATAACCGCATTCTGCATCATTCGGCTAGGCCCACGCCAGAACATCCGGTAATGCGGATTGTCCATGAAGTAAACGATCTGGCCACGGCCAACGGGGCGGACACCAGCCCAGGTTTTACCCGCCAACGAGTCTAGGTTGGGGCGCGAAGCGTAGCCCGCCGCAAGGAGGTTTTCAGGCTCGGAAACGTAACGCCCCACACTCTGGAGGTTTGCGTCCGGAACAAGTGCTTTATTGCCAAACTTAAGCGTGTAGACCAGAGACTTCACCCCGAAGGCCAGCGGATGACTGACGTCAACCGTAGCGTTGAGCGCCGAACCAGGGATCCGCTGCTTGCCGAAGTAATCCGTCCGCTCATCGTAGTTGAGAGCAGCTGCGGCGATGGTGTCTTTATCTTTTGGCTTGCTGATTTCCTGCGCTTTCAAAAAACCAGACTCCTCTGAAAAGAACTCCGCGCTGGAGCCAATCGCTACGATGGTTCCTCCGGCGGAAAGCCATTCGCGCAGCTTGCCCTGCTCTTCCTTGCCGAAAACGGCCTCGAGGTTATTGGCTTCGGGTAAGACGAGCACGTCGTAGTCGTTCAGGTCAGTAAGCCCGTAGCGGGAGCCGAACTTAGGGATGGCCGTTTGCATCAGCGTCGAGGCGCGGATGCGGTCTACTGGCAATTCCGTCTCCCAGTCGAAGAGGAAGTAGATCTGGCCGCTGGTGTAGGTATTAAAGGGCGGCTCTACCAACAGAGCGACCTTGGGTTGTTTGACGGGGAAATTCCGGGTACTTCCCAGGTCCATCCCTTCTTTCATGCGGCCGGTAGCGAGGCGGTGTACGTCTACCTCGGAGCCTTCTGCTAGCTCGCGCATATCGGCATCAATATCCGTTCTGTCGAGGTTGCGGCCGGCCAGGACGATGAGGCTGCCGGCGGGGAAGAGCGTACCATCGTCAGCGGTAAAAGGCTGGTGGGCAGCGCGTACCCGGTACTCCATCTTCCAGAGTTTAGCGAGAGCTTTGGGGGCAGTGCGTTGGTTCCAGCGGATGACGTAGGCGTAGGCGCGGGCGGCGGCGCTTCCGAGGGGAATGACTTTACCCTGCTTTTCCGTCCAGACGACAAGTTCAGTACCTACGCTTAGCGGGGAAGTAACGCTGTAGGCTTCGAGATTGTAAGCTAATGGTGCCGACCAGGTCGACATATCGTACATCACGCTGTCCTCAATTTGGAGGTCGCGGCTGAGGATGGAGTTTACGAAGAGGTGGCGCGGTTGCTCCGTCCCGACGATAAGGCTGCCAACGGGGAAGGTGCGGTTGCTCCGCTTACCGTCACGGAAATTGGTGGCGGAGGAGGAGACCTTCTGTTTGGTTTGCCGGACCTCCACTCCGTTGAGGAGGAGCATTTTCAGGACATCGTCGAAGAATTCCGAGCCGTCGTTTTCGATTACGTAAGCGTTTACGGCTGACTTTGAATTGAGCGGATTCCATGCTTCGAGGCTGTAGTCGATCAACTCGCGGCGGTTGCGGGCGGCGGCTTTTACCTGGGCGATGCTGGTGGTATAGTGGTCGTAGACGCGCTGGCGGAGGGTGAGTACGTAGCCGTCTTCGGTTTCCACGGCGCGGTGGCCACCGATGCCACCCTGCTCGGTCAGCATCCCGATGGCGCCCATTACGGATGGGTAGCTGGAGCCGTAGCTCGGGTAGTAGAAGTCGAAGCGATCGCGGGTGAAGTAGGTGAGTCCTTTTTTATTGAATTCGGCGATGTTGGCGCGGCCGAAAGTATCGGCCCAGCCTTCGTAGGCGTCGGGTAAAAGCAGGTTGCGCGGTGTGGTTCCGGGTACGGTGAAGTAGTTGGCATCGTAGCCCTGCTCGTGGTAATCGGTATGCACCTGCGGCATCCATTCCTGGTAGGCGGCGGTGTGGCCCCGGCTTTCGGGGTGGACGCCCCAGACCCAGTCGCGGTTCAGGTCAAACCAGTAGTGGTTGGTCCGGCCGTTTGGCCAGGGAGCGTAGTGCTCCAGGTCGCGCGGTTCTTCGCCACCGGTTTGGCGGGCGACGGAATTGGCCCAGTAGACGTAGCGGTCGCGGCCGTCGGGGTTGATGCAGACGAAGAGTAGGTTAACCGTTTTTTGGAGGGCATCGAGCAGTGCCGGATCGGTGGTGGTGGCTAGTTCCCAAGCAACCTGCATTGCGGCTTCGGTGCTGCTCGCTTCGTTACCGTGGATGTTGTAGCTATAGCTATTGACGACGGGGTGTCGGTCGAGGTTTACCTCTTCCTTGTCCTTTCCTTGCACCTGCGTGCGCGCCACCAAAGTCTGTTGATTGGCCTTGATCTCATCAATGCGCGCCATGTTCTCTAGCGAGCTAATCGTGAGCATCAGCAGCGGCCTTGCCTCGTAGGTAGCGCCGTATTTCTGGATATCGATGCGGTCACTTTCCTCCGCCAGCATTTTGAAATACTCCACCGAGCGAGCGTATTCCGTGAAGCGCTTACCCAGTTCGTAACCGAGGAATTCAGCGGGAGAAGGCAGGTCGGCCTTCGTACCCGTAGTGATCGGTAGGCGTTCGTAGATGCCAATTTGAGCTGACAACATAATAGAATAAAGAAAAATATGAAGGAGTAAAATAGTACGTATCATACGAAGGTTATATTTTCCTGCAATTTAGGAAAAACAAACGTGGATATCCCAAGCCGCTGCTACTTTACCCCTCTCAGGAAACAAGACGCAGCCGTGGTTACTTAGCGGAGTCGAAGTGCCGGTGCAGTGAAGTATTTTTCAAAAGGTCTATTGTGCACTAAAAGCTAGAACCACGAGAGCCAACAAGAGTGCCCCCAGAAAAAGCCACGTTCCCCCAAGCGCGATTCCGGCGATTGCGAAACCCTTTCCCGTTCGGTACCCCGAATCGCGGTTAACACGGCCAAGGCCGACGATGCCCATCACGAGCGCTGCCACGGCCAAAAAGAAGGCATAACCTGTAAAAAATACAAACCCGAAGGCGAGAATCCCCAGAATCATACTTACCAGCGAAGTAACATCGACGACCGTTCCGTCGGGGCTGTTCTTCGCTTGCTTACGGGCCTCTCTTTTGGCCTTCCCCCGCACAACACTCAGGGCGATTCGTTCAGTAAATTTGAGTTTCCGGCCGAGCTTAGCTTCCATTGCTTCGCGGCTTAAGTCGACGGAGGAGATGGTTTCAGCTTGGGCTGGTAAAGCGGGAGTACCCAGAGCGGCTTCGAGGGGTACCACGAAAAACAGGCAGGCGATAAACAAGGCTAAGAAATAGCGTATTGACATAGCTTCAGGGCTTTAGTATTTACGACAAAACTAAGGAACATTTTCACATCACCGCATATTTCCATCATTGACTCCTTACCCTAGGAAAGCCTATCTTCATGGTACAAAATTCACCTCTATGCGCCTTTTGCTCCTACTATTCTTCCTGAGTCCGACCTATCTAATCAGTCAGCCTTCCCTGTTCGACGTACTGCATACCAGGAGCGACACCGCCACCCTACGAATAGAGACCGATTGGAACAAATTAGTCCGCAAAAAGAAGAATAAGGTGTTCCAACAGGCCACCGTAATGCTAACGGTTGGCGAGTCCACTTTCAAGTTCAAGGGAAAATTACGCAGCCGTGGGAATACTCGCCTGGAGGTTTGCCAGAACCCGTCGTTGAAGCTAAAGCTAAAAAAGGCAGAACTTATCGCCGCCGGCTTCAGCGACCTCAACGAATTGAAGTTCGTACTACAGTGCAGCAATAATTCCATGGGACAGAATTACTTGAACCGCGAGCAAATGATCTACGATCTCCATGCGGTTTATAGTGACTTCAGCCACCGAACAACCCCCGTAAGGCTTGATCTCGGGAGGGGTGAGCTAATCAGCTCTTTCATGATAGAGCACAAAGAACAAATGGCTACCCGCTTCAACGCCAGAGTACTGGAAACCAAGCGAATAAGCACCCGGGGCCTGCAACGAGATTCCTACGTAAATATGTGCCTATTCAATTTCCTCATTCTGAACACCGACTGGCACGTGTCTAATCTCCACAACCTCACATTCATCAACCCGAATGGCTCCCTGGACCTGATTCCAATCCCCTACGATTTCGATTATTCCGGCTTTGTGGGCACCCACTACGCCGTCCCGCACGATGCGCTGGAAATTAGCTCGATCTACGTTCCCACATGGCTCGGTAAACGAGTTACGCCGGAGGAGATCAAGACCGGTGCTGAGCACTACCTCGCTCGCCGTGAAGCAGCCGAACAATTATTGGCCGAGCACCCGGGACTGGACAACCGAGATCGGAAACGAATGCTCAAACGCTTAGCGGTGTTTTATAAACTATTGGAGGATGAGAAACGGTTGGTTCGGTTAGTAGACTGAGCGAGGCAATCGTAAAGTAAAGGTTAAGGACCTCCCGGTCCGACTTTACGAACCATAATCATTAGCACCACTCTTACTTCAAGGTGGGACCGGGAGGTCCTCAACCTAAAAAGCCCCCTACTTTGCGGTTGCCCTGACCGGCCGAGTTCTTGACTTCCCTGGGTTGAGCTAATCCCTTATCTTACCCTCAGACCCTCTTTAAGGAACGCCATACACATCATATGCACCTATTCCGACTCCTGTTGACGCTCCTTGCCGTCCAACCCTCCCCTGCACCTGCGTTCGCGCCAAATACGCTACCTCTTAAAGCGGAAGAAGTATTGAGCTGCGGCACCGACCAAGTCCACAACGCCCTGCGAAAGTCTGACCCCAGCTACGCCCTAAAAATGGACGCGCTGGAAGCAGAATGGGCACAAAGACGGCCAGAAGACCAAACTAAATCCGCCGCCGCCCCACCCTACGTCCTGCCCATCGTCTTCCACATTGTCCACGAAAACGGAGCGGAAAACATCCCGGATTCAGACATATTCCGCAGCGTAGATTTTCTGAACCAAGCCTTCGAAAACACCGACTACTACGATCCTGCTACCGGCGTAAACACGCAGATTCAGGTCTGCATGGCCCGCCGCAGCCCCGATAATGAAGCGACCAACGGCATCAACCGCATCGTCTCCCCACTCACCAACCTGAACACCAACGACGACCGCGACTTGAAGGACCTGAGCCGCTGGGCACCCCGCGATTACATCAACGTCTGGGTCGTGAAGGAAGCCTGCGGACTCGGCCTCGGCTGCGGACTGGCCGGCTACGCCTACTACCCCGGTGCCCACGGATCGAGCATCGACGGCATCGTGCTGGAAGCCCGCTGGCTAGCCGACGATGAGGCGGATTTGTCTGTGCTCGTCCACGAACTAGGTCACTACCTCGGCGTGCGCCACACCTTCGAGGGGGGTGCGAAAACGACGACTGCGTGACCGATGGCGACCGCGTTTGCGATACCCCGCCCGATCAGTCGACCGTAGCCATTCCCTGCACCGGATCGGCCAACAGCTGCTCCACCGACACCAATTCTGGCCCGTTCACCACGGACCAGGATGATATGCACATCAATTATATGGACTACGGCTACTTCCGTTGCTACTCCGCCTTCACGGCCGGACAGCGGGAACGAATGCACTTCTTTCTGGAAGGTACCCGGAGCAGTTTACTGGAAAGTAAGGGGTGTAAAGAGCCTTACCCAGCGGTCATTACGGCGAGTTTCACCGGCGGCGACGTGACCATTCAAGCTGGCGAAACGATCAATTTTGTAAATACTTCCACCAACGGCGCACGCTACGAATGGTACCGTGGAAGCACGCTGATCAGCACGGAAGAGAACCCGACTTTCTCCTTTGACGAGGATGGATTTTTCCGTGTCCGCCTGATCGTTTTCCCTACGGATACTGCTTTATGTAAGTCGGTAGAAATCAGCCAGCGGGTTCGGGTTACCTGTAGCGTTGACGCCAGTTTTGACCTGCCTTCGCCCGCTCCGCAGGTGGACTCGATGGTAGTGTTCACCAATACTTCTTCGGGCGCCGACGAAAGCGAATGGACGGTGGACGGCAGTGTGTTTGGTTCGGACCGAGACTTGAACTACGTCTTCACTTCGTCCGGCCGGTTTCTGGTTTGTTTGACGGAGTCGGTTGGGTTTTGTGAGGCGGAAAGGTGTGTTAATGTGTTCGTTCGTATGCCCGTGACTGATCCCGATCCTCCGGTAGATACTATTGGGTGTGATGGACGGTTTTCTTACAGTTACTCCCTACCTGACAACGGGTTTGACGGTGCCTTCAACTCAGTAGTGGTCCGAGGGGATACGATTTTCACCCTGGCTACTCAGGAAGAGAGGGCTTTCGCAATGGCCCTTACGGCCGACGGTACAATCTTGTGGCAAACGGAGCTCTTTCCGAGCGGTACCGCTGTTTTTGCCCAACGGTTGATGCTCGACGGTGAAGGAATGCTTGCTGGATTTGGCACCATGACAAGCCAGGGAAGCCGTCGTCCCTTTGCCTTTCGGGTGAATACTATGGACGGTTCGTTCATCTGGGCTAAAGAGTTCATCCTTGAATTTACCAATTTTCAATTCACTGCCATCGTCGACCAGCCGGGAAAGGACGAGTACATCATAGCGGGGCACGTCTCTATCGGTTCGGGGCTAAGCCCAAGTTTTCAGCTCTTTGTGAACCGTTCGGATGGCAACGCGGCTGCTCCCGCCGTACAGCTAGATCACCGCTTATTTACGGTACAGGACATGGTTAAAACCAATGCTGCTTCCGATAATTTTGCCATGGTCGGGCCAATTGCAAACGCTTCCTCCCAGGGCATCGGACTGGCTAGAACAGATGGTTCGGGCAACGTACTTTCACTTGCTGTCGTAACCTCCCAAACCTTTCCTGGCTTCCTCGTAACCTTCCAAAGTGCATTGCTTGTAAGCGACGGAGATTCCCTAGTTATCGGCTCCTTTTATGAAAACCCGACGAGTGGCATTTCCATCCTCAGAATCTGCAAAACCGATGGGGACGGAGTTTCAGGATGGACCAAAGACTATGAGCTGCCCGCAAACTCAGCAAGACTAGTCAGTATCAGACGCAATGAAGCGGGCTACCTCGTGTTGCTGCAGCTCGGATTAAACGCAAGCTTACTCCAGACTAATTCTGTAGGGGAAGTGCTATGGTCATACCTATACGACGGCTTAGAGTCCATAGTTTCCGGTACGGATGCCCTGCAGGTAGAAAACGATCATATTCTGATTGCTGCAGCACGTTTTCGGGGAGGTCAGGCAGTGCCGACGGTGGTCCGTTTAAGCAAAGACGGCAGCCAACTCAGCTCTTGCAATACTGGTATTGCCCTGGGAATTACCGACACTACGGAAATCAGCTCATTAAGTCCTTTTCAGGCATCGGCTATCGGTATGGAATTAGGCTTGTCTGATTTTTTCGCGGAGCCGTCCAACTTTATTCTTGTGGATGAACTGAGCTGCCGAGAAGACTGCCCAGAAGAAGAGGATAACTGCAACCCCGCCTTCCTACGCACCTACGGCCCCACGGTAATCGCCCCAAACCTCGCCCGCTACGAAGTAAACCACCACGTGGAGAATGGTGCAAACGTCATCATCGCCGGGCGGAATGACGCAAGGAATCCATTTGTGGCCGCACTCGGTCCGGACGGAGACGTGCGCTGGGCAAAATCGATCTTCATAGACCGGGCCGGTACTGTAAGCGACATGATCATTGACGCCGAAGGGATGGTATGTGGCACCGGAACATTCGGTCTCTCTGCCAATGGCGGGCTAAACACCTATACCTTTCGCATCGACCCAGCTACTGGTAACCTCCTGTGGCTTAAAGGACATACGCTTGCAGAAAGGTCCTTTGCCCTAAGCCAACTCCACCACACACCTGGCGACGATTTCCTCCGGGCTACAGGCTACCATGAAGTAGGATCCACCTCCATCAGCAAAGGTATTTTGGCACGAATTAACCTCACTACCGGCGAATTCATGGCCCTTCCTACTTCTTACAGTGACCTTGGGGAGACCAGCTTCCGCGCCTTCGGCAAACACCCCTCCAGCGACACTTATTATGCGCTGGCGAACATCCAGCAGTCATCAGCAGGCACACCACAGTTGGCCCGGCTTAATGCCGATGGGTCAGTAATTTTCAATAAACAGTACGACCAGCCGGAGATCGGACAAGCCATCGGGATGGTCGTAAAAGATGCGACAGTCACCATGCTGTGCGAAAGCAACAGCGGCGGTTTTGTGCTGGTACAAACAGATACTGATGGCAACTGGCGCTGGCAGAAAAACTACGGGGATGGCAATCAGGTCCACGGAATTACCGCGCTTCCCGACGGATTTATGGTCTGGATTACCAGCTCCTCCGGAAATAGCAATGCCTTTATTCGGCTTGATAATGCGGGGAGTATCGTCTGGGCCAACCGGATTGTCGGGACGTTTAACTTCGGACTGGAAGACGTATTCCACGTTTCAACTTCCACCACCGCCATGACCATCTCAACCATAAACGGTTTCAATTCATTTGAAGCTCCTTCCCGTATCATCAGGTCAGACCTATCCGGTGCGTTTGGTTTTGACTGCATGCCCAACGGTACCCCCATTGAGGTACTGATCACAACCGCACAAACGATAGTCGCCGATGTGCCCTTGCAACTACAACTCGAATTCGACCCGTTTTCCAGGAACCTCGAATCCGGAGAAGCAGACTTAGAACTGAAGGAAAACTGCCAGGGAGATTGCATTGAGCAACCGGAGCCCGTCGAACGCTGCGGCAACGGCCTCGACGATGACGGAGATGGCCTCCTTGATTGTGATGATCCGGACCTGAGCGATAACTGCTGCTGCCTAGATCCACCCATTACCGATTTCGGCGAAGACCAAGCATTCTGTGGTATGGTGGAGATTCAATTTACCCCGCCAGCATCATGAGAACGGGTAAGACTCTCGGGAGATGCCTCAGGAGAAGTCCTAAGCTTCGAACCTGGGCTTTCTTACGGCTTTACCTTCGACGAACCAGGCACCTATTTCTTTGAAGCGATCGACACTTGCGGAAACCCTGGTTTTGACACACTCATCTTAACGCCCTACCCACCCCTCACACTGGACCTCGGCCCCGACGTAACGGTCTGCGAAAACGCCACCGTAAACCTAAGCGCCCAGCCCGGCTTCGAAAGCTACGAATGGATAGACGGCAGCACGGAACGCACCTTCACCACCTTCGGCGAAGGAGACTTTTCGGTGATTGCGACCGACTCTTGCGGAGAACAATACACCGATACGGTAACCGTCATCTTCAACCCCGCCACCATCATCGAACTGGGCATTGACACAACCATCTGCCCCGGTGATACCCTGACCTTTAGACTAGAAGGCTTCACGGATATTCAGTGGAGCCAGAGTAGTTTCATCGACTGTTTCGACTGCGCGGAAATCAGATTTGCGCCTACGATGGATACGCTCTTGTTGGTAGCGGCGAAACAGGGCCCCGGCTGCTTCAGTTCGGATAGTTTGCGGGTGCGGATTAAGCCATTGGCAGGCGCTCGGGATACGACAACCCTGTGCGAAGGAGACTCCTTTTCGTTTGGTGGCCAGACCGTTTCCGGTGCCGGTCAATACTATGACTTTTTGGATGATAGTAACTGCCCCGTGGTGGATACGCTTGACGTTTTCGGGCTGCGGGACACGCTGGTTTCGGAGGTAATGAACATCTGCGCTGGTGATTCGGTGCTGGTGTTTGGGGCCTTTGAGCGGGAGGCCGGCACGTACTCAAATATTGGTACGCGCGACAATGGCTGCGACAGCACCAATCAACTAATACTCACGGTAAACCAAGCCGTACTGACCTCAGAGACGATCAGTATTTGCGGAGGTGATTCGGCGCTGGTGTTCAGCACTTTCGAGCGTGGGCCCGATGTGTACTCACGCATAAGTACGAATAGTAACGGCTGCGACAGCACCCACCAAATCACCCTAGAAGTAAACGACATTTCAGCCACAGCAGTACAAGTAAGGCCAGGTTGCGGAGGCGCGGCCGCAGGTGCAAGCCAAGTGTTCTTCGAAAGCAACGGACAGCCAGTAAGCATCCGCTGGAGCGACAACACCGCTACCGCCCTCAACGAAAACCTCGCCTCCGGAGATTACACCGTTACCGTAACCTCCGCCGACGGCTGCTCCGCCACCGCCGAAGTGACGATCTCCAATGCTCCTCCAACCAACATTGCACCCGCTACCGAGCCCGAATCCTGCCCCGGTAAAAACGACGGAACCATCATCATCCCCACCGCCCCACCCGGCTTCACCTACCAGCTCAACGGCGGACCAGAACAAACCAACCCCGAATTCCAAAACCTAGCCCCCGGCCCCTACCAACTCACCGCCCGCGACACCTTCGGCTGCCCCCAAACCTATGACCTCACCGTCTCCGCCGCCAACAATCTCGTCTTCGAACTCCCGCCCGACATCACCATCAATTTCGGTGATTCCGTAGTCTTAGACCCCACCACCCTATTCCCCGCCGAAGCAACCATCAACTGGCGCACCGACAACGGCACAGGCTGCCCCTCCTGTCCAACGTTCACCCTCCGCCCCCAAGAAAACGTGGCGGTCACCGCCACCGCCACCGACTCCAGCGGCTGCTCCCAGACCCGAACTACCCGTATTACAGTGAGCAAGGATGAGCTGTTCTACGTGCCCAATGCCTTCAGCCCGAATGGGGATGGGGTTAATGATGTCTTCCGGGTTTACCCCGGTCCTGCGGTGGAGCGGATTCTATCTTTTGCTGTTTTTGACCGTTGGGGTGGGCGGGTTTTTCTTCGGGAGGATTTTGATGCTGAGGATACACTTGGGGGGTGGGATGGGCTGCTTGCTGATGGGCGAAATCCTGCGATTGGGGTCTATGTATACCTTGTTGAGGTTCGGTTGTTTAGTGGGAAGGTTGTTTCTGGTAGTGGGGAAGTCTTGGTTATGCGATAGGCCTAAACCTGCGTACGCACCAACTTCAAAACCCCATAATCATAAGCCCCCTTAAAGTGCTTATGGTAATCATTAAGCGACAGCTCCGGATGCGCCTTCATGTAAGGCAATAACGTATCCACCAATTTCTGGTCAACCACCGCTGAAACCGGCAAGTCACCCTCTTTAACCCAGTGCGTAAGGTGCGTCGTGATCGTGCTGGAAACAAGCTCCCGCAGCTTAGCAATCTCCTCAATCGTCTTACCCTCCCGGAAAAGATCAAGGCTCACCTGCCGCGTATCGGCTTTTGCGACCGAAAACAAGTCCGTCTCCGCCTCCTCCCGCTTCTCTAGGTATTCGCGAACGATCTCGATCATCGCCAGACCGAAGTCATCGAAGCGTTTCGGCCCTACCCCATTGATGCGGAGCATGGATTTCTTCTCCGTCGGCAACAGCGCCGCGATTTCCAAAAGGGTGCGATTATGGGCGATGGTATAAGCCGGGACTTCCCGCTCTTCACAAACCGCCTGCCGCCATTCGGACAAACGAAGGTACAGTTCGGGATGGGCCAGATCCTTCGGCAGAATAACCTTCGCCTTCTCTTTTACGGTAGTTGTTTTCTGCTGCTTCTCGAAGTCGATCTCCGCGTTGGCGCGGGCAGTTAGGTAGGCTTTGGGATCAAAACCATCCTCCAGGGTAGTAAAACCCTTCAGCTTCTTGAACAGCTGGCGGATGAGTTCTTTAGACCGCTCCTCTACCTGCATTTTCACCGATTTATTATCGGTCATAACGCCAAACATGGCCATGGCGGGCAGGAACTCTTCGGCGAGATACTTCGTGAAGTAGGCACCAGCTTTTTTGAGGCGCGTCGTCAGTTCGGAGTGTTGGCTGGGCAGTTCCTCGGCTTTGCCGTAGTTGTCGATGTGGCCGATGAAGCCGTGGCCGACCTTAACGGCTTTGGCCAGCAGGTCTTCCTTCATTTTCCAGAATTCGGAGTGGGCCTCGCCCTGGATGGCCTTTTCGTGCTCGAACAGGGAGCGGTGCAGCTGGGCGGCGGCGTATTCCGCGTCCTTGAAGGTAAAGAGCTCCTTCAGGCAGCGGAGCTCAAATTTACGGCGGTCTTCCTGGAGGGTTTCCTCCGTCGGTTGGTTCTTTTCGGCGTGGGCAGAGTAGCTGCTCACGATGGCGTCGGTCTTGACGGACGAGTCGCCGATGCGGGTACGGAGCACGATGCCCTCGAAGGTCCGGCAGCGAGACAGCGCCACGTAGACTTGACCATGGGCGAAGGCTGCACCGGCGTCAATGACGACCTTATCGAAGGTTAAACCCTGGCTTTTGTGGATGGTGATCGCCCAGGCCAATCGCAGCGGATGTTGTTCGTAGGTGCCGACTACGTCTTCCTCTACCTCCTTGTCTTTGTTCAGGCTATACTTCCGGTTTTCCCATTTTACGGGCTCTACGACGATGGCTCCGGAGCCGGGACAGCGAACGGTAATTTCGTCGCCTTTGATGGACGAAATCGTCCCGATCTTACCATTGAAATACTCCCGCACCTCACCGGTATCGTTCTTATTGAACATCACCTGAGCTCCGACTTTGAAAATCAGCTCTTCCTCGTTCGGAAACATAGACCCGGGAAAATCTCCACCCAGTGTGGCCTTGAATTTATACGCCTTCGCGCCCAGTTCTTTAAGCTTTTCCTGGTTGATGGCCCGGGCGGTATTATTGTGGCTGGAAAGGGTGATGTAACCTTCTTCTTTATCCGGGCTAAAGCCCTTCACGTAGCGGCTGTTGAGCTGTTCTAGCACCTCCTTGTCCATCTCGTTGTTGCGGACCTTATTGAGCAGGCCGATAAAAACCTCGTCTTGCTGGCGGTAAATGTGCTTCAGCTGAATCACCTGGGCACGCGCCTGGCGCAGGGCCTGGCTGGCAAAGAAATAGCTGGTTTTATAGACCTCCCGCATCTCGCGCCAGTCTTCGTCTTTTACTACGGGCGGCAGCTGGTGGAGGTCGCCGATCATAAGCAGTTGCAGCCCACCGAAAGGTTCGTCGTTGCGGCGTACGTGGCGCAAAACTGCGTCGATCGCGTCCAGCATATCCGCGCGGACCATACTAATTTCATCGATGATCAGCAGGTCAAGCCCCTGAATAAGGTCGCGCTTTTTAGCACTAAAGCGGCGGGTTTTCACCTCCGTTTTCATCCGTTCGGGCATCAGGGTACCGAAGGGGAGTTGAAAAAGACTGTGGATCGTTACGCCCTTCGCGTTGATGGCCGCGACGCCGGTGGGAGCGACTACCGCCATGCGTTTCGGAATCTCGGCGCGCACCCTGTGCAAGAACGTTGTTTTACCCGTGCCGGCCTTGCCCGTTAGGAAGAGGTGGCGGTTGGTCTGGGCTACGTATTGGTAGGCTAATTCTAGTTCCGGGTTGGTTTCCATAGCAGTTTAGTCGTTTAGAACGGGCGCTCAAAGGTTTGCGTCCAATCCACCTTCGGCTTCATTCCGAAAAACACTTCGAGGTCCTCTTAGGAACGTGAAACAAAGAACGGCCCCCAACATGCGTTGAAGGCCGTTTCTATACCGTTGTACCCGGAACGGGAATCGAACCCGTACTTCCGCAAAGGAAACTGGATTTTAAGTCCAGCGCGTCTACCAGTTCCGCCATCCGGGCGGTACAACGACAAAGGTAAACCTTTGGGGGAACTTTGCAAGTTTTCAGGTCCACATATAGCTTTTAGCGCCTGGGGCTTCACAGCATCCTACCGCACCCCTTCGTAAACATACTTACGAAGCGCATCCCCATAACTGCCGGTATAAGGCGAAGTCTGTGTCATCAAAATAGCGTACATCTTATTGGCCGGGTCCACGAAGAAAAACGTGGAATAAGCACCACTCCAGTAAAACTGTCCCTTGCTTCCAAGGCCATCTTCCGGCGTGGCGGTGCTGATGCCGAAGCCGAGACCGAAGGTTTCTCCGGATGCGTACTGTGCCTTACCAATGTTGGGGCTGGTCATAAGGGCAAGTGTTTTTTTCTTCAATAGCCGATGGCCATTCGCCTTTCCGCCGTTGAGGAGCATCTCGCAAAATTTTGCGTAATCCGAAGCAGTGGAAAGCATACCGTGGGTACCGCCGAATACGGTTTGGCCGTTGGCGGGTGCTTGCGTCATATCACGAACAAGTTCACCGTCTACTATTTTATATAATTTCGGCATACGGGCAGCTTGTTCTACGGACATATTGTAGCCTGTATCCTCCATGTTTAGGGGATCAAATATTTTCTCCTTGATAAATTCATCGACCGGTTCGCCCGATAGTTTTTCGATCAGGAGCGCCAGCACGTCGGGGGAAGCACTGTACGACCATTTATCGCCGGGTTGGGCGATCAAAGGAAGTTCAGTGAGCGTTTTCACCCTGGAGGTAATGTCTTTTTGTGGGACGTAGTACAATGCTTTGGCGATGTCGTTATCTAGGGTGTTTCCACCGAGACCATGAGAGAAGCCAGCGGTGTGGGAGAAGAGCTGGCGGATAGTGGGAATAGAATTTGCCGGAACGGTGGGGCCGTCTTTACCCTTACTCGCGTCGGTAGTTACCCGAAGGTTTTCAAACCCGTCGATGTACTTGCTGATGGGATCGTCAAGTTTGAATTTACCTTCCTCCCAAAGCATCATGGCCGCTACAGAAACGATAGGCTTGGTCATGGACATGATGTGGAAGACCTGATCTTCGTTCATCTTCGTCCCGGCCTCCTTATCGCTGAATCCCCAGGCGCCCTGGTGGAGAACCTTGCCGTCTTTGACCACTAGGCTAACGGCACCGGCAATTTTTTCATCCTCTATCTCATTTTGGAGGTAACCGGTGTAAGGCGCGAAACCGCTGTCTATGGTTTGCGCGAAAATTCCTCCCGTACAAAAGACGAGAAAGAGAAGGGTAATTTTGTGTAACATGATCTTGTTTTAGAGCAGGAAGATACGAGATTGGAGACATTTAATCGAAAAGTGTTTACTCATACTGGTACGGAAGTACGTTTTGCTACTTTAGAACGAGGACCACTCTCCGAACAACATTAACGCGTACTTGTACGTAGGTACGTGCTTCATCCCTCCCAGCACAAAGCAAGCTCAAAAACGTTACTCCTCTGTTACCAATAGCCAACATTTACCATAGCCATGCGCACATCCCTGTACACACTCCTCGCCAGCCTACTGTTAATGACCGCCTGCGACAGTAGTAAAAACGACCAATTCGACATTCCGCTCGAGCCCTACGCTGTTTCTAGTATGGACGGTGATGCCCTGAATGTGATCATCGAAATCCCGGCAGGCACTAACCATAAAATCGAATACAAAGCAGAAACCGGCTTCAGCAATGATACCCTGCTCGGCGGCGTAACGCGTGTGATTAACTTCCTCCCCTATCCCGGTAATTACGGCTTCGTACCTAATACCCTAATGGACAAAGACCGGGGTGGTGACGGAGACCCGCTGGACGTGCTGGTGATCTGCGAGTCCGTCCCCAGCGGTACCCGCCTTGCCGTAAAGCCCATCGGAGCATTACTCCTACGAGACCGAGGCGAAATAGACACTAAAATAATCGCTGTCCCGACGGACTCCTCCCTCCGCGTCTTCTCTCCAGAAAATTTCATGGAACTCGCCCTGGAACAGGATGCTGCACGATCCATCATTGAAGCCTGGTTCCTGAACTATAAAGGTCCTAAACAGACAGAACTGATACGCTGGGAAGATGAAACCTACGCCTGGAGAGAAGTGCGTAAATGGCGACTCGACTAACACATTTGTTAAAAAATAAACTACTTACGAATACCATTTCCTCAACGGTTCGCGTTGAAATCACACTAAAAGTGACCACTTCCTCAGCTATATTCCTCAAAAAGATGTTAAAAAAGAGGGTTTAAAGGCAAAAGATGATACTATTTGGTCAAATCTGACTACTCCTTCCTTATTTTGTGTTCAACTATTTGAGCATCTTGTCCTCTCTCTGGAACAATTCGTTTAATAACCCCCAACTCTAAAGATGAAATACCTACTCACACTTGCCTTTGCCTTCAGTATGTTGACCGCTGGCAACGCCCAGAAATTCGAGTGGAACTCCAAGTCCGCGGAAGCTCATCCCAAGGAAGTCAACCCCAACGATCCCAACCGTATGGCCTTCGACAAGGCCTATAATAAGCGGCAAATCGGAATGGCCGGCGTGTACAACCCAAATTCTCAAGGCCAGCTCACCGCTTACAACGAGACCTATATCAGCACACAACTTACCGGGAGCCACGCCCTACTCCCGCTCGGCACCCTGGTCCGTGTTCAGAACCTGGACAACAACCGCTTCGTAAGTGTGCGTATCAATGATAAAGGACAAGAGTGTTCTGATTGTCTCCTGATGCTCAGTCAGACGGCAGCTGCCCAGTTAGGCCTCAACTACAAAGGCCGTGTCTCCGTAGAGCGCACCGGCTTCAGTAACTGGAACCCGGTAATTCCTCCCGTCGCGTACGGAGAAAAACCAACTCCTCGAGCCTACGGTAATCAAACTCCTGTAACCCGCCCCGTTCAAATTTACAATAACGATCAGTGGCAAACACGTGGCGGTACAGCTCAGACACCTACTTATGCTAGTCGGGCCAAGAGCCCTGCCGCTTACGGTTCTCCCGCCCAAACAAGCCGGTCAAACACATACAATCGTCCCAGTGCCTATGGTTCTCCCTTGCCCCAGGCTTCTGGAAACTACGCAGTACTAAGTACTCCAAATACACCATCGGTAGTTTCCCGCGAAGTACAACCAGTTACGGTTTCCAGTCAGCCGCCTACTTATAGCCGCTACCCTGCTCCCGCCACGACCCCTGCTCCCAGCTATAACCAGCCCCGGGCTTACCAGCCTACAAATGCCTACAGCAACCCGGCTCCCGTTTACCAACAGCCAGCCCCCGTACAACGACAGCCCACTCAGGCTAACCCTCCACCGTCAACGGTAAAGCGCTACCAGAAATCTAGCACCGTTCCCGCACGTACCTATACGCCGAGTACCTACACGCCCCAGACCTATAGTCCTCTACCCAACACCCAGGCACGTGGCGTTGCTACTCCGGCGGTGGCAAGTGCACGCCAGTACGTTGTCCAGCTCGGCGCTTTCAACAATGAGACCTACGCCAAAGCCCGCGTAGACCAGCTCAAAAAAATGGGACTGAGTAACATTTTTTACCGCACGGTAAAAAAGTCCGATGGTCAGTTTATCAACCGTGTTTACGCCGGCACTTTCACCTCTATAGCAGAAGCGCAGCAGGCAAGAAGAATCATCAAGGGAACCTACCAGATTGTGGGTATTACTTCTACACTCTAGAACAATAACACAAATGAAAATGCGGATTCTCCTTCCAGAGAGTCCGCATTTTTTATGCTGCCTCCTCACACCTCCACCGAAGGTTATCGCGTAGCGATTGACCATAAGCACCCCCGGAGAAATTCCGGGCCACCTAAGCAACCCTTCAAAGCCCGTGGTGCGAAGCAACACCCACCGTACAGCATCGTAAGTTCGCGGCATCCGCAGTACCTTCATCCGAAACCCACCAACATGAAAATAATCCAGAACAAAGAAATCCTCGCCCCCAAAGGCCACTACAGCCCCGTAATAGAACACAACGGTACCCTCTACCTATCCGGCCAGCTCCCAAAAGATGAAGACGGTAATATCCCTGAAGGCATTGAAGCCCAGCTAGAGCTCGTCCTCGCAAAAATGGATCACCTCCTCACGCATTCAGGCAGCGATCGTAACCACGTACTCTCCGTAAGAATCTATATCCCCGACGTCGCCTACTGGGACCAGGTCGACGCCACCTACGCAAGCTTTTTCGGAGACCACCGCCCTGCTCGTTGCGTAGTTCCCAGCCGCGAGCTACACCATGGCTGCTTGGTAGAATTGGAAGCGGTGGCTTGTGTCGTTTAGCGTACCTTTGGGCGCTGCCGCAGGTGCAGAATTTAGATGAAAGAGCAAGGGCCCTCAACCACCCAATCGAATCAAGCATCTCTTAATCCTATATCCTGCCTAAAAATCGAAACACGAACTGCAAGTTTCGATAATCCTTATTGATATGACCTTCGCCGATCTAAACCTGAACAATCAGCTTCAAAGTGCCCTAGCCGAGATGGGTATCACGAAGCCTACTGCCATCCAGGCAAAGTCTTTCGCCCCCATCATGGCTGGCCGCGACGTAATCGGCATTGCCCAGACAGGTACGGGTAAAACCTTTGCCTATCTGTTGCCCTGCCTCCGGTTGTGGAGGTTCACCAAATCTCCATTTCCACAGGTACTTATCATCGTACCCACCCGTGAACTGGTGATGCAGGTAACCCAGGAGGTAGAAAAGCTGACAGAATTCATGTCCGTAGAAGTCGTCGGGGTCTACGGCGGCACGAACATCAAAAAGCACAAAGCGGAAGTCGAAGTTGGAGTAGACGTACTCGTCGGTACTCCAGGCCGCCTGGGGGACCTGCTCAAAGACGGCGTTCTCAAGCTTAAAAACATAAAACAATTGGTGCTCGACGAGGTCGATGAGATGCTCGACCTGGGCTTTCGCTCGCAACTCAACGACATCGTCGACTTTCTGCCGAAGAAGCGGCAACACCTCTTCTTCTCAGCGACCATGATTGATGAGGTGATGACCACCATCAGCCAGTTTACCGACTACTACGAAGTAGTTGAAGCTGCTCCCTCCGGCGCCCCGCTGGAGAACATCGACCAGTACGCCTTTGAGGTGCCAAACTTCAACTCCAAGGCCAACCTCCTGGAACTACTATTAAAAGAGCATTCGGAAATGAAAAAAGTGCTCGTCTTCGCCGGCACTCGCCGGATGGTAGACGCACTGTACGAACGCCTGGAACCAGTTTTCGGCGAAGCCCTCGGCGTCATCCACTCCAACAAATCCCAGAATAACCGCTTCGGAACCGTAGCCGCTTTCGAGAGTGGAACCTACCGTGCCCTGATTGCTACGGATATCGTAGCCCGTGGCCTTGATGTATCCTCCGTTACCCACGTCGTAAACTTCGACGTGTCGGACAATGCCGAAAAGCACATCCACCGCGTCGGCCGTACCGGCCGGGCTAAAGAGAAAGGTATCGCTCTGATGTTCGTCTCCGAAAAAGAGACCGACTTCAAAAAGGACATTGAGAAACTCATGGGTCGTGAGGTTCCGGTCCACCCCCTCCCCATTGGCACCGAATTGTCCGATGTGCTCATAGCCCTGGAGAAGGAACCTGAATTCGTAGCCGAAAACACCCAGTTTATCCGTGTAGCCCCGGAGCGTGCCGCCTTTCACGAAAGGAGTGAGAAGAACAGTAAGGTTGTCGTCCGTGAAGGCCGTAGAGATAAGATGATGAAGAAATATAAAAAACCGATAACCCGGGGCCAGAAGCCGAAGGGGAAGAAAAAGAAATAGTTACAGTGTCCCTAATGGTCTGTCAACATTAAATATTGGGGTAATCTGCGATGCCTTTTGGTGCTGAATTTCGTTGAAGAACTCCTTCCGTAGCTACGGCTATGCCAGGAATCATTCGCCTCATTCAACACCAAAATTCATCAGCACCTTACCCACAAATTCAATATTGACAGACCACTAGTGTCCTAGCCGCTAAGTTTCGTTACAAGTCTTTTGGTTTTACTAATTAGTTCTTCAATATCTGATTTTTTGACTTTCATCCAGTTGATCTTTCTT
>Ga0306864_1000046_pt1 | contig 53405 bp, 46 predicted proteins | sample AntRauTorckE5430_FD_190448 | JGI IMG/M metagenome (GOLD analysis project Ga0306864, IMG submission 190448) | Saline lake microbial communities from Rauer Islands, Antarctica - Metagenome Torckler E5 #430 (v2) (version 2) | ecosystem: Environmental > Aquatic > Non-marine Saline and Alkaline >...
CCTGATATCGTGTGGCTTTCAGCGCACCCTTTCCTGATGAGGCCCTACAGGCCTCAACAAGGCCATCCACATGGTGGATTGCCTGGGTCTGATGCCAATTGCTCCATCTTCGCCTCCACTCTACGAGTTGTCGGGAAAAAATGAGAAAGTTTGATAGTAAACACCTAATTTACTCTAGTTTAGCTTAAATAGCAGAAGCACTTGTGTCTCCTATTTATTTCGTATGGTACATGGTACCATACCTCGTACGAGAGAGAGAGGGGTACCGGCGGGTGCCATAGCCTATCTTTTGCTGTATTGTATTTATGAATTATCACCATCATGTTCAAGTGGTGTATGTAGTATGTACATATGTAGGTTCGTACAGTAGGTACAAATGGTACAAAGAACACAACACAACCTAAATCTTTCAATTAATCATTGCACGCGTACAATAAAGATCCAGGAACTCGTTCAGCATACAATCAAATTTAACAATGGAATTGAAAACTATTTCGGATTCGGAGAAAGAAGCATTCGTGACAATAACTCTTGACAAGAATACCATCAACGAGTACAGTAGCGCAAAATCAAAACGAAGGAAAATTTACTCAGCACCAGCAGTGAATTTCAGCCAATGCTTTCACAGGGTCAAACTTGAACGGAAAAAGAATTGCATCAGGATATTTCTTGTTGCATTCCTTTGGATTAGCGTGAACATGCTAATGAATCAATTCCGGGTCCATCGCACTAAGAAGGTAGCAAAGGGAGCAATGGTGTCGATGGACTACTCGGATGTGAAGAGCTTGGACGATTTGGAAACAATGAAAAACAACCTTGATTCAATATGTTTTGTAAGTTGTAAGAATATGCTTTTATGGTAGGCTGATGACTATATTAATATCTCATCATTGTTTATTGTTTATGATCCAATTCCAGCCTGGTATGGAGGCAAGCTGCATGTGCTCAGATCCCACAGTGGCCTTAGACCGGCAAGGAAGGCGCCATTGGCTCAAAGCATCACACGAAAATAAGGATAAGGCACTTGCCATTAACAATGATGTTGATGTTGTCTTTTATGGTGATTCAATAACAGAAGGATGGATGGGTACATCATTTGGATTTCCCAACGGAAGGAAGGAACAAAATGAAGAGGTATTCAATTCTTTGTTCACTCTCGAGAATGGTGGCAAGTACAAAGGGATCGCTTTGGGAATTTCAGGAGATTTAGTAAGTGCAGTATTCATTTTCAATGGTGATTGCCCACGGCACGTATAGCAGTTAGTGTGTTGTGCTATTTGATGGATGTGTTCTCACACTCAGCATTTTTAAAAATGATTGAAGACTACGTCATTGCTGTGGAGACTTGAGAATGGAGAGTTGCCGCAGACTCTACAACCAAAAGTTTTTTGGGTTCTAATTGGAACAAATGATTTGGGCAACAAATGGTGCTCACCAGATGCTACCGTTTTGGGTATTGTTCGCGTTGTCGAAGCGATTCGGCATTCTAGACCCGGCGCAGTCGTTGTGATCAATAGCATATTTCCACGATCATGGCACAAAGAAGGAATAGTTTTGAAAGGAAAGAGGATTGGCAAAGGAAATTTTTTACCAGAGTTGTGGACTTCCATCAGTAATATCAATGCCCATTTGAAAGACTATAGCGAGAAACGTGAGAATGTAGAGTTCTTCGATGTGAACGATGTATTCTTCTTGCACGGTAAAATTGAAAGCAAGAAGCATTTGCAGATTGACAAAAACTTAATGCATGATTATTTGCATCCTTCCCATGTGGGATACAAGCTGTGGGGCGATCAGATTGTTCAGAAACTTGATGTTTTAATCGGTTGAGAGAGTATGAGTGATACATACTATGTATGTTCAGTGTACAGTAGTTGCAGTTTACCCCTAATTCCAGATTTCAGCTGCTCAGACCATTCATTATAGAGGCAAAGATTCATGTTGATGCTGCATGAGATCATGGATTGTTCTAACGTACTATCTATCATCTGTTTTACAGTTTTTACAGAAGAACGAGATAAAATAGACAAACATGAAACATGCATTTTGTGCTGTCTGTCCCTCCTCCAGTAGATAAATACTTCCGACTAAAGTAAGCTCCTGGGATTGGAACTAAAAAGGGTGCAAAAAGTTAAATTTTGTCCATTTCTGCGCGGCGTTGGATCGTTGGATGAGAAGATGAAGAAACAAACAGTCGGGTCCGGCAAAGACGCGTTGATAGTTGATACGAAATACGAAGCACGCATAAGAACAAAAAGGAATTACAACAATAACACTGTAGTTACAAATCATTTTAGTTCTCCACTGCGTGATTGAGGCCCGATTGCATCTGTTAAGATTTGAACAAAAAGTATTGGATCAAGAGGTAAGTTGGTAGAGCGGATAAAGCAATGAAATCTTATTTATTTATGTGAATGTATATATTTTTGTTTCATGAAAGTCTGCTTACTGATGAATGCATCGCCTGATGCTCTACAGTGTCGTTTACTAAGATCCGAACCTTGATATTGAGTCCCTATCCTCCTCTCTGATTTTCTTTTTTTTCCTTCCAACATTTTTCAGCACAATAAAGATCCACTCACTGCTTTAGCTTCAACATACGATTTGATACGATACGATACAATAGTGACGATACAATAGTGACGATATCTTCGACGCCAACCTCCAGACACTAGTGATTTACGACGCGTCTTTGCCTATAGTAACATGGCTTCCAACGGATCGCCGCAACTACGAAATGAAGACATGGGACCTTCCAAACAATCGACGGTCCCTGCTTCTGACGCTAACCCTATCCCTGCTTCTGACGCTAACCCTATTAGTACTACTGCATCTCCTCCAGCTATAACTATTACTGCTTCTTCGACACCGGCTTCTACTACGCTAATGCCTCGTCTAAAGGCACAAGTTGAATTTTATTTCTGTCAACAAAACCTGTCGCGAGACATGTACCTACGGAATTTGCTTTCTCATTATGGCGGTGTATCCGTGCCACTTTCCGTTATCTGCAATTTTCCCAAAGTTAGAAACCTGTGCATGACTTTCAATGTGCAAGCTGATTCACCACTTATTATGCGTGCGCTGGAAGGTAGCACCGTTGCCTACGTTACGCCGGATGCGCTATGGATTAGTCCCATACAACCAATGCCGCGTCTTGACTCTTTTGCGAAAATGGTACCTATGACACTTGGGGTTGCCAGTAGGTCTAGTAGTTTGTCTTCCATGCCGGAAATGAATGGACAATCTTCAACTCCCAATTCTCCTGTGAAAGCTTTCAACGTAAATGCCAATAGTCAACAAGGGCAGGGGTATACAAATGGTAATCAGCAACAACAACGAATTCGCCGTCCAACCATGTCACCGAGGTCCAGGTCCCATGGTACGGCACAGTTTGCACATGCACAATCCGTTCCAATGGGACCTGGATATGTTCAACAAAATTATCAATATGGTAACATGCCCCAGCTAGGAAAATATGCTCAACCTGGATTTATCTATCCGCCAATGCAAGGTCACCCACATGGAGGACATGGAGCTGGCGGGTCACAAATGCAATATCCACAAATGTACCCTGGATATACTTATGTCACAACCACGTTAGGACCCAGTCCTCACAAATATTTCCCTCCAGGACGTCCAGTTCTCAACCGTGCAAGCTCAGAAGGACCGTCCGATCAAATGCGAAGAAGAAATGGACCCATTCCAGCTGGAACGGGAGTGGGAATGGCAAGAAAGCTAGATGGTCCAAAGCAAATGCGTAAAAATAAGAAAAAAAATGGTCAGAATTATGATCCAGGGATGCAAAATACACCAGGGATGATAAATGGAACCGGAGGGTCCAATGGTGGAAGAAGCAATGTGAAAATCCCTTTAAATCGTGGACAGAATGAAGTGCAAGATTCTTCTGGTGGAGCAAAAACGAAGAGGCGTAACAGCACCAGTAAAAAGAGTCACGTGCTAAATAACGATCGGGTGAAAGATGTCAGTTTTGATTCGAAGCAGTTTCCAGCCTTGAATCCCGCAAAAGTTACGAAGGAAGCATCAGAGAAGCCGCCACTTCCAATTGCTTCAATTTCTGGTTATGCAGCTGTCCTGCGTGCGCCTTCCACAAAGGATGGGAATAACAATGGTATCAGCAATCTAATCAAAGAGTCTTTTGATGCCAATGAAGCTGATATTTCAAAGAATGTCAATCAGATGAAATTATCCACTGAAGGAGCGTCGACTGGTACGCTTTTGACAGAAGCTTCTTGTGAAAGTCTTGTGAATGAGAATCACACATCTTTGAAACTCGATATTGAAGCTCCTGTAGTAGAAGCAGTAAAGGCCTCAAGAATAGTGGAGATGATGAAGAGTCAAAGTCCAAAGGAAGCAAAAGATGAAGGTGCGCTTGAGGCAAATTCTAAACATGATTCGGGACCAGCCAAGGATATCGCAGCATCGCCGTCTCCACCACTTTGGGGCAACAAACGTTCTTTCATTGATGCTGTTCGAAAGCAACCGTGATGGCTGAGTTAGGTGGGTTGAAGTGAGGTCAGTGAATTGATATGAAAGACGCACAATTGATTTGCATTCGCTCTTCAATCAATCAGTGCAATAACATAACAACAATATGATTACTGATACTGATGCTTCTATGATAACTGAATAACAACCTAAAGAAAATTATTGCCCTAATGGCCTTGTCATTAGATTTTGCCTGGTTTATCTGCACATTTTAAGTGCAGCCTTCGGTAGCTAAGGCAGTAACTAAAGAAACTAGTGATACCAGAGAACACCCAGTAAGGAGTACAAAAGGAGAGTACCAGGACATTAGTATATCTTGTTGGCGACTAGCAACAAATCCGTTGAACCAAGCCAGCAAAATGAATCCTACGAGATCGAAAGCATCTGCAATGGTCGCAGATGAAAGTCTACCGCCCTGTCGCAGTGCATACATGGATGGTGGAATGTAAAATGGAATTGAGAATGCTACACCCCAAACAAACATTGATACTGCCCCGCCAACAGGGCTGATATGCATTGTGCCAGTAATATGAGCCAATTGTAAAAGGCAGCAACCAAACAGCGACCCCAAAAGCGTCACTGATGAAATTATTTTGGTCTTCTTCGTTGAAGCACTGAAACGTTTTGCTCCAAATGATACAGAAAGCAGAGATCCCAAAGCGTATAGGGAACCAACCCTAGCAGCAGATGATGTACTCATTCCAAAAGCGTTGGTCATGTAACTTGGAACAAAGAGAAGAAAGGACGCTATGATCATTAGACTTGATCTAGAAATCAAATGCATCCAAAACGCAATAGTCTTCGATTCACTTCTTAAGACTCTCAGCGAATTGTTGACTGAACTCGACGTTTGCGACGGGTATTGTGCTTCTGCTGTTATTATCTCATGTGGTGGAGAATGTTCTCCGTCCTGTCTAGATGCCACTCTATCAAACCAAGTAAACATTGCCAAAGGAATTAATTGCATCAATGAAGAAACCCAAAATACTAGTCTCCATGAACTGTCCACGAGCCCATCCATTTGCCTCTGCTGTGTCCACTGCAACACATATGCAAATGTGAAGAATGAAAAAGCATTACCAACTCTCCCCGCCACTGCCAACGATCCTGCAAAACAGAGTAACTTCAAGTCAGTCTAATTAACGAAATCAAAAGTTGGATATGATTGACTGATAACCTTACCAATCCGACCAGCCCAATCTTCTTCAGGAAATGTTGAATGGATAGCATTCAAGCAAGCAGCCCAGCAAGAGCTGAAGACGAAATCTACCATGATCCAGCTGCATGCAAATACACTGAAACTTTTAGTTGATGCGATCAAACCTAGTGCACCCATGAGCATAGATAAAGCAACTTTGAGACAAAGCGTTCCACCAAACTTATCTATAACGGGACCTAACAAGAATTTTCCTATAGCTATTGCAGCAGTTGAGATAGTCAGGACTCTAGACATGATCTGTTGTGGTTCTTGATGATACTTGAGCCCAGAATCTGCGGAGGTGAGAATGTTGAAGGTTGATGGTAATGCACACTTGGCCCCCATTACAGAGAAGTAAGTGCTAAAGAGAGCAACGGCCATTATTATCTTCTTTCGTTCTGCAAGGAAACCTTCACCTCCTCTTCCAACTAGTGAGCTCAACGACGAGAAGGAATTGTAACGACGCGCAGGTCTCATTGCCACTTGAAAAGGAAGTATAGGTTCCACTTCGTCTGCATTGCAATTGTCCTGACTTAAATACTGAATTGTCTCAGGACTTTTAACTATATTTTTTATGCCCGATGCTGGAGCTAATAATGAGGTCGCCATCTGAATCAGCAGCGTGGTCGTAAAAATCAAAAATTGAAATGTTCTCCTCTTCATTGCTACTGTTGGGACAACTCTAATTACAGGTTTGTTCGTTCGTTTTTGTGGAATGTATAATTGTATGATTGTAAAAATGGTGTTTGGTGTCGGACGTTGTACGTTCTACCTACGATACGATACGTTGTAACTTCGCTGTACGTTGTACGAACGTCTTGTAGACTGATGACTGATGACCTCTGATGACACATCTAGACATGACACAGGTCGAGGGTCAAAAGTCAAAAGGTCAACAACAACGCGTCAAAAGAAGTTTGAGATGATTAGATTATGATAAAACACATAAACAAATAATGTTCACTTTTTAGCACTAATTAGTAAACAAGATGGAAAGATCGGCTACCGGTACATATTATGGAATAACTAAAAAGATCCTCCTTCTTCACCCTGAAACGGAACTTCTTTGTGGAAATAAACGCCGTGCCTATGATTAATTGTTGCAGCTGAATTTGCACCAGCCGCCTCCCGTGTGTACTAAAACCTCGACTTCATTGAATCCGTCGGTTATAACATAGTAATAGCTAGTGTTTGAAGCCTTCTACCCGTATACCCAAATGCTCTACTGAGATGCTGTATTCGTACTGTGCATTCGAGAACACTAGTTCAGTAGGGCGCTCACAGTAAGATGCACAATTTGCACATTTATATAAACAGCGACAAATATTCTGGAATGAGAATAAAAGTTCATCCAACTGCAACGCACTTGTCAAGGCTCCAATTGAATCGTTGTCCGTGGCGTTTTCTACATCGAGGGACACACTTTTGTTTCCATTCTTTCCATATTTTGTTCTTTGGGCATTGACTATTCTGACACGAATTCTGAACATAAGATACTGAACCATTCCATATCCGAGGAGAAAACGATTGACCAAAAGGATACCTGACGCCAACGCCCTCGAGGATTGCCAAATCCTCATTCTGAGAAAACACTCTTCCTTCCTCCACTCCTCTTGTATATATCATCCCTGTTTCTCCCTGTACAGTCACATACACAGATAAGTCACTATATTCATCAAGACGAATTGTATCGAAAAGCTCTTGTGGTATTTTCGAAGGTCCTATCCCTTTGACAACACCTACAAAATGCAATGTCCATGAAGATCGGTCACGTTCATACCCTAAATAATTACCCAGCCTCACCCACACTTCAATTATTGGATCTCTAATTGCAACATTGACATCAATATTTGTGATCGAAATACAATTGAAAGCTTTCAATGTAAACATACTGCCTGATAGTCCACTGCCTCCTCTAAAAGTGGAGGCCAATTCTTTTTCGGACCCATCTCCCGAGTAAGGATCTGAATCTGATTCTTTAATTATGGACGGTTTGCTTGATTTAATCGCTGATACCTGCAATGTTGGCATTCATGATGGGAAGCGAGAAGGTGTTGGGCTTTGAGGAACCGAAGTTATATCTGCCGTACTCGCGTCTGGCAAGACATCGTAGATTATGGCACCATTCCATATTCTTGGCGAGTAAATATTACCAAATGGATATTCAATTCCATTGCCCTCAAGAATAGTCAAGTCTTGATTAGTCGAGATTGGTACTCCTTCAATAGATCCTAACGTATACCGCATTCCGTTTCTATCTAACGTGATGTAAAGTGATATAGATTCAGTTCTAAATACAGTGAATGGCTCGAAAGAGGACGAAGTGATCTTTGTTGGGAGGCCAATCCCACTTCCTGTAACATTTAGATTCATCAAAAGCTCCCACGATTGCTTGTCATGTTCGAAACCTCTATATGAACCAACCTTCTTCCAAACAAGGAGAGGAATCGATTGGAGGGGCATCATGTGGATATGAAGACCACGAATAACGATGTCTTTTTTAGCGACGATTGAAAACATGTTCCCTGCCAGGCCGCTATCAGAATCAAACGTTGTCTTGAGTTCATGTTCATCAATTTGCTGGCGTGTTCCGAAGGATACATTGAAAAACATTGAATACCCAGCCTCGCTTATATCATCGATGTGAACTCCAGTATTCTGTATATGCCCTCCTTGGTAAGAATCTGAGTTTGGAAAGGGTCCATCTAGCAAATCCGAAGAGGGGCCTAATCTGTCGACTCCATTTTTATGAAATAGGTCACCCTTTCCTCGAAATTCGTATCCTCTTTCTAGGTCGAATAGCCCGTCAGCTTGAAGCAGGGCGATTTTATAGTGATTGCCATTAGCTGGCCATCCCTTTTGATCTGGATATCCTTCTTTGCTTTGAGAAGACTCCTGCCCTTCATCAATATGCCAGATAGCAATACCACCTTGGAACAGATTCCGGTCAAATCCCACGCTTTGCCTATTTTCAAGCAACAGATATTCACCTTCCTTGAAGCCGTGCTTGATAAGGTATGCTTCCTCATTCAATTGTGACGTATTCAAGCTATACCGACCTTCGTCCTTGATCAGAGTTGGCGTAATCCACCCCAATTGCATTTTCGACCAAACAGACATTACCCCTGGGTATAATTGAGAGCCATCAAATCCCCAACTATCGCCCATCACACAATATGAACCAACTCCTCGTCCTCCGCCGTCCTTGTCATATAGGTCACGCAACGAGAGAAAATGACCTAATTCATGTGCCAACGTACCAATTCTAGCGATATCGCTCCCTCGAATACCATAAATCGCAGAACTCACATGATATGAATTCATCACTGTTTCATCAGAGCTTTTCCATCGGCTCTTCGGTGGAAGGTTAAGTTTATGACTCCAAATTCTATCCCTAAAGTTTGTTCCAAAGTAGTCAGTGCTTCCCCATTCGGCTCCATAACCTGAATGCAAGATAGTGATCGCGTCCAGGTAACCATCATTATCATTATCAAATGATCCAAAAGAGAATCCTTCATTACTTTCTAACAAATCCAACGCATAGTATATTGATTCCAGAAATATATCACTGTCCCCTGATTTACCATTAGCATAATGTGATTCAATCTGAGGGAGAATTATCCAGTCAAACACCTCCGAGATAATGTCAAGCTTTCCATACGAGCTCTGAGTAAAATAATCACGAACGCTTCCAGACGGAGCAATTTGAGGGTGTCCCCCACTTCGGTTATACAGAATTTCTATATCAGTTTTCGTAGGGAGAGTCCTATCAACATGGTTCGCAAAGCAAATCAGTACAACCATATTATTTAGAGTCCCATGGGTTATTGGTTGCCTGGCTGGAAGTGTTCCAGTTAACTTTCGACGATTTATCACAGAAGAGGGCTGCATAATCTGAAGAAGCCTGCTTTTGTGAACTCGTTCTTTTGATAAATCTGTGCTATGCCCGACAGGTACATTACCCGGCATAATACCCGACCTCTTAATCTTACCGCTGGTTCCATTTTCATGTGCATATACATACTTGTCTTCTTTATCAGTCATGACAATAAATCCATGTTTATCTGTAAGATAGTTCAGATGCGCATCACCATTAATATAAAGTTTTGGGGTATTCGAGCCGTCCGGTTGTGTTTCAGTGAAACCAAAAGGACTTCCTAGGGTTGCGAGACAAAGTTGAGTCATATGAAGTATAAGTACCATTTTGTAGAGGACCACAGTAGTGAGCATGATTGCCGTGTCTTTTTTGAAGGCCGAGATTGTTCTTGCAACACCATGTATCAGCAACAATGCATTAACGGTTCTTTTGCTTTTGTCTCTTTTCAAATATTTATTTCATCGATGAAGCTTGTGAGTCTTGGATGTCATGATGTGAATTCCATATTCACACCAAATAGTGCTTTTGGATCACAAACCAAATAACAAATAATACAGTTTTTCCAGCTTTTGGTAATCGTGTTGATGAGTGAGATGAATACAAAATCCAATAAAGAATGTACTGTACCGTTAACAAGATGTTAAGGAGGATGATTTTCAGGTTACTGCACAAAATCAAGAGTAAACCAGAAAACAACTCAATTGGTAAAATGGGTAATTCAACAAATCTAATAGAGAAGCACAAGTAGATAAGCAGCTCAATCTACCGTACAGTGTAGATAAGCACGTTGTACCAAAAAGAGTTCTTGACATACTAAAACCAAATTCTGTTGCATTAATTGAGTACTTCTGAGTGGAAAGAGGAAGTGGAGAGATGAAGTTGCTCTTGACACCTAAACCCGAGCTATTGCATGCATTCAAAAATGAAGCTACAAAAAAGTCTGTTGAGGTGTGGAAGACAAGCTGCATTGTTACAAACTTTGGAAAGAACCAGCAAGCTTCTGGATGTACAGCTCTAATTAATCCAGGCAATCCAGAACTTTCTGGTGTATCAAGATTTGCGTACTTTCCCAGGGGAGGTCCAGTGCCATGTCCAAAGCCAAAATGGGAATCATCGGGATATTGGGGTGGCATGGATGCTGGTGCAGGGATGCTATACCCATCTGCAGTGGTTGATGGTCTTGTCCATCAACTTGGCGGGATAAAACTAGCATTGCAGTGTAAATCAATCACCGCATTGAAAGGCGGCTGTCTCATTGGAACATCACTGACTACGACACATGGAGAACACAACTTAACTCAAGTGTACGAACAAATTGTCCATACATCACCTCCATTTTATGAACACAATGACGAACCAGATCACTTGCTACGTTTGTGTTATCAATCAGCACTCAATCTGGCATTTCATGACAATCAACGTAAAATTGCTTGTCCGCTATTGGGTGCCGGAGCAAGAGGCTTCCCCTTAGATGTGGCAGTTGATGTGGCAGCTTCAGAAAGCATGAAATGGAGAGATAGCAAGGACGACATAGATGGTAGTAGTACAGAGAGAGTTCTCATGTTTGGTTTACTAGATTTGAAGACAAGTGAAAATCTAATTTTGGCGATAAAAGAAAGAAATTACTAATTTTGTTGCGAAGTCTATTACCTGCTACTTGTAATACGATACACAACAAATGCCGATTACGGAACTCCATAGCATAATCCAAATGATCGAAAATTTCCACCACGATCGAGATTCAGGCAAGCAGCTAATTGGTGACACTCACTTTATCCAGAGCATTTAAAGAACCTTGTGGAATCAACACCATACTTATCCACAAAACCCACGGGATCAATAACATCCTTTCCGGTTAGAGTACCATCCTAAACAGACGTAAATGGAAGAAGAAAATAAAACAACGCAACGGCTTGCTTTATATTGAAATTTGTGGCGCAGTCTTAAAATGCAAATACTAGAATTAGGTTCAAGTGTACCGATACAAAAATGAGCTATTGTCTGAATCTGTTGGCTGTTTGGTGTTTGATGGATCCTCCAGTAGAGAAGAGAGAATGAGTGCCTACGGGATGCTGTCACTTGTTCTGGTGGCGAACACCTCGGTGTCATCTAGTGGGCAGGAAAGAATAAATTCCCTGGATAGTGATACTTTTTGCTTTGCTGCTGATAGTGGGCAGGTACAAAGCCCAAATATCTCATAAATTAACGTGTTTGATGTTCCGGTAGACTCTGACCATTCATACACATTCCACACTTCGCCTCTGTTCCAACAGTATTAGCACAGCACTAGCTATATCAGGCAACTAGATATTTTGCCACAACTCAAAAATTGTCTGTCCGCTGTTAACGTAGCCTCAAAAAGCATAAAGTTGAGAGGAAGCAAGGACGAAATAGATGGGACATATTGACAATAGAAGAATTAAGATTTAAGATGATTGGTTTTAGCTAATTCACAATATTTCAATCCATCTACAATAACAAATCATTTTTGCCGCAAGGAATCCGAACAGCTTGTGTAAACCCCTTTTGGTATTTGAATCTGATGACCTGATTCATAGGAACCCCCGTGCCTATGTTTGATAATTTGACGCTGCCTTTTGATCTCACGAAGCCAACTTGTGCCGCTTTTCGAGCAGTCCTCGCAGCTTTAGCCTTCGTGGCACCAATCCCAAGAAAGTTCTGCAAGTAATAGAGTAGGTATCAGGAAAATTGTCATAATCCATGCTTTACGATTAGAACTAAACGCAATATTGAACAACACGCAATATTGCTAATGTACTTACAGATGAGGCTCGGAACTTCTTTTTTGTCAGAGTCTCCGATTCTTCAGAAACCATGGGCATTGCCCGTTTCATAGGGCTTTTCACTTTTTTTGTTCCACTTAGCTCTTCGTCCCCTTCTTGTTTACTCCCAATAACATCATTAACCTTGTCTAACTTTGCACTCTCAATTTCACCAGAATGACTCTCTCGCATTCCAGCTACGTTAGCAGCATGCGCAAGAAGCTCCTTTAGCAGGGGCGGCACATTTCTTCTTGAAGCTGAAACTCCTTCAAAAAGAGACAACTTATCTATCTCTGGCTCAAGCCGCATTTTGACAGAGGTCCTTCCATGTTGAGTATGGTCACGGCTATCATCATCATCTTTGACGTATGTGAGTCCCAAATCTCTGAGAAGCTTGACGTGAGCATCAAAAGCTGTCTTCTCTTCTTTTGTCAAAATGTCGACAGAAGAAACAGACCTGGCCAGAGCACCATTGCCATGCCCAGATGATAGGAGCCACACACAGTATGGTAACATATCAGAAATAAATTGCTGCTTGTTGATACCTGCCTTGACTGCAGGGGGCAGTCCTTCCAAGAATTTGTCAACGAGCCCGAAGTTTGCCTCCAGTTGATAAATTGCGTCATTCAATGGTCGCATTGAAAACGACAAGTCAGGTCTCGTCTCTACGCGGCATAAAATATGACAGGCTGCTATAGCAGTGGGTATGTGCCACTTTTGCATAGTTCTTTGTTCCGAAGAATTATTTGACGAGACAGAGGTTTTGAAAGATCGATACACGTCGACACATGAAAGCATTTCATGAGCTGCCCAACACTTATCCATAGTGGGATCGACATAGGATACATTCATAATGTTCAAGAATAATGCATCCAATGTCTTGGAGTTGTCCCCAAATATCTGTTTGAAACGAAAACACAAATATCAACATGATGTCACATCTCAAAAGTATTTTGACGAAATGAAACAATCTTACCTCAACCGCATCCAAAACACGTTCAACATCTCGAATATTTCTTATTTTCGCTCTGGCCTTGACTTTCCGAAAAATAGCCATCAAAGTCCCTGCCATATCACTTCGCGAATCCTTCATTCCTCCTCCATTCCCACCAAGTGCTGTACTTAAAGCCGATGTAATATCGACCAAAGTGCTCTTGCTTCCAATCAAGTTGTCATCAGTTTCCTTCTTTGTGGCAATCTCTCTAGCTCTTGCCGCAGCAAATTGAAGTGTGAATAGGCACGATCGAATGTCACCCCCTGTGGCTTCAACGAGTCTATGCAGCATAGAGCTTCCACCCACAAACATCATCCGTTCGACAGCCAAGACAGATTTAAGCCTTGAAACAAATCTATTTGAAGAAGGAGGAGCTACATCAAAAATCCTTGCATAAGGAAGTAGGGGTCTCAGTGCTGGAGCGTGCTTGTGATTACAAATGAAGATAATTGGCCGACGTAGGTATGTCTTCGCATCCTTCTTCTTCGCATCAGAATTCGATCTTTCCGCTTTGATAATATTCACTAGTGCAAGAATAGAAGATCTCGCATCTGCCCCATCAACTTCATCCAAAATGAGGCAGTTTGGACGCCCTGCTAATGGGTCTTTTTTTCCTGATAAAGTTTGCATATTCAAAGTGGAAGACTCCATAGCTCTTGTCACCCGTTCAGTCAAAACAGAAGCAGACCTTTCATCAGATGCATTCACTTCAATTGGCCTATAACCAGCATGGCGGGTAATGATGTGTGCAAGAGTGGTCTTTCCAACTCCTGGCGGACCACTGAGTAAAATGACTCGATTTTCCTCATCTGGGCGATTGTCTCTGTTTCCTTGACCGTCTTCATCCTTTGGCTTCACAAATCTATGTTCTGGTTCATTTTGCTGAAATATGGCAGGCCTTGGAGGGGGGTCTTTGCCAAAGACATATGGATCCCATTGTCGAAGTGCACGCAGTACTTCACGGTTAATGCGTTCGTCAGAGAGTAAATCAGAGAAATGTACAGGGGCATGTTTGTCGACCCACAACCTATCCTTTTCACCATTCCGTCGCTTGAAGGAGGATGTTCGTGCTCCTGATGTATCTTTCATCGACCGTTCTTCTCCGGATCCTTCTCCGGATGCATTTCCAATGTCATTGCAAACCTTGATCCGCTTCTTGCGATCATTTTTTCTTTCAATTGCATCGGCCCGTCTTGTGAGTTCATCCATTGTAATTCCCGTCAATGCCTCATTCTTGCTACTGGAATTTATATTCTTACATCTCACATACTGTAGATCTCTAGAGCGCTGTACTTCCAACCTTCGACCGTTGCCCAGTGTCACTGCCACGCTATCCTCGTTTTCGACTGGCAAAGTAGGCGCAATTGAGAATCTGGCATTTGAAGATTTGAAGCCTGCACGTGGCTTTGTGCAAAAGTTAACAAGCTGAACTTCAGGTGCCGATGCACCAAATTTATTTTTGATTCCCATGTTATCCGATTGGAAGTGGTTGTATTTATCATGTGCCCCCCCAGAGATATTTTGTTTCCACTCAACCGCCTCCATGACATCACTTTCCCCATGATGCGCCCTCATTGATTTGTCTCTCCATTTCATATGGCCAGAATACCTTTCATGGTTAAATATGTAAGTAAGAAGAGGCAGCTATAGGATCGCAATTCAAGGTCCATATCGACGTATTTATTAACGTACCTATCAAACGAGTAAAGTTTTGTTTCAATTATTGGGACTGATGAAACTATGACTTGATCCGGAATACCGTTAACGCTTATTGCCGAATCACGATTGTCCTCTTCATGTTGTAAACTGTAATGTTGCTCCTTCTTCTCTTCCGAAGTTGCGAGGGCGATTCCATGGGGTGCAGGAGGCGCGTTACCGTGATCATTGGTTTGGCCGGCATCTGGTTCATCCATGTAGGGATCTTCGAACTCCTCTGCGAAATAATCATCCTCTTCATTGAAGTCGTTGATGAGATCATCGTCATCAAATGGAGGTCCGCTATCTGCCATTATCTATTGGAATTGTAAGGTGCAAGCGAGCGAGGGAGGAGAGACTGGGGTTATTTTGTGTTTTGTGTCATCTCGATTGTTGTTTTGCTTTTTGTGTTTGTCGTGTCCAGGCCTTTTTAAAATTTTGATTCGGCGGGCAAACAGATCATGGAAGCATCACAAAAAATAATCACAAAAATGAGTAAGGCATCGAACTATATGAAAGCAGCTGTTGCTACATAATATGCAACGGGAAGGACGAGCTGACTACATGACTGATTGCGCAATTGTTCACAGCAAGCTTTGCCATTGGTCTTGATGTATAAAATAATTGAGAGCTGTATTATACCTGCTTGTTTGCGTTTTGATTTACTTAGTATTTACTACTCAGGGCTCTTCCTTGTAAGTGCTGCTTCCACTGCCTAGTTGAGCTGATGCAAAGATACCCAAAGAAACAGAGAACCCCAGCAAGACTAATAGACCATTGGTAAAGTTTGGTTCCACCACACTTACAATGAACTGATCCACATTGTCTGGAATAGTGTTTCCAGTTGCAACAGTCCATGCCTCTGCACAAATTCCAGCACCGGCTAGGATAAATAGACCAGTTGAGACCGTAAGACCAATTTTTAGGAAAGCGTCAATTACTTTGATGAGGGGAGCCGGGATCACCATAAAAATATCAAAGTCTTCGTCTTTCATTTGTTTGATCTGCTTGACACGCTTTTGATTTTCCGCGGCTTTAGCGGCGGCCCGGATATCTCCCTGCTGGTCCTCGTAGCTTCTTAGCCCAAACTGCTGTTTCAAGATTTCTTTATTGCGCTCATCGGTTGAGAGATTAGGATCGAGTTCAATTGTTGGCCTTGAGAAAGATTCTACTGACGCGTCTTCAATCGATGAGAATCCCCCTCCAACTTGATTAGCGTTCTGTTTAAATGAAGATGATTTTTGTGGTGCCTCAGCCTTTCCAAATCCCTTAGCTTTTCCTGTGCCTTTTTTCTTTGCTTGAAGTGCAACAGATTGGCGACACTTCAGATTGATACCAGAGAAGGCCTCCGAAAGTGGAAGTAATAGAAGGAACACGGAAACAACTTTCATTCTTATTAGATGAAGTGAATTGGAACTCTCTGTGGTGGTAACTTCGTTAAAGATGTGCTGAATGAGATACTGAACGAGAGGGAGACAGGACTAGAGGAGTCAGGATTTCCTTTTAGTTTTGTGATTTGTGATGCACAATGATGATGTGTTTCAAAAGTGTTGATAGGAGGTACTTCAAGCTACGAACCATAGCTGTCGTAAGTAGCTATCATCCCATTGATCCAACGCGGTTCCTTGATAGGCCATTTAGTGATGTTGTATTGTGTCACGATGCAGCTAAATTATGTTTAAAATTAAATATCGTCTTTTTTACGCTGAAAATCTGCTGAAAATCGATTATCGAGGTCGGTCGGCGGCTGCAGCTGTTGCGTTGCAAGAAAACCTACTTATATTTGTGTATTGTATCTTGTATCTTCTTGTATCCACAAAAGTCAAGAGTACTTCTATCTGCACGGTTTAGTGCTACTCGGTACGCAGTTATTCGTGGAGCTTCTCTGTATTAATGACTAGGCTTAGATCGATCATCATCATCATCACAATTGGTGCATTGTTAATCTCATTAGTATCCGCCTTGACATCTGATTTTACTTGGGAAGCGAATTTGGATTGCAATTCTGGCTTAGCGAGTTCACTCGAGACATCACGCCTGTTAAAAGTAGATAAGGTGATCGAGCGTGATGCTAGTTTCTCAAGGGCCAGAGATGAATTAGCAAAATATCCAGAGTTTTTAGGAAGGAAACATCTCTTTTTCGGGTTGCTAACAACCAAGAAGACAGTAAATGATACCGGGGATATTACAATGAAAGTTTGCGATTCTTTTTTTGGGATCAATCTCTTAGCATTTGGGAAAACATCCTTTCAAAGTGGGATGAGGCAGCGCGATGGGCTAAGTACAGTAGTGTTGGCTAGAATACCTATTGTTGGAGGAATGCTGGTATGCCAAGACATCAGTAACCACAACAGTAATATAGATGATGATCTAGGTGAAATATGCTTTCGGTTGACACACTCGAAATCAAATGAACCCCAAAGAAATGACCAAATAGAGCTGGAAAGCCGTGTTATTGACTACAAACCAGCAATTTCTGGTTTGCCTACTGTAAATATTTTGAGGCGCACTTTGTATATGAATACACAGAGATATGTGCATGCGTATGTTATGAAAAGGTTTCATGATCATTGTTATGAAAGTCTGTTTGATTGCTGAATAAAATTGAAGTTACTTTGAAAATGTTGACTTATATTTCTAGGACTATTGTACTGAATGCATTGAATCCTTCATCTATGTTTACATCAGAAATATCTGTAACTCTATTCGTCATTATCTCGTTACTCGTATACCTCGATGATAATAATGCAGAGGAGACACGATCAAAGCTGACTTTAGTCGAAGATAAGATGATAACTACTTACGAAGGAAGAGAGATATCTATTCATCATTGGCGCGAAATGAAAAGAATGAGTCACTGTGACAAACCACTAACTAACCACCAACCACATCAAAGAAGACGCCATAGGTACCTACAACAGCATTTACCTACGAACATAATATAAGATAAAATACTTCCATATTCAACAAGATTAAGATGAAATGGAATGTGACACATATTCTCCTAATCTTACTAACCAGTCGGTGCTGCACGTCTCTAGTGCATATCACAAAAGGTCGAAACTATGACGCTTATGCTCTTCAGTGGGAGAACGTATTACTCGAAGAACACCGTGAGACTGTCGAAGAATTGAAATCGAGACGAAAGAATTGGTCACGAAGTAGGTTGGAAGCGAGTGGCATGAGCATTTTTAATGCTGCTGCCGAACCTGAGACCGAAGTATTTGGAGACAAAATTGTAAAGGTCTACAAACATGGAGAAACTCGATTACGGGACAGATTCACAAGAGGCGATGTGTTGGTGCTCACTCCTGAAGTTGGTGTTGGTGGACGCGACCCTATCCCTCGCGAAGGTCTCGTTGTAGATGTTGGGAAAGATTGGATCTCTTTGGGCGTTGGAAATTCTTGGCCATTGGGACTTTGGGAACTGCGTCGACAAGCAGGAGCTTACGTGGTCCGTCTAGATCGAACAGCTCCACAGGCACCTCTCAAGGCACAGCGAAATGCTCTGAGCAGATTGCGTAAAGGGAAGGCTGGAGAAGGAGCAGCATTGATGGCGACAATTTTTCAAGAACCCTCAAATGCTAAGGTCATGTCATCTCAAATTCCATCACACTATATTTCTGAAGACTTCGACATTCAAATCATGCGAGCAATCGAACAAGCGATAAAAGCTACATCATTTGAGCCCAATCAATCTCAAAGAGATGCAATTCAGTGGGCCTTAAAACAAAAATTGGCATTGATACGGGGTCCGCCAGGAACAGGTAAGACTAGAGTGGCGGCATTATTAGTTTCGACAGTGTTACGTATGAATATGCAAACCATTAGTGAGGATGATACAAGTACGTATCACAAAGAAAAACCTCGGGTTCTTGCAGTTACTCATTCGAATGGCGCAGCTGATGTGTTGCTCGAGGCTTTGTTACAAATGAACGTTCCGGCTGTTCGTGCTGGCAGACCGGCTTCTGTATCTCCAAATGTTCAGCACAGAACAATTATTGCTATAGCAGAAACGATGCCAGAAGTTGTAAAATTGCGTCAGAAAGCAACTGATACTTCTTTGGACTCGCAGACCCGATCGTCGGCATTATTTGATGTGAAACGATATGTGAAAGATGTCCAGGAGCTGATCACAAAAAATGCACCTGTTGTTGTGACCAGTTGCATAGGAGCACAGCGGCTTCTCGAGAGTGATGAATCTGGAGTAACATTTCCCATTGTTGTTTTGGACGAAGCAGCACAAACAACTGAACCAGCTCTGATTTGTGCACTCGCAGCTGCTAAAGCTCGTCAAGTTATTCTTGTTGGCGACACTCGTCAACTTCCACCAACCGTTGCAAGCCAAAACCCTGAAGTGAGGAATGCAATTGGAATCTCTCCAATGGCTCGCTTAGAGAGTATTGGTGTTGACCAGTTCACGCTTCAGGAACAATATCGCATGCCTCCATCATTATTAGAGCACCCATCAAAGTATTTTTATGACGGCCTTGTCACATGCGCTAAGGAAGGTGGTCAAGTAGATAAAACTGCACCAAATGGGTTTCCATGGCCGTCGTTGCAGCCTCTCGCATTTGTTCAAGTTGGTAAAGAAAGCGAAGTAGAACATAATTTTGGTGGTAAATCAAATCCTGATGAAGTGAGAGTAGTGAAAAAGATCATCGCGGGCTTAGTAAAAGGTGGTGATGTAGAGGCTAAGAATATTGCTGTCATCAGCCCCTATTCGAAGCAAGTCCAACTCTTTCGCACTGAGTTCTCAAACTCCAGGGATACAGAGGAAGTAAGAGTTGGTACTGTTGACTCATTCCAGGGCCAAGAAACTGATGTTGTAATATTTTCAGCTGTGCGGTCGAATCTGATGAAGGAGCTAGGTTTTCTGAGAGACCCCAGACGATTGAATGTTGCCATTACCAGAGGCAGAAGAGCTCTAATCCTTGTTGGAGACAAAACTGTTTTGCGAACTTGCAGGCACTGGTTAGCGCTACTTGAGTCTTGTGAAAGTCGTGGATGTCTGATGAATGCCGACGACCTCAGCGACGAAATAAATCTTGTATTGACCAAAGTGCCCTCAAGAGATCCTCAGTTAGATGTTTCTGATGAGTTCTATGGATTATTCAGTTAATCTCTTGTCTCTTGTAATAACCTAACAAATTTTAGAAATAAAGTTATGTTTTTTATTCATAACCCTTTCGTTCTTTGTAAGTGCTCTTTATAATATGCTTGTTATATGTTCGAATGACAACATATTCACAAACATCGTCACCACATTTAACGTGATACTGATTCGATCGTAACATATCCATACCAGTTACTCTCCGCCCCACTTCATTATGGCAGAACCCCAACTCAACCCAGCTCCGAATCCTGCACAAGCAATAACGTCACCCTTTTTAACTTGTCCACTGCGCACAGCCTCATCCAAAGCGAGAGGGATAGATCCTGCACTGGTATTACCATATTTGGATAGATTCGTAATAATTTTCTCCTTTGGTATTCCAAGTCTGCTTGCAACTGTGTCCATGATACGAATATTTGCCTACGTCGTAAAACGATGATGAGGATTTTTGTACAATGCACCTCATATCCCTGAATAACGAAGCAAACGGGTTGAACTTACCTGGTGAAGAAGGAGCCAATCTACGTCTTCTACCTCCATATCTGCAGCAACGAGAGCTTCCTTAATAACCTTTGGAACTTGCCTGGTTGCAAACTTATAAACTTCATTTCCATTCATAGCAAGGTTGTCATAAGATCCTGCACTAAGCTGAATTCCGCCTCCAGGAGTATCTACCTTGCGGGCCTTACCTGCGTATCTGTAAATCACAAAAAAATTGAAAAATGATCGTGTGAGAGCATGAAAGATGAATAGTAATAGCAATGCAACCAACGCAGCAGCAATGAGCTCGTATCGCGCATGTCCGCTTGAATAGAAATGGCTACCCCACAGGCTATTTGAAATATAAATCCTTTCTAATCTTTGCACTTGTGCTAGAGCTTACCTGCAGTTCAAATTTTTGTATCCTAATCCATTCGAATGTACGCTACTGCCTAGAATTCCCGCGTCCGCAACATCATCCGTGGCGCTCAAAACAATGGCACCGGCTCCATCACCAAATAAGATACAAGAATTTCTATCATCCCAATCAATCCACCTACTCAACGCATCTGCTCCAACGACAATTGCATTTTTATAAGAGTTTCCATCATTTGTCAAGAACTGCCCAGCAGTAACAGATCCAAAGAGAAATCCCGAACAAGCAGCAGTTAAGTCAAAAGCTACAGCATTTGTACATCCCAAGTCTGCAGCGACAGAAGTAGCATCACCAAACATGTCATCAGGCGAAGAAGTTGCGACTAAAACCAAATCTATATCTTCAGGCGAAAGACCTGACATATCCAATGCATTACGTGCCGCATCAGATGCAAGAGTTCTGATGGATTCAAATTCTCCGTCCTTCTCTTCATCATAATCTGCATCGGGGTGTAGAAGCACATGACGTTGGGAGATCCCAGTACGAGAACGGATCCATTCATCATTTGTTTCAACTACAGATTCGAGGTCAACATTGGTAATGATAGTTTTAGGTGCAGCAGATCCAATGCCAATAGTGCGGCATTTGAGTGGTCCCGTGGTAACCATCGACAGCGCACTAGTTGATGGTGTAGACAACGATTTTCTGAAATGTTGTTGGCGGAGGAAAGATGTTGGTTGGAAGGCCAATGCGTTGCCTGCCATTAGGAGGTATGCTGCTGATGATAGCTTCATTTTTGTGGGATTTTTGTGTGTCTAAAATACTGTAAGGTGTTAATGGACTCTGAGCCTATGATGATTAATTGCTCGAAGTGGGAGCTCTAGTTGAAATTCCTGCTGGTTCGTTTGAGTTGCAGTGAAAAGTTCTTTTCTCAAGCTGTTAGGATCTCAAGCGTGGTGACAGCACTCTGATATCCTTGCTCTATCTTGCTAGTCGCTAGCTACTCTCTATGTATCGTATCTAGTTAGGTAGGTATCGTAGCAAGAGATTACATACGTAAAAAGAGAGAGCTCGCGTGCGCTAACAACAACACGTTAATGAAACCTGCCACCGGTATGATGCCAAGAAGAGAGCCTCCATACATACTGACGTACTTAGTCCGTGGGGGCGCAAACACATACCTAGGTATGTCAATACACCCCTTCATGTTTGGATGCGAACTCTAAAAATTGAGCTTAAACATCACATCATAAGATCGTATCCAGTCTGGCTGCGTGCCTCGTGCATCATCTTCAAAACTGAACCATTTTTTTACATACCACATACCAATTCACTATTATGAAGACTTCTGCTCTACCTAGGCAGACAATGACTAGGCTTCGGTTCTCAGAAATGTTTCTCCCCATATTCCTGATTATATTTCAGTTTCATGTTTCTCATGCCGAGGAATCTCTGCGATCTTTCGCTCCGCTATTGCCAATTCGAAGCGACCAGAAGAAAGAAACCTTTCAGCAATGGACTGAATTAGTCACCACAGAAAAAGACATTACTCCGTATATTACTCACATTCTCAACGAAAGGATGGAACAAATTCTGAGTGGGGACAGAACGAGATCATTCGCAACGAGTTATAAAAAATCATTGGATGCAACGAAAATAGTTTCCACGCATGGAAGAAATCAAGGTGATCAAGTGAAACAAGTGGAAGGACCGGCACTATTGGATGCCGATGCTTTATCGAGAATAAAACGTTGCAAGGACTCATATTTTCCGGTGGATGTCACTTCTTTAGATCTTTCTTTCACCCCTGACATGTACGCGATGGCAGCAAAGGAGATTCTAATTAGATTTCTTTCTGAATCCAAAGATGATCATGAAAAGTATACGAAAGAAATCCTTTACGTGCCAAAATTATTTCTTCGTGCTATCAATTTAGGGATCAACTTTGTGCCCGTTACCATGACGTGTGGAATCGCAGCTATTTCACAGACATTTAGGGATCGATTGTGGTACAGTATGCTTGGATCTTGCCTAGCAAGGTGTGGACCTGCTTTCATTAAATGGGGTAAGTGCACGTTTCATATGTTATAATCTCGAATTGCAATTATCTTGATAGCAGCATTTGAATCACTACAAGTATACATGCAGCATTTAGTCCATTACATAACTAATACATTTTGATTTTGAAAGGACAATGGGCATCAACTCGAAGTGATATGTTTCCTTATGCATTATGTATTGCACTGTCAGAATTACACGCAGATGCACCCTCTCATTCATGGAAAATAACGCAGCGGTCAGTTGAAGAATCACTATGTATTCCTAGAGGAAGGCTCTTTGAAGTGTTTCGATCCTTCGAACGCGAACCAGTGGCATCGGGTAGCATTGCACAGATTCATCGAGCTGTGATCAAACCATCTGGAGCTACTGCGTGTGACTCCACAAATTTGTTGGAAAAGGTATATGGAGGTGGAAAGGAGAGCGATAGTGGAAAGCTTGTGGCGATCAAAGTTCGTCATCCTAAAGTAGCAAGATTGATTGACATGGATTTCAGAATAATGGCCATTGTTGGAAGTATTATTGATTGTATGCCTGGATTAGGGTGGTTACAGATTAAAAGCAGCATTGATCAGTTCAGTCATACGATGGCATCACAAGCTCATTTACATGTCGAAGCGCATCATTTGGAAGTTTTGAACTATAACTTTAGAAACTGGGATACTGTTGGCTTTCCCAAACCACTTTTTGCATGTTCCAAAGTCATTATTGAAACGTTTGAAGAAGGAAAGATTTGCACCACTATCATCGACCAATACGATCGTTTGGCGGCTAAGGATGAGCTAACCGCTGAGGAGATCATGCCTATCCCATTAGCAAAGTTTATAGTGACGACAGGACTCGCACTTTATCTCAAAATGCTGATTATAGATGGCCTCATGCATGCGGACTTACACCCTGGAAATATTATGATATCAGCAGAACTATTTGATAAAGAGGATGCGATCAGTTCCATGCTCCATTCCAAAGATGAAAGTCCAAAGCATGCAATGAAAATGGTCGCAGCAAAAATAGCCCATGGTTTCTATGGACATATCACTCTTGTAGATGCAGGAATGGTGGCTCAATTGGAAGATCAAGAAAGCGCCAATTTTATTGGTCTCATGTCATCTCTTGGAGCTGGTGACGGCAGGACTGCTGCTCAGTCTGTGTTGAAATTTTCGGACAAGAAAGATTATCTAACCAAAGAAGAGCAAGAGGCATTCACGAAAGAGATGATTTTATTTTTTGAGCATAATTGTAAAGGATACGGAACCAATGTGGACGTTGGTGAAGTTTTACGCGGTGTACTCAACATCATCAAAAACCACCGCGTACGCATAGATGCAAACTATGCAACCTTGGTAGTGAATGCACTTTGCATCGAAGGATTGGCAAAGAGAGTCTGCCCATCTTACAATGTCTTGGATGCTGCAAAGCCACTGCTGAGCTCTTATCGCTCGCTTCCCTTTTACAAATCAAAAAGCCGAATGGTACGTTCAACGAAGTCGCTAATTTATGCTTTGTATAATCTATCACTCATTATTAGTTTGGTGCACAGTTAAAGAAACTCGTGGTCAAGTACATCACGCCAATTTTGTACGTCCAAAAGAATGAGTTTGACAAGAAATTCTTCAAAAAATTGGATGAGCAAAGACTGCACAAATCGTCGATTCCCCGAAAATTGTCGCAATTTGTTTCAAATGCAGTAATAGCAGGAGCTGGTGTTGGAGTAATGATCAAACTGGTCGAATCAGAGGATGGGGTATCTATAGATGTGGAGTCACTGAAACATGTCATCACACACATACTTGCAACTATCCGAAGAGATGGCCCAATGTGTACAAAGAATATAGAGTCTAGAAAGGGATTATCATTGAAAGCCTTGTTTGACCGAAAGGTGGTAGTGCAATAATCCTAAGTAGATAAAGCGAAGACTTTGCGTATGGAGTTAGATCTGTCGAATAGTGAAGCTAGGTTATATTTTATATTTGTCATCAAACATGTATTTCAATCCACTTGATTTTCGAGGTATGTATATCCAGGGCGTTGTTTGTGTCTGGTCTATTTCAAAGTACTAGTTCTATTCTAGCCCAGTAATTCCTCATCATATTTTTTGACAGATTCTCTTCAATTAAAATCCATACCTACGAGTAGATTCAGATAGATATCTAATATCTAGATAGATCTAGATAGATCTAGATAGATCTAGATACATGATCATCATATTATGATACATCATTAAAAAAAATGTCTTTGACAATCCTCCTATTCCTATACCAATATGGATTGCATTGGCTGACAACGGTTGAGTCTTGTTTACAGTATCTAGAGGTAGGTAGGGCAGATGTTGCGGCGCGTCGTTCATACTGTTGTAGCTTCTTGTGAAGCTTCCAAAAAATAGCTTGCCACGTTGGGAACTTCTATTGGTTCACAATGGCCGACAGAACTTTTCCCCAGCATAATTACCAACTTCTATAACAATAAATTTAGAAACATTTTTCCTTTTGTTTGGCAATGAAAAATAAAAAATGCCAAGATTTCGGAAGAATGAACTCTCTTTCCCACATTTTTCACAACAAAATGCACCAAATCTCATTCATCCAAATATAAATATGACTGCTTCAGCTCCTCCTGCCCAACGCCAATGTGTTATCCATGAGTCCAAGATGAATGAATCTATAACACAAGCAGTCCCAAAGAGCAGAAGCAAGAAGAATTTCACCGTTGGGTACTTCCAAACTACATTGCCGTTTCCTAGAGAGGTCGTGTTAAGGTCTACGGACTTTTTGCGTAGGAACAACACTGAAGCCACCAATGATGATATGACCCAGTCCCACTCACCTAAGAAGAAGCGCACCATTCGTGCCACAGACAATGTGATTGAATCCCATCCATCTCCACAATCTGTAGTTTCCTCTCATAGGAATACAGACAAGCCTGCTTCGAGCGTAACCTCAGGAATGCACCAAATTGTGGTTTCTAGCGCGGCACAACATGATGCTGGCGCGCCGGGTCAAAGCATGAAAATGGAAACCAGTTATGACATGAATGAAGTTGCCATGGTGAAAAGAAACCCTCTCTTCCTGAAAGGCTGGAGGAGCATCGCTCTTACTGGTCTCATAGTCAACAGTTATAGTGCCATCATGCAGACTGCTTCTGCCATCTCGTTGCCTAGCTTAGTTCACTGCGATGATTCTGAACCTGATACCGTGAGTGAAGTTGCAGCAAATTCCAATTCCTGTGATTCATCTAGTGCAAGCTCATCCACAAGCGATAAGGATCCAAATACACACAGTGGCCCGTGTCACGCGTGTCTCCCACAAAGTAAAGCTGAAAGGATCCCATTCGGGCCCGATTTTCAAAGTGTCATTTGGGCTCCAAGGTCAAGATCTGACTGGGAAGATTGCATCGATGAAATGGTTGCTGTATGCACTGCTGCAGCGTGGCACAAGCACATATCGCTTCCGTACAAGATTAGAAGAAAGTCAGAGTTCAATGCGCCCATTTCTCGCAACTACATAAAAGATAGAATCGAGATTGATGATCCTCTCCGTGGATATCAAATTCGCCACAAAACTGGGGGTTGGTTGCAAGGATTCGTAATGATGACGAATTTCACAACATGGACGCATTACTTTAAATGGGATTCCGAGCATAAATCAAATGGAATTGTACACAAGGAATCAAAGGGTTTGAACGATGATGGTAAATTGGCAGAGGAACTTGAAGGGCAAGTTCGTTCTGGGGATCCTCTTGCGGAAGGGGTTGTATGGGGAACAATTGCAGAGATTAGCCTTGTTGGAGCTCTCGGTTGCGGCGAATATTTGCTGCAGATGGCATTAGATGATATTTCACGAAGGGGTTGTTATGACTATGTCGTCCTTGAAGCTACCGAAACATCCAGACCCTTTTATGAAAAGTTTGGGTTTGTACGAATTGGAGCTGTATGTAAATATGGAAACGAGAAGGATATTAAGGATGCAAATGGTGAAGTGCAAGATGTTGGTTACAGACACTGGAGCTATGCGCAGACTACTGAAGAAGGGCTGGACCAGATTGGTGCTCCTTCCTGTATGATGGCCCGCAGAATCAAAAAGTTTAGCCCCTTTAGCATTTGTAATGACTGTGGAAAGCAGGGCACTTCCTCCTTTGTAGATCAACTTGGACTATACTTTGTGCCCGACAAGCCAAGAATCAGACCATTGGGATCACAACCAAGAAAGAGGTCAATGTCGTGTGCTAGCGCATCCTCCGCAAAAAGCATAAAGAAGCCTAAAACCACCCATGAACCAGAAGAAGAACATGTATCCGTTACTCTCTCCGGTCGCCAGTCCAAGGCTCCGAATCGACTTGAAACCAAAGTTACCATGAACCGTGGCCCTGCTATCAGCCTAGACTTCAGGACTTCCAAGAAAATACATAAGAATATTTTGCTTCGTAAGCAAATCATCCCCACAGGGTTTCGCTGTCCCAAGCATGAATACTACTACAACAAAGTAGTTACTCCCAAATCGAACAAAAATAGATATAAAACCGAGTACTATTTCGTCATCAACTATGACATTGAGACATTTTCGATTCGTCTGATTCCCCTTTTTGTGAATGGTGTATTCAAAGGGAAACGCGAAGGACGTCCAAAGTGGAAGGCCAATGTGCTTCCCCGATTGCAGGTAGATCAACAAAGCTACTTGAAGTCGATGGATGTCATATCATCTATTTCAAATGAGTGGAAAATCGTCAAAGCCTTTGCTGTTACTAAATGTGTTAGTGTGCAAGGCGAGAGTTGGGACATCGAAATTTGAAAATGTACAAGAATTTACATTGAATAGAGCTGGGATTCTATCAGTGTACATTTGTAAAACAAGAATATAAATCATTTTTATACAGATTTGAGCGTAGATCTTTCATTGAATCTCTTTGATATTCTGTTTTCTAAAAAGTGGATATGTGTTATTACGTACCTCACCGGTGGCGTCATACAACAGCAGTAGTAGTACAACAACAGTAGTAGTAGTGTAGTATTGAATGAATTGAAATTGTGACTTGAACGAGCTTGAACCGTGATAGACGTTGACGAGGGGTTTATCCCACAAGAAAACCGTTAACACAGGTTATTCGATAAAGAAAGGCAGCGAACTCAAAAGAAGCAAAAGCAACAACAATGCATTCACATTGCCAAAGCCTAACATACACTTTATAAATAACTCAACAGAAAAAAGCCAACCCATATCGAAAGAAATGTCGTCCGGAAGAGCATTAGGCGGCCAACTCGAGGAGCGCATCAATCTCGCAGAAGAAACAGAGACTAAGCTAGCGCAAGCAAGATCCTTGGTCGAAACTTCACCCTCCAACCTTTCCTCGGCACTAGCACTCCTAGCATCCATTGAAAAACGCGCTAGGATCGGCAATGACACCCCTTCCCTCGTGAAAGTATGTGAGGCGTCACTTCAACTCTGTAAAGACTGTAACGATGATGAACAGCTTCTTGCTACCCTTCAGATCTTGACCACTAGAAGGAGTCAGAAAACAAAGGCTGTCAGCGCCTGTCTAGATACTTGCATCCCTTGGGTACTCAATACCTCGGACGGTTCAAAAGGTTTCGAGCCTCTAGAGGTTCAAAATGATGAGCAAAAGGTTGTTAGAGAGAAAATGGTCATTGCCTTGAGAGATGTCACTGCTGGAAAACTATATTTGGAAGCCGAAAGGGCGAGGCTCACTCGGGCCCTTGCCATCATAAAGGTCAGTGTTTGTTGTGATGTTAGCTCATATCTATTCGTATGATTATTCTTATGATGTATTACATGTAATTTTTCTAAGTGCATCAATTCTGTATGGCTTCTATTCTCTAATCCTTGCTTCCGCACCTACCCAAATCTAGGAACAAGACGGAGATATCCCTGGAGCAGCATCGATTCTCCAAGAAGTCCATGTCGAAACCTATGGGTCACTCTCCAAACGCGAAAAGGTAGAATTCATCCTCGAACAAATGCGACTCACACTCGGCAAGAAGGATTATATTCGTGCTGCCATTGTGGGAAATAAAATCAACCTGAAGGCTTTAGCGGAAGAAGGAATGGAGGATCACAAAATCACTTTCTTTAGTCTCATGGCCGAATATCATCGTCATGAAAAGGATGCATTTGAGCTTGCCAAAGATTATCATGCCATTTATTCTACTTCGACAGTTCAAACCAATGATAGCCAATGGAAGGAAGCTCTCAAAAGCACCGTCTTGTTTTTGACACTCAGTCCGTCTAGTATGGAGCAGCAGGATATGTTGCATCGGATAAATTCTGATTCTAATCTCGAGAAGTTGGAGGCGTGCCAGAAGACTATTAAATTATTGTTGACCAAGGAGATCATTGTATATCCTCTTCCCCATCAGAGTGAGATGGAGTGTATGAATGCCTTTACGTTGGGAGGAGAGGATCTGACTCAGGTCTGGAAGGAGACGTTTCGGACTCGCATCATTCAACATAATATTCGTGTTGCGTCGGGTTACTACCAGAAGATTCATGGAAAGAGACTTGCCCAATTGATCGGCCTTGACGAGAAAGAGCTTGAGAAAGAGATTTCAAACATGGTTAGTAATAGGGAGGTATATGCCAAGATTGATAGACCAAATGATATTGTGAGATTCAAGCAAGAAAAGGGTGCAGAAGCTATTCTTTCGGATTGGGCTGCAGATATCACCACCTTGTTGAATTTAGTGGATACGACATCTCATTTGATTTCAAAGGAGAAGATGACTAAGTAACCCTTCATAGATAATTTGAAATGGAAAGTAATATTATTGTGTTGCAGACATGAATAGTGTATCTTCTTATTAGTGTTTGAGTTTTGCACTTTGGACGTGTAATAGGTCAGTACGTGACCTCCTTTAGTAACGGATCAAAACTTCACGAGCCAAGGGTGGTATGCACTAGATATACCAGCACTAGAGCAAAATGTTGTAGGAGAAGAATTTTGCTGCTGCTGAAGAGAAAAAGTTTTTAGGCTAAAGAAATTGCCAAATAAGATAACATGTTTAATTCTGATAAGAAAGTCTCGCCTTGCCCTACCCATGTCCCTAAGCTTGCTACAAGGAATGCAAGCTTGTCCGTCATAGTATTTGTTCAATCAATAAAGGTAATGCTTTTGTTTAACTCCCTCTGTGAAAACACTTCAATCAATACGTTTGCAAGCTTGACTGCCGTGGTAAACAACGCCTTTTGTTCAATCCATGATGGCAATGCTTTCGTTCAAATCCCTCTGTAAAAATGCTGTGATCAACAAGTATTTAACATGGATCAGCATGGCACCTTTTGTTTGAATCTTACAATTAAAATGAGATTTAAAGTGTTTATTGGAATTAGTATGAGCAAACGCCCACCATGCCTAATACTTGAGGGTTTTGATTTTACATGCTGTTATCAATTTGTCAATTAATGCCAATTCAAGGCAAAGCATGTGCAGCATATACACATTTCAAAGGGAATAGATCTGGGACCTACCTTAGCAGAAGCTATCCGTTGATTTCATTCAAGGTCAAGTTCCCATCATTAAAGGGAATCATTTCAATCCTTTGTTTCTGGCTACCTGCACCTTTTAAATTCAAATCACTCCACTGACTAATGATGGTCCCCACACTCTCATCATCACCACTACTCTCAAACACACTATTAACACTATAATCTCCTGCATAGGAGCTCAAATCATCTCTATCAAAATCATCCAATAGATCATCGTATAGAGTGAGTGCAGCATATTCCCCCGCATCGTCATCATCATCGTCACCACCTGCGCGTTGTGATTGTTTGGACCGCCTGAATGCGGATACGAATCCTGGTCGGAATCTTCTAGCAGGAGAACGTTTGGAGAAGCATACGTAATAAATGAAAAATAGGATTGTGATGGTTGCGGAGAAGATGAATCCTGGGTGAATGCTGCTGAAGCATGCTATTTTTTGGAATGGATTTGGGTCTTTAGGGCATGTTGCGCTGGTGTACAGGATACCGTTTTCGTCTGGTTCGTCTGGATTCATAGACGTGGATGACGATGCCGATACTGATGAGGATAAAATGGGATTCGAAGATATGTTTGAAGGTGCAGTAGTTGATGCAGGTTTTGCTAGTGGCGATGAGGAAGGCGACGAAGAAGGCGATGAGGAAGGCGACGAGGATAAAATTGTCGCTTGAGGCCTATGCGTAATTTGTATTTCCGCCATGGATGCAGTGCCAGCACCATTGGTGCCACCTGTGGGTAGATCTTGGCCTCTTAATTGAGATTTTTTAATTGGTCCATCACTGTGTCGATTCGCTGACTGTTTTTTTTGCTGTGGCTGTGGCTGTGGCTTGAGCCTTGGCTTTGCGTTGCCTTTACTCTTTTTTTTGGCACTTCCTCCATGGTGTTTCGCTTGTTCCTGTTTCTCTTGTTTCAGTTTCTCTTGTTTCAGTTTCTCTTGTTGCTGTTTCTCTTGCTGCTGTTGCAGGTGCTTTTGTTTCTTCTTATCCGTTCTGTCCTGTGCTTTCTGTGCTACCTTCTTCTCCTTAATTTTCTTGGTCGCCTTGTGTGCCAAATGCCCATGTTTCTTCTTGATCATGGTTGCTTGAGTAGCTTTAGGTGTGTCAGGTACGTATGTGTTTTTTATGATTAACTACTAGGGGCAGCTCGTGTGTTTCTGGATGAATGTCAAATACCGTTGGAAATTGAGCTCGTGCAGCAATGAGATGTTGGGTGATCCAGCGAATCAAAGGTATAATTAGCAGCTCAAATGGGAACACCGATCTTGGTTACAATATTGTCTGATTGGTTGTACTAATTAACAACACAATGTCTGCTATTGATTGGATTGTTGGACTCTAGGTACTACGATAGGGAAATAAATAGCAGATAGCAGATAGCTCGTTCAGCGTCCAGTGTTCTAAATACAAAATTAAAAATTAAAGAAAAAGTATGTGTTTTATAATGGCCTTATCTTCACAATTATAGGCCCTTTAGATCTAAATTATATGTTTGTGTCGCGCCACTTATGACGATGATGGAAGGAAGTGAAAGTGCGTCAATCCGACCAACACATCATGAACATTGAACATGGAGATTATGATTCATGGCCTCGAAATCATGCTGCAGATTCCAGATGAATATTCCATGCTCCATGCGCTCATGCAATTCATTCATTTAATGAGCATAGTTAGTACCCACGTGTGTGCCCGACAGTGTATTGATACTAACATACTTGATACCTGTACACCCAACCGCCTTTACCTCACCTTATCTAACCGTCTACTGAAGTTCAGTGAACCCAGCCCAGCACTGTCATTAAAATGAATTTAATCAAGGCCATTGGTTGGCTCTCTCTTTCCACTTCTGGCTGCACTGTCGTTGTTGTGAAGGGATTCTCAATATCATCTCCTTCCTCTCCAACTGCTACTACTGCTACTAGCAGAGCACTAAAGTATCTTCCGCGAAACAATCGTATCTCGAATAGAGACCTTGCAATATCATCAGCATTAGCATCGACGGCATCGCCTTCGTCCTCCATCATTGGGACACCCAGTACTTCATTTGACGATGGAACATCACCCTTTGAAATCACTACGCCAATCTACTACGTCAATGACAAGCCACATATTGGTCACGCTTATACTTCCACAGCATGCGATGTCATTGCTAGATTCATGAGGTTGTCCGGTAGAGAGGTCTTCTTCCTCAGTGGAACGGATGAACATGGACAAAAGGTCGAACAGTCTGCTGCTAGTAGAGGTTTGGAACCTCAAGATTTTGTGGATGAAATATCTAAATCCTTCAGGGATTTATTGGACATCATGAACATCTCCAATGATGAATTTATTAGAACAACCTCGGATAGGCATAAAGAGTCGGTTCAGGTAAGTTTAAGGTTGAGTTTGCTGAACTGACAAATTCGTCGGAGGAATGCATGCATGTATATGCAATATAACTTGGAAATCTATACAGATTGCAGTGTACAGTATACATGCGCATGTATAAATGCATATGTATGATTTCAATCACAAATTTGATATAAGCTCCAAACATCATGTGCTGCTGGACTATATGGAGAATCCTAGACTCGTGCATTACTTGTCCCTGTGGCTATTTCCCTCTCTCTATTTCGTGCATTCACTTACACCAGTTGTTTGTTAATCCATCATCAAATCAATATAACAGCATCTATGGAAAGTATTGCTCGAGAAAGGATACATTTACAAAGGAACATATTCAGGATGGTACTCTATCCGGGACGAATGCTTCTACAACGAATCCGAACTCGTTGACGGTAAAGCTCCCACTGGCGCAGAAGTAGAATGGGTCGCCAAAGAAGAATCCTACTTTTTCAAGTTGAGCGAATTTGAGCAACCGCTGTTGGATATGTATGAACAATATCCGGAGATGATTGCTCCCAAATCGAGAAAGAATGAGGTCGTTTCTTTTGTCAAAGGTGGGTTGAGAGATTTAAGTGTCAGTAGGACCTCGTTTAAATGGGGGGTGCCAGTTCCAGGTGATGAGGAGCATGTCATGTATGTGTGGATCGATGCCTTGGCGAATTATATGTCGGCACTCGGATATCCTGATGAATCGCCCGAGGGGAATTACTCTAAGTTTTGGCCTGCTTCGGTGCATGTCGTGGGAAAGGATATTTTGAGATTTCATGCTATTTATTGGCCTGCGTTTTTAATGGCAGCCGGGTTGCCATTACCCAAAAGGGTCTTTGCGCATGGATGGTGGACCAAGGATGGAGAGAAAATATCCAAATCGCTAGGTAATGTGATTGATCCAGTGGATCTGGTGAATAAGTATGGTGTTGATCCTACAAGGTTCTTTCTCATGTCAGAAGTTCCATTTGGGAATGATGGGGATTATTCAGACACTGCTATGATTTACAAGTGCAATGCCAACCTTGCCAATGAACTTGGTAACTTGGCACATCGTGTGTGTACGCTCGTGCACAAGAATTGCAATGAAGCTGTTCCTATTCCGGGGTCTTTCACTGCAGAAGATGAGGCAATGCTGACCAATGTGAGAGGAGTGCGGGAAACTGCTGCTACGCATATTGCCAATCAAGCTATTCATCAATATTCAAACACAATGATTGCATTGGTCAAGGATGCGAACAAATACATTGATGTCGCAGCTCCGTGGGCACTGAAAAAGACGGACCCGGAACGAATGGCTACTGTTCTGTATGTACTCATGGAAACGCTCCGATATACTGGAATTTTGTACCAACCTCTTATTCCCGATTCTGCGAACAAGATCTTGGATCAATTGACCGTTCCACAAGAAGAACGTACATTTGCTCATCTGGATTCATGTCCGTTGAAGCCTGGCACTCCGATGGATGTGCCCAAGATAATTCTTTCTCGATTTGAAGTTCCCGAAGAAGTAGAAAAGATGCAACCGACTACAAAAAAGAAACTGGGACAAACCGCACCAATAGAGATTGATATTGCAAGACTTGACATTCGCGTGGGTGTTATTACCAAAGTGTGGGAGCATGAAGAAGCCGATACACTCTTTTGCGAAGAAATTGATGTCGGCGAGGAATCAGGTCCCCGCCAAATTGCTTCTGGACTTCGAGATAATTACAAGGTCGAAGATTTGGAAGGCCAACGAGTCTTGGTTCTGACAAATCTAAAGAGCCGCAAATTGGTTGGATTTCCGTCTCGTGGCATGGTACTTTGTGCTTCAAATGGTGATAAAACTGAATTTGTCGTGCCGCCTGCCGACGCCGCTGTGGGTGAACGAATCTTTGTGGATGGATTTGATGGTGAGGCAGCCACAGAGAATCAAGTCGGAAAGAAAAAAATGTTGGATAAGATTTTTCCCGACTTGAAGACAGACGCTGACGGAGTTGCAACATTCAAAGGAATTCCATTGATGACTAGTGCTGGTGAATGCAAAGCTCAAAGCGGATTGTCCAACGCCGATGTAGCGTAATGATAGGTGCAACTCACCAGTAAATAAATATTGGCTAGTTACAAAGCAGGGTGTATTCTTGTATAAGCTGTATCGTCATTATGCATTTCTTCTTCAGGAGACTACCCCATTGCTGTAGTATTTGATATCAGCCGAAATAAATGTATCATAATTTTGCTGAGTGCAGATGAAAATTGCTCATTTTAATCAGTAACCAGATCTTATGGCTTTTAAGCTCAAAATACTGCAATGATTGATTCTATGTACTGTTGTCTGCAAGCACTTGCCGATCAAGAAAACACTGAATGATCATAGACAAGAATGTTCGTGCTTAATCGTCGATTTCGTCATCTGTTAACCAAAAAGAGTCGTCATGTAATTTAATAAAAACATTTGCCCTCCTACCGGTATAACAAAAGGAAGTGTTTGTCAATGCGTGAAGATTTATTCAATGTAAACATTGGGGATGAAGTATTCAATTCTTGGAATTCCACAGATTAGGTCTTTGTTCAGGGTGCAGTTTTTATGTTAATTACCACTCTTCCTTGAGCATTAATTCTCTCTTGCCCACTGGACGATGTAGACTGGAGGATGGATTACGACCAGCTACAAAAAATACAAGTGAAATTACTAATTGGCTTCAATTCACTATCAGCTGAAGAGGAACAATTAAACATCTCATAGAAATCTGTCACCTCTTCCCACTGTAGGACATGAACATGCCAAAAATGAGCTGCAAGAAAAGAGAAATAAAAGACTGTCCCATCACGTTAGAGGACAATATGATGTCGAGCACCAGCTGTAAACGATCAAGAATTATTCCTCCGCAGGCTTTCATTCTCTCTTGCTCGCTGAGGGGCATAATGATGACCAATACCAGCTGCATACTTAAAAGTATCAGGTCTAGCATCTTCTATCTTTTCTAGATCAATCGAAGCTGGATTGCTCTTATAAATTCTCCCTTTCGACACAATTCAACACAAGGCAACAAAAACATGATACTTCTCATCGTGATTGCGTGGCATTGACTTTCTTCTCTTGCTTGGGTATCCTCGATGGCACAAGCCACAGGCCACAAGTGCTTCCAAAGAATAAAATGTACAATACCAAGAACGGTGGGGCAGTATCCTGGATCATCCTCTGACAAGTCAAAGATCGTGTAGGCCCTTGATTTACTGGCATGGTTGTTTTCCAGCTTTGAGCTATGATAACATGCCGTTTCGCAAGACAAGATGAGAATGACGAACACTACTCCTATTGCCACTGGGTATAGTTGCTGAAGAATATGCCATTGTTTGCAGTAGGACAACAGGTGTGCCTGCGGTGGCCAGTACTCATAGTATATTTCGACAACATTTGATCTCTTGAAATGAAAGGATTTCTAAAGTTCTGTATTACATTTTATGAAAAGTCAATCTGACTACGAAGAACAACAGCTATAATTTGTAATGAGTTCGGTCTTGGGTCAAATTTTCACAATTGATGAAAGTAATGCAACTTATAATTCCGCAGCCATTCTTATTAGTCAGTCAGGCGTGACAGTATGCTATTTTCGATCAGGGCGTACGTTATCGAGTGCATGTCATCTGAACTTATAGCGTCTAGCTTCAAACAACCCAAAAGATTTATCTTTTATTTCTATTCTTGATTATGTGACGGAAGTTGAAACCAAGGACAAACGATACACGACAAACGACAAACGATACGATCGATGACAAGAAGAATGACAATATAAATGACCTAAAAGGCCTCCATTCACTCTATTGCCTACCAAATTCACATTCGTACTCTTTTGCTATCCACAATATCGAACGCACATCGCACATCGATCACAGATCATAGCACATAAATCATCAAACAGATCACCACAGACCAACCAGAACAACAGCATTAACATAACATGGTGTTAGCAGAGCTGGGTGGAAAGATCCGTCAATCCCTGAATAAACTGACATCCTCGTCCCAACTCGATGCACAAGGTCTCGATGCCCTTTTATCGTCCATCGCTAGAGCTCTTATCGAAGCCGATGTTAATGTTAATCTCGTCGTACAGCTTCGAACAAATATTAAAGATAGGGTTGGATCTGCGATTGATAAACATCAGGATGAGCACGGGAATGGAGGCGGAGGCGGAGACGTTATTTCAATACACAAAATGGTTCAAAAGGCTGTAATGGATGAATTGACTGCCCTCTTGACTCCGCCTGGTAACAAAACCTATAGGATGAAGCGGAACAAATCCAATGTCATTTTATTCGTGGGATTGCAGGGAGCAGGAAAGACAACCTCCATAGCCAAATTTGCCAATTATTATCTCAGAAAGGGATGGAAGGTTTCCATGGTATGTGCCGATACCTTTCGCGCTGGAGCATTTGATCAACTCAAGCAGAATGCTACAAAATTAAGAGTGCCGTTTTATGGAAGTTACACTGAAGCGGATCCAGTTGCCATTGCTCAAGAAGGAGTGGAGCAGTTCATCAAGGATAAATATGAAATTATCATTGTTGACACAAGTGGTAGGCACAAACAGGAAGGGGCACTATTTGAAGAAATGCAGGAAATTAGCGCTGCAGTTAGACCAGATAATACAATCTTTGTCATGGATGCTACCCAGGGGCAAGCAGTTTATGACCAAGCAATGGGATTCAGAGAGGCTGTCAATGTAGGAAGTGTGATTGTTACAAAATTGGATGGCCACGCAAAAGGAGGAGGAGCGCTGAGTGCTGTGGCAGCGACCAAGTCTCCAATCATGTTCTTGGGCAGTGGAGAAAAATTTGATGATTTTGAATCGTTCAATGCGCAATCTTTTGTTTCCAAGCTTTTAGGGATGGGAGATGCGAGGGCATTCATGGAGGACATGAAAGATTTCAAGAGTTCAGCAGATAAGGATGAGCTCATGAAAAAAATGAATAAAGGAGAGTTTACGTTGAAGGATATGTACACACAGTTCGAAGATCAAATGAATGTTGGAACAATGGGAAAGCTAATGGGGCAGGGTACAGATAACGAGCACAAAAAACGTTTGAAGAGGTTCATGACCATTATGGACTCAATGACGGATAAGGAACTCGACGGCAAAGTAGATTGGCATGAACGGCGCGGAGAAGATAATACGATTGAATCAAGAATCAAGCGTGTTGCAAAGGGAAGTGGTACCCATCCACTAGATGTCAAGTTGCTTCTTCAGACGCACAGGCAGCAAGAAAACATGGTTTCAAAAATGGGCAAGTCTGGAATGTTCAAGGGCAATGCAAAGCAGAAGCAAATGATGGAAAATATGAAGAAGAATCCAGCAGCTATGATGAGCTATTTGAACAGAATGGATCCCAAATTATTGGCGTCAATGGGTGGACGAGATGCTGTTATGAAAATGATGCAAGGTGGCGGAGAAGACGGGGCTGGGGCATCGGCTGCCCAAATGATGCAGCAAATGGGCGGCAGAATGCCTGGGATGGGCAATGGAATGGGAGCAATGCCAGATATGGCCTCAATGATGCAAAATATGAACATGGGAGGACGATAAAAGTACGGAGCAAGGTATTCATGTTTGACAATGCCCTAGGCCGTAATAGATATTAGCATGCACTGGCTTATTGTGTTCAATCATATTTCGTCAGTCAATAATCAAGACATATCCCTCCCATTTCTGCTCCATCGTACATCGTACATACCTGCGAGAACATTTTAAAATTGAAAAGCTTTTGCGGCATGAAAAATGAGCCACAAACAGAAAACAACAAACGACGCAAGACGCAAACCACCTCACTCACACTTCACATTATTTCACACAATTCGATACAACTTATAAGTTGAATTAGAAACAGATAATAAACCCAATCTATTTAATATTACACAAACAATAGCTACGATGAAATCGACACTACTAAATATGTCAAAACGAGTCACCATTCCTCAATTATCACCTACTCACACATCTGCTCGAATAATAAAACTGCTTCAACCACATCATGGAGCAGATTCCACAGCCAAGGATGCTGCTTCGCTCAATTCTGTAAAGTATCCATTGGTACAATCATATGACTGTATCATGATCCTTGAGTGCTCTGCAGACTTGATTGCCGATCCTGCAGATAGAGATTATGTTGATCAACAGCTGCACATGATTGTTGAAACTTGCGATGAAGGGCTCTTGAAATTGAACAATGATGTTCTATCGAAAATGGAACAGAGTGGTAACTCGGACATATCGAAAGAAACTAAAACAGAATGGATGCCGATTGGAACACAGATTGGTGTTATTGATGACGATGAAGAGATAGATGGAGATTGGATTTGGCAAGCTTACTTTCACGATGGGAGCGAGTCAAAATATCCATGAACGTATGATTTCAGAGATCTTTGTTCCACTACTGATAAATACTCTCGCTGCATCCATGAGTTTACACAGCCATAGATCTCTTGATTACCTGATGGTCAGAAGAAAGTTAGGAAGAAGAACTCCATCGATCTGCCCAAACAGTATCGAAGCCAGCTGTTGAAACTATTCAGAAATGAAAGATCAATTGTGATTCAAGGCGAATGAAAATGCGCACTATTGCTGTTCATCCATTTCAGCTACTAAGCCGAACCAAAAACGTTTTGGAGGACTGTAACATTTCGTATCTTCCAATTACGGAGCAATAAGGAATCTAAGTAAAATTGAAATACTATGGGACTGTAGCATTATTTTATATCTGGTATATAAATATGTGATTGGACCACTGTACATTATGAATAGATTGAATTAGAGTTGTCAAAAGAGAATAATCGATTTTTGAATTATATCAACAACAACATGTGTTCATCATTGCCATGAAAGTGATTACGTTTCCTTGGGATTCTGGTGCAGCTGTATCATGAAGAAGAGACAAGGGCAGTATTCGAAGCCTCGAACGAGGTTCCCTCGTTATCTTGATGCTTCCTGTTGACTGCAATAAACTCCTCTGAATTTTGAATGGCATTCAATTGCGTACAATATTGTGAAGTTCTCCACTGCTTGTTCCCGCTACTACTACTACTTTTGTCTACTAGAGTAGCTACGGTACATAGGATGATGGATGATGGACGAAGGAAGAAGGAATTCGAATTTGTGAGAAGCAAGATCCAAAATCTAAAGGAACAAGAATAATAAATAATAACCGTTACGGCTATAAGTATACTCGTAACCTGTTAGATCTATGCAAGCCCCATACTACCCTCATACCTACTACAGCCTACTACTTATGTCTTATGTCACTACTGTTGTTGTATCAAGCATAAATTACAAAACAACTTCCTTTCAGATTTTGTGTTCTTTACTTGGTTGCAAATAGAAGGAGACCTAATTTCACAATCATCCTTTGTTTGTTTTGATTATGGATCAGCTTCCAACTTCATTTTCGTCGTTTAACGAGCGTGAGAGCTCAAAAGACGGCGCGCAAAGAGGGCGTGTATCTAGGCACCACGATGGTGGGAGAGGACGTGGAAGAGGACGCGGTGGTGGAAGAGGACGTGGTGGTGGGAGAGGACGCGGTGGTGGGAGAGGACGCATCAATCGCGATGGTCGCGGTCGAGGTCGAGGTCGAGTAGGAAGAGGCCGAGGATATAAAAATGAAAACACGGTTGAAATATCAGTGAAAGATGATGTAGTGAAAGTTGATGAAATCTCAATTGGAAATAATGGCGATAGCATCAGTATTGCTGTTCAAGGATGTTCTCATGGGCACTTGGATAGAATATATGATACCCTCACACTCTATCAAGAGAAACACGGAAAGAAGATTGAGCTATTGCTGTGCTGTGGGGATTTTCAAGCGTTGAGAAATACAACAGACTTTGATACGATATCTGTGCCACAGAAGTATCGCGACATGGGATCTTTCTATAAGTATTATGCAGGGATAAAGGCAGCGCCTATCCTCACCATCGTAATTGGAGGAAACCATGAAGCTAGTTCTTACATGCAGGAATTGTACTATGGTGGTTGGATGGCTCCCAACATTTATTATTTGGGAGCATCTGGTGTTGTCAATTATCGAGGTATTAGAATCTCTGGAATCAGTGGGATCTATAAGCATAATGATTATCGAAGAGGAAGGCATGAATTTCCTCCATATGATAACTCGTCTCTGAGAAGTGTTTACCATGTTCGTAATGTAGAAGTCGCGCGGCTCAAATTACTGGAAAAACTTCAAAAGAACCTGCCAAAGGAAGGAAGAGAAAATGTAGCTGCGGTAGACATTATGCTAAGCCATGATTGGCCAAGAGGAATAGAGCAGCATGGAGATACTGCTGGATTGATCCGAAAAAAGAAATTTTTCGAACAAGAAATTCAAGATAATAATCTTGGGAGCCCATCCAATGAGGAGTTACTGTTGACTTTGAAACCCACGCTTTGGTTTTCTGCACATTTGCATGTCAAATTTTGGGCTAGGTTCCATCATAGAATAAATGAGCAGACAGCTAAACTAGTCGAGGCTAAAAAGGTGGAGGAGATTACGGAGAATACAACATTCATTGCATTGGAATCGTCGGCAGAAAGATGCTCAGATCAATCTAACTTGACCGACCTCATGACGCAATTTTTGAGCCTTGATAAGTGCCTGCCGAGAAAATATCATCTTCAAGTCGTTAATTTCCCAATGAAACCCCCAAGCAATGATATAGACAAGAAAACCTCCGATTCTCCTCTATACCGTTTACATTACGACTTGGAATGGTTGGCAATCTTGCAGAAAACACACCACTGGACAAAGTCTTCTCGAAGCTTTGTCCCTGATCCTAGTATCGATGAAATCGAAATCACCACAGATGACATTGATGCAATTCGGATCAAACTCTATGACAGCTTTAAAGATCAGACTGATCCCACTATCATTCCAAATAACTTTACGATGACGTTACAGCCACATGGGACGATTGGTTCTGATCAACATGTGAATCAAGGAAGAATGGTTGGTAACCCTCAGACAGATGATCTTTTGAGTATCCTTGGGATGAACCATATCATCACTGTTCCATATATTTTCAATATTCCAGGCAACGCTATTTCCCAACAGCTATTAGATGAAAATGAAATTGATATTGACGAAATGGAATCGACAGATCATTCTCCAGTTGATGCAGAAAATGGTAAATATGTAGAACCCTTGGAGGAGGACGAAAATGAAATTGATTTAGACAGTGAATAAGCTGTGCAGGGAAGGATACACGCAAATACCCAATCAGAAACGGAATTCAAATTATGAATAAGATAATAGTACTGAATATTTACGTGGAAACTGCCGCTAGAGCTGCCGTTAGAGCAAATCATCATCATCTATAGTAAAAAAGTCGTTTGCATCATGGTTCGAGGTTGAATCACCGACGAGCAGGTCATCGAATTCTTGTTTTGCTTTCTCAGTTTTGGCATCAACGTCGTCATCAAGGAAGGCAAGTAAATCATCAGCATCGTCTAATAAGGTGTTCTTGAATGCATCGCTAGGAGGTGCAGCAGAGGCACCAGTCCTCGGAGGCGTACGAGCGCCTATTTCGCCACTACTGGACCGCATTGACGGCGGCTTAGCAAAATCAACCTCTTCCACTTCGTGCTTTTCTTGACTGCTTCCAGCTTTTTTACCAGGAGTACTTGGTCGTAGACTAAATCCCTTAAATTTATTAAGCATTCCTCCTGCATTTTCCATGACATTGCCTGCATCCTTCATGATATTACCAGCAACACCACTTGTTTTACCAATGGCGTCGCCTGTTTTGCCAAATACGTTAGTAGCAACCGATCCAAAATTCTTGGCCGCTTCGGTCGTTGTGTTGGATGCAGAAGCAAAGGCAGCAAATCTATCACTGCCACTATTATTTGACAATGAGGGCATTACTCCCATCGCATTCGACCGCTCTAGTGCTCGTTGAGCTTGCTGTTCCATCTTATCCATGGCCTTCGTGTACTTTGCACAATTGCGGGTATGGATGGCCCTTAATTCTTCTACTGTCCTGGGTCCTGCACCGAGCAAATCATCATTAACTCTCTTTTCCGTCTTGTACAGAATCTCTGCAAAGTCAAAGACAGTAACACCCGCTTGCCCCACTTTTCCGTCAAATCCTTTACCCTTCCTATTTTCTTCCTTTGGCAATTTTCTTTCCCTTTTCATCTCAACAACAACATTACACAAAATCTCCATGGACAGCTCTTGCAAAACTAGGAGCGAATCCGGATTTTGAAAGGTTTTCCAGAAGGGTTTTTGACTCAATAGTGCATCCATTCTATCAACACTCTTGCTGAACATACAAAATTTGGCAATCATGTCAGTGACATTGATACACGTAATACCAAAGGGTAACATGTGGGCATCACCAGATGGCAAGAATCTAGCATGAACATTTGGACATGCTTCCACAATGTGGACCAGCATTGCCAGAGAAAGAACACCTCCAGATCTGAAATCTGTCTGAGGATCCGTCTGCTGGAATCCAAGACGATCAACCCAATATGCATGGGGTATAGGTGGCAATCCCTTGGAATCAACTAAAGTATCCATATGCCCATCTTTCCGAGCAACTTCCTTCTCGATAGCGTTCAAATTATTATGTTGCTCCATTTCATCCTTTGGAACTGTGCAACTGGAATGTTCCTCTGCGTAGCCCCCATCTGTATATGGCATGATTGCCCCGTTCAACCATAATCTGACGATAAGGTTGTCATAGCTGATGACCATTTTTTTCGAAGTCTCGACTCCTTGTTCCCACCAAGGCATATGTTTCACCTTCTTTTGCGCATCGGTGCCTTCATAATTTCTACTAAGGCGCAGCCCTGGCTTGCATTCTGTATGGAGTAGCTGACGATACATGAGAACTTGGGAGGCTACAGCTTTATCGGGCAGGGCGTAACGCCTCGATGGCAAGAAACTCGATAAATTAGATAGTGACTGCATAATATGTGAGGCGACTATTCACTCGTGGAAGTAAGAGGGTGCAAGGAATAATCGAGAAGAAGTTCTTGTCTCTTTATCAGGCTAGTTTCTAGCTACCAGTTTACTACTAATGTTGAAATTTGAACTTGACTGAAATGAGATGGATTTTAATAAAAAATGCCGTTCACCATAAAACATAAAACAAGCAATCGCAAGAACACCTTCGTATCGTGGTACTTCACGATAGGTAGTATTCGTACGTACGGTACCGGTAGGTAGGTATGTTTGTTCCTACCACCCGGCCTTTCTCCTCCTTCTTCTTCTTCGTGCAGGTGTGTTCTCGATTACCAATCAGATAAAGATAATATCGTTGGAAAAATAAAAAATAAAGGAACCCATTTTCATTCTCACCCCTCCCTTTGGTTTTAGAAAGAGGGTCAAGCTACAACCCTCGCACTCGCAAGGAGCAGCGCAATTAACGAACGCTCTTCGTTGAGCTCGAAGATCGACTCCCAGGCTAGCGTATTTACTAAACATGTCAAACATACGGCAGCAGCAATCCATACCGCCATTAGAAGATTGTATTCAATCAATTAAGTCTCTTGGCTTTGGCAGATGCAGTCATGGATCTAAGCAATTGGCAAAATTATTCACCGAGTGTGTTGCGTTTCACTCTTATATCTGCCGTGACAGGTAGGTAAAACATCAATACACTATAAGAAATATATTGTTTCGTCCCATCAGCTCCATCTCTTAATTTCGAAATTGATGTTGAATTAATTTCTTATAGTGAGATTAATTGACAGTGTCGAAAATTCATAGATTTTGAATTGACGTTCGCGGCTTGGTTTGGCATTACGCATTACACTACGAACTACTGTATTATCCTCACATCCTCACCCTTGCTTGGTCTCTTTCCTATAACTATGAAGCATGTATATGGAACAGAGAAATGAACCATCTTTTCCGTCTCTAGAAGATATACCGGCAATGAGAGCAATATTGGAAGACAAGGTGATGTTTAAAGTATTTCTTTCCATGCTAAGCTCCAAAACTTCTGATGATTCAAATATTAGATCTCCGTCCTTAGGGCAAATAAAAACATGTGCAAGACCTGTTCAATCAATTCCACTGCAAAATGTAATTGCTACGAAACAATATCAACAGCAGCAGCAGAGGAACGGTAGAAAAAGAGCTTTCTCGAGTTCTTCTGCTGACGATTCGTTATTAATGACACCGAACAAAAGCATGAAAATGACAAAATCTCCCATGCAGCATGGAAAGGACATTTTCAAACTTTCTGCATTGAATGTTCCCACGATACCGGTACTGGGTGTTCAAGGTATACCTTCATCACCGGATACCAACTTTTCGGTACTAGCTGCAGTTATTTTCTATTCTGTTTTACGGTATGTTGATCAGTGGCCATCTATCTTCCTAAAATTATTCGCAGAGGACTCGTTTGGTCCTCGAATATGGGCAGATGATGAGAGGTGCCAACAATTTGTGAAGAATCTAACGTTGACTCTTGAATCGTCTTCGAAATTGACTTCGGTTGATGTTGATGTAGATGCAGATTCTTTTGTTAGTTCTTTTGACTCGTTTATAAGGGAAGATGTGGCAATACAAAATGGGATTGAGAATGGAAATGGATCAGATTCGGATTCGGGCGATGAAGAATTCGTTTTTGAAGGAGCTACGGGAGGGCTTCCTTTGCCGAACAATAAGTTAGCGGGGGTACCTGTTACTAATGCACAGACAAATGATGACTCGTCTTCTTCGGGAGAAGAATTGTCATCAGACGAAATCGTAATATCTGTCACTTCTTCAAGTAAAAATGGAAATGGTGAACCACGACTGAAAACGGTTCAAGATGATGCAGAATCGGAATCAAATGTTTCAGCAATTCAATCACATCCTTTGCCCTGCTTAGATTCTAATGATAAATCACAGAACCGGTTTTCGCCCATACCCTCACAATCGAGTCAAAGTCAGATAAGCCAAGAAAATGTACGACCGTGGTGGAAATGCGAGAGTGTTGTGACAAATCAAGTTTGCAATCGCTATTTTGGTCATAACAAAGACATCGCATTTGAGATGGTAGGAGTTGCATTATCTTTACGTCTTGGCGAAAAGGTAAAGCAGAATTCTAGTTTACTTGCCACGTTACCTTTCTTTACGAGGATTCCAAGAGTGCGCAGCCTTGCTACGATGCAGCTTGAAAAGTGGCTTCAGTCGCCAGCATTGTCTGGTTTAGCTAGAAAGCTGTTCTCGACCATCGTAGGGAGAATAGAAAATGCGGACCCGCCCTTACCCGAAGACATATCTGCTATACAAAGTATTCTTTCAATGTCGTTGAAAGCGAATCAAGTGCGTTCTTTCCATTTGAATCGGTGTGTTTTATTTATTAATGATGTAATTTCATTTCTCACGATCATCCATATCTATGCACCGCAACAGTTTCATGCCCACGTTGAGAATGTCATTGAAATTGTTAAGTGTGTGCCTACTCTGTCTATTTGTCGACAGATTGTTTTATACCTTCTCAGAGAAGAGCTCGATCACAGTGAAAGCGATGAAGTTAAGACAACCAATGACAACGATGGTGGCTTGCAAATGCTCAAGGCAGTATTACAGACAATACCCCAAAAACTTGGTCACGACGTTGTCGCATCGTCATTGCTCATCCTATGTATGTCGAATAGTGTCGCCTCATTAAAGCATCAGATTACATTTCTGTGTTCACTGCTTAGAAAAATAACTGGTTTAGTGCATAATTGGTATGAGGGAATGACCATGGTCAAATCACTGCTATCACATACTGATAATCATGTTTCCATAGAAGTGACCGCCCGTCTTGTGCTGGAATGTATGCTTCTCTCTGTACCAAGCGAAATGCACGATGGAACGTCGGTCCATCAGAGCATTTATGAGAGTCCACTAGCTCCAATGATGCTTGCTTATAAGAAGATGATATTGAAATGGGCCTTAAAAGCATTTGATCTTCGCGATGAGCCAAAGCGAGATCAGTTTGAAGCTAGAGAACCACGCACGCCTGTGTATGACTGTATACTGGATGGTGTGTCAAATTTCAAACCGCATCAAAAAGATACCAAACTTTTATATTGCACTTTACTCTTGGCAGGAACCAATTCGGATGATTTCAAAACGTTTCTCAACAAAAATCAATGCGCTGAAAGCGATGAACAAACTGCCCAGGTTAATAGTTGTATACTCTATGGCCGTGTCGTTGACGATGAAATGATACAAATGATTATTAAAGCAGCAAAGTGCAAAGGCAGCAATATTGGCAATGTCAGCTCGATTGAATTAGTCGAGTCGCTTTTATTCCATTGTAGAAAGAACACAGAAGGAAGATTAATCTTCTCTGATTGCCAGCTTGTATGGGACTTGTACAGCCTTTCTGAACACAACCTTAAACAATTAAACCTTGGAAAAGATATTCCAAGAATTGCATGTCCTGGAATATGGTGGAGAGTGACCGTGATTTCACTGATTATTTGTGGTGCATCTCCAACACGTGTCGGAGCTCTTATGTGGGATGAACATCCAACGCTTCGAGCGCTAATGAAAATGGCAGTGTCAAAAAAGTTCAGGTTTCCGCCAGTAGACTGTGACGAGAAAAATCGAGAAGTGATGAAGGCTGACGAGTACAAGATGAGGGAAGAGGTATGATTCTGCCCATCTTCATTTCTACATTTTGTCATTGTTTGTCACTCATATATGATTCGCCTTCCTTGTCACACACAGGAATACGATATCGTAGAGGAACTTTTTTTGTCGCCAGAGATGAGGACTTCCTCAAGAGAGCAGGTGGATATGAACGTGAACCTGGATGTATTGACTAGAAGAGGCACAAGAATGTCAGCACGGCAGAGAGAAAAGCAAAGGAAGGTCATAATCGTTGAGAGACAAGGAGAAATTGCCAGACAACAAGCAGGTGAGAACTTATAATTTGAAAAAATTAAATGCGTATTTAAGTCATACCACATAATGGCTGATTGAACACTCGTGCAACTATCCAAAGAGAAATTGAGAATAAAGCGTTTACTAAAAGACGCACAAAAAGCTCTAATGCTCTGGGATCCACGTTCTGCTGCAAGAAAGCCGCCCAAGAAATCGGTACAATTATTGTTTTCTGCTAGTGAAATGTTCCATTTTGCTGGATCTTTTATAGAATGCACTAGTCCAGATTACATTATCAATACGATTGGGTCTACAAACAGAGATAGTATTGAAAGAGCGTATGACTGGCTCATTCCTGCAATATCTACGTTTCGTTCTGTCATAAATAGATTGCCACCAAGTGCATCGTGTTTTCTTCTCCTCCGAGCGTATGGCCAGGATACTTCAGATTCAGGTGAGCTCCTCAAATTATCAGCACCCCTACTTACACATGTCCAGAAGTCTTTGCTTGGTGAGCACGGTGTAGAAGGCACTAAGAGAGCTGCAGGCTTGTTATTTCTTGATATAACTGATGAGGACGCAGACAGAAGAATATGTGCGCGTAGAGTGCTTCTCGAAGCTCTCGGGAAGGTTCAGTTATCGCATATTAGCTATCCCACGTCTTTGATTGGCGACTTTAAATGGCTTGTCGGCTTACTGGAAACGCAGTTTGCCGAAGTTGTCACCACGTCGGCAATACCACAATTGGTGAGCCATTGATCTCAGATTGGAAATGTTGTTGCTTATATGATTTAAATTCTCACTCGCCTTATCAATGAATAGACTAGAGCCTTATTTTTAGAACGAGGTGAGGTGCTTTATGCCTTTATACACGCATTGCACTATTATCATGAGAAGAAGGTAAAAGGATGTGGTGATGGGAATCAAGTTGAAGATTTTTCTGATACAGTTTTGAGATTGCTATCAACTAGATCCTACATTTGTTGCGCTGCGATGGATAGGCATCTGGATCTGTACGAGATGATCTTACAAATTGTTTGGAAAGGATTTAATGATTTGAAAACTAGTAGAGCGAAGGATGGTATAAACATGGTTGCTAGAATTGAGAACAAAGATGTAATATCAGAGGTATATCCTTCATTGTACTTATTGCAAGCTGCTGTCGTTCTCGTTGCGAACGGACACAGTGAAATAAACTGTAAAGCACAAAAACAGTTTCAATCGCTGACAAAATACATAGTACGAAGTGACTTTCCACTTGAAGGGGCGTCCAGTGCAATATGCAAGGAAACTGGGAAACTTGTCGTTTCGGTAGAACAGGTGTGTATATGTTTATGTCAATTGATGAGAACGAATGCGTGCGTATTCTAACTCAGCTGAATCTCGGTATTTTAGTGGGTCTCTCTAGTAAAAGCTCGTAGCGAGGTTGTTGCAAAAGAAGCAGTACAGTGTGTGCCAGTCGTGTTCCTACCTAGACTCCTGTTGTGCTGTGGTCTTCCTGAGCAGTCTTTCTTATCTATGATTCAAAGGCTGGATAGGATGGGTAATATTTCCGACAATCTAGACAAGAGCTATTCAGATATCTTATCAACAGCCACAATCAATGAATTGGGAGGGTCTGTTAACTCCAAACGCTCAATTGTAGCTCGAAGATTACATGGCAGGATTTCAGCCTATAGGGCAAATGGAAAAGAATTGGTTTCTGTCTTTTTAGAATGGTTGCAAAAGCAATGTCATTTAAAGAACAAAGGAAATTCGAAGAATCAAAGTAGATACCTAAAACCGGTTTTGTCTGTGAATCAGGTTTTTACTGATATGATGGATGAAGAAAGTAGAGACTGCGATGATAATGAACCAAACGCCGATGCCGAAGTCTGTTCTTTGCTGTGCCTGGTTGATGTATTGAAACCCTCAACAAACAAGACTGAAATAGTGGACGTCTCAACACAAATTACACGATATTTGAAATTGAATAATATGTCAAGGACAGAGAACTTGCTGGAAGCTACCTATTCCAAGATTTTAGATAGCGGCGGCAGTCAAAGTGCTACACACATCCAAATGTTATCTATAGCCATATCTCTCTTAAAAATGCTACACTCATCGACGCTTGTCAATGTTGACATAAACCGAATGCTGGTTAGATGGATACCCATTTTATCTGCCGGAGCAAATGATGACTTGCTACATTTAATTTTTGCAAGCGACAGTGGATGGCCCAACGAGCTCAAAGAAACAAAGACCATAATTGCTACACATTGTCTCACAGTGTGGAACGAAGATGAATTGAAGGCCTGTCAAACATGGGCAATGAAAGAGCTTTCGAACAACCTGGAGGCAAAGTATTGCACTAGATCTCTTCTCAAGTGCTTTATTCATCGGTCGTCGTATTCGACTGCAAGAGAATTCTCATTGGAAGATTCCGTAGATTTCAAATTCTCACATGCCATCATTGATGTAAATGATTCAGAGCATCTAACGCGGCTAGCCCTTCATCTGGCTGAGAATTGGAGTGGTGATGAACGATGCGACCATCAAAATTGGATTTCAGAAGATTGGATGATCATTCTTCTCTTGACTGGTTGCCAAAGCAAAGATCATCTAGCAAAAATTGTGTCGACAATGCTAGTTGATAAATATCTATCGTCAGAGTGGTCTGTTATTGTATTCCCCCGAATTCTACTGAAATTATATGTGACGTTTCCGCGTTCAATGAATCTTAGTGATTCCAATGTTCGTGAAATGTTGGTAAAGTCATCAGCAAGCCTCCACAAAGAGTGGATTGAGTGGTCAACTCCCCTCGACAGTCAATTTTTAAGTATACTGAACAATCTGAATATGAGCACACTACCGACACATCAGCAACTAGTCATTGATTTCATCAAAAAACATCCTTTATTTGCAATCAAACATGTGCACAAATTGGTCAAGGTGCTCGAAGAAGATGCAGTCTCCAAACCGCGGCGTGACATTGAGCGTGGTCGACAACACGTTCGATATCCAGATCTCTTAGCTGCAAATGAACCCAATAGCAATAAAGTGGTCATTGTTCACTGGGGATGTGGCTTTTCAGAACCTCTCTGGGTAGCTGTTCTTGACATCATGCTTTCTTTTCCAGGAAACGTTCTCTTCAATTGCGGACAGTTATTTGGATTATATGATATACTCAACCTTTACCTTATATTGTTCAAGACACAAATAAGAATTGCGAATTATCGCAGGGCACCAGCTGAAATGACAACAATCCTACGAACCAGAAATAAATATTCAGCCATTTTGAAGGAATTCAACAATGCCAATAGTGATTTGTTCAACGAGTGGATTAATAAGACCCACATTGGCTCTCACCTCGTCAGTGATCTGATGTCCATTGCATCATTAATATAGACTAATCCATTTGTATCGTGGTTGTGAGAAATAAACGTAATTAGGTAATAATATAATATAATTCTGTAGGTAGCTCTCTTATTATTAACGATATGTACACTTTATACCACTCAAATCACAAGAATGCATGACTCAGATCGTTCATTGCCTGGACGGGCGTTTTCAACGATGGTAGTTCCCCCATGTCACCGCCATCTTCATTCAAGTCCGAAGCAAGCTCTGTGCCTGTTGCCATATTCCCAGTTAATAAGTGATACGACAGCCATGCAACTACGTTCTTTATCCCGTGTACAGTATGATTTCGTTCAGACAATGTTGGTGATTCAAACGAATGAATATCTCCATTGTCTGTCGTAATTGTGAAAAAAGGATTGTCGTCTTCATCTGGATTCAGTGTTGTGTGAATGGACTGTATTCCAAGCAGGCTGATTGATAATCCTGGATCCAGTGAATTATGCATTGCCTGCCAGCAAAGTTTGGGCTCTAGAAGCCGCGAACCTCGTGCTAGACCAGGTTTTATTGTGAGATTGACCACTTTCGACATCATTTCTTTGCCGTCGTCTGGCACTTGAAAGTATGTCAGAATAATTCCTATGTTCGATGCCTCCTACGAGAATCAAATGCAGGAAGACATTGAGTTATCATTGTAGAAGATGGAATCTATACATGCTTGCATAGACACTTACCTGTAAAAACTTTAAAGTGAAGGCCGTATCATAAATGTCTTCTTCGGGTGCATCTTCCTTGGGCTGTTCAAAAGGAGGAAATTCGAATGCTTGGTCCTGGGGAGCAGAGTTTGTAGTTTCTGCTAGAATATCATTATCATCATGTTCCATGTTGCTCTTTAGTAACCTGCCTATTGGACCATCGTTCTTCTTTTTGAATGGGTGTATTTCTATAGTCTCTCCTGTATCTGATGGTCCTGTATATTCATGATCCTTGAGCTCGGTATCACGATCCGCGTCTTGGTTTTGTTCTAGTGTTGTTTCAATAGCCGAACGCTCTTGCACCCCTCTTGGCTCATCAAAGGGAAGAGACTCATCTTTGCTCTGCGTCGTTGTCGTTGTCACAATCTCTTCCATAGGACGAATTGCCCTGTTATTGTTTTGGGCATTTGCATTAGAAGGTGATACAGGGGCAGCCAAAGGTGCAATGGACTCATCGTCTCCGAAGAAGAGCCCATTAAAGTTTCCAGACAATGCCTTGACAAAGCTGTCCCATTCGCTTAAAGTGCTCATGGGGGCGCAGGCATTCCCTACGACGCCACAGAATCCTGAATCTTTCCTTGGTGGTTCTTTATTAGGATTTTCTTCATATTGTAAATTGCGTCCTTCGAGTATGACTTCGAACCCATCCGTGTTGTTCGAGTAATACTTGGAAGCTTTTGCATTGGAAACTTCTGGCGAGACAAGAGTCAGACTCTTTTGCTTCGGTTTGTTTTTCCTGAAGAAACCTTTTATTTTCTTCAATGATGATTTTTTCTTCTTCTTACTGCCTGCAGGCGTCGACGGTGCTGTGATTTCTTGCTTGCTGCTTTCTTTCTTTCTCTTGAAAAACTTCATTGCTTGGTAATACTTAAATACAGATACTATCTTTGCATGCTGTGAGAATGGGATGCAAACGGTTTTACGACAGATGCAGGTAGTACTGTGAGTTACGGAAGCTGCTACTATTACGTACGATATCTAGGTAGTTCTTCCTTGTTCTAATGAATATAATCCAAAGGCGAGAGTAGAGAGAGAGATAGGTATATGTACCTATCTGTATTATTTTGTAGGTCGTACCATTCGTACTACGAATCTATCAGTCAATAGGTTTAACAGGACTAACGAGAAGGCCGCCGCCGCCCGCACGCAGTCGTCGTGTTGTTGAAGTTTAGCCGCCAAATTCTTCTGGGAATGATTGTTCAAAAAATCGAACTGAATTTCCTTGTTGGTATGGGATAGATAACTGATTATGGTATCTAATCATAGTTCATAGTATCGTATTATGCACATGTACTATGTACTGATTGTCGCAACGTTGTGGAGATCACATCTATTCCGCATACTGTTGTACTACTTGCTAAATTAGCAGTACTGCGGGCATAGAAATTCAATATTCTAATGAGGTATTAGGTATAAGCCTTGACCAACTGCTCGAACAGCGGCGCACTCTCCTTTTTCGCGGATTTCTGTATTCGAAGACATTTTTAGAATAGACATTTTGAGCAACATCGCACAAGC
>Ga0306864_1000047_pt1 | contig 53069 bp, 35 predicted proteins | sample AntRauTorckE5430_FD_190448 | JGI IMG/M metagenome (GOLD analysis project Ga0306864, IMG submission 190448) | Saline lake microbial communities from Rauer Islands, Antarctica - Metagenome Torckler E5 #430 (v2) (version 2) | ecosystem: Environmental > Aquatic > Non-marine Saline and Alkaline >...
GGCCCCTTCGAAACTTGGGACCAGATCGGTCTGGCTGCAGGCATCAAAATGATCGAGGAGACCGGCGGGAAGGTGGCCGACTGGGTCCTCGACATGCAGAAAGCCGGCCACGATACCTTCTACAAAGTGGAAGGCGGCAAGCGGATGTTCTACGACCAGGCAAGCAAGAGCTTCAAGCCGGTACCAAGCCTCGAGAACTACATCATCCTGGATACCCTCCGGGAGAAAGCACCGATCATCAAGAACGATTCAGCGACCGTCCACGACCTAGGCGACGGTGTAATGTGTGTGGAGTTCACCTCTAAATCCAACTCCATCGACGACGCCATCGGTCAAGCGATTTCCGACGCCATCGATAAGGCGGAGGAAGAAGGCTGGGCTGGCGTCGTGATCGGTAACAATGCTAAGAACTTCACCGTAGGTGCCAACCTGATGAACGTCGGGATGATGGCCATGCAGCAGCAGTACAAAGAACTAGACGTCCTCATCGACGGCTTCCAGCAGCTGAACATGAAGATCAAGACCTGTAAGGTGCCCGTCGTGGTCGCTACCCAGGGCTACGTCTTCGGCGGTGGCTGTGAAATCAGTATGCACGCCGATGCGGGTGTTTACGCTGCGGAGAGCTACATCGGCCTCGTGGAGGTTGGCGTAGGCCTCATCCCCGGCGGCGGCGGAACGAAGGAACTCGCTCTGCGCGCTTCCGATAAGTTCTTCGAAGGCGACGTAATGATGCCGACGCTTATCGACGCGTTCCAGACGATCGCTACGGCGAAGGTCTCTACCTCCGCCTCCGAAGCATACGATTTTGGTTACCTTATCGAAGGCAAAGACTTTGTGGAAACCAACCTGCAACGCAATATTGGCGAAGCGAAACGCAAGGTGCTTGAACTCTCTCGTGAGTACATAGCTCCGAGTATCCGCCAGGACATCACCGTTCTTGGCCGCGCCGGACTGGCCGCCCTCTACACGGCGATCAACGAATTCAAACTCGGCAAGTACATCTCCGAGTACGACGGGGTTGTAGCTGGCCACGTGGCCAACATTCTCTGTGGTGGCGAACTCACTCAAACCACGCTGGTGAGCGAGCAGTACCTACTGGACCTCGAACGCGAGGCTTTCCTTAGCCTGCTGGGCAACCAGAAGACGCTGGAACGGATTCAGTATACGCTGCAGAATAACAAACCACTTAGAAACTAGAAGCTAGGAACTAGGGGGACTAGCAACTAGCTCCCTAGTCTCTAGCTCCTAATCTCCCTTAACTCAATAATTAAAGCACCAGAAAATGGAAGCTTACATAGTAAAAGGATACCGCTCCGCCATTGGCCGCGCCAAAAAAGGAGGATTCAAAAACTACCGGTCCGACGACCTCGCCGTGGACGTGATCAAGCACCTCATGAGCACCGTTCCTGAGCTGGACCCAAAGCTGATTGACGATGTGATCGTCGGCTGTGCCAACCCGGAAGGGGAGCAGGGTTTACAGATCGGCCGTCTCATCGCCGCGCGTGCGCTTGGTAAGGAGGTGCCTGGTATTACCATCAACCGTTATTGTGCCTCCGGTCTGGAGTCCATCGCAATGGCGGTGGGTAAGATCAAGGCTGGTTTCGGAGATATTTATCTCGCCGGTGGTACGGAGAGCATGAGCCAAATCCCGATGACGGGCTATAAACTCAGCCCCAGCTACAAAGCTGCGATGGACAATCTTAACTACCACGTGAGTATGGGTAAAACGGCCGAGGCCGTCGCCAAGAAATACGAGGTTACCCGTGAGCAGGCCGACGCCTTCTCCGTCCGCAGTCATGAAAAGGCCGCTGCCGGTATCGACGCCGGACACTTCGATGGTCAGATTGTACCCGTTGAGGTGGAAGATATTTACGTCAAGGATGGAAAAATGGTGAAGTCCAGCCATACCGTATCGATGGACGAAGGTGTCCGCCGTGGAACGAGTATGGAGGGCTTGGCCCGCCTGCGCACGGTCTTCCAGCAAGGGGGTGTAGTGACGGCCGGTAACTCCAGCCAGACGTCCGACGGTGCCGCCTTCACTCTGGTGATGAGCGAGCGCATGGTGAAAAAACTCGGCCTGGAGCCGATCGCGCGTCTTGCCAGTTGCTCTGTAGGCGGCGTTGACCCGCTGTACATGGGCATTGGCCCCTGCATAGCCATCCCGAAAGCGCTGGAACGCGCCGGACTGAAGCTGCAGGACATTGAGCAAACGGAACTCAACGAAGCCTTCGCCACCCAGGCGCTGGCCGTCATCAAAACGCTGGGTATCGACCCCGAAACGGTGAACCCCAACGGTGGTGCTATCGCTCTGGGCCACCCGCTTGGTTGTACCGGTGCTAAGTTGACCATCCAACTGCTGGATGAGATGCGCCGCCGTGATCAGCGCTACGGTATGGTTACCGCTTGTGTTGGTGGTGGACAGGGTATTGCTGGTATTTTTGAGCGGTTGAGCTAGCCACTGTTCTGCAGTATTTGTGCTGCACCGTAATAAACAGAGAAGCCCCAGGACCTTTATTGGTTTTGGGGCTTTTTTACGTTAAGTCATGGTGGAACCGGCACGCTCGAGCTGTTGCTTCCTATTTTGATTCGCGCTTAAAATTTAACAACTAGGAATTAATACGGCGTTTAGTAGCGTCTCTAGGATTGAAATTGGCTAATTTTACTGGCTATGATTTAATCTTTAGTTACGCATTCTGGAATCACTTGAATGGACAACTGTTATTTCTTTCAGCCTTAACGGCTTGTTACCTTGATCTAAATTATTATGGATACTATAACCTTATCGCTTGCGATCACATATCTTGCGTTTACAGGAGTAGGATCAGAGATGTGTAACACGAAAAGTATTTATTTTGACAACCACAATGGCTTTATGTGCGTGTCGAACACTGAAGCCGTTGATAGTGCCGGAAACGTTACTCATACCCAAGACCTTTATTTTTGGAACGAATCGCTCCTGAAATATGATGAAAAGACAGCTACTTGGGACAAACTCCCAAACAGATCTATTGAATACACGGTTGATAAACTTGACGCGGGAAAGGAGGTCGTTACCAGTTTTAGCCAGGAGCCCAACTCCGGCGACGTTGAAGGAACGATGACTTTTCGAAAGCAATCCCAATATGTTAACACAGGAAGCCTTCTATCGTTAGATTGCCCATCACCATCAATCGTCACGAACGACTTTTTTATTAAGCTGATTCCGGATATAGCTGATTATAATATCTCTGCCCTTAGGCGTATTGGAGCTGTGATAATTTGGAATACTGATGGTGGCCGTTTTCCGGTGTTTTGGTCAGGATTTACATCCTCTTCTACATCCTTTCTTGGTGACGAATTGGTCTTTTTTGAAAGACAACATCGAGAAAGCTCAAGTCTCAGATTCTCAAGCGAGAGTATCACCGAAGTAGTATCAAAACATCTGCCTAGTGGACCAACCCGTAAATAGAGGTACTGATAAGCGCAGGTATTTCGTGCGCTGACTAGGCGACAAAGTACTTGCATAGCCGTAGCTACGGAAGTACTTTGGTAACGACGGCAGCGTGCGAAAGGGCAAGCTTAGCGGTGCCTTTATTTACGGGTTGATCCACTAGAGTAAGCTCTCAATAGTTTGAGGTGTAGTATCGGCAGTTTTCCTAACATTGCCTCTCAACCTCTCACTGCACCCGCGCCCGCGCCACCACGTAGTAGCCGCAAAGCGAAAAAATACTACTCAACCACCAACTTATCCCCCGTAATAAAGTCAAACAACGTAAGCCGTCGCAGCTCATAATACCCAATCCAGAAATTCCGTAAACTGGAGAGGTACTGCCCCCGCGCCGCATCCTGTTCCTTCACGGCAAGGTTGAGTTCGGTCACGCTGAGCTTACCGATTAGGTAGCGTTTGCGGGTGATGTCTTGGCGGCGGATGGACACTTCGTAGGCACGGTCGGAGAGGGTAACCTGGTTGCGCAGCAGGTCATATTGCCGCACCTGCAAGCGGATGCGCCGCTCAAAGCTGATCTTTTCCTGGGTGATGTTGAGCCGTTCCAAGTCCTGGTTGGAGCGGGCCACCTCGATGCGGCTGCGCGCCTTACCGAAGTCAGCTATCGGTACGCGGATGCCGAGGGTCACGACCTCCTGATCGATCAGCCCGTCGTAAGCATTACCGAAGCTGTTGCCCGTTCCGGAGAGGCCGAACTGCCCGTTGATGTCTACCTGAAAGCCATTATTTTTCACCGCACGGTCTACTTCCGCTTCGGCCTCTAGGGCACGGCGCTCGAAGGCGAGAATTAGGCTACGGTTCTCGAGCGCGTACTGTAGGGCCTGATCGGCATCGACGTTATTGGTCGGGATACCATCCGGTGGAATGAGTTGAAACTCGGCATTGGTAGTGATGCCAAGGAAACTACGCAACTGTTCGTTCGCCGTCTGGGCGTTGAGGTCAGCGCTGGCCAGTTGGGCGTTGGCGTTCATCACGCTCAGCTCAATCTGCAGCAAGTCCGTTTCGGCGATGCGGCCGACGGAGTAGCGGCCCTGGCTGATCTGGTAGAGAGTGTCGGCGTTGACTTTATTCTTGGTCGCCGCCTCGAGGGTAAGCTGGGCGATGAGGAGATCGAAGAAGAGATCGGATGATGTAGCTGCAGCCTGTTCTTTTGCCTCGTTAAACTCACGCTTGTTTTCCTGGTAGCGGAGCGGCTCGGTTTTTTTTCGCCACTTCAGCTCGTTGTAGGTCCGTAGCGGCTGGGTAAAGCCGATGGAAATGGGGGTGGAAAGATAGGATAGGGAGCCGGCATTAATATCTGTTTTAAAGATATCCAACCGGCGCAAACCGGTAGTAAGGAAGACTTGTCCACCAGTTGCCGTGATGGGCTGTGACAGGAAAAGGTTGACGGAGTTTCGCATGAACGCCCGGCTTACAAAGTCCTCGCTACCGTCGGGCAGGGTGATCGGTTCGATGGAGCGGTTTAAGCCCGGCAGCGTAGCTTCCAGGTTGATCTGCGGTTTATAATCTGCCTGAAACGAGCGGTAGCGCCAGAGGCTGTTGTTGAGCCGGGTTTCGGCCAGCTTCATGTCGGGAGATTCACTGCGGGCGATGTCTACGACTTCTTCGAGGTTTAGCGTGTAGACTTCCTGGGCGCTGACGCAGGTGCAGAAAAAGGACAGTAAAAGCAAAGTAAGGGTACGCATGGTGTTCTCTGGGGTTTATATTTGATAAGATGCTGAGGTGGAGTACTCGCCCTCGGAGCGTATTTCATCCGAATCAATCAGAACGAAGGGCTTTAATCGGATCAAGTTTAGCAGCGCGTTGGGCGGGGAACAGGCCGAAGACTAAGCCAATCACCGAAGCTACTCCGAAGGAAAGTAGTACGCTCCAAAGCGAGACCTCCGTCGGGATATCATAGTTGGCCGCAATGAAGCGTGCCGCGCCGACGCCGACGATGATGCCCGTAATGCCACCGAGTAGACTGATGAAAATGGCCTCCAGCAAAAACTGCTGAACGATGTCTTGTTGGGTAGCACCGAGGCTGCGGCGGGTACCGATCTCCTTGGTTCGCTCCAGTACGGAAGCCAGCATAATGTTCATGATGCCGATGCCGCCGACGAGGAGGGAAATCCCGGCGATGAAGGCCAGTACCTTATTGAAGGTGTCCTGGGTTTTCTGCTGCGCTTCGAGCATTTTCTCGGGCACGGCCATTTCGTAGTCGAGCACGCCCTGGTGGCTGCGCTTGAGTAGGCGGGCGATCACGTTGGAGGTCGCCAACAGCTCATCGGATTCATCCACCCGGACCACCAGGCGGTCCAGCTGGTGGTAATTCTCCGCTTTCTGGTTGCCGCGGCTCCGGCCGATGTTGGTCAGGTGTGCGTAGCTGCGGTCTTTGAAGCGAATGAGTGCGGTCTGCAGCGGTATGTAGACATCCTGGTTGTAGTCCCGGATGCCGAGGTTTTCGAGCTGCTCACTTTTTGCGATTCGCCGCTCCAGCACGCCGATGATGCGCAGCCAGGTACTGCCACATTTGATCCGCTGGCCAATGGGGTTGCCGGCGCTGAAGTACTTCCGCAATATGTCTTGCCCGATGATGCAGACAGGATCGCCCCGTTGCTGGTGGATGTCGTGAAACATCGTCCCCCGGTCAAGGCCGAGGTTATTGAGTTCGAAGAAAGCATTGGTAACGCCGACGGCTCGGCTCTTGCCGATCTTCCCGTCCCGAATAATGGTAGTAGGAAGAATGATCTCCGGACTCATTGCCGTTACGCCGGGAAGGATGGCGGTGATGGCCCGAACATCCCCCAGCGTGAGGCCGGGAGACCACTTCTTGGTGTTCTTGTCCTGGCCTGCGGATTGAGCCTCTTCGGCATCGCCACCTTCGGCAGCTTCCATCAGGCTGGTCACTACGATGTTATTGGCTCCGATGAGACGCATTTGGGCCAGGATGGTTTCCCGAGCTCCAGTGCCGATGGCGAGCATGGCGATCACTGCCGCTACGCCGAAAACGATGCCCAGGGCAGTCAGGAAGGCCCGCAGCCGGTTGGCCGCTACGCCTTCCAGGGCTAGTTGAAAGTTGAAGAATAGCTTTTGCATGTTAGGGCGGGTTACGGGTGGCGAGGTATAAAGTGAAAGTACATTGCCGTACAAATAATGATTTTGATCATCTCGACCACGCTTGATGGCCGGGCGAATTTTAAAACATGATCATAAACCCTCCACCATCATCTCCACCGCCACCAAGCTGTCCTTCTTCCTTCACTTTCGCCTCTTTGGCGTCGCCGATTTTACGGCGCTCTTCACGCTCAGAGAAGAGGAAGTTTGTTGCTGAGTCACGGACCATTTGCGCCAGTGGTTGCAGCGGCATATTCACCGCGTCGGAAGGGGCGGTGAGGTACACCCGATCGCCGGGGGAGAGGCCTTCTACTATTACGACCTCGTTTTCGTTGCTCCAGCTGCTGAGTACTTCCTGCTTTACCGGCCGGCCGTTTACTTCTTTATAGACGAAGGAAACCGTGTCTTTATATAGTGCTTCGAGGGGAATGAAGAGCTTGTCTTCCAGTATATCGGTCAGGACTTCGTTGCCCGTCGTCATGGCTGGCCGTAGGATGGAGTCTGCTTCGTTGACCTGGATGATTACTTCGAATACCTTGGAGTCGTAGTTCCGGAGCTGTTCGCCGATGTTGGCCACCTGGACGACAAGACCGGTGTACGTCTTGTCCGGAAAAGCATCCACTTTAATCTCTACCTCCTGCCCTTTACGGACGCGGCTGATGTCGACTTCATTTACGTAGGTCTTGGAGATCATTTCAGAAAGGTCAGGCAGCTCTGCCACCACCGGGTCCCAGGCTTGGACCTGGGAGCCGGCTGCGACTTTACCTTGCCAGCCACGGGCGTAGATGACCATACCGTCTTTCGGGGCGGTGATGGTAAATTCTCCGGCGAGCTCCTGCAGGCTGGTTACAATGACCTGTTGCTGGCGGATATTGGCCATGATTTCGGCAACCTGGGTACGGGCTTTTTCCTGGCTCAACTCGTACTTTTGTTCAAGCTGTTTCAGGTCGCGCTCGGCGCGTTCCAGTTCGATGTTGGCGCGCTGGATTACCATTGGAGCTTCGTATTTACTTTGCTCTACCTCCAGGTCTTTTTCGCGCGTCCCGAAGCGCATATTGATGAGTTGATCGCGCATGGCGCGCATTTCGATGGCGGTATCGATGCGGGTGGCTTCGAGCTGGGTATTGATCTTGTCCATCTCACTCAGAGCCGCTTTCACCTTCGTATCGAGCTCCGTTTTATCGAGTTTGGCGACGTAATCACCTTCTTTCACCATCGTGCCTTCCGGAACAAGGTCGGTGATGCTGGTCTGGTAGATTTGGTTGCTTCGCATTCCCGATGGCCCCTTTATTTTTTCGGAATGCTTGGCCTGAAGTTCGCCGGTGGCGATCACGCTCATCAGGAATTTGCCCTGCTTTACCGGTACCGTTAGCTGAACTGATTCTTCGGCTTCTGCGGGCTGGGTGAAGTACCAAACGGAGAGGCCGACGGCGATTATGCCGAGAAGAGGTAAGAGGTATTGTTTCATTTGAGCTGGGTGTATGGGTAAAAGACTAGTGGTAACATGATGCTTAAAGCTAACGGAATGGTTGTTGCGTGTTGTTGATTAGGTATAAAATTAACTTTTACTGCTTTCTGGGCGCGGGCGCGGGTATAAAATAATGTTAGGGGATGTTTTGCTTTGGCGAAAGGTTGGGGCGTGAAGCCCCTCCAGGACTTTCCGTACTTCGTCATCCCGCAATGGTTACGGGGGAATTAGTAAATTATGTTGGGAAAGGCGTACGCGGGTGTCTGTTTTTCATCTACGTAAGTCGAGGTGTCAAGTTTTGCGGGTATACACCTCCGTTCCAACGGAGAAGTAAGCCTCTATCGTAACGGGAATTGTCGCTAAAGACAAATCATTTCGTAATTAGTATATTTACCCACGACAACCTTAAAAGTAATTCTTCTAATGAAAAAAGCGACTTTACTCCTTCTATTTTGCTTCCTGGCGGTTGCTGAATTGCCAGCCCAAATCGAATTAGATCACCTGGAGTATCGCAACGTCGGTCCTACCCGCGGGGGCCGTGCTACGGCCGTGGCTGGCGTACGAACCCAACCTAATGTCTTCTACATGGGGGCTACAGGAGGGGGAGTATGGAAAACGGAGGACTACGGAACGAGTTGGTCTAATGTGTCCGACGGTTTTTTTACTACCCCGTCGATTGGCGCGATTCGGGTAGCGCAAAATGACCCGAATATCGTGTACGTCGGTACGGGTTCGGACGGGCTGCGTTCCAACGTGATCACCGGTAAAGGGGTTTATAAGTCTGTCGACGCCGGGAAGTCCTGGCGGCACATTGGGTTGGACAAGACCGGACAGATCGGCGCCGTCGAGATTCACCCGACCAATCACAATATCGCTTTTGTCGCGGCTATTGGGAATGCCTTTGCGCCCAACCCGGAACGGGGTGTATTCCGGACGAAGGATGGTGGCAAGAGCTGGGAAAAAGTATTGTTCATTTCGGAGCAAACTGGCGCGGCGGACCTAGAATTTATGCCCAGCAACCCGGACATTATCTACGCGACCGTCTGGCGGGCCGAGCGGAAACCCTGGACCATCATCAGTGGGGGAGAAGAACACGGGATATACAAATCCGTCGACGGCGGTGATACCTGGACCAAACTCGAAGAGGGACTCCCCTCTGGCATCGTCGGAAAGATTGACCTGGCCGTGAGTCCGGCCAACCCCAGCCTGCTCTACGCCCTGGTGGAAGCTCCCGATGATAAGGGTGGTTTGTACCGCTCCAATGATCAGGGCGAAAGCTTTATTCATGTCTCCAAAGACAGAAGCCTCTCCATTCGTCCCTTTTACTATACTAATATTGACGTCGACCCAAAGGATACCGACATCATCTACGTAATGTCTACTCCTTATCTGAAATCCACCGACGGCGGTAAAACCTGGGGCCGCCTCAACCCGCCTCACGGCGATAATCACGACATGTGGATCAATCCGGATAACCCCCAGCTTTTCGTTCAGGCGAACGACGGCGGTGCCAACGTCACCCATAATGGCGGCAAAACCTGGTCGACTCAACTGAATCAACCCACGGCGGAGCTCTATACTCTGGAAGTAGACGATCAGTATCCCTACTGGCTCTACGCCGGACAGCAGGATAATTACACCACCATCTCGGTGCCCAGCCTGCCGCCTTACAGCCACCAGGCCGGAGCGATCGGACTGGTGATGAATACGGGGGGCTGCGAAACGGGGCCGGCCGTGCCCAAACCGGGCAATCCCGATATCGTCTATTCGAATTGTAAGGGGCGCTTCAGTGTCTACAATAAAAAGACAGGGCAGGAGCAGAGCTACGACGTGGGCGCCGCCTACATGTACGGGCACAATCCCAAAGACTTGACGTTCCGTTTCCAACGGGTATCGCCGATCCATGTTTCTCCGCACGATCCGAACGTCGTTTACCATACCTCACAGTTTGTCCATAAGACCATGGACGAGGGCAAGACATGGGAGATTATCTCTCCGGACCTCACGGCCTTTGAGGAAGACAAGCAGGTGATTTCCGGCGCACCCATTACTCGGGACATTACCGGGGAGGAGTTTTACAGTACGATTTATGCGATCCGCGAGTCCGCGGTCGAGAAAGGCGTGATCTGGGTCGGTGCAAACGACGGTCCGGTACACGTCACCCAGGACGGTGGCGCCAACTGGAAAAAAGTAACTCCTAACAACCTTCCCGGAGGAGGACGGATCGACTGCGTGGAGCCCTCTCCCCACCAGGCCGGGAAAGCCTACTTCACGTCCATGCGTTACCAACTGGGCGACTGGAAGCCCTACATCTACAAAACGACCAACTACGGCAAAAGCTGGGAGTTACTGACGGACGGGAATAACGGCATCCCGGCGGATCATCCGGTGCGGGTGGTGCGGGAAGACCCCGACCGCGAAGGCTTGCTCTACGCCGGGACTGAGTTTGGTCTGTTCATCTCTTTTGATGACGGTAAAAACTGGCAGTCTTTCCAGCGTAACCTGCCGGTTACTCCCATCAGCGACATCAAGGTTCACCGCAAGGACCTGGTGCTGGCCACGATGGGCCGTTCTTTCTGGATAATGGACAACCTCTCGAGCCTGCACCAGGGCGCCGAGCAGCTGGAGGCGTCGACCGCCCGTTTGTTCCAGCCCCGCGACGATGTCCGCTACCGCTACCGGGGGCGCAGTGGTAGTGAGCACATCGATTATCCGCTGCCGGGTGTGGACATTGAGTATTACCTCCCCGCAGGCGTGGCGGAACCGATCAAGATGGAATTCCTAGATGCCTCTGGGAAAATAGTGCGTACGCTGGTGAGCGGCAGTCAGGACAGCGTAGCTGCTAAAGTCGTGCGGGATATGGCGACCAACGATGTCGCCTACAACCTGAACAGTAAGCTGAGTATCAAGTCGGGGCTACATCGTTTCCGGTGGGACATGCGGCACCACGGAAGTTGGGATGCCTCCGAGCGCAAGCGGTATTCTGGCGGGCCCATGGTCAGCCCCGGTACCTATACCGTTCGGTTTACCGTGGACGGTAAGGCTATGGAGAAATCCTTCGCACTGAAACTCGACCCGAAAGTTGCCGCCAGTGGGGTGAGCCTGGCTGATGTTCAGGCGCAGGAGTCCGTAGCGCTGGAGATCATCGCGCTACTTTCCGAGGTGAAAAAGATGGGAGAGGAGGTTAAGGAAAAACAAAAGGTCCTGAAAGGGAATGGTGAGCTGACTGCGGACCAGCAAAAACAGCTGGAGCAACTCAAAGTATTAGAGAAAATGTTGGTTACGGCTAAAGGAACCTACATGCAGCCCATGCTTATTAGCCAGGTCAACTACCTGTATGGAATTGTCCGTCGGGCTGATCAGGTGCCGGGGCGGGATGTGTACCAACGCCTGCAAACGCTACAGGCAGAGAAGGCTGAGCTGGAGGCTATGATGGATTAGTGGAGTAGGGTAGTGGCTAGTCGTTGATGGTCGGCCGACGAATACACTTGTCCGGAGGGCAAGAAACGGAGAACGATGGGCAAGTGGTACGAGCATAAGAAAGTGAAGCGGGGCGCGGTCGCAGGTGCAGAGCAGGTTGGAAAGCAAAGCGGTGGAGGTCAACGCTTCCGTAACTTCTGTTCTTTGGCCTCAATTTGTAATGCCTGACTATGATATATGATTTTAGTATGATAAGTATTTATATGCTTGGGTTTAGATCAAGAGTACTTTACCGAGGAACAACTCAGTGAATTAATGGTACAGCAAGAATATGATTTTATATATTCAATGGCTGTTGTATTATTTATGCGGCGTCCCTAAAGGGTCTAACAGACCGTGATGCACATGCCAATAAGTACTCGGACAGAATTAATGTGACATTATGATCTGGTAGATTTTGGGTCTGAATGAGGCGAAACCTCGAAGAAGCCGCGAAGCGAAACGTAGGCAACACCGTAGTGTTAGCGAGGCTTTTCAACGAAGTTCAGGCTCAAAAGATGCCGAACAGGATGGTGCGATTAATTTTGTCCGAGTACTTACCTTTGAAAACGTATTTAATCGGGAAACGCCACGCGAAAGATTCCCACCTATTAAAGAACCACACATTCCTCCTAAGGATGAATCCATATATGATAACGATGACTTAAACGACCTACAGCTCTCAATCGTAAAGGGTGCACATCACTTAGCTGTATACAGTCAAAAAACAAATAAACGTGTCCCTAAACCACATCGCGTTAAAAAGATGAAACATGCTAAAAAACATCTTAAACACATGAGTGATAATTTTATAAAATAACTACTATGCATGGTGGTGCGGAGACGGAAAATTGGGTTGGTGTCGAAGAGGAAACCTGACTTTAACGAACCCTTTTTCGGAAAGATCCAGTTACCGTCGCCGTCTAACCCTCCGGAGGGGACACGATGGCGTGTACGTTTGGATGGAGGCTAAGGGCTTGTCCCCAGGTATGTAAAACCATGCTTGCACTTGTCCCGCAATCCTGCGGGGCCCAATTTTTTTATCCTTTGCGAAAGTATCTAGCTTTTTCCATGCTGTATGTTGACTTCTTCGTATCATTACCGACTCAAAGTCGGCCTACGTAGCCGCGCCCGTTATGTGCAAGTAAAAGTCATAGGAAAGTTTCTTGATGCGGCTTTTACTACAAGAGTTAGATCATGAAAAAAATAAGCAATCAATACAAGCATATCCTGTTTTTTTTGCTGCACTTGGTGCCAGCACTTGTGTTTGCAACGTCATTTACAGGTCCGAACACGAATGGCGTCAACCTTGACTTCAATGGCGACGGGGAAATAAACATTCTGGTGATCGGCACCAATCGTTCTATCAGTGGAGGAGAGGCTTTTTCTCCTAACCAGATTGCAGCTGAATTGCAGAGCATTCTATCCGCTGACCCAACGATCAGTATTACGGTGAATGTGGTTGCCGAGGATATTTATATGAGTGAGTCCGTCACCTTCGGTTTAGGAGGAAACGGAGCGGAGTATACCACGGACTTCTACAGTCATTCGCTCGCACAATACTACTACTGGCCTGAAGGCCGTGATGATCGAATGGATAACTTGAGTGGAAATGGTGGCGTTGACTGGGACTATGTCGTCATTGGTGCGGACCCTCATATTATCTCTACGACACCCGGTTACCACTCATTGGGCGTCAATAAGCTTGCCGCTAAGGTCACAGAAGGTAATGCCCAACCACTTTTGCTAATGATGTGGCCTAAAAGTGAATCATCTATGCCTTCTATTGCGCATTTCGAAGAGTTCGCTTACCGTACTGCTGACGGGGCGAAGGTTCCGCTATCGACTGTTCCTGCAGGGCTTGCCTGGCAGGCATTACCTGCCGCCAAAAAGGACGTTGCAAGCCTGCACCCAACGCCGAACGGGGCTTATGTAACTGCAGCAACCATCTACTCTCACATCTGCGGTACAAATGCCTCTTCGTCGGGGTACACCTACGACGATGAATTGGCGGACGTGGCTTTGTCTACTGTAGACTTCGAGCAAAGCCAAGTCCATTATACAGGTGGTCGAACATTTATGTCTCCCTTCAAAAGTTGTGATGTGACCGATAACGTCATCAACTACAACCAGACGGGATCAAGTTCTGAGGCTGGCATCCGGGGCGGTATGAACTGGGTATTCAATCAGGCGCCCGAGACGCTTCAGAGCGGAGGAACTTCTCCCATCAACTTCAACTACGGGCGAGCGAATTCAAATTTTGAGGCAAATAAACGCTACAAGATCAATCCAGCTCTGTTTGACTTCTCCTTTGGATTTCCCATGCAGGACCATGGGAATCATGGGGACGTTTCGATGTTGTATGGTCTGGATAAACGAAACTTCAGCACCCTCAACGATACCGACTTAGGCGTTGCCCGATTCATGGTTCAAGAAGGTGAATTGCCCTACGCGCGAGCCATTCCAATACGCACATTATTCGCACAAATGAAAGAGGTTACCCCAACACAATCTGCCTACAGAGATTCATGGCATATGCACCGTGATCTTGACAAAGCGATAGGTGGTTACATGTACACTATGCTCACGGGTAATTGCGCTTTGGGTCAAGAACCGGTAGTTCAAGATTCGGACGAATGGCGGACCTGGATGGCGCACAAAATTGGTTATGAAACCGCCTGGACCCTAATGTACTTAGATGGAAACCCTCCGTGCGGCTTGGGTTCGTTGCCAGTTGCACTACAAAACTTTACCGTTAGCCCAAAGAAAAACCAAACGGCGGTTTTAGAATGGATCACCGCTACCGAAACACAAAATGAAGGTTTTTACATCGAACGCAGTTTAATGGGTGTAAACTGGAGCGATGTTGGTTTCATGGCTGGCCAGGGCAATTCATCAGCGCAACAAGCCTATCAATTTGAAGACGAGAACCTCGCGCCTGGTCTTTATTATTACCGCTTACGCCAGCTTGACCTGGGTGGAGCCTACACTTATTCACCAGTCAGGAGCATTACGATTACCTCCAGCGCCAGTCCATTTGGTATTAGCGTGTTCCCTAACCCTGTCAAGGATGGAAACATAACGGTTGCCATTTCAGACCTGCAGGAAAGGGAAGGGAAAGCTCAAATAATTGACATGCTTGGACGTGTTATGCGCCAACAGCCTTTTAGGAGCTCTAATTTTATGATCAATACCGACAATTTATCACCGGGCGCTTACTGGTTGATGATAAGCGTGGAGGGTAATTCTATGCGACATAAGGTTTTTGTGAATTAAGTGGTCTATTACAAAACATCAGGCGCGGCCGCAGGTGCAATGAAGGTTGAGGGGCAGGGTTAAGGCTTCGAGGCGGGGCCTTTATCGGCGATTATAATGTGCACCATCGGCCTCAACCCCGCGGTCAGAACGATGGTTTTGTCGATCAATGAACGGTAGCGAATTGGTCGACAAAACTTCGATCCGAACGCTCGGGGCCAGCTAATTGGACACCCTACCTGCAGGCGATGATGGATTAGGCGGAATACAGTGGTGACTACGTGCCCACAAAGATAAAAATAAAGTACTTTGCAAAATAAAGTGAACCCTTTTCCCGTATCTCTATTTACTACTTGTAAACAACCCTGAACGGAAACCGAGTGCGCTACCTATACATTTTCTCCACCCTGCTACTCTTTGTAGCCTGCAACGCCTATCATCCTCTGGCCGAAGCCACCGTCGATATCGATGCTTGGAAAACCCGGGTGCTGCCTCCCAGCCCCCAGGATACCACCGGCAATCCCGCCGCTGGCTTTGACTTCCTAATCCATGGCGACTATATCGGCAGTGGCGTCCCGCTGGAAATTATGCAGGATGCCGCGTCGAAGATGCCGCAGGACCAACCCTACCTCCGCAACGAACTCAACGAAGGTATTCCGTACTTCATGACTGCCTTTATTGCCCCCAACGGCGCTAAAGTGGCCAACGGTAACTGCTTTACCTGCCACGCCGGTAAAGTGGACGGGGAACTGGTGGTCGGGTTGGGCGACAGCTTCTCCGACTTTGAAAAGAGTATGGTACTTCTGGGCGTCGGCATGCGCATGGGCATGCGGCTGCAGTATAATAAAAAGAAGGATCTGCAGCCAGAAGCCTTCGAAGACTTCGGTAACTACTTCAAACGGATGGCCCCGAAGGTCAATACCACCCAGCCCGGCTCCAACCCTGCCTTCCGCCTCGCTGAAGCCTGCATGATGCACCGCGATCCTGAAGACCTCACCTACGTCGACAAACCTCTCTACGAGATGTGGGACTATAACATCGGCACCGACACCCCGCCCCTTTGGCACGTGAAGAAGAAAAACACCCTCTACTACAACGGCATTGGTCGGGGTAGTATGCCGAAACTCCTGCTGCAAGCGAGCGTGCTGGGTACGCCCGATAGTAGCCATAGCCGCACGTCGGTCGAAGCATTTAAAGACGTTTACGCCTGGCTGCTCAGCCTGGAAAGCCCAGCTTATCCTGGCGAAATCGACCAGGACCTCGCCTCCGCAGGTAAGCCCTTATTCAACAAAAAATGCGCAGGCTGCCACGGTACCTACGACGATGAAAAGGGCGATACCTACCCCAATAAAGTAGTCAACCTCGACGTCGTAAAAACCGACCGCCTCTATGCAGATTACATCAACCAGAGCGGCATCGTAGACTGGTACAACGAAAGCTGGTTTGCCACCAGCAGCCCTGCTTCTAGTTTCGAACCCACTGGGGGCTACGTCGCTCCGCCACTAGACGGAATCTGGGCGACTGCTCCTTACTTTCATAACGGATCGGTCCCTACCGTCTACCAGATCCTCAACTCTCCCGAACGCCCCGACCGCTGGACTCGCTCAGGAGACAGCAAAGATTACGACTGGAAGCACCTCGGCTGGAACTACAACCCCGATCTGAAAAACGAGAAATGGACTTTTGACACGGAGGTGCCAGGCTACGGTAACGGAGGGCACTACTTCGGCGATAAATTCAGCGAAGACGAGCGCTGGGCGGTGGTGGAGTACCTGAAAACGCTTTGAACTGGATCAAGCCAATGTGATCATACAATACCTTCAGGACGCTTCAGACCTTTCCTTCTGGTCAGCAACGAGCATAGCTACCAGCAGAAAGAGCTGATTGACAATTGGCTCTACCATCTTTGTAGACTAGCCTTTTGACTAGTTATAAATAAGTAACCAGCGATAAGGCCAGCGGAAACGATGGCTAGAATACGGCGAAACTTGGAGCTATTAAAATTTATGCTTGTGCAACTTGACGTCAGCGAAAGATGTCATAGAAATATTTTATAAGCCCTCTCAACAAGCTATTCTCCACTTCTTCAATCTTTACCGCACCAACGGCCGCCGCTCAAAATTTTGGTAATTTTCCCAAATCTCTTAATTTTCAAGAGATAACAAGCTGCCACCGAACATCCGCTCTAAATTACCGTAAATTGTGTAGCACAAGCACAACAATCTTACGAGAAAATTACCATGGGCGAAGAAAGAGTAAACGTACCAACCAACGAAAGCCGCACTAATTTTGCTCGCCACTTGCTGCAGGATGTGCAGGCGCTGGAGTATATGCTGAAGCATAAATGGTTCGAAACTGAGACCATCCGTATTGGTGCCGAGCAGGAATTGTGCTTAGTGGACAAAAAAACGCTGAAACCTGCGCCGAAAAATATTCAGGTACTCAACCGGTTGAAGCAATACCCTTGGGCCACTACCGAGATCGCTAAGTTCAACGTGGAATGTAACCTGAGCCCTCAGGAGTTTACCGGTAACGCCCTGCGCCTGATGGAAACCGAGAACCGGTTTCAGCTGGCGAAAGTCCAGGAGTCGGCCAAAAAGAGCGGCGCCCTCGTTGTGCTTACGGGTATCTTGCCTACTCTGCGTAAGTTCGACCTCTCGTTGGAGAACCTGACGCCCAAACCACGGTATCGGGCCCTTATCGATGCGATTCGCGCCCAGTCTAAATCTTCCAAAGGGTTTGAGTTACGGCTGACGGGCATCGACGAACTGTACATCAGCCACGATAGCCCGCTGATGGAAGCCTGCAACACCAGCTACCAGGTCCACCTGCAGGTAACCCCGGATACTTTTGCGCCGCTTTACAATATCGCTCAGGCCATCACCGGCCCCATCCTCGCCATTTCAGCAAACAGCCCCTTGGTGTTTGGTAAGCGACTGTGGCACGAAAGCCGCATTGCCCTTTTTCAACAGTCGCTCGACGTACGGACCAGCCAGGATCACCTGCGCCAACCTGAGCCACGCGTAAGCTTTGGAACCGACTGGCTTGATAAGAGCATCATGGAGATTTATAAGGAAGACATTTCTCGCTTCCGGGTGCTGCTCGGTGCCGAGGTGGAGGAAAATAGCCTGGAGACGATCGGCCGTAAAGAAGTTCCCAAGCTGAAGGCCCTGCAGGTCCATAACGGTACGGTTTACCGCTGGAATCGGCCCTGCTACGGCATCAGCGACAACGGTATGCCGCACCTGCGTATCGAAAACCGGGTAATCCCTGCCGGGCCGACGGTGCTCGATCAGGTAGCGAACTCCGCCTTCTGGCTTGGCACTATGATTGGAATGGCCAACAAGTACAAAGACATCCGGGAGCACATGAGCTTCGCCGACGCGAAAGACAACTTTGTGAAGGCCGCCCAGTTTGGCATTGATACGCAGTTCACCTGGTTCAACGATAAAAAGATGAGCTGCTGCGACCTCATCGTAAGAGAACTATTGCCTATTGCCCGCGAAGGTCTGCAGAGCCGTGGTATTGTGGAGGAAGACATCGAGCGCTACCTCGGCGTGATCGAGGCGCGGGCCAAGGCCCACCAGAACGGTGCGCGCTGGCTGCTACAATCGTACACCAAGCTGGAAAAAGAGGTTAACCAGGACGAAGGCCTGACGGTCATTACCTCGGCTATGATCAAGAACCAGATGTCGGAAACACCCGTCCACCTGTGGGGATTGCCCGACGCTGCGGACCTGAAGAGCTACCGTCCGGTGGGCCTCCGCGTCGAAGAGTTCATGGAAACCGACCTCTTTACCGTTCACGAAGACGACCTGCTGGAAATGGTGGCCAACGTGATGGAGTGGCGCAAGCTGCGCTACGTGCCGGTTGAAGACGGCAGGGGCCATCTGGTTGGCCTTATTACTACTCGGAAACTGCTGCGTTATTATACCCATCGTGAACGTCCGGATAGCCCTGAAGCCGGTTACGTACAGGTGAAAGATATCATGATCTCCGCGCCTCTCACTATTCATCCGGACACTACCATCAAAGACGCCATGCACGTAATGCGCGGTGAAAAAATTGGCTGTCTGCCCGTGATTAAAGACAAGGAACTGGTGGGTATTATTACGGAGATGGATTTTTTGCGGGTTAGTGGGCGGTTGATTGAACGGCTTAAGTAATCTGCGATTTGGCTGCCGCACGTTACCAGGGGTAAGAATAATTAGGGTTTTTTATTTTTTTTTGAAATCCTAATCATCCTGAATTCTTTATTGTGTTTCTCAACGCTTATCCCGTGCGGGGGCACTAGATTACGACCGAACTACAAGGTTAAAGAGGCGGGGCCGCAGGATGCAAAGCTGGTTGAAAGGCAGGGAGGTTACTCGTAAGCAAATGCTTCGTACTTTCGGCGCGGTCCGAACTACTTGACTGCGTTACTTTTTGACTACTTGACTATGAAATGGTACAGCCGCATCCCCTCTCCACTGATAATGCTTTTTCTAATCATCCTAGTGGTGGCGGCGATGACTTGGTTGCTGCCCGCCGGTTTGTACGAACGCATCGAGGTAAACGGTCGGCTGCGGGTGGTACCGGGTAGCTACGGTGAAGTGGAGTCCACGCCCTTGAGTATTTTCGAGGTGTTCAAGACCTTCCCAGATGGTTATAAGCGGGCAACGCCGATTATTTTTATCTGTCTGGCGAGTGCGTTGATGTTCTCATTACTGGAGCGGACAAGAACGATTGAAAACGCAGTTGGTCGTATCGTTCATCTGATGGGGCAAAACCGGGCAGAGCTATTGTTGGTGTTACTGACTTTTGTTTACGGAATGCTGGGAGTTATGGTCGGTTACGAAAACAATATCGCGACCATCCCGATTGCGGCTATTGTCGTACTCGCTCTGGGTGGTGACTTGGTGCTGGCCGCCGGGGTTAGCGTGGGGGGGATGACGGTAGCCTTCGGCCTGTCACCGATTAACTTCTACACCGTCGGTAACGGCCATCTGATTGCCGACCTACCCTTGTTCAGCGGAGCATGGCTAAGAACCATTCTTTGCGCTGGCGGCCTCGCCCTGATGGCCTGGTACAACGTGCGCTATTACCGTAAACTACAAGCCGACCCTGCCAACGCAATCGGTGGCGACCTGGATACCAGCGGAATGAAACTGAGCAAGCCGTTGGAAGAATACGAAATCACTGGCCGCAACTGGTTGCTACTGGCGATCTTCCTCTGTGGGTTGGGAGCAGTACTCTACGGCGTCTTCAACGTCGAAGGCTTTCACATTAACGACACCTCGGCCATTTTCCTGATGGTGACGGTCGTACTCGCGCTGGCCAGCGGCCTTTCCGGCAAAGATGTAACCGAGGCCGGTTTCCGCTCCATTGCCCAGATGGCTCCGGCGACCTTTATCATCGGCATGGCGACCACCGTTAGTGTGATCATGGAGCAAGGCCAAATTCAAGATACGATCAGCAACGGGCTCGCGAACGCACTTAGTGGCTTGCCGACCTACCTTTCAGCCATCGGTATGTCGATCGGACAGAGCGGACTTAACCTCTTAATTCCTTCGGGTAGCGGGCAGGCGATGGCGACGCTTCCGGTGATGATTCCGTTGGGGAATGAGCTCGGGCTTAGCCCGCAAATTTCTATCCTCGCCTTCCAGGTTGGGGATGGGATTACGAACCTGTTCAACCCTTCGCTTGGCGGCTTGGTGGCGATGCTCTCGCTCTGTCGGGTTCCTTTTGATCGGTGGCTACGGTTTGCCTTGCCGCTTACGGGGATGTTGCTGATTTGGGCTTGGCTGGGGCTGCTTTTGGCGGTCGCCGTTGGGTACCAGTAGGTGTTGATCGGCTATAAATATGATAGGTCTTACATGGATACTTCGCAAGGCTTAGCTTAGGAGGCCGTTGTAACTTAGGGGGCCAATTCCTTAGAAACGTGAAATAAATAAACAATAATAGCCAGCTTAGGGACGCGGATATAATAAAGTGTGACTTTCTAACCTGGTACTTTTGTTCTTGCTACCACCAAAAATCCTTTGCATAGCATTCTACGGAAATGATTTTTGGTGGTAGTAGGGGCAAAGTAAGACGGTCAGAGATCGCAGTTTATTTTATTCCCGTTCTTTACCTGCTTCGCAACCGAATAACCGGGCAAATAACCTCCTCCAAAGAAATACCGCCGTGCTGGAAGGTGTCCCGGTAGTAGTTATTGTAGTAGTTGTAGTTGTTGGGGTAGAGGAAGAATTTATCCTCCTTAGCGAAGATGAAGGTGGAACTCAGGTTGGGGCGGGGAAGCATTGCCTTCAGGGGGTCGCGGACCTCAAGTACGTCCTTTTCGTTGTAGTTGAGGTTGCGGCCAAGCTTGTAGCGTAGGTTGGAGCTGGTATCGCGATCGCCAACGACGCGGCTGGGGGTGTTTACCCGGATGGTTCCGTGATCAGTAGTAACGATGAGCTGCACGTCGCGCTCGGAGAGTTTACGCAGGGTTGCCCAGAGGGGAGAGTTCTCGAACCAGCTGCGGGTTAGGCTGCGGTAGGCTTTTTCGTCGCCGGCTAGTTCTTTGAGCACCTCCATTTCGGTACGGGCGTGGCTCAGCATATCGATGAAGTTATAAACGATGACGCTGAAGTCGTTGTTCAGGAAGTCCAGCGCACGGTCCTGCATCTGGCGGGCGAAGTTGGTGCGGGTGACTTTTGTATAGTCCCACTTGATATCACCCCTGCGGAGCACGCGTTCGATTTGCTTTCCAAGCAGGTCAGCCTCGTGCATATTTTTACCACCCTCGTCGGTGTCGTTCTTCCACCAATCTTTGTAGTGCTTAGCGATTTCCGAAGGCATCATACCGGCGAAGATGGCGTTGCGGCTGTACTGGGTGGCGGTTGGGAGGATGCTGTAGAAATGATCTTCTTCTTCCACTTTGAAGAGTTCGGTGATGTAGGGTTCGATGACCTTCCATTGGTCGTAGCGCATATTGTCTAGCAATACCATCACCGTGGGAACCTCCTTGTTGAGGTAGGGTAGTACCTTTTCACGCATCAGGTTGTGGGACATGATGGGGGCGTCTTCTCCCTGCACCCAGTCCACATAATTGCGTTCGATAAATTTACTGAATTCAGCGTTGGCTTCCCGCTTTTGCACGGCGAGGATCTCGCCCATCTGTTCGCTTTTGCTGTCGTCTAGCTTCAGTTCCCAGTTGATGATTTTCTTGTAGACATCGACCCACTCATCCTTGTTGAGCCCACTGTTGATCTGCATCATCAGCTGGCGGAAGTCTTGCTGGTAGTCAGTGTCTGTTTTTTCGCGAACGAGGCGTTTTTCATCGACGATGGTTTTCAGCGTCAGCAGTATCTGCATTGGATTGACCGGCTTGAGGAGATAGCCGGCGATCTGACTGCCGATGGCTTCTTCCATCAGGCTTTCGGCTTCGTTTTTAGTGATCATCACCACGGGGATATTGTTGCCCGTTTCCCGGATGCGCGCCAGGGTTTCTAGGCCAGTGAGGCCGGGCATGGACTCATCCAGGAAAACGATATCAATCTCATCGTTCTCTTCCAGTTCTTCCAGGGCGTCGTGGCCGTTAGTGGCCGTTATGACTTCGTAGCCTTTCTTTTTCAGGAATATAAGCTGGGGCTTGAACAGGTCGATTTCGTCGTCGGCCCAGAGGATGGTGATTTGATCCATATAATGTTTGGGGTTTTTGTCTGAGCCGGGGGAGAAACACTGGCCGTTAAAAGAGTACGCGTTAAAGCGCGTGATGTTTTAAACGTAGTGGATAATAGGGATAGTCTTTACCCTTTGATCGAATTCCGAAGGGCTCTTGCCGTTCAACGTTCTTTGCATCCCGCGTTCGCGCCATAAAAAACAGCACCTCCGGAAATTGATGCTCAGAAGTGCCGTGTAACCTACTTCCTATTTTTTTAGCTTGCGGGAGGAGAGCAGCGAAGGAGGCCGTTACTCTTTTCCAGTAGTAAGTAAAGCCTCAAGTCGCGCCAACCGCGCCTCCAGGTTCTCGATTCGCTTGTTCTGCGCCTCAATAGTAGCCTGCTGCTCCTGAAAACTAAAACCAGTAGATTGAGGATGTACTGCAGCACGGATAGGAGGGATGGTTCAAGGCTTTATGCCCTATTGCTACCGGCGTTACGGCTATACTTTAAAAACTTTTATTGTACCTGCGTCAGCGCCCATTATTAGACCGTTAGAATTTAGACCGTTAGGAGAAAAAAGCTTGGTCTGTCTACGATGACTATTTTGTGCAATCTAACGGTCTGATTTTTTAATTTCTAACGATCTAATATGCCCCACACAATAATTTTTGACATTGGTAACGTCCTAATCGGCTGGAATCCACACAACCTCTACGATAAAGTCTTCGATACGGTGGAGGAGGCCGACTGGTTTATCACTAACATCACCCATCTGGACTGGAACGAGGAGCAGGATCGTGGCCGGCTAGTGGCCGAAGCTACCGAAGAACTGGTGGCGCAGCACCCAAAATGGGAACGTGAAATCAGGATGTACTACGGTCGCTGGACGGAGCATTTTTCGGGCGCGATCGCAGGTACCGTGGACGTTTTAAAAACACTGGAAGCCTCCGGAGGTTACCGTCTTCTCGCCCTTACCAACTGGAGCGCCGAACTCTTCCCCTGGGCCCGCGAAAACTTCGACTTCCTCGACATTTTCGAGGACATCATGGTCTCTGGCGAGGTGAAAATGAAAAAACCCAATCCGGATATTTACCTACACTTAGCGGAAACGTACGGGCTGGGCGACTTCTCCGGCTGCTTGTTTATTGACGACAGCGTTCGGAACTGTGTGACGGCACGGTCTCTGGGCTTAGATGCCATTCGGTTTGAGAGCCCTGAGCTGTTACGGGAGGCATTGAAACAGCGGGGTGTGGTCGTTTGATCGCTGACGCTTAACGGTCTTGAAAAATTCTTTGCAGCCTAAGCTACGGAAAGAATTGCGGTACGCTGAGAAGCGCTACCGAGGGCTGGACGTGGAGTTCCAGTTTCAGGACTACAGGGAGGTAGGTGAACAATTGAATCGTATTATCTCCGTAGGAACGTTCTAGCACGTTGGCCCTAAGAACTACCGTACTTACTTCGAAACGGTTCAGCGTTGCCTGGCGGAAGGTGGCTACTCTTTGCTCTACACTATTGGCGGAACCGTCAGCCGTTCGAGTACCGACGCCTGGACGGACAAGTCCATATTTCTGGGAGGCGTACTGTCCGCCGTCGTCCAGATCACCAGGGCCTCGGAAGGGATTTTGGTATGTGCACCACCAACGTCTCATTCCCCACCACCCGTCTAAATAAGTATGAAATATCTATTCCTGCTTATTTCCTTGTGCGTCCTTTCCTGCGGTAAAGAAAATTTTGACCCCAACCAAAACCCCGACATCGTCGGCACCTGGCAGGTAACCGAGCAATACTCCGACCCGGGAGATGGCTCCGGAGGTTTCTCAGAAGTCGATTATTATCGGACTTTCACCTTCTTAGAAGATGGAACTATTATCTCTGACCGGGACATGTGCTTCCCGCTGAACGGCTCCGAGGAGGAGGTTGACAGCCGAGGCTCTTATGATGTAAGTACCGGCATCATTACGCCGGACATCTGTGCGCTTACAAGAGACTTTCGGTTCGAGCTCGACGGGCAAGTATTAACCTTCAATTTCTTTTGTTTCGAAAGCTGTGCGTTGAGGTTACGTAAACTGCGGTGATTACCTAAGCGAACCTTTATTTGAATTATTGATAGGAGGGTAGTACACAGTGGAAAGGCGATAACCTGCTGGGTTGGGCTCTGGTGGAGGCACGCGACCGCTTACGTGCCCAAACATCGTAGATAACCAAAACATAACCAAAGGCGGCAAGCCTCAACCACCTACATTTTTTATCTTTGTGCTAATACAGACCCCGTACAAAGCTCTATGGATCAACAACGCGCCATTCTACTCCTCGCCGACGGCACTACCTACGAAGGAAAAGCCGCCGGAAAAATCGGTACCACTACCGGTGAAATCTGCTTCAATACCGGCATGACCGGTTACCAGGAAGTATTTACCGACCCTTCTTATTACGGTCAGTTGTTGGTAACCACCAACGCCCACATCGGTAATTACGGTACGATGAAAGCCGATACGGAATCCGACTCGGTGAAGATCGCCGGGCTGATCTGTAAGAACTTCACCGTTCCCTACAGCCGCCACATCGGTGAGGCTTCCATCCAGGATTATCTGGATGGGGAAGGACTCGTTGGCATCAGTGATATTGACACCCGCTCGCTTGTTCGCCACATTCGCTCCAAGGGAGCAATGAACGGCATCATCTCCAGCGAGGTCTTCGACATGAACGAGCTGAAGAAGCAACTCGATAAGGCTCCGAATATGGACGGCCTGGAACTTGCCAGCCACGTTACCACCAAAGAAGCTTACACGATCGGCGAGGAATCCGCGAAATACAAAGTAGCCGTACTCGACCTCGGTACGAAGCAGAACATCCTGCGCAACTTCATTGAGCGCGACTGTTACGTGAAGGTCTTTCCCGCAAAGGCCAGCATCGACGATATCATGTCTTTTGCTCCGGACGGACTCTTCATCTCCAACGGCCCGGGCGACCCCGGCGCGATGGACTACGCAGTGGCCACCGCCAAGGAAATGCTGAAGCAGGATAAACCGACGTTCGGCATCTGCCTTGGTCACCAGATCCTGGCTCGTGCCGTAGACATCCCTACCTATAAGATGCACCATGGCCACCGTGGCATCAACCATCCGGTAAAAAACCTGGTCACCGGTAAGTCGGAGATTACCAGTCAGAACCACGGCTTCGGCGTAAGCCCTGAAGCCATTGCTGCTAACAGCGACAAGGTGGAGGTGACTCACCGCAACCTCAACGACGACACGATCGAGGGAATCCGTATCGTCGGGAAATCGGCCTTCAGTGTGCAGTATCACCCCGAGGCTAGCCCCGGTCCGCATGACGCTGCCTACCTCTTCGACCAGTTTGTAGACATGATCGCAGAGAAGAAAAATTAAGCACATTAGGGCGAGGACGCAGGTGCAGGCTGAGGTTCGAAAGAATGTTCCTCGGAACTCACTCCTTAAACCTCTCTCTGCACCTGCGGCCGCGCCCACATCCTTCAACGGAGCAAGATCGCAAGGACCACGAAAAATCCCGTAGGGATTCAACCATAGTAATCCCGGACGCAGAGAGAGGCGGTAGCCTCGACCATAGTCCGGGGGATTCCAGAACCCCAGAAAATTCAAAGCATGAGCAGTATCCTAGACGTAAGAGCCCGCCAAATACTAGACAGCCGCGGCAACCCCACCGTAGAAGTGGAAGTACTAACCAGCGACGGTGCCATTGGCCGCGCAGCCGTACCCTCCGGCGCATCCACCGGTAAGTACGAAGCCGTCGAACTCCGCGACGGAGATAAAGACGTTTACTTAGGAAAGGGCGTACTGAAAGCCGTAGCCAACGTAGAAGAAAAAATCGCTGATGAACTTCTCGGCGTAGACGTAACCGACCAGCGCTACATCGACGAGATGATGATCGACCTGGACGGCACGTACAACAAAAGCAAGCTTGGCGCCAACGCCATCCTCGGCGTGTCCCTGGCTTGCGCCAAGGCCGCTGCCCTGGAGCAGAATATGCCCCTCTACCGCTACGTAGGCGGTGTGAACGCGCACACGATGCCGGTACCGATGATGAACATCCTCAACGGCGGTAGCCATGCGGACAACAGCATCGACTTTCAGGAATTCATGATCATCCCGCTGGGCGCTGATACTTTTAGCGAAGCACTGCGCATGGGCGTGGAAACTTTCCACCACTTGAAAACGGTTCTCAAGAAGAAGGGTTACAGCACCAACGTGGGTGATGAAGGTGGCTTTGCTCCCAACATCAAGAGCAATGACGAGGCCATCGAGATCGTTCTCGAATCCATCGAAAAGGCTGGCTACAAGCCCGGTGACGACATGATGATCGCTATGGACGCCGCTGCTTCCGAGTTCTTCGATAGCAAGGAAGGCGTTTACCACTTCCATAAATCTGATGGCCGCAAGATCGAATCTGAAGCCATGGTCGATTACTGGAAGACCTGGGTAGACAAGTACCCGATCTTCTCCATTGAAGACGGCCTCGACGAGGACGACTGGAAAGGCTGGGCTGCCCTTAACCAGAGCTTTGGTGACCGCTGCCAGCTGGTAGGTGACGACTTGTTCGTAACGAATACCGAGCGCCTGAGTCGCGGTATCAAGGAAGGTAGTGCCAACTCCATTCTCGTGAAAGTGAACCAGATCGGTACCCTCACCGAAACGATCAACACCGTCAACATGGCCCACCGTGCGGGTTACACCAGCGTGATGAGTCACCGCTCCGGCGAAACCGAAGACGTGACCATCGCTGACCTCGCCGTAGCCTTAAACTGTGGCCAGATCAAGACTGGCTCCGCCAGCCGCTCCGACAGGGTCGCTAAGTACAACCAGTTGCTCCGCATTGAGGAGGAGCTGGGTAGCACTGCTTACTTCCCCGGGCGCGACCTTTTGAAAAAGATCGGACGGTAGATTTAGACCGTTAGAACTTTAAATTTTCAGGGCCACCACTTTTATTAGTGGTGGCCCTGATTTTTTTATGCACATTGCATTAGCGGGCAACCGACTGGAGGGCCTGCCTCATGAGCACATCTTCTGATATTACTGAGGTGACCCGCACCAAGTAAGTAGCCCTGGTGGCTGTTTACGGGCATCAAGCTCGACGTCAGCATTCACGTCGCCCAATCTAATTGCTACGAAACCCTGGTTGATCTCCGTGGGGGTTACCTGTGAAAAATCAATAGAGGAAGCTATGTTTTCCGCGTAGGAGAATTCGGGGTTAATAAACTCATAGCCTGCGGGCACGAAAAACCAAGGCTCGGCAGCTTCTCCCGGGAAGCGCTCTGTAAACTTAAGTATCTGCCGGGAGATGCCGACGATGTCCAAAACGTCTAATGAGTTGTCACCATTCACATCCGTTGCTAAAAATTGATAGGAGGTGGAGGTTGATGGTAATCGCGTCGAAAATATCGATACCTGAGTACCAGCTATCGTCCCGGCTAGCCGTAAGGGTCAAGTCCTGGCAGGGCGTCGAATTCGTAAAATCCGAGATTGGTGGTGATGGCGGTACTCATTACCCCACCATCGTCGCCATTAGCGGAAACCATAATACCTGGCAACTGCGCGCTGCTGGTATGAACTCTAATCCAGCCGTCGACCGTAGTTGTTGCATCGCCGCAAATTTCACTGAAGGGCATTGCTTCGAAGACGTTTTCTTGCATTAGGTCAATACCGCTGTTGCGCTTGATCACTTCCTGGAAAGTAGTCGTATGGATCCAGTCTTTCTCGTTTTCGCTTTGGGGCTACCTACTAACCTAAAGGTAAGGAACGGTAATAATTTGGTAGGTTTTGATACTTTAATGGAACTGCAAAATGACAAAAGCTAAGAGCCATGGTGGACTTACGCGTTTTAAATTGGACGTTAAGCCCTGTCTTTCCTAATCGGATAGGGCGATAATGTGTAGTGCCATGCGGTAGAATAGCGTATTCCTGACGCTAGTATTTAGACTAACGGCACAACAGTATAACGGACTGTTTAAACCCCTTTACCCTTCACGCGTTTACCTCCAGACGCCTAACGCGATCAGGCGTTAACAATCTCAAAAACAACCTTACTATGATTCCACAGGATGAATTCATGAAGTACGCCACCCGTCACATGGGTATGAGTACGATGCACCTCGAGAAATACGCTTCTACCATCGGTGGTATGGCGCCTCCTCAGGTAACGGGCTTCAGCCCTAACGTAATCGAAGAACGGCAGATGAATATCGCCGCCCTCGATGTTTTTAGCCGTTTGATGATGGATCGCATCATCTTTATGGGCGTTGCTGTAACTGATTACGTTGCGAACGTAATCCAGGCCCAGCTCCTATTCCTAGAGTCCGTTGACCCGAAGCGCGACGTCCAGATGTTCATCAACAGCCCCGGCGGCAGCGTGATTGCGGGTATGGGTATGTACGATACCATGCAGTACGTTACGCCCGACGTGGCTACGATTTGTACCGGACTTGCTGCCTCGATGGGCTCCGTCCTCCTCGCTGCTGGTGAGAAGGGTAAGCGTTCTATTCTGCCCCACGCTCGTGTCATGATCCACCAGCCAAGCGGTGGCATGCAGGGCCAGTTCTCCGATATGGAGATCAACTACCGCCTCATCAGCCAACTGCGCGATGAACTCTACACTATCCTCGCCAACCACACCGGCCAAACCTTCGATGCCATCGCTAAGGACAGTGACCGGGACAACTGGATGACTGCTCCCGAAGCCGTTGCTTATGGCTTGGTTGATGAGGTGCTTAGCCGTGATAAGGATAAATAGTATTGTCGTTGCTCCCTACGGATTTACCGTTCGGTCGCTGCGCAATTTATTGACTTTACCTAGCTAAACGAAGGTCTACACAGAGTTAAACAGCGTTTTGCTCTGCCGTGACAACATAATTTTATTGAGTAGTATATTTGTCAGCTTTCTTACGGTTAATTAAAGTAGTATACTGATGCTGCTTAACCGTCGCTGATAGTTCGTACTTTCGCATTTCGAAGCCGCTCCGAAGTATCCGCCGAAAATGGATGCCTGGAGCGGCTTTTTTCTCTTACCTGGTGACACTGTGTCGCCTTCAAAGTTTGACAGCATATCAAATCACTACCAAACTGTACTACTAAATTACTATCCCGATGATGCGAGGAAGAAAACAGGAGGTAAACTGCTCCTTTTGCGGCCGCGATAAGGGCGAAGCCCTGGTGCTCGTTGCCGGCCTGAGTTCTCACATCTGCGAAATTTGCGTCGAGCAAGCGCAGGAAATCGTTGCTGAAGAACTGTACGGAGGTATGGCTCCTGCTCCGGTGGAGCCGGAAGTGGAAGAAACCGTAAAGGAGTTTAAACTCCCTAAAAATACTACGCCCCGTGACATCAAGAAGCACCTCGATCAGTACGTGATCGGTCAGGACCGGGCAAAGAAGATCATCTCCGTTGCCGTGTATAATCATTACAAGCGACTGATGCACCCAGCTGAAACGGATGATGAAGTACAAATCGAAAAAAGTAATATTCTACTCGTCGGCCGGACCGGTACGGGTAAAACCCTGCTGGCGAAGACCATCGCTAAGTTTCTCGATGTGCCTTTCTCCATCGTAGACGCTACGGTATTTACCCAGGCCGGCTACGTAGGTGAAGACGTTGAGTCTATTCTCAGCCGCCTCCTCCAAGTTTGTAACTACGATGTGGAAAGCGCCCAGCGTGGCATCGTTTACATCGATGAGATGGACAAAGTGGCTCGCAAATCCGATAACCCAAGCATCACGCGTGACGTGAGCGGCGAAGGCGTACAGCAAGCCATGCTGAAAATGCTGGAAGGTACCGACGTCATGGTTCCACCACAGGGTGGACGTAAGCATCCCGAGCAGAAGCTAGTGAAGGTGAATACGGAGAACATCCTATTCATTTGCGGTGGTGCGTTCGATGGTATTGAAAAAGTGATTGCTCGACGGATGAACAGCAAGGTTATCGGCTTCGGTAGTAACAAAGATCGACGCGTGGAGGAGGAAGACCTGCTCAAGTACGTTTCTCATAAAGACATCCGTCGCTTCGGAATGATCCCCGAGTTAATTGGTCGCCTTCCCGTAGTTACCTACCTCAAGCCGCTCGACCTGGAGGCAATGAAGATGATCCTCACCGAGCCGAAGAACAGTCTACTGAAACAGTACCAGCACCTTTTTCTCTTGGAAGGTATCAACCTCGTGTTCGATCCTGACGTGATTGAGTACCTGGCCGAGACTGCGCTGACCTATGAACTCGGTGCTCGTGGCCTTCGCTCCATCTGCGAAGCAGTGATGACCGACGCTATGTTCGAGATGCCGGGGATGAAGGACGTTAAGCACTTTACAATTGACCGGGCTTACGCTAAATCTAAACTAGAAGACGGTATGCTTGAATCACTCCAGGCTGCCTAATAGTTGGGTCGTAAGTAAAATGTAGTGGGTAGTGCTGCCGCGTGTTGGAATACCCGGTAGTAGTACTTGAAATAAAAGTAAGCAGGGCCGACTCCGTAAGGAGTCGGCCCTGCTTGTTTTTGGGTAGAAGTAAAAGTACTTATTATTTTCAGGTGGCACACATAACGCCTATAAAATGCGGCAGCAGCACCCACTACATTCTACCGATTACCTACTCCTCTTATACTTAGTCCGAAACTTCCGCGCCAGCTCCGCCTGCTTATTGTCAAGGTCTACCTTGCGGCCGTCGATGAAAGCGTGCTCGACGTTACTCGTACGCATATCCAGCACGTCACCGCTCACGACGATGAGGGTCGCTGATTTTCCGGCTTCCAGGCTACCGTACATTTTATCGATGCCGGAGATTTTAGCGGGAGAGAGCGTGATCGCGGTGATCGCTTTTTCGTAGTCCAGGCCAAAGCCTACCGCCTGTCCGGCCACGAAAGGCAGGTTGCGTTGTTCCCAGTAACCTCCGTGGCTGATGGCGAAGGTCACACCTGCTTCTGCAAGTTTGGCGGGGTTGGCATAGGGTGCGTCAATGTCGTCATCTTCGTTGTTCGGCAGCGCCTGGGTACTGGATAGAATTACGGGTACGTTCTCCCGCTTCAGAAATTCAGCGGCGAGGTGGGCGTTTTGGCCACCGACGATCACGGGTTTCCCGCCCATTTTTTTCACCAGTTGTACGCTCTGCATGATCTCACGGGGATTATCCATGTGGAGGTAAACGTTTTTCGTGCCGGAAATCGCGTCACACATAGCTTCTAGCTTAAGCAGCCGGTCTCCATCGCGGGAGGTACTGCAGTAGGCAGCGGCTTCTTTCATAAAGTTCAGTAGCCCATCTATTTGCTTAGCGTAGTTTTTGTTTTCGCTTACCATACGGGTTTTCCAGCTCCAGCTGCTGCGGTTGGGCCAGTTGATGTGCACGCCGTCATCTTCGCCCACCACGGCGTCTTCGAAGTTCCAGCCGTCTAGTTGGACCATACTGCTGCGTCCGCTTATCATGCCACCCTGGGGGGTGATTTGTGCAAGCATTACGCCGCGGCTGCGCACGGTTGGGATCACCTGACTGTCGGTATTAAAAGCGATCAGCGCGCGGGCGTTGGGGTTCAGGACTCCGGTCTCGCGCTGGTCGTTGGTAGACCGTACCGCTCCGATTTCTGTTAGGCCGAGTTGGCTGTTCAGGGCGATCAGGCCGGGGTAGATCTGCTTGCCGGTCACATCCACGGTTTCGTAGCCAGCGGGTACTGGAATACCGCTGCCTACACGTTCGAGCTTACCGTCTTTGAAGAGCACGGTTCCGTTTTCGATCACCGTGCCGTTGCCAACGTGGATGGTGGCGCCGGTCAGGGCCATTGGTTTGTCCTGGTCTGCGGCGGGCGTCGGGTTTTGGGCGCGGGCGCTGGTGCAGAGGAGGGTTAAAAGGAGCAGGGTTAGGAAGCTCCGTTGGATATATTTCACGCTGGTCATTTGCGTTGATTTTGATTTATTAATCTAATTTTCAGCGTTCAGCATTGTTCTAGATGCTGAACGCTGAGTACTAATAGCTTTCTAGTGCTCGTGCGCCTCCATCCGGTGGTCCAACGAGTTACAGTGCAGCGTCCGGCGCTTCTTACCCTTCGGCTTCTGCGTTTCGGCACCGGCTTTTTTGGCGTCCAGGCTTTTTTGAATGAGGGCGTTGCGCTCTTCGTTTACGGCCACCCGTGCTTTCTTGTCCTGTTCGCGGTTGAAGTACTCGATGCCGTCTACGAAGGTGTGCTCGGCGCGGGCGTAGATGCTCAGGGGGTTGTTGTTCCATACCACTACGTCGGCGTCTTTCCCCGTTTTGATGCTACCGACGCGGTCGTCGATGTGCAGTATTTTGGCGGGGTTGAGGGTTACAAACTTCAAGGCATCTTCTTCGGAGACACCGCCGAAGAGCACGGCTTTACCGGCCTCCTGGTTGAGGCGGCGGGCCATTTCGGCGTCGTCGGAGTTGAAGGCGGTAAGTACACCGTTCTCGTGCATGATGGCACCGTTGTACGGGATGGCTTCATTCACTTCGTATTTGTATGCCCACCAGTCGGAAAAGGTGGAAGCGGCAACTCCGTGCTCACGCATTTGATCCGCTACTTTATATCCTTCCAGAATGTGGGTGAAGGTGTTGACGCGGAAGCCGTGGCGCTCGGCCACCTGCATCAGCATGTTGATTTCGCCCTGTTGGTAACTGTGGCAGGTGATAAAGCGTTCGCCGTTGACGATCTCCAGCACAGCCTCTAGGTCGAGGTCTTTGCGGACGGTCTTACCGGCCTTAAGCGCATCACCATATTCTTTGGCACGGCTGAAGTAGCTCTCGAAGACCTGTTCTACGCCCATCCGAGTCTGGGGGTAACGGCCACGGTAAAGATCGCCCCAGTTGGATTGCTTTACGTTTTCACCGAGGGCAAACTTGATGAAGGGGTCAGCTCCTTTGAACTTCATCTCTTCGGCAGTCTTGCCCCAACGGAGCTTGATGATGGCCGACTGCCCGCCGATGGGGTTGGCCGAACCGTGCAGAAGCTGACTGGTGGTAACACCCCCGGCCAACTGGCGGTAGATATTGATGTCGGTTGCGTCAATCACATCGTTCATCCGTACTTCGGCGCTGGAGACCTGGCTGCCTTCGTTGACGCTGCTCAGGGCGATGTGGCTGTGCTCATCGATGATGCCAGCGGTTACGTGCATGTCGGTTCCGTCGATGACCGTTGCGCCACGGTCGGAGAGGCCTTTGCCTACGCCAGCGATCTTCCCGTCTACGATCAGAACGTCGGTTTCTTTCAGGATGCCGGCGGACTCGTTCGTCCAGACCGTTGCGTTGCGGATGAGGTAGGTCCCCGCTTTGCTTTCGTCAGCTGTCTTTGCACCTGCGTTCGCGCCAAAGGCAATGTTCGGATGGGTCAGTTGCCCTACCAAGGCCATGTCATCATCCTCTTTATCTTTCTTTTTCTTCTCGTCCTTGTCTTTATTACCCTTGGTTTCGGTAGCGGACCAGCTGACGATTTTACCCATCGGATTCCGACCAGTACCAGCGTAACCACCTTTCATGGGCGCACCGACGAGGCGGTAAAAGCCTTTATCGTCTTTAAGCTGAAAACGGAGCGTCATGACACCGTTGGTAGTAGATGTGGTAGCATCCACTCCGGTCGTATCACCGGCAATGAGGACTTTCATCTTCTGCTTTTCGGATGGTCCCGAAATTTTTCCGGTGAAGTTCTTTCCGTCAATAGTGAGCTTGTAGCCATCGGCTAGGCTGACCGTTTCTAGGTCCTTTAGTGCAAAGGGAGCGCCCTTTACCCAGTTTTGGTAAACGGTGGCCTTTTCGGTAAAGTAGTCTTTATCGGTAACGATGAAATTGGCCATTTTGCCGTCGTCCAGGGTGCCGGCTAGGTCGCTGATGCCTAGTAGTTTGGCGGGGCCGGTGGTGAGGGCGGCAAAGGCGGCTTTAGGGTCAGCGCCTATTTTGATGGCCTTGCGCAGCGCGTCGGGGAAGCCAGACATTTTCTTCTGGTCGTGGGTGGTGAGCACGAAGGGAATACCTGCCTTAGCCATAGCGGCCATATTGCCCGGAGCGCGTTCCCAGTGGCGGAGCTGGCCGAGGTTGACCAGGTCGGCGGCGAATGGATCAGCCACGTCGTAAGCCTTCGGGAAAACGAGGGGGAGGATGAAGGTTGCTCCGGTGGCCTTGACCGCGTCGAGGCGTTGGTATTCGTCGCCGCCGCCGAGGAGGATGTACTGCTTACCGAATTCATCACCCAGGCCGTCGGCCCGGAGGTTGTCCTGCCAGTTTCCGCTAGCGTCGAAAATTTGGGGCAGACTTTGGAGCTTGTTCCAAGCCTCGATGCTGAGGTTTGTTTCTTCACCATTTTGCTTGGTGTACCACTGGCCATCGTGGTAAGTCTGACGGAGTAACGCCATCGTGCCCATCCGCGAGCTGGGGTAATTCTGCCGTGAGGAGCCCTTGCTGAAGCTGAGGTGATGCGCCGATCTGCGCTTGATGATTACGTCGTTTTCCTTGTCTTCGCCCAGGCTGACGACCACCGACGAGCCGCGGCTGACCCCGTCGGGCCGGTGGGTGGAAACGATGCCGTAACCGATGTCGCGTAGTTCTTTAGCGTCTTTTTTGTTGACAGTGAACAGGGCTGCAGCCTCGGTCTCTGACTTTATCGCCTGGTTCCAGCTGAAGGCACCGGGCGTTTTGGAATCGGTCTGCGGAGGATCGCCCCAGCCACCGCCGCCGCTCTTCACGTCTGGCATTCCGTAAGTGCCGTAGGGCTCGATGAAGCTGGGGTAAACGTGCTTGCCGGTTAGCTTTACCTCCACCGCTCCGGCGGGGATGCTGCCGCCCGCGCTAACGCTGACGACTTTACCCTTTTTGATGACGAGGGTGGCGTTTTCCACCACCTTATCCGGACTGACGTGAACGGTCGCACCGGTGAAGGCGAAATGCCCGTCGCGCTGGTCGTATACGCCGTTATAAGGGTAGGTCTGCTGCGCCACAAGGGCGGTGGAGAACAGCAAAAAAATGGTGGCCAGGAGTGACCAAGATTGTAATCCTTTCATGTTTTGATCCGGTTTCTTTATTAAGTGTAAGAGCAATTACTCTTACTACATAGCGAATTTTCTGGGGAAAGGTTTACAATTCCTCATCGCAATTATGACAGATGTCGTATTAAGCTGGTCGATGCTCACTCCGTGAGCGAGTTTACGATTCACTCTCCGAGCGCGCGGCTTTATCGCTTCGCGCTTTATGTGGCAGCTTTGCCGTAGGCCGGCGAAGGAGAATAGGAGGAATTGTTTGGCTTCGCCAGTTTTAGGTTCTCGCTTCGCGGGTTTTGCGTTAAGAGGCTGCTGGAGGAGAGGAGGAGATGGAGGAGAATAGAGAATTGGTTTTACTCATGTAGTCATGGACTTCAGTTTATGGAAATCCATTCGGAGGACAGTCTGAAATCCATGACTATGTGAGCTAAAGGTTAAAAAGCGGAACATCAGGAAACTGCTCCAAGTCCGCTTCTGTCGGCTTCAGGCCGCTGATTAGCATCTCGTTATTTTCCAAGAAAGAAAGTCGCAAGTCTACGTAATCGCTTCCAGAAAAATTATCCGTCAGCCAATTTTGAAACCGCTCAGCATCTCCTTTCGAGTAAGTGAGGGTGATGGAACTGCTCCAATTACGGACCGGGCGCAGGTCCATAATTTCTTCTATTGTACGGTCTTCGTCTGAGATATCGCTATCGGTTAGGCAGTCAAAGGTCGTGCCATCTTCGACAAGGTATATGCGGAAATCCTCAACACCATGGAAATCGTCGTCGGTCATTACTTCCTTATCGAAGAGGCCGAACTCTTCAAGGTCAGTAGTGAATGAGGCAAAGGTGGCAGCATCCATGATTTTGCCTTCCGGCTGCGGGGCGATTTCGGTGGAGTCGGTAGCGTAGTCAGTGGTGCAAGCAAAGAAGCCGCAAGCCATGAGTACTAGTAGTAGGAGGTAGATCGGTTTCATAACAACAATAGGTTTAGTGATTAAAAACAGATGATTATATTCACCGAAAGTAGATTGACAAAGGGTATAACCAATTGGTTCATAGACGAGCATCCCGCAAAAATCTACGAAACCAGCCTGCTGATCCGAGGCTTTCAACTTTGCTCTGACATTCTTTTAATGCACCTGAGGCGGCGCCCGTAAGAGTGTTGCACAGAGAAGATCATATTTTATAAAATCCTTTCATAGTTGTCCGCAAACGTCAGGAAGTAATATTTGAGCCCCCCTTTTCCACGCGAGGTTGCCGTAAAAGCGTAGTTTACCGTAGAATTAACTGAGTAACCCACGCACTATGCACGTCGCCATCATTGGTAACGGCATCGCCGGAGTATCTGCAGCCCGCTGGCTGCGCAAACTCGACGACGCCGTCCGGATCACCATCATCTCGGCCGAAACCGAATTTCACTTTTCCCGAACCGCCCTCATGTACGCCTACATGGGCCACATGCGCTGGGAAGACCTGATGCCCTACGAGCCTTTTTTCTGGGAGAAGAACCGGATTGAGCTAGAAAAGAATTACGTCGAACGCGTCCACGCCGCTGATAACAAACTAGAATTCGCGGACGGTACGACGATGCACTACGACCACCTGGTTATCGCCTGCGGTAGCAGCTGGAATAAATTCGGCTGGCCGGGGCAAGACCTCGAACGGGTCGGCGGCATGGTATCCGCGCAGGACCTGCAGTACCTCGAAGAAATTACGCCGGAGATCAAGCAAGCCGTAGTGGTTGGCGGCGGGCTTATCGGCATCGAGCTGGCCGAAATGCTGCACAGCCGGCAAATTCCCGTCTCCCTGCTCATCCGCGAAGGTTCCTACTGGAGCAACGCCCTGCCACCCGATGAAAGCCGGATGGTAAGCCGCCACATCAAGAGCCACCACATCGACCTGCGCGAGCACACCGAACTGGATACGATCCACGACGACGGCCAGGGCGCTGCCGGTAGCATCACGACTAAGGACGGTGAAACAATCGAGTGTCAATTCGTAGGCCTCACCGCCGGAGTAAGCCCTAATGTGAGCTTCCTGAAGTCTGAAGAATCGATTGAACTCGGCCGCGGCATCAAGGTGGACAACAACCTACGGACCTCCGTCTCCAACATCTACGCCATCGGCGACTGCGCCGAGCTGAAAACCCCGCGCGAAGGCCGCCGGGGCATCGAAGCGATCTGGTACACCGGCCGCATGATGGGCGAAACAGTAGCCTACAACATCCTCGGTAAAGCAGTGGATTACGACCCCGGCATCTGGTTCAACTCCGCCAAGTTCATGGACCTCGAATACCAGGTCTACGGTGAAGTCCCCGCCCACGGCCGTGATGGTCTTGCCAGCCTTTACTGGGAACACGAAGACGGTGAACACGCCGTGCGCATCAACTACGAAGCAAGCACCAAAGTCGTGCGCGGCTTCAACCTGATGGGCATCCGTTACCGCCACGAAGTATGCGAGAAATGGATCAAGGAAGAAACCCACATTGAGGAAGTACTCCAGAGCCTCGGCCTGGCCAACTTCGATCCCGAGTTCTACAAACAGTATGAGAAGGAGGTTGTTAATCTTTATAATAAGCAGGAGGGGACTAAGCTAGAGCTTAAGACTAAGCGGGGGCTTTCGGCTGTGATTCGCTTTTTGCGCAAGGCTGTTAACACCTGATCCGTTTCACAGGCTTCAGCCTGTACCGCCAATGATCAAATAAACTCCACAACAGCTTAAAGGCTTCCGAACAGTAAAAACAAAGAAATGCCAACTAAGTCAACCAAAAAATCCATCCTACAGTACCTCGGTCTCGGCCTGTTTGCTATTTCTCTTTTGGTCTTTACGGCCATGCTGGGGCTCGACGGTTACAAATTTAGCGAAGAGCAGATTATTGCCTCGTTTGCTGCTGGGGAAGATGCCAATTACTGGCAGCAAGACGCAGCGGATTTTCAGCAGGTCCACCTCAAGATTGCAGGAGAAGAAACCGGGCTTTTCTCCGAAACCTTTGGGAGCACTTTCGCTTCAGAAAGTAAGTTGAAGGAAGCTTATAGGCTTGCCCAAGCGCGGGTGAAAGAGTATTACGAAACAGAAGGGCTGCCTCAGGATTTGGACGGCGAGGGCAAGCCGAAAACTGGAGAGGATGGCCAACCCGCCCGGGTCCAAATATGGCAAGTGGAGCTTCCCGACTGGAAGTTGAAAGACAATAAGGCGGGCTGGATCATGAAGGCGGCCACTGGCCCCGTGGAAAGTAACCCCTGGCTGTTCTTTCTGCTTACCTTCGGATTGGGTGCTCTTGGCGGATTACTCTATATTTTACCCAAGTTCTCGGCGAAGCCAGGGATCAAGAACGACCACATTTTTCATAACCCGCTCACCCGAGGGCTCGACCTGAGCTGGCGCAGCGTCTTCCTGACACTGACCATCCTGGGCATTATCGTTTACGGTTTTTACTACATGGACGATAAGCTGTTCTGGCCAGCCATCACGACCGTAATCGGGCTCACCATCATCGGGTTGGTCTTGTTTGTCCATAATAGCTGGGGCCGCGATGCACGCGATGCGGGGCCGGAAGATTACAGCGGCTGGCTCGGTATTCTGGCCGGTACTTACTTCATTGCCTTCTACGTACTGCTTTACTGGGCCAATCAGCACATCGTAGCTTGGGTACACATGGTGAGCCCGATCAGCGAAGGCATTTACCAGTTCTTTAGCGGTAAGGAAGAGGGCGGACAAGCGAGCCAGTGGTTCCTCTACGGGCTCATGTATTGCACCATTATGGTGGTGATGGGCGTGCGAATGATCTCCAAGTACCGCCACAATAAATACCAGATCATCCGGACGATCTCCGTGATGTTCTTCCAACTTTCTTTTGCCTTCATGATCCCCGAGATCCTGGTGGCACTCAACAAGCCTTGGTACGATTTTAAGAACATCTGGCCGCTGGATTACGACTTTTTCCACCGTTGGTCGATTGACGACTTCATCAATAATCCTGGCTCACTGGGCATGTTCATGCTCTTCTGGGGCATCATCCTGGTCATCGTCGGGGTACCCCTGATGGTGCACCTGGTGGGTAAGCGCTGGTACTGTAGCTGGGTCTGCGGTTGCGGCGGCCTGGCCGAAACGATGGGCGACCCCTGGCGGCAGCTTTCCGATAAAAGCCTTCGGGCCTGGAAGTTCGAGCGCTACATCATCCACGGTGTGCTCATCTTCGCTATCCTGATGACGGCCGCTACGATCTATTCTTTCTTGCCCAACGGTGATTACTGGATCAACCGAACGAGCTTCTTGGCCATCTTCTCCGTGCTGCTGCTTGGCTCGATGGGCGTTGCCCTCTATGCTTACCGCCAGAGTAAGCTCACGATCTCGAAGTTGGGCCTTTCCCTCGGCGTGGCTTTCGGCGTAAGTATGGTTGCCCTCAACGTTTACTACATGACTTTTGGCGGTGATAACTACCTGTTTGCTAGCACCGGCAACGTGCAGAAATGGTATGGTTTTCTGATTGGAGCGGGCTTTGCCGGCGTTGTAGGTACTGGTTTTTACCCGCTCATGGGCAACCGTGTTTGGTGCCGTTTCGGCTGTCCACTCGCGGCTTATCTCGGTTTGGTACAGAAATTCCAGAGTCGCTTCCGGATTACGACCAACGGCAGCCAGTGCATCAGTTGCGGCAACTGCTCCACGCATTGCGAAATGGGGATCGACGTGCGCGCTTACGCGCAGAAGGGACAGGACATCGTGCGGTCCAGCTGTGTTGGCTGTGGCGTGTGTGCGGCGGTTTGCCCACGGGGTGTATTGCGCCTGGAGAACTCCAGCGAAGACATCTACTACCGCGCGGAGACGGAGCGGGTTATTCATATCGATATGGAGAGCGGTATTTCCTTGATGAAGTAACGGAGTCGCTGAGTTGCTGCCGCACGTGTAGTTCGCGTTGCCATGCTTGTCACCTTAGGCGAAGGAGCAAAGCGAGAGAGTGGTAATAAGCTGCAGTGACTCATAAACTCAGCTACTCAGCAAAGGAGCGCAGCCGCAGGATACAACGCAAAGTTTTAAAAGGAGCAAGGGGGCACAACACAAAAGGTTCCGTTCTTTGATGAAAAATATACCAAAATATAAATCGTTATCACAAAGAATACCTGAAGCCAAAATTCTTTTCCCACCTGCTTCATCCTCTCCGCATGAAACCACCTCTCTGGCCGACGATACTCTTGTCGGCCGTCTTAATCATTCTTTCGCTACCGCTGAGCGGCCAGCAGGGCTTTGGCTGGACTACGGACCCGCACGCCGGTATTTCCGCTGCTTTCCTTCAGCCCGCCGCTACTTCAACTACGCCATACAATTGGGACTTTACCCTTGGCGCCGTAGGGGCAAACGTCCGCAACAACTTCGTCTTCCTGAAGGATGCTAGTGGCTATTCTCTTCTGAACGAGCTAAGGACTGCGCAAGTAGTATCCTTTAGCGAAACTGAATTTTCGATGTCCGTAGACGGCCGAAAATTCTTCTACGACTTCCCCGAAGAAGAAAAATCGGTCTACGCTGGGCTGAGTGCTGAAGTGCTCGGTCCTTCCTTTTCGGTTCAGATTGGGGAATTCACGAGGGTCGGAGCCTTCACCCGGCTCAGAGCACTTGCCAGCACCCGTAACCTCGACGCTAACCTTAACTTCTACACCTACGGTACTTTTGGCAATAACGTGGATATTCCAGTCAGTAAACCTTACGTTGCGGCGGCGGCCTGGGGTGAGGTCGGCTTGCACCTATCTCGCACTTTTGCCGTTGGTTACGACGGGGAACTGCGGCTGGGAATCAGCCCCAAGTACCTACTGGGCATCCAAGGAGCAACGGCTTTTAATTCGGAAGGAGGAGCTGTGCGCCAGCTAGATGGTGATAGCATCATCGTTTCCAATCTGGATGCCGAGTTAGCCTTTACCAATGCTTTTCGCCAGGCGAACGACGGCAGCCAACCCGCTGGCACTGGCTTCGGGGCTGACCTCGGCATACAATACGCCTGGGGGGAAACGGACGGGCCCGGCCACCGTTACGCCATCGGTTTTTCCGTCCTTGACCTGGGAAGTATCACTTTTAACCGTGGCGCTCAGGTCCACCGGTTTACCAACGCAGGTGAAGTCTTGTTCGATGCCGAAGACTACGAAATTGAATCCGATGATTACACCGACGAGGCCATCCGCCGTTTGGGCCAGGCGGTGTACGATAATGGAGTTTCTTCTTTGACGGGCAACGAGTTTACAGTCAGCCTTCCAACGGCCATCAGCGCCCAGTTCAGCGTAAGACCGGTTGAAGGGGTAGCGGTATCTGCTATTTACCGTGGTGATTTACCATTCCAAATCCGACAACTCAGCCAGGGAAGCCAGCTCGTAGCCGCTGCGCACTACAGTAAATGGTGGTACGGTGCCGGCCTCACCGCTGGGGTTTATGACTGGGATAAGGTCAACATCGGCCTCCAGCTGCGTCTTGGCCCACTGTACTTGGGAACGGACGAACTCTTCGGTACCTTATTGAAACGACAAAAAATCAGTGGCGGAGGTTTTTACCTTGGCCTGCGGATGCACGACTTTGGTGGGGAGAAACGGAGCCGGCGGAAAGGGCGGTCGCGTAATAGCCGACGGGGCGGTAAGGCCGTCAAATGCTACGAATTTTAACGGGCGAGGGGTCGTGGCCCGAGGTTGCGACCAACTTATGGTACACTTCTCGCTACCGCTCGGGCTTCCTTGGGGCACAGTCTCTCGCCCGTTAGCGGGCCAACAAAAGAAACATCGCAGGGCGCTTTTGTAATTCAGGACCAACGGATTTTTTCCACTCCTTAACCCTACCGGTAAAAATGAACTCCGTCTTTAGGGTAATGTCGCAGGCAACGGAGAAGAGGGTTTCCGGATGGAGGCTCTCCAGTGCGACTTCCACCGTTGCCTGGTTGCGGTAGGGCGCTTCGATCCAGATTTGGGTGGTGTTGTCCTTGCGGCTGGCAGCTTCGATGCGGCGAAGGTCTTTGGCCAGTTGCGGCCGTTTCGGACTGAGGTATCCATGGAAGGTGAACGACTGGCCGTTGAGGCCTGCCGCCATGATGCTGAGCAAGATCGCAGAAGGGCCGATGAGGGGAATAACCCTGATCCCACGTTGATGGGCGAGCAATACGAGCTTGGCGCCGGGGTCCGCCACCCCCGGGGCTCCGGCATCGCTCAGTAAACCCACATCGTACCCGCGCTCCGTCGCCCTGAGCATCTCTGGTAAATCCTGCGTTTCGGTACGTTTGTTGAGGTCGTAATACTCGCATTCTTGCAGGGGTACTCCGACCTGCTTCAGGAAGCGCCGTGCCACTTTACCCGTTTCCACTACGAAATGACGGATGGGCAGTATGGCATCCAGCGTAGGTTGCGGAATGGTGTGCAGCGCATCGTCGCCAAGAGGAGAAGGAATAAGGTAGAGTTTGCCAGCCATGAAGCAAAGGTAGCGGAAATCAGATGCCTTCTGGTAGCATCAGTTTGGAGGGGAGTATGACGGTACGGCTGGAATTATAGCTCTTCGAGTAATACTCCGACCAAACATACCGTCCAAAACCAGCTCATGCACGTATATTTGATGGTCACCTCCCATGTGTACTGGCCTCTGTCGGTACTTGAAGCTTTGTAAAGCGAGTCTAGGCTAGTTTTAATCCCCGCGTGTATGTATAGAGGTTTGTTCCTGCTTGGAGTCATTATTGTCGGTATTTCGGCACTTCTGCCGGGCCAGTCGGCCAGGGGAGATACTTACCTTAGTTTCGAGCTAGCCAACGATGTTTTTTACCTGCCGACCAAAACTGACCAGTATTTCACTCACGGCTTGAAACTAGAATTCGGAAAACGGGGAAGTAAAACGCCTTTCCTACTGGCCAGCGGAGGCGCTACTACGGAGCGGTACTGGCGGCTGACGCAAAATCTTTATACGCCACGGGAAATCGAAGCAAGTTACCTTGTTGAAAATGACCGCCCTTTTGCGTCTTACCTTTTAGTTACGCGGGGTAAATCCTTCACGGATGACCAGCTCGGTTTTGGACTTCGCGGGGAATTTTCCGGAGGTATCCTTGGCCGGTATTCTGGCGGCGGGCGAATGCAGAACGCCTTTCATGATGTTTTGAGTTTCGCTGATCCATTGCCAGGTTGGGCGAACGAGGTGAAACCCGATATTCTTCTGAATTACGATTTACAGATGAGCCAACGGTTTTCTGTCTCTTCCCGCTTCAGCTTTACCACTACGCTAACCGGCCAGCTGGGTACGCTGTACACGAACCTTGCGCCGGAGTTGAAAATAAGTTGGTTAGTGATCCGAATGAACGATAACCGAACGCTGAGTTTCGACCTTTTTAGCAACGCCAAACTGGTTGCTTACGACGCGACGCTAACCGGCGGCTTGCTCAACCGCGACGAAAGGTACCGGGGTAAAATCCGGCCGAAGCGGCTGGTAAGCCTCTTCGGTTTCGATGGCGTAATCGATTTTGATAAGCTTCAGTTGAGCGGTGGCCTACGGCACCTTGGGGCAGAGTTCAGCGGCGGTTTGCCACATGCGTGGGCCTGGTTTTCTGTTGGGGTGCAGCCAGGGAAGTCGTTAGATCGTTAGAAGGTTGATACTAACGATCTAACTTCTAACGGGCTGGTTTTTACTCTTTCCAGGCCGAGTACCCTCCCTTAAGGTTATAGACCTTATTAAAACCTATTTTATTCAGCTCACCGCAGGTGTTACTGCTACGGCCACCAGAGGCACAGTAGACAAGGTAGGTTTTATTGGGGTCTAATTCGCTGATTTTTCGAGCAAAATCAGAGGCTCGGTAGTCCATTTCGATGGCTTCGCCAATGGTGCCTCCTGCCGTTTCTGCGGGGGTGCGTACGTCGAGTAAGACGGTGTTTTCTCCGCCAATTCGTTCGGCAAATTCCGTAGCAGAAAGGTTTTGGTAGACAATGGGTTGCTCGGCCGTTTGTTCCGTAGTCGCAGCTTTATCGGGGGCGGGGCCGCAGGTGCAGAGGACGGTTAGGAGGAGCAGGGGGAGGAAGAATTTCATCTCTTTGGCTTGTTGAGCGTGTGCATATCTCCGGACTCCGCTAGTGCTGCCGTCCGGGGTTTAAACAGTTCGATTTTTGTGGGGTCAGTCCAGGGTATAGGCGTTGATGCCTCCGTCTAGGTGAATTAGTCTTTTAATGCCGGCGTTGCGCATTAGGGTACATGCTCTGACGGAGCGGCGGCCGCTGCGGCAGTAGACGAGGTATTCTGTTTCGGGGCTTAGGGCTTCCATTTGTTCTAGAAAGTCGGGCCCGAGGTAGTTCATGTTTACGGCGCCGTCGAGATGGTAGGCGTCGAACTCTGTTGGTGCGCGGACGTCGAGAAGGGTTCCGGTAGTAGCTTTTGCGCGCAGGGCGTCGAACTCAGCTGGGGCTACGTTGCGGAGTTCCTGCTTCAAGAGCGTCCAGCGGGGGATGGGGCAGGCGGGAGGGCCTTCGTTCATTATTTATTTATTTGTTGTGGTGTTAGAGTAACGTAACAATAGGGGTTTAAGGTTGAGCACGGAGGACGGACTCTATCAACCCGTGTGACTGCACTTGTTTGATCTCGGCGTAGGCTTTGCGTTTTTGTCTGACCAGGATGGCTACTTCCCGTTTTATATTTTCGTAGGTGATACGGGCTTCTTCGTCTGAGCGTAGGCCGTTGCGGAACCGGATATGGCGGTTTAATTCGGTACTGTCCGACGGGCAGGCGTAGAGGTGATGCGGGATTGCGTCGAGGACGGGGTGCAGCGCATCGGTGGGCTTACGCTTGAAGACTTCGCGGCCGGGGATACCCTGGTCTCCGTTGTGGTGGTAACCCAGGTTTTTTAGCGTGGCGGTGATTGCTTTAAGCTCTCCTTCCGGCGGGTACTCCATATCGATGTCAATGATCGGTTTTGCGGCCAGACCGGGGACGGCGGTGCTACCGATATGGTGGATGGTTAGGAGATGATTGCCCACCGCTGCCTGCAGGATGCTGGCTATTTGTTTGAAGTGGTTGGGCCAAGCGGGGTTGTAGGGTAGGAGTAGCATGATACCAAAGGTAGGTTCTTTGCGATTGAAGTCGTTGGCGGGTAATTCAGCATACGAGAGTGGCTTACGGTACGCCTTTACCTTTAAAAGTAGTAAAGCCGGCCGGAAACCTTTTACCGCACCGGCGGCCACGTCTACGATGAAGTAGCCGCAGAGTAAAATAATCTATCTACGTCTAAAAGCGTTACCATGAAGTATGCCCCTTAAAAATAACCGTATGTCAAAGCGCAAAAAGATTTTCTCCGGCCTGATTGCTGCCCTTGCCTTTATCGTTTTTACCGCAGCTACGGTGAGCCCGGTGAACGATAAATTCTTTGAAATAATGAAGGCCATCGAGGTTTACACCAACGTTTACAAAGAGGTGAACACCTATTACGTAGACGAGATTGAGCCCAACAAACTGATGCGCACCGGTATCGAGGCCATGGTAAGCTCGCTTGATCCTTACACCAACTACATCAGTGAAACTGACGTGGAGCTGGCCCGCCTGCGCCAAAGCGGTAAGTACCAGGGCATCGGCGCCGATATCGAGTATATCGAAGGGCTGCCTACCATTATGGTTTTGTTCAAAGACCAACCCGCCGACAAGGCCGGCCTGAAAACCGGTGACCGTCTTCTGGAAATCGACGGTCGCGAAACCGCCGGCTACAGCCGCGAGCAACTTGAAGAAATTATGCGCGGCTTTCCCGGGACTACCATGAAGCTGATCGTGGAACGCCCCGGTAGCGGGAAGAAAAACCTGGAACTACTGCGTGGAGATGTCAGTATTCCCAACGTTCCTTACTCCGGTATGCTGGCTAATAACGTGGGCTATGTCGCCCTGACCACCTTTACCCGGCAGGCCAGCAAGAACGTCCGCGATGCCATAAGCAAGCTTCGCGCCGATAATCCGGAGATGAAAGGAGTCGTACTCGATCTGCGCAACAACGGTGGTGGCCTTCTCAATGAGGCGGTAGACATTGTCAACATCTTCGTCCCCAAAGATGAACTGATTGTAACGACCAAAGGCAAAGTCCGTGAGTGGGACCGTAGCTACAAAACCAACGGCAACCCGCTGGACTTGGAACTACCCGTAGCCGTACTCATCAATAACAAATCTGCCTCCGCCTCCGAGATCGTTAGCGGCTCGCTACAGGACCTCGACCGCGGCGTCCTCATCGGCCAGCGGAGCTACGGTAAGGGCTTAGTGCAGAACATTATGGAAACTGGCTACGGTAGCCGCGTGAAGATCACCATCGCCAAGTACTACATCCCTAGCCTGCGTTGCATCCAGGCATTGGAATACCGTGACGGTAAACCCTTTGATATTCCCGACAGCGAGCGCGCCGTGTTCAAAACCCGCTCCGGCCGCGAGGTGCTTGACGGCGGTGGCGTTGCGCCTGATATTAACCTGCCCGTCCTCGGTGGAAAAGCGATCACCAAGGGCCTCCTGGAAGAGCACGTCATCTTCGACTTTGTGAACGAGTGGGTAACCTCTCACGTCACCATCGACTCTGTTTCCGAGTTTCGCTTTCAGGACTGGGACAAGTTTCTCGGCTTCCTCCAGCGCGGAGACTATGAATACACCTCCAAGGCCGAGAAAGCTATTGAGAAAGCTATCGAAGCCATTAAGGAGGAAGGCTACGACATCAGCGCAGCACTAGAAGCGATTCAGGCCCAGGTAGATACGGAGCAACTCGCTGCCATCCAGAGCTACAAAGCGGAGATCATCAATATTATCGAGAAGGAAATCGCCGGCCGCTACTACTACCAGCGCGGTGAGGTGCAGATGGGCTTGCGTAACGACAAGGAGGTGCAAGAGGCTATTGCTATACTTAATGATCCGGTGCGGTACGCGAAACTATTGAAGCCTTAGAAAACCTTATCCTAGCGTAAAACGATTATTAGGGTTTCGGCTGTCCCAAATCTTGGGCGTAAATATTCTGTTGAGGAGTATTTTGATTTTTTAGACCAATCTGAATATCGCTATGAATACCATGACGGAGAGAACCAATGAGTTCGGCTTCTACTACTTGAATAAGAGCGACGTCTTTACCATGGAAGGCGTGCTTTAGCGAACGTTCCGTTTTCGCCTTCTTAGCCTGTGAAATGGGGTAGCTTTAACGATCTAATCCGCAGTAGCCTTAAAAGACTAACGATCTAAAGTACCAACGAGTTAATCATGCGGCTTGTCAATAATTTCTTGGTGCTCCCGTTTACCCGCAACATCGGCGATGCCCGTCAGTTCCAGAAACATAGTCAGAATGATGATGCCCAGAACGATGTAGAGTAAGGCCATCATCTTGGAAGTTTTTTTCTGTTTTGGCGCGTCGGTCATATTTTCATTTTTGTCAGCAACCCTCTTTCGGTAAGCATGTTTTTGCTTACCGGCCATAAAGCTATTTAGACAGCGCGCACGTATGTGTAATGGAAGACTCAAGACTAAAGCGGATGCTCTAAGTGTAACTAATATGATTTTTTTTAATAAATTTATTTAAAAATACGCATATAGTTGCTCTAATGGTGCGGTGGTGGTATATTTGTACTATCGGAAATAAAGAGTGTTGAGTCCAGTAATTAAGCACCTAAAGCCCTGTTTCACACATAATAGTCCTGTTAACACCCACTTGAAACCTGATTGAGTATTTTCCGTTTTTTGCAACCTTATTAATTAGAAGCCGGGGCCATTAGCCCCGGCTTTTTTTGTTTGGCGTTTCTTAGGTCGTGACTAAGCCCGCAAAGGAGGAATAACCATAGTGGCGCACGCCCTCGGTTTCATTGCGGTCCTCGTGCACATCGGCGAGGAAGAAGCTGCCGCCGTCGGATTGGGCAACATTTTCCTTGAGGGTGCCACGGTGGAGCCGTTCGTAGGTGGCGTAGTCGATGGCTTCACGGTGATCGAGGCGGAGCTCTAGGTCGAAGCCTAAGGCTACTTCCTTCCAACCGGCCTGGAGGGTAGCTCCGAAGACTTTAGATTTAGATCCGCTGCCGTAGGCGAAAACGCAGATGCTTTGCCCTTCAACGTTCTTTGTATCCCGCGTCAGCGCCTCCAAAGTACTCATCAGACTGACGAAGACACTGCCCGCGTAGAGATTCCCCACACGCGAACTCGCCCACTCGCCCGGCGCGATGCGCTCTTTGATGAAGGCTTTGTAACTATCCGACTTAGTGACCAACCTCAGAAAGTCAGCACACTTCGTGATGTACTGCTCGCGGTCTTCATAATCGTCGGCGCAGGGCACTTCTAATTCGTTCTTCAGGATGAATTCTACCCAGCCACCGTTGGCTTTAAGTTCTTCCATAAAAATCTCGGAGAACATCCGCCGCGCCTGGAAAGCGTAAGGTAGGTGGAACACTAGGTGGGTAAAGTCGCTTAGTAACTCGCCTTCCTTCTTGCCCGAGCGGCGGCGGTAATCCTGCAGCGCCTCCCGGATGCGGGCCTGGTAAGCGTCGTTGCTGTACGGGCCGTCAAAAACTGGTGTCGCCTTGTGCAGGTAAAGGTCGTTGTCGTTGCAGTCGAGTACACCGCTGGAGTTGAGTCCTTCGGACAGCGTTTCGAGTAGTTCGTCTACGTTGAAGTCTTCCGCAGAGGTATCCGGCAGCAGGTCGAGCACTTCATTGATAAGCTCTCGCTTGGTTACTTTACGGTTAGGCTTGAAGAAGTCGTGCGCCGGCCGCGTAGCCACGCCAAAGTCGGGGTCAATGGCCAACAGACGCGGATTTTGCTTCACGATCATCGCTACAGCTCCGGCACCCTGGGTATATTCGCCCGGGCTGTTCATTTCGTACTTCGCTTCATCGCTCGCAACGACGATGCCAATGCGCCCGTCTTTCGCAGCAGCCCATTCCAGCGAGTTCTGTAATGCATCTACGCCACCGATGCAGGCGAAGGTGAGGTCTACCACATCGCAGTTCAGGAAGCAGTTGCCGCCGTGGCTGTCGGTGAAATGATCCTGCAGCATATCCAGCACATAGGTGGCCGTCGGCTTCGCACCGTCGAGGGCAGACTCTGTACCGAGGTAAAGGCGGCCGATATCGTTAGGGTCCAGATCGTTTTTGTGCATGAGGTCCAGCACAGCGTTGGCGGCCATGGTGGCGGCGTCTTCGCGTGTATCAGGGATGGCCATTTGCAGCAGGCCGAGCCCTTTGCTCAGCTTAGGGTAGCTAAGGTCCCGCGCCGCAGCGAGGTCTTCAATTGGGAGATAGAGTTGGGGGACGTAAACGGAGAGGTCATCGATACCGACGGTGGAAGCGCTCATACTTTGAGGTATAGTTTGAATTTCAAACTAGGAACAGCGCGGAGGGGTTTGGGTTTAAAGGGGGAAGCCTATCCGGGGTTTTAGATGGTCGTTCTTACGATTTCCGGGACAAAAAAAGGGTTAGCACTAAAAGTGCTAACCCTTTTTCTCTAATTCTGGCCTTCGGTGCTAACGGTCTAATTACTGTGCCATTTCCAGCATGGAAATGTACTTGTCAGCCTGAGCAGCTTCGGGGCTCTGGCCGTAGTCGGCCTTGAGGCGCTTGAATACTTCAAGTGCTTCACCCGTTTCACCTTGGTGGCGTAGCAGCAGTCCGAGTTTGTTGAGGTAGTATCCTCCGGTCACGAAGTTGTCTCCAGCGGTATCGACAGCCTTGCGGTAGCTGGCGATAGCGTCATCCAGTTGGTCGAGCTCACCCTGCGCGTCACCCATCACACCATACTTCATGGCGGGGAGTAGGCTTCCTTTGGCGTCGAAAGACTTCATGTAGTCGAGGGAGGCCTCATACTTACCTACGTTGAGGTAAGAGACGGCGGCGTAGTAGTTGGCTAGGTTGCCGGCTTCGGTGCTGCCGTACTGGTCAATTATGTCTACGAAGCCAAGTCCACCCAGACCAGGGTTCACAAGCGCTAGGTTGAAGCTGTCGCGCTCAAACTGAACCTGTGCCTGCTGCATTTCCGCCATGGCGGTCTTCTCAGCGGGAACCTGAACCAAAGTCTTGTAGACAAAGTAGCCAGCGACGATTAGGGCGATGGCAATGGCTCCAATAACGATGGTGTTGCGATTGCGTTCAAAAAAATCGAGGCCCTGATCGCGCACCTCAACGAGGTCGACGAGAGTTTCATCACCCTCAAGAATTGGGGCGGAGGTGCCGCCGGAGCGGCCGGTACTTGGCGTGCCCTGGGGGCGGCGGCCGATGTTATTTTTCTTTGCCATTTTCTCTTAATTTAGAAAGGCCCGGTTCACCAGGCCCTATAAAGCGACCGCAAAGATAGGTAATGTCACTGTATTCTCTCCAAAAAACAGAATACAGTGACACCGCCCCCTTCCCAGTGATGGAAAGAGGGCGGTGATAAAGTCTTAACCTTGCCTTAGCTAAAAGCCGGGAAGGGTCGCCAGGGACCGAAATTGTGGTGCTGGCACTTTCCAACGACGTTATTTTTTATCGCCTAACTAAACGTGAGGTTCGCGCTGAGAAGCGAGTGTTTACCTTGGTTGGCGATATGTTAGAGGTTAGAATTTAGGGAGTGAGAGGTTGTCGTCACTTCTAAATTCTAATTACTAACGGTCTGGCTATCAGAGGAGGCTCAAGAGTTCAGACTACGAATCTCACGTTACTACGTAAGAAACGGGTAAGGCTCAGAGTAGTTATCGGTATAAAGCGTATCCGCAGAGGGGAAGTTACTTTCCTCGGCAAACTTAGCTGCATGAGCTACTTCTGCCTTCACATCGTCCTTGATCTTCTTGATTTCGGCTTCGGTAGCGAGACCGTTGTCGAGGATAAGTTTTTCGGTTACCTTGATAGGATCACGCTGCTGGTAGTCTTGTAGTTCGCTCTTTTCGCGGTACTTAGCGGGGTCGGAGACGGAGTGGCCTTTGTAACGGTAGGTCCTTACTTCTAAGTAGAAGGGCCCTTTACCTGCGCGGATGTGCTCGGCTGCTTCGGTGAAGGCTTCGTGTACGGCGGCGGGGTCCATGCCGTCAACGCTCTTGCTTGGCATGTTGAAACTGGCGCCGAGTTGGCTCAAGTCGGTTACGTTACTGGTCCGCTCTACTGAAGTACCCATGGCGTAGCCGTTGTTTTCACAAACGTAGAGAACGGGAATCTTCCAGGTCATGGCCATGTTCCAGCTTTCCCAGAGTGCGCCCTGGCGGCTGGCACCGTCGCCAAACATCGTTACGCATAGGTTTTTGGTGCCTTTGTAATCTTCGGCCATGGCGATGCCCGTTCCGATCGGAATCTGAGCGCCAACGATGCCGTTGCCTCCGAAGTACTTATTTTCTTTACTGAAGAAGTGCATGGAGCCACCTTTGCCCTTTACGATACCGGTTTCTTTACCGTAAAGCTCGGCCATCGCTTGGTCCATGGTTACGCCACGACCGAGGGCAATACCGTGCTGGCGGTAAGCCGTCACAATGCCGTCATCTTTTGTGATCGCACTCTCCATTCCGGCAGCAACGGCCTCCTGGCCGATGTACACGTGACAGAAACCACGGATCTTCTGCTGGCCGTAAGCCATCAGCGCGCGCTCCTCGAAGCGACGGATGCGGAGCATCAGGGTGTACCACTCGATGTACTGTTCGGCACTGTACTTCAGGCCTTTGGCCGTACCGTTCTTCTTGGCGGTCGTGGTTTCTTTAGCCCGCGTTGTTGTTTTTTTTGTTGCTGTTGCCATGCTGGATTAGCGAATTTTCGCTGATTTAGATTGCGTTACCCGTTAAATATAGGTTGCGTGACGGAGAATCAGGGAGAGAAAGTTATCCTCTTGTCATATAACCCGCGTTTGGCGGTGGGGTTTAGTAGTTAGAGGATTTAGCAAAATTTTTCGCTTCAGGCGGCTGCCTGAGGTGATGGGCGGGGCCGCAGGTGCGAGGAAGGCTTAAGGAGCGTAGATTAGCCCGACGGTCTCCCGATTACCATGATTGGTCGTCGCTGGCGTATTTTGCGAGTGAACCCTCCGGATGGGGGCATAAAAGTAATTACCATCAAAACCACTGAAGCGATATTCGAACATTTTGAGAAATTCATTAGACTTTCAGAGGACCTGAGATCTGAGTTGGAAAAACGGTTAAAACAAAAGTCTTTCAAAAAGAAAGAATTAGTTTTAGATGCTAGTCGCGTCAGTAAAGAAAGTTATTTTATCACGACGGGTATTTTACGAACCTACTTCCTGAAAGACGGAAAGGAAATAAGCGAGTATTTCTGCGGGGCAAACGAATGGGTGAATTCACCCAAAAGCTTTACCCAAGGGGAGGAAGACATCTACTACATTGACGCCATTGAGGATACCGAAGTCTATGTTATAAGCGTAAGTAACCTTGTGTATCTTTTTGATAATTTCCCGGAGATGGAGCGCTATGCACGCTTGTCGATGGGCAATACTTTTGGACACTTGATGGAACGCATTACCTCCATGCGATTCACCTCTGCTAAAGAACGATACGATCACTTTCAAAGGACGTACGCTGACATCTATCATCGTATTCCTCTGGGGATGATTGCTTCTTATTTGGGGGTTACTCAAGAAACGTTAAGCAGGGTAAGGGCTAAAAAGTGATTATTTGATCTAGGTCAAAAGTTAGGACCACTTCAGGTATCCGTTCAAAAAGTAATGGGTTTAATTGTCCTGATAAGCCTCGGCGACACATTGGGCGAGTGATGGCATAAGTAATTGTCCGCTGAGTCTGTCTTTGATATAGCTCATCGCATTGACACCAAG
>Ga0306864_1000050_pt1 | contig 52887 bp, 34 predicted proteins | sample AntRauTorckE5430_FD_190448 | JGI IMG/M metagenome (GOLD analysis project Ga0306864, IMG submission 190448) | Saline lake microbial communities from Rauer Islands, Antarctica - Metagenome Torckler E5 #430 (v2) (version 2) | ecosystem: Environmental > Aquatic > Non-marine Saline and Alkaline >...
ATGTTTTGTAATATCAAAGTACTCTAAGATGCCATCTGGCAATAAATAACTAACTAAATCTAAACTCAAATTCTATTATTTTATAAGGCTAAGATAAACGAATCCCCCTAAAATAACTCTTGACCCGTTTTATTTCAAATATTGCCATTGATCAACATGTTATGGCCAGAAATAGACAATTCGATATGTTTACAATTCTCGAGAACAAACCAGAACTTCTAGGTATTGGAATTGATGAAAGTACAGCTATAGTGGTAAAAGGAGATGTTTTTAAAGTTATAGGAGAAAGCTATGTTATTATTTATGACAACTCGTTTTGGTCTCGTGAGGGTTATGAATTGAAGCAGTTACCCAATAAAAATGAAATGTTCTACTACCTTGAAGTGAAGATGAATATAATTTAAGAGAAAGAAAAATAATAGAGAAATAACAGTTTGTAATTGAGTGGATCGCTCTGCCATTGATTGACTGTGAGTCTTAATTATTTGTAAAAACTTCACACCCCTAATACCAAATTATATTTATAATGCCGTATAAATAAATTGAATTATTTTTTGATTGATTGAAATCAAAAATAATTAGCATAGCCTTAGCTACGGTAATTATTTTTGATGAAAAGCAGGCGAAAAAAAAACGATTTATTGCGTCATTATAGGTCTAATTTGGTATAAGTTTCCAAATAAAGCTCGAGGTTCAAAATATTTGCCAATAGAATAGAATGGTGAAGAGAAAATAAACCTTTGCCACTTAAATTTCTATAAAAGAAAGTTTAATCTTCACGCCTCCTAAAAAAACGTTCTAAACTGTGCTAATACAAAATCAGTTTTAGGTGGATGGAGTATTTTTCTTTATTCCGACTTAATTTGAGCTTTTTATTTTCCAATTCCATTCGGTAGTATTATTTCTTTGATGACGATAGCATAAAGCCTTGTATATATCTGAAAAAGAAAAGAATGCACTTACAGTAATTGTTCAAAAGATAGAAAATGAACTCAAGCTAATTCAACTTATTAAACCATATTTGTTTATAAATAGAACTATTTTTAAAAATCCTCCAAAAAAATGAAAAAAATAATTGTAGCATCAGCTTTTATTTTAGGGACATTAAATGCAATAGCTCAAATCACGAATGTTGAAGAGAAATTTGATTTACCGACAATTTTGAGTGAATCATCAGGAGCAATTTTTTTTAACGATAGACTAATTAGTCATAATGATTCAGGTAATGAAAATAAACTTTATGAATTGGATACAATTTCTGGGTTGGTTACGAGAACAGTTACAGTTACCAACGCCACAAATATAGATTGGGAAGATATCGCACAAGATGACTCCTCAATTTATATTGGCGATATAGGGAACAACAGTGGAAATAGAACCGATCTAAAAATTTATAAAATCAAAAAAAATGATTATCTAAATTCCACCAATATAACATCAGAAATTATAAACTTTAGCTACGCAGATCAAGTAGATTTTACCACTAAGCGTAATAATACAGAATGGGATGCAGAAGCACTGATTTCTTTTGATGCAAACAACTTGATTTTATTTACTAAAAATTGGGTCGATGAAATTTCAAAAGCCTACTCAATCCCAAAAAATAGCGGAACATATACTGTAGATTCGTCACCAACACCTTTAGCGGAGGCAGGGTTAATAACAGGAGCCACCTACAATCCATCAACAGAAAAAGTATATTTAGTCGGTTATAGCCGAATACTACAACCTTTTGTTTGGGTTAGTGAAAACTTTACAAATAATGATATCTTTTCAGGCACTAACACTAAAACATCACTTACAAGTCTAGGGTTTGAACAAACAGAGGCTATAACACATATCGGAGCGAATAGGTATTTTATCACCTCTGAAACATTCAACATACAAGGGTTTTCCAATCCTGGAAAATTGATTTCATTTACAACAGATGACATTTTGTTATCTATAGTAGATCAGGATTTTTCTGAAGTTAGTTTATATCCAAACCCCGTCAAAGATGTGTTATTCATTGAAAAACTAGAATTTATTTCAGTAGAAATCTATGATGCCAAATCTACCCTTGTTTATAGAGGAGACAATCAAAAAATAAATCTTTCAAAACTAAATAAAGGGGTTTATTTGGTCAAGATCAATTTAAAAGACCATACATCTATTGTCAAGAAAATAATTAAAGAGTAATTGAATGTTGTTTTAAGAACTTAAAATCGCGAGTTAAACAACATAACGCTGAGGTAATTACAACTTTTTCTCTATTGATTTTGAATCACGAGTAGTCTAGACTTAGAGTCTGCCTTTTGTGATTCTTTAAGTTTTTTTATTCTTCTACCTATTTAAGCAAAACAGAAAGCTTCAACTTCATCACCAATAGGGTTTACAGTAAGCTGTTAGCTCATTTTTGCTTTTACAGTCCAAAGTGATCATAGAGCCATTGGAGGCCGTTAGTTAACTGTTGAGTTGGCTATTGATAGCTATAGAACATTATCTTGATACAATGCCTTCTTATAGTGTAAGTAGAGAGGTTACCTAGTGATCTCTGAGATTTTAGCGTTTAGTAAAGAATATTATTAATGTTAAAACTTTTAAGACGTTAAAAAGATCTTATATTAGTTGCTTTATAACACATGAAAAAAACAACAAACCACATGCTAAAAGCTGTAAAATGTAAAAATTAACACTTAAAAAGAATGAACAAAAATCAAACCTTTAAAAGAATTAAATCAAACCACTATGCACATTAGAAACACTCTCTTTATGGTCTTATGTTTATTTATAGGGACCGTAAATGCTCAAGACAAAATGAGCAAAACAAAAAAAGCCATTATTACATCGGTAGAAAAACACGAAGCTGAGCTTATCAAAATTAGTGATGAGATCTGGGCACTTGCAGAAACAGCATTTGATGAGCATGAATCTTCGAAATTGCTTTCTGATTATGCAGAAAAACAAGGTTTTGATGTAGAACGTGGTGTTGCAGGTATGCCCACTGCTTTTGTGGCCACTTACGGCTCTGGGAAACCAGTAATTAGTGTCCTAGGAGAGTTTGATGCACTTCCAGGAATTTCTCAAAAAGCACAGCCTACAAAAGAAACGCTTAACGAGGGTGCTGCTGGACATGGATGTGGGCATAATTTATTTGGTGCAGGGAGTTTAGGCGCTGCAATTGCCATTAAAGAATTGATTGAAAGCGGAGAGATAAAAGGAACCGTAAAGTTTATGGGAACACCTAGTGAAGAAAAATATTTTGGTAAAATATGGATGGTTCGCGCAGGACTTTGGGATGATGTAGATGTAAATATTAGCTGGCACCCATCTGCTGAAGTTCAAGCAGATGTGCAAAGTTCGCTGGCGCTGGTTGATTTTATGGTTGAGTTTTATGGCCAAGCCGCTCATGCTTCGTCAGATCCTTGGAATGGTCGAAGTGCATCTGATGCCTTAGAAATTTATACCACAGGAATCAACTATTACAGAGAGCATGTGAAGCCAACAGTGAGAATGCATTACCATATTCAAGATGGTGGACAAGTCGTTAATGTTGTTCCAGACTATTCGAGGTTATGGATGCGTGTTCGGGATACAAAACGCTCTGGAATGATGCCTGTCTATGAACGTGTTATGAAAATGGCAGAAGGTGCAGCAATTATGGCCGATGTAGATTATAAGGTATCTCTTATCTCTGGTATCTATGAGGTTTTGGTGAACCGTGAAGGTGGAAAAATCATGCAATCAAATCTTGAACTTTTAGGACCTATCGCCTATACCGAATCAGAAATTGCATTTGGTAAAAAAATACAAGAAAGCACAGGTAAAGATCAAATTGGTATGGAGAGTAGTATTAATCCTCTTGAACCTACCCAAGAACATCCTGGAGGAGGGTCTACCGATGTGGGTGATGTAAGTTGGAATGTTGCCAATATAAATCTTAAAGTCACTACAGCACCAAAGGATACACCTTGGCACTCTTGGGCCGTTGTCGCTTGTGGAGGCATGAGTATTGGACATAAAGGAATGACCTATGCCTCTAAAGCTATTGCCATGACCATGGTCGATTTGTTTGAAAACCCCGACTTAGTCACCAAAGTGAAAGAGGAATATACAGAACGCAAAGGCGATGAAGTCTATAAAGCGATCGTCCCTGAAGGGCCACCTCCAATTGATATGGGGAATTAAAACCTATTTTTAATTGGGCAATTGACTTAAGGATTTAGTGCTCGATAAAACTTAATAAATAATAGTTTACGACTGAGTATTAAAGTAAAAAATAGTTTTCAACTATAGGCTTTGGTAAAAAGTAGATTTTTTTCCATTGATTTTGAGGTAGAAATAAGAAGGTTTAAAGATTCACACTTGTAAATCTTTAAACCTTTTTATTCCTCTAACTACTTGGGCAAAATGTGAATCTTTAATTTTAAACCCAAGGGTTTTCTCATAAGTTCCTTAGTCTTCCAATCCAAGGTAATTGTAGAGCCATTGGAGGCGGATGAATTACTTCTGAAATTTTTGCTTTTTAGTTAAGGAATTCACTGGCATTAAAAATTTTAGGATCATAAAAAACACTAAACCTATTTTATCAATAAAATAGAGATTACATAATTTAGAATGGTGTGTATAGATTATTTTTAATAAAAAAACAAGAATTAAACTCTAACATCTTTATGGTATAATCATTAGAATCACCTTTAAAACCAATCACTATGAGAACATCACTTACATTATTTCTAATTTTATTTACGAGTATTAGTTTTGGTCAAGATAATCAAGATGATAAAGAGTATTTTTCAATTGAAAAAGGAACTTGGAGTTTAGAGGCCGATTTTTCAATAAATTCAAGACATGACGATTTTTTCAATGAAACCGTTGTGATAGACAATAAGGATTTTAGCTTTGGTGTTTCACCAAAAATTGGGTATGCCATTAGTAAAAACTTGATTCTTGGTTTAGGATTAGGTTATGGTTACTCTAAGTCAGAAAATGAGAATGAAAATGAACAAATTCTAAGAACAACTTCTTCAACATCCAATTTTTTTGCAATTTCTCCATTTGTAAAGAAATTTTTTCCAGTTAGTGAAAAAATAGCTTTTCATCTACAAGGTGAAACTAGATTCACTTTCGGTAAAAATAATTTTGAAAATAGCGATAATGCTGAAAGAGAATCTAGAAATGAATCAATTTTCGTTGGAATTAGACCAGGTATTAATCTTAGTTTGACCAAAAATATATTGCTTCAAGCCAACTTCGCTACCTTTGGTTACACTTATTTTTCAGGAGAAACTGATGGGATCCAGAATAGCGAAACAACCTCCCTTTCATTTAATTTTGGTTCTTCAAGTTTCATGTTTGGGATGATAATACTTCTTTAAGTAACTATATTCAAAAGGATTAATACCAATTTATAATTCAAATTTTGTATTAAAAACTTGAATTATACTATGACATAGCTCAGCACAGGTTTTTACTTAGTTGAAGAAAAAACAGAAGCATAGCACTAGTTAGGGTTCTATTTTCTTTATTAATTTTGAAACACGAGTAGTCCAAACTCATAGATTTACGTTTGTTATTTTGAGTTTTGTGGTTTTGTTTTTCAAGAACTGAACAGTAGCAACAGGGGAATGAAATTCATGACTATTTTTTTTTAAAAAATGGACATGTTTACCCTAAAAACGAACACCACTACTAAAGCAGAGCAGTGGTTTTTATATTCTGCTTACCTTCTCTAATCGCCGTAAATCTTCGTATCTTTATGCCACTATATCGACTAAAGATTCAAAAAATAATAAGCAAGATTATAAATGGAAAACAATCATATTGGCACAGAAATAAGGAATAACGTGCAGAAATATCAAGGTAAAGATTCAATTTATCACAAGGATAATAAATTGAATAGATGGGTTGGAATTTCATGGACAGATTTTGGTGACAAAATTCAAAACTTATCAAAAGCACTATTGAATTATGGAATAAAAGAACATCAAAACGTTGCCATTTTTGCTGAGAATATGCCCGAATGGATTATAGCCGATATTGCCATCATGAGCATAAGAGGAGTAACGGTTCCTATCTACGCAACAAATTCAAAGAACGAGGTTGAATATATTGTAAACGATGCTGAAATCAATTTGGTTTTTGTAGGTGGTCAGGAAGAATATGACAAAGCACTACAAATTTCAAAAACCAGTAGCCATTTAAAATACATCATTAGTCTTTGTGAAGACATACATATCGAGGACAGTGAAAACTCAATTCATTTAAATGAATTTTTGGCTTTAGACATAAATGAAACTGTTGAAACAGAGCTTCAAAAAAGATATTACGAATGCGAATCAACGGATTTGGCGAGTATTATCTATACTTCAGGGACCACCGGAGAACCAAAAGGAGTCATGCTGGATCATACAAATTTTATGCAGTCACTAGCAGCGCATGATTTTGAATTGGTGGTTTCAGAAGAAGATTGTTCATTAAGTTTTTTACCCTTGAGTCATATCTATGAGAGAAGCTGGGTTTTCTTTTGCCTGCATCGAGGCATAAAAGTATATTTCAACCAAAATCCGAAGTTGATCGCTGAGGTATTAAAAGAGGTTAAACCAACGGTGATGTGTACAGTTCCTCGTATTTTTGAGAAAATTTTTGCTGCGATTCAAGATAAAAGAAAAGAAGCCTCGCCTACCAAAATGAAATTAGCCAGCTGGGCTTTGGGTATTGGAAACGCTTACTTTAACAAATATAATCGAAACGATATAAAAGTACCATTAGCTCTAAAATTGAAACACAAAATTGCGGATAAATTGGTGTTGAGCAAATTGAGAGAAGTTTTTGGTGGACGTATAAAATTTATGCCTTGTGGAGGAGCACCTTTGGCAGCCGATATGGTCTCATTTTTTCATTCTTTTGGCTTAAATATTAAATGTGGTTATGGTTTAACGGAGACTACAGCAACAGTCTCATTATACGGATATAAGCACTTTGAATTTAATTCTGCGGGAAAAGCAATTCATGGTACTCAAATAAAAATAGGAGCGAACGATGAAATTTTAGTAAAAGGACCTTGCGTCATGAAAGGCTATTATAAAAAACCAGAAGAAACTGCCAGTGTTTTTGATGACGGTTGGTTTAAAACAGGTGATGCTGGAACGATAGATGAAAAGGGGAACTTGATCATTACAGACAGAATTAAAGATTTGATGAAAACGTCTGGTGGAAAATATATCGCCCCTCAAAAATTAGAAACTGCATTGATAAACGATGCTTTTATTGAACAAATTTCAGTGGTAGGTGACCAACAGAAATATGTTACCGCATTGGCTGTTCCAAGTTTTGAGAATCTAAAAAAGTATGCCACTGAACATAAAATAGCCTACAAGGATGTTGAAGAATTGATTAATAACAGTCAGATTAAAGAGATGTTTGAAAAGCGGATTGAAGCCCTACAAAAAGACTTTTCGGTATTTGAAAAAATTAAAAAATTTAAATTGTTACCAAGAGAATTTAGCATCGAAGCGGGAGAAATTACCGCAACTTTAAAGTTAAAACGAAAAGTTATTCAGCAAAAAAATAAGGCGATTATAGATAAAATGTATAACGAGTAGAACACCACAAATAAACCGATGACCATAGTTTTTCAAGATCATAAACACGGTTGGATATATGTTTACTCAAGCGATTAAAATTTTTAGACTTATCTGATATTGAGGAAATTTTACTAGCGAAAGAACCACACTCTAGTGGAGTGAAATTGACTATCAAAAAGACGTGGAGATATCAGCGACAAGACCAGAATAAAAACGCGCTACACTAACTAAGTCTATAGCATGGCGATTATTCCTAGCCTTAAACCTGGATGTTTGGTGACATTTCCAAAAGCAGATAGAGTTTCTGAGGTGCTATCAAATGCGATATTATAAAGCGCTTTTGCAGGTGCTATGCTTATATTTTTTCCTTGACTTAGCAAAAAAGCTATGCCGGGTTGCGTCATAGTATAATTCGAATTTTTAAGGCATCACTTAAAAACAAAATGGAGATTGCTTTGTTCTACTCTTAGAACTTCTCTTAGATAAATGGTATTGCTTAGGTTTGTAGACCGAAAGCCCCCGACAAAAATTGGGGAAGCTGCGTGAAGAAAGTTTTTTCAACGAAACAGTGTGCTGAATTTGTTGAAATCTTCTATAACAGGCTTAGGGCGAAATTCCCTTAGCCTACTAGATGGCATTAGATCATGCACATGGAAAAAACAACAACGAGAACCGTAAATAAAAAGCATGAAACAGGTAACAGTACTAATTCTATTTGGACTTATAGTCTTAACAGCTTGTCAGAATATGACTAAAGAACAGAATTCAGACGGAGAGAAAACTGAAAAAGTAAAAGTTGGCTACTTATCTATGGTTTCAAGCCTTACTCACTTTGTAGCGGTTGAAAAAGGATATTACAAAGAACAAAATCTTGAAGTTGAGGGAAATCCAATACATACGAGTAATCTAATTGCTCAAGAATTAGTTTCTGGTCATATTGATTTTGGAATAGAGTTAGCAATAACACCTGTTTTAAAACAATTAGAACGATCACCAAACTCATTAAAAATATTTTCAACGAGTAACATTACGGTTGAAAACGGTTTTGATGCACTCGTTGTAAAAGATGACTCTCCAATTCGTGATTTAGAAGACCTAGCAGGTCAAAAAATCGGGGGATTCCCAGGGTCAACTGCAAAGGTCTCATTCCTTCAAATATTTGCAGAGAAATATCCAAATTTAGCGACTCCTCAATTCATTCAGCTAACCCCTAACTTGCACATTCAGTCACTTTTAATTGGTGATATTGACGCCTTATTTGCGTACGAACCCATTTTAAGTACAGGTATTATTGAGCATAATTTTAGAAAAATATTTCCTTCCATATATGCGACTCAATTTAACTTAAGCCCGATTGGAGTTGGAGTCGTTAATCAAAAATGGCTTTCGGAGAATCCCAAAACAGCAAAATATTTTCTTAAGGCCATTAATAAATCACTAGATTTTATTGGTGATAATCCTATTGAGGCAAAGAAAATTTTGGCAAAGGCCACAGATATTAAAGAAGAAATCGCACAAAATATGAATACAATGCCTCTCTCTAAATCAGATGAAATCAACCTTACAAACCTTGACGGATACCTTAAGCTTTTAAAAGAGTTGAATGAAATAACTGAACTTCCAAAGGCAAGTGAAATCTGCATCAAACAAGACTGATCTATATGGGAGTTATCCTAAAAAATTTAACATTTCAACATACGGATAGTATCCATCCTATCATTGAAAATTTAAACCTTGAAATCAAAGAAAAAGAGACTATTGCTCTGCTGGGAATTAGTGGCTCTGGTAAATCCACATTGCTCAATTTAATTTCTTCTTTCCAAAAACCAGATAGTGGAAGCATTAAACTAGTAAACATCGATAAGAGTGAAGTTTCATATATAAGGCAATCAGCTATGGATATGTTATTTCCTTGGTTGACCGTAAAAGAAAATATAGAGTTTGCATTAAAAGAAAGAAATCAACTTGATAGTGGGGCAAAAGAAAGGCTAGTGTCTCTTATTAAAATACTTGGACTAACTGAAAAAGTAAATAAAAAAAGGTATCCAACTGAATTATCTGGAGGGGAAAAAAAGCGATTATCCTTTGCTTGTGGCTTGAGTTATTCTCCAAAACTCATACTGCTTGACGAAGCTTTTACGGGGATTGACTTTTCGCTAAAATGGGAATTATGGTCTTTTCTTAGGGCGGAGATTAAAAGAACTAAAGCCACAGCGATACTGGTAACCCACGATTTTGATGAAGCCATATTTTTAGCTGACAGAATTGTATTTTTCAACAGCAAAAAACAAATTGATAGCAAAGAAGTAAACGTCGATAAAACCGACATTGTAGATATTGAAAAATCAGTATCGGAACCCTCTTTTATTAAAACAAAAGGGGAAACATTAAAAATATATAAAGAAATTAATGAAGCCCTCTAAGCCCAAAATTAAAATTTTCTTTTTGGGAGTACTTATGCTCCCACTATTTTTAGCTGTACTCTTTAGCCTATTAAAGCTATGGAGCCCAGCACTATTAAAATTTCCAAATGCCATTGAAATATACGCTGACTTTTTTATATCACTTACCGACAATTCAGTATTAGAAGCGATATCGTCAACGGCTAGACTTGTATTAGTCAGTTCTCTTGTTTCCATTATTTTAGGAATTTTATTTAGTTTTTTGCTTAATTTAAATAAATGGATTTGGTCGATATTTGAACCTACATTAGATTTTTTAAGGTCGATTCCGGTCACCTTTTTTATTCCAGCTTTTGCTGTTATACTGGGAATTTCCTCTCCAAATATCATTTGGATTTTAGCGGCTATACCCAGCTCTTTACTAATAATCGTGAATGTTCTCCACGGTATTAAACAACAAAACTTAAACCGACTACACCAGTACTATTTAATTTCGGGTAAGAAAAGTAAAATTTCAGCCTTTATAAAAGTGACTTTTTTTGAAGTATTACCCTATTTTATTGCAGGTTTCAAAATATCACTTTCCTATGCCATTGTTATCGTAACTGTTTTGGAATATATGCAGATGGGTAATGAAACTGGACTTGGAACTCTGGTTTATAACGAAATGGAGCAGCTGAACTATAAAAGAGTCTATTCAATCATCATCATTGTAGGTCTTATCGGTTATATTTTGAATCAACTCATAGGCCGAATTTCACAAAAATATGAAAGATTTTAAAAATAAAATGGTGAAAAGAGAATAAGGCTATGTTTATAGTAATGCTCAGCCTATTTCTTTTTGTAACAATCAGCGGGTCATGTTTTATTATTCCATGTCCAGAAAGTGGGTTTGTGACCAATTTCTATTAATGACTGTTCTGTTTTATTAATTTTCTTCTATCCATTTTGGCAACAAAAATGTAGATATCATCATGAGGTTTATCAGATTTTACGATAGCAAGACAGTGCTGGAGTAGCTTGTTGGCTAGGGTGATTAAGGCTAGCATATTACTTGTTGCCAGTGTTCATTATCGACTCATGACTTTTCCGACACGCTTTGTTATGCTTACATGCATTAAAGGAGCATATAAATAACAAATTACAAAGGTTTTAATTGCGGATTAGTAGCTATAACTCAATATATTCATAAGTGTTATTAAGGTATTCTTTAGGCCTTTATAATAGAATAAATTTTACAGAGTAATTTAAGACATCGATTATTTAGTTCTGAAATTTCAGCGTTTATTTATGACAGACTTTAAATGTTAAATAATTAATATAATAAAAGTCATATATTAATTATTTAATAAAATGGATAACAAAAAAAGGTGTGCTATATTTACATTAAAAAGTTTTCCTGAAAACTTAGATCAGTCGGCTAAGTGTTCAAGATTATTTTTGTGACAAAATGTAAGGATAAAAAGATTTAAAATATTATTTCGTTATTTTCTTTAAAATAAAAAGGAGGATAGTATTCATGAGTACAAAACCAAAAAATTGAGCAATTAAAATTCATAATAGTTATTTTAAATAATTACAAAATTTTAAACCATCACACAAATCCAAATCAAAACGTTATGAAAAAAAGTATTTTATTTATTGCTGCTGCAATTTTATTTTCTGCAAGTTTAACAAGTTGTGGAGTAATGTTTGGAGGTAGCAAATACCAAGGAACGATTGTAGCAAAAGACCATCCAAATGCAGATATTTCTGTTGACGGACAAAAAATAGGAACAGGAACGTCTACTAAATTATTTAAGAGAGATCGAACTTTAGTTGTCACTTTAGAAGAAGAAGGGTGCGAGCCACAAACTCTAACTTATGATAATACTTTCAGAACAGGAAATTTTATTTTGAGTGCATTAACTTGGGGTGTAATTGGTATAGGAGTTGACCTAGGCACTGGAGCCGCATATAAACCAGATCATAAAGGAAACCCTGCAATCCAAAAATTAAGCACAAAGAATTTCAATTTTGATGTAGATTATTCTGAATGTAAAACACCAGAATAACAACTTTTAATACAAGCTTAGATTAGAATTTCAATTGCTCAATTTAAATTCTCTTGTTCAGGATAAATGAAAAGACAACTAACAAAGGCATATAAAATACCGATGTAAAACAACTTTTTTCTCCATTAGCTTTGAGGCAACAGTAATCTAGACTCAAAGATTCACCTTTGTGATTCTCAGAGTTTTTTTCTCTATTTACCTAGGCAAAACCGAAACCTTTAACTTTATAACCAACGGAGAGAACAACGGGTTTACAAAAGGCCATTGGTTCTCTAATCTAAAGTAATTGTAGAGCTTTTAGAGGTCATTAATTAGCTATTGATTTGGGGATTAGTAGCTTAATAAGCCTTTATAATAAGGTATAATCAAATAGTGTGATTTGAGAGGTTATACCAAATTATATTTATAATGCCGTATGAATAAATTGAATTATTTTTTTATTGATTGATTGAAATCAAAAATAACTAGCATAGCCTTAGCTACGGTAATTATTTTTGATGAAAAGCAGGCGAAAAAAGCCTGTGCCGATTTCATATCGGTAAAACGATTTATTGCGTCATTATAGGTCTAATTTGGTATTAATTGCCTCCGAGATTTTAGAGTCTATTAAAGCATGTTCTTAGTGTTAAGACTTTTAAGACGATAAAAAGTTAATATATTAGATATTTGATAAAAATGCATAACACAACAAGTTGTGTTATGCATAGGTTCCACATCATTTCTGAAAAAATCGGTCACAAAGTTAATAATTTAACTATTTCTATAAATACTTACTGACTTACAGATTGTTATATCGATTTAAAAGTTAAATTTGTTAAATATTTTTCTAGATTATGGAAAAAACAGCAAAAATTCTTCGAGATAATAATGCAGAAATTATGAAAATTTGGCAGAACCAAGTTGTGCAAGAAGTACTTGCAAGCAAGGAATCTGACTCCATTGCTTTATACAACCAGCTACCTGATCTTATAAACGATATCGCCAGATTAATGATACGATACGATAAAATGGAGGGTTTTAATAAGGATGAAAAATACATAGAAATCCTTAAAACCAGCGAAGAACACGGCAAGCAACGATCAACTAAAGTCTATTACACTGCTGAACAGATTGTACACGAATATATAATCTTTCACCGCACATTGAGTGAATTCCTCATATCCCACAATGGCTACAGTGAAAAGGTTTCGGATTTGCTCAAATATGTTATCGAAACCTCGATACTAAAATCTGTAGGTTCATTTTCGCGTTCCATACAGGATATGCAGGAAAAATTAATTGGTACGCTCGCTCACGATATAAGAAATCCACTTGCTGCTGCCCAGTTATCGTTAGAAATGATGAAGCAGGACAAAACAGGTGAATGGACTGATAAAACCAGAATAGCAGCCCAGCGGAGCGTAAAAAAAGCGATAAACCTTATTGAAGGGCTTATGAACGGAATTACAGTTAAATCTGGCGAAGGAATGTTGTTAACCTTTGAGAATTCAGACCTTTTAAAAGAAATAAAATTTGTTCACACCGAGAGTAAAGAGGTTTACACTCGCGAAATAAATTTGGAATATAATGCAAAAAAAATCATAGGTATTTTTGATAAAACTGCAGTTAAAAGGTTGGTTGATAATCTAATCGGTAATGCTATCAAGTATGGTTCTATCGATAAACCAATTACAATTTCAATAGAAGATGAAGAAGACGCGGTCGCAATTAAGGTACATAATTGGGGTAATCCTATTCCTCTCTCCAAACAAAAGAAGATATTCAAGTTTATGGGAAGAGCAAAAAGGGATAAAAAACCGGTTTCAGTTAGTTGGGGAATGGGCTTGACCTTAACACAAATTGTTGCTGAGGCTCACGGTGGGGATATTAATCTTGTGAGTGACGAAAAAACGGGTACTGCTTTTACAGTAAATCTGATTAAACAATTTAATGAAGTAGGAAAGAGACGTGCGAAATTGACTTTTGTTATGGAACATATTTAACCTACAAAAGGCTTACTCGAGTACAAAGAATGTATGCTAACAACTAATCATACGGCATGCCGATAGACCAACACTTCGACAGGCCTGGCTGCCAAGGCACGACAGGCAAGCTTAGTGGACTCAGTTATATACTTAGTTGAGTGATCCAGAATTGCTGGTAAGGGGAATTTGATGAGTTGGCAAGAACCTTACACGAGGATAAGGCTGTTTTTAGAGTGCTTTGGATCCTTTTTTTTCTGTTAGTTTTCCAATTTAAGGTGACTGTAAAACCAGTAAAGGCTATTGATCAGCCATTGATTTGCTTATTTGCAGCTGCACAGCAGTATTTATAATAGAGTATACTCTACTATTTTGGTTTGAAAGACAGATTGATTACTTCCAAGATTTTAGAGTTTATTAAAGCATGTTCTTAGTGTTAAGACTTTTAAGACGATAAAAAATCACTAAATTTATATTTGTATACCGGTAACTCATTCTAAACAAAGACTACACCATCTAAACTATTTTATATGAAACATTTCTTACCTCTACTACTGCTTTTAAGCATTTGTTTTTCAATTCAAGCGCAAACAAAGCTTATCAAAGCGGATGCTTACTTAGATGTTAGGACAGGCGAACTGATAGAACCTGCCAATATTTTAATCGAAGATGGCTTCATTAAATCCATCAATCCAAAAACTATTCCGGATGATGTCGAAGTAATGAAGCTACCAGGTAAAATACTTTTACCAGGCTTAATGGATATGCATGTGCACTTGGATCTAGATTATGAGGGGAACTTTGATTATATCTATAAAGAAAGTGCAAGTTTGGGTGCAATAAGGGCAGTGCGAAATGCTGAAAAGACCTTGTTGGCTGGTTTTACGACTGTACGTAACTTGGGGCAACTTCATATAAGCAAAGAACTTGTTGTCGTGGCCGTTGCGGAAGCCTCTGATAAGGCTTGGATTAAAGCGCCAAGGATCATTCCTGCAGGACATATGATCACTATTCAAGGAGGACATGGAGATATTTCTTCAGGCCTAGCGGAAGGACTGGTTCATTTAGATCCCGAGCAAGGGGTTATAAACGGAAAGTATGATGCTATTGAGGCAGTGCGGTATCAAATTAAGAATGGAGCAAAAGTGATAAAAATACATGCAACTTCGGGTGTGAATTCTCCTGAAGCAACAGTAGGTGCCCAGCAACTAAGTGAAGAAGAAATGCTTGCTATTGTGGAAGAAGCAGCCCGACATGAAATAAAAGTAGCAGCACATGCACATGGTACAAAAGGCATTATTGCCGCTATAAAAGCTGGTGTTTATTCCATAGAGCATGGCTCACTTATAGATGATGAAGGAATTCAACTGATGAAAGAAAAGGGTGTTTATTTAGTTCCAACACTTGGTCTAAACGAAAAGATGAAACCTTACGAATCCAAAAGAGATCCAAAAGTTTTGGTAAAAGCGAATTATATAAAACCATTAGCGAAGAAAAATATAGAAAAAGCGATAAAGGAAGGCGTGAATGTGGCCCTTGGTTCTGACGCCCCATTAATTCCACATGGTGAAAACGCTTACGAGTTAACTGCGATGATGGAACACGGCATGACGGCCTTAGAGGCCATAAAGGCCGCCACTATTAACCCGGCAAAAATGTTGCATTTAAAAGATCGGGGTGAGATAAAAGAAGGTCTACTTGCAGATGTCATTGCAGTAGACGCCAATCCACTTGACAACATCAAGACTTTAGAAACTGTAAAATTTGTCATGAAGGGTGGTATTGTATATAAACAAGAAAAATAAAAAGAACATATATAGCACATAAAAGTATGCTGTATTCTCATCTTTGTTTCTAAGACAAACTTGACACCATAAAACATGAAAGTATTAGCTATAGAAATAATGAGTAATTCAGCAGGGATGTTAATTATAGATGGAGATCAAAGCACGTATTCTGTGACAAATCTTGGAAAACCCCTATCAATTCCAAAAGCAGACAGTACAATAAAAGACATCATTGAATTTCAAACTAATTTCTCTACGCATCTTCAAAATCAGACTATTGACAGAGTTGTTTTATGCGAGGGAGGGAATGACTCCAAAAAAATGAGAGTCAGAATGGAATTTGCAGTGCTTAGTGAATGTGAAAAGCAATCTATAGACTATACAACCTACCCTACAGGCTCTTGCACACGACTGATTAACTCGACTTATAAAAAAGAGACTGGACGAGAATTTTCAGACGATTTAGTCAAAAATTCTTTACCTAAATACATGGGGAAAGCCCTTGTTGCAGGCTGGAGATTTTTAGAATAATGGGAAGAAATAGGGGATAGGTCAACCAAAAAAGAATTGAGAGTATAGACTATTAATTAAGAGAGGCAAAATCTGCTCGTTTATCGGCGTCTATTAAAAAGTCAACTAAATCTAAGGGCGCCACATAAGGCGACGCATAAAATAAAAAAACCCATCATTTTAAAGGGTTCAAGTAATTAATAAGTTATCGCGATAGCAAGGATTCTTTAGTCTGTAAAACTCTTGAATTAGAGTGAATTGTTACTTTCCCAGCTTATTTTGAAAATAATTATTTTTGGTTTGAAGACATTTAAACCCATATGTGAGCAAACGTTGTAAAGGTTTTGACCACATGTTTTAGATTTAAATGAATGAATTATCGATTTAAATTTTTCAAACATAAAAGTAGGCTAAAAAAGCCTGTGCCGAATTCATATCGGTAAAACGATTTATTGCGTCATTATAGGTCTAATTTGGTATTAATGATAAAGAGATCAATAAGACACTTTACGAAAGATACTACCACGGTATCAACTTGCGCATCGATATCACTGCATCTTCTTATTCGGATGGAACACCACCGTTAGCCATCAGATCAACTCGCCCATTGCTATCGCAGCAGTGCTTTATTAAGAGGGAAATTTTATCTGATTCCCTTTTAGCAAGAGCAGAAGAGGTTTGTAGAAACGATACGTTTAATTCAAGTTCAGACATTTAATTGGCACCTACATTGGCCACTGCATTAACAGGTATCCTCTACTAACAGGAAACGCATGGGCTTATTTTTTTAAAGGCAGGAGTATCTTTGTGCTTACTGCGACAGAATCTATTTTACTGCGGGAATAATACACTGGAAAATACTGGTCTTTTGCCCAAGGTTCAAAGAGATTGTTATAAAAGGGACTATCTGGATTACCAGATTGTCCGGGGCCGTTGGTGCCTTCGGCGGCATCCCAATTTCCCGTATTTACAATCATACGAAAAGAAGCACCACTGCTTTGTCTTAGGTTACCCCCAGTAGAACCTGGGGTATAGGCATTACCACCTCTAGGAAGCGGTCCTAGGTCTAGCTTGGCTCTGGTAGCGGTATTTACGGCATTACTCAGGGCATGTTCCATATAGGTATGCTTGTTATCTGCCTGTCCGTACTGCCATTGGATCATATCTGCACCTAGGTTTTCTTCTAAGTCAGCCACCGCACTGATAAAGGCCTTGTTTAAAAATATATTTCTATCTAAAACTGGGTTTGCTCCAAAACGGGTATCGGGTGCTGCAATCCAATCCATGATGCGCTTCATTTGAATCCCGGGCACCAATCCTTTTCCAGCTTCGGGAATAAAGCGTTCGTTGGCCAGTGCCATAATTTGATTCTCCCAGGCTACATAAATGGCTGCGGGGATAGAATTGGCTTCTAGCCTGTAGTCCCAATCCATCAGTTCCGTTTTAGCCGCTGCCGCTTTGTCTGTTAAAACAAGTAGCTCCAACATGGGGACTAAAATCCTAGCAGGAATGGAGAGGTAATCGGTTTGTAGGGCTTTCATGTCTTCCATGGTCATCTTTTTATTGGCCCCTAGGATTTCGTTTACTCGGTCGCCACGATAGGGGTCTGACCATGAGAAACCAACCGCGTCCCAATGGGTATAGTCCGCTGGAGTTACATTTTGGTTTGCTGTAGCCAAAAACCCTGCTGCAGGATTAAAAGCGTTTGGTTTTTCTATAATAGGTAAATAGCCGTCCCACTCATACTGGCCATTACCAGGTATGGGAACAAGACCACTAAAATTTTTACGGATAGGAGCAATGCCCACTGCTTGCCAACCAATGTTTCCTTTTTTATCGGCCCATATCATATTCTCTCCGGGGATATGGCTGTAGTTACACGCTTCCCTGAATTCTTCCCAAGTTTTAGCTTGATCCATACGTAAAGATGCTAGATAAGGTGAACCTCCGGGTTCTAGCCAAGCACAGCGCACGGCGTAGGCTACATTGTTTTCGGTATCTATTAAGGTAACAGGACCGTGGAGCGTATAGGATAGCTGTACGGTATGGTCTTCTTGGCCTTTTACTTTTATGGTTTCCGAAACCTGTTCCATGTCAACCCATTCACCCTTATGCCTATACTGATTAGGATTGTCTGGATTAAGTTCATAGACATATAGGTCTTCGCCATCGGTTCTATAAACGGTAAGTCCCCAAGTACCATATTCGTTATGACCGATAGATATGCCCGGAATTTCGGGTTCCCCACCACCAATAACATTCCAGCCGGGGGCCACTAAGTGGGTCATATAACGCAAAGAAGGCACAGCAATGCTTCTATGTGGGTCATTGGCCATATAGGTATTGCCATCTGCCATGAGCTCGCCTTTTACCACCCAGTTATTGCTGCCAATAGCCAAGGAGTCGTTCTTACCTTCATACAGGGATAAAACAGTTGCTTCTGCCTCGGTGTTTTGATATGCGGGAACAATATCTTGTTTTTGAAATTTGACTGTGGTTCTATAGGCGTTATACAGCTCTAAAATGTCATCGGATAACAAATCTGTTTTGATACTCGGATCTATGGAAAGATCTGGGTCCTTAGGGTGCAACCAATATAAATCCTTAACCGTTTCAGCACCTAGTTTTGCCACAGCGCGACCTATTTGTAATTCTTGGTTTATATTTCCCAGTAGGCCTTGATGCCTTGAAATTACCACCTCAGGCGTCCATTTCTGAGGTGCTAGATTTAATAGTTTGAATTCGATAGGGAGCAGTTCTGGCGTTTTTAAAATATGGTCTATGTAGGCATTTACACCCTTGGTATAGGCCGTAATAATTTCGACACCATCCTCGTGATAATGATTCATTTCTGCCTTCATATCGCCCCTAAACTTAAAGAGTCGGGTTCCAATATCCCTTTTGAGTTCCCGCTCTCCTAGTATCTCAGATACAGTTCCTGTTGCTTGTCTTCGCCATATTTCGAACTGAAAGAGGCGGTCTTCGGCAGCTGCATAGCCTTGGGCAAAGAAAAGATCATGCTGATTTTTGGCATAAATATGATTAATGCCCCATTGGTCCCGAACAACTTCTACGGGTTCCTTGAGCCCTGCTAGACTCAGTTCATCTGAGGTTTTGGTCTGGGATTTTTTACAGGAGAATGCAAGTGCTAATAAGCTTAGGAGGACTAGTGGTTTCATCATAGTTGGTATGTATTGGTGTTTAAAAGCACATGGGTCAATTTGACTTTTCGGTTAGTTGGAGGGTATTTTAAAAGAGCTCCATTATGCCGATGTATGTCTGCTTAAAATTACCCTTTAATATTCATAATTAAAAATAGATTTTCATTTGTTTGGTTTTTGGTGTTCTTATTTGGACGGAAGGTCTCTTCGCCGCCAGATCAATTCGCTGCCTGCGCTCGAAGTGGCGAGTTATTAGGAGGGAAATAAAAGGCCTAAAAAAAGCTTGGCATCTGCCAGACTTTCTCGAAGTGATTTTAGTTTTGTTCGTTTACAAGGTTTGGTTGGAAACAAATAGTTTGCTTCTTTACGAAAGATATTCTCTTAAAACCGTTTTGCTTTTTTCCTTCGTATTTCTCTGAATACCGTTTCCAAATCTCTTTTTATTGTGTTTCTGTGTTGCCTAAATAAATAGAGAAAAATCAATTAAAAAAGCTCAAAGAATCGATTTTACGAATCTATAAGCCTAGAATACTAGTGATTCAAATTAAAATAGAAAAGAGTTGTTTTTTAATTCAGTTCTTTGTTGTAGCTCGTATTTTATCTTTTTAATATTGTGTCTAATAAGTTTTCTCGGGTTGTTCCCAAGGCTTTTTGTTTTTCTGAAGCTAAAACGTTTTCTTCTATGTTAGTTATAAGTCCAACAGGATTGTTGGCTGTAAATGGTTCATTTCCAAAATTTAGTTTGTACTCTGAAAATTTTAATGGCGACTTTTTACCTCCAAATAATAAAACCAGATCCATTTCATTGTTATGTTGGTCTTCTAAAGTCTCTAAATTAAAAATTAGTCTTTGAGATGTCATTTCTGGTGCTCCAAAATGAAGTATGTCAATATTGTTTGTGTTAATATATTGGTGACCTTCCATTGAATAGAACCTAGATGTTTGCGGATGTAAACTTCCAGAAAAAATTGCTTGACCACAAATGAGTCGGTAGCTAATATCTTGTTCGTTTTGGAGTGCTGAAAAGTTAATTATGATTATCGAAATGTCTAAAAATACATTTCCATTATTTGTATTTCCGAATCTATCTAGATTAATAAAACCTTCTATATTCGGATAGCTGATTTTTTTAAACAAAGCATCAATTAAATAATGTGGTGCAGGTTTTGTTTGTCCGTCTAATCGAGCATGATAGATATTTTTAAATTGATGCGGACTATAATTATTTTTTTGAACCTCGAAGACATATAAATAATTCCCATCATTTTCAATGATTTGTACGTTCACATTTACTGGTAAAGGTGTTACAGAGTCAGAGATTTTGCTTATTAAAGTATCTTTCTCAATTAATTGATTTACTGGTGATAAAGCACCCTGGAATACAAGTCGGTCGTCAACTGTCTGCCCTAAAGGTGCTCCCCAAATTAAAACTCCTCCATTAGAATTTAGAAATGCACAGATGCCTCTAATTACACCTTCTAGATTTCGATTAAAATTCCCATAGTTAGGATGAAAAGCTTTAAATTCTATTTTGTCTGATTCCTCTTTTTCAGTAGCGAAAAAGTTAGTTAAATCTAGAAAAGCGAGGTCTTCTAGACTTTTTCCGAAATATTGATGTGAGTAATTGTCCATATGTGCTACAACGTGTCTGTGTATGCTTAGTTGCGTATTTTAAGAGACTAATTTAGTAAATAAAACACGAAGCAAAAAAGTCCGTTTGGACTTTCGTAAACTGGCAAAACCAGTAATTAATTTTTTACGGTGCTGTACGCATATATTTTAATCCACAAATTTATCCATGTTATCTTCTGGGAAAACATAAAAAATATTGCAATTGTTCTCAATACATAATTGTTTTTTTCGATTATCTCTTTCTTGATTTTTTATAAAAGCTTGTTCTCCTCCGAAGAAGTCAATAGGCTTCTGATGTTGAATCCCCTGATATCCAATAGCTATATTTAATTCAGGGAAGTAAACATCAAAATGTAGCAACCCTAACCATATTGGTCTACCATGCTGAACAGTAATCTGGTTTTTAAATCTCTCTTTTATTTTTTGATATAAAATAGTTTTAGAAATCCAACCTTCTCCAACTTTAGATAATCCGTTTTCTACTCTTAAAAGGTTTTTTAAATCTCTTAATAAAAAACACTTTTAAGTCATTCCTATGTGTTACAAAACGTCTTCCTATTAAAATGACCACTAATCAAACCCGCTAATCAACTCGTAATATGCACTAAGCGATGAGAGTAAATTCAAAATGTTTAAAGCTTAAGAATTTGCAATGTTTATTTTCAAAGAAATTCAACATTTTTTTTACCTTTACTAAGAAGCTAAACTTTAATTTTTATTAAACTAAATATGCTTAAGGAACTTCTCAAATCAAAAGGTGTCAAGCAAAAATGGCTTGCTAATAAAATAGGTGTTAGTGAGGTTTCTATTAGTAATTGGGTGAAAGGAAAAAGTCTGCCAAGCTTAAAAAATTACCAGAAAATTAGTAAAATACTTAATGTACCTTTAAAAGAATTAATTCATGGTAGAAGAAAAGAAATATAATTTTTCATTTACTGGTGTAACATTGAATACGGTTGATTTTGTTATCGTAACGAAACATATCTATATCGAACAATTAGCTGATATTGATCTTCTTTTAGGTAAAGGTAAAAAAGCCTCAGGAAGAAGGCTTTTAAGCGAAATATCTAAGCGTGCAAAAACACTAACATCCATGCAGAGAGCAGCGCTCTTTGAGGGGTCTTTTAAAACTCAAAAAGAAATTACATTTATTGCTATATGCAAATGTTTTAGATTCATACGTGACTTTATTATAGAAGTGATTCGGGAAAAATATCTAGTGTATGACTATGAGATAACCGAAGGAGATTATAATTCTTTCTTTCGTCGTAAGGCAGAAAATCATCCTGAAATGAACGCAATTACAGAAATCACTCAAAAGAAAGTAAAGCAAGTCACTTTTAAAATATTGGAGCAAGCAGGTCTAATAAATAGCATAAAATCAAAAATGATACAACCACAAATTATAGAGCCTGAAACAAGGAAAGCGATTCTCGAGGACAATACTGGGCTATTCAAAATTTTCTTGCTAAGTGATTTTGATATTGAAAATTTGAAAACATAAGTATGAGCAATCTTACACATAAATTCGAACATTTGTTTAACGTTATTTCATCATCAAATTTTCTTAACAAAGAATCTTTAGGTGGTGAAATTCCATTTTTCATATCATCCTATAAAGCTGAAGAAGAAAATGCTTGTAGGGAAGAAATACGTTTATTAAAAAAGAAATTAGAAAATCAAGGAGTGCCTATTTTAGAATTAAACCTATACCATCTTGCTTGTGAGATTTTAGAAGCTAAAGGTGGAATGGAACGCATGTTTAAGGTTGAAAAAGCAAAGTCGAAAGACAGGTTTTTAAGCGCATTACAATCTTCTCTAAATATGCATGAAGTACTTATGCCACTTATAAGGCAAAAAATAGAATCTAATAATGCAAAGGTGTATTTTCTAACAGGAATAGGCCTAGTATTTCCGTTTATACGTTCTCATAATGTACTTAACAATCTTCAGAATATTGCGAAGGAAGCACCAACCGTGGCTTTTTTTCCTGGGGATTATAACGGACATACCTTAAACCTTTTTGGTTTGTTGAAAGATGATAATTATTACCGTGCATTTAATATGGACAAAATAGAAGCTAAACTATGATTAAAAAATATTTTGAAAAACCAATTGACCGTCCTATTGAAACGGTAATAAAAGCAGATGACCGCGATAACATTTCTACAGAAGTTACCGAGTATGTTGTTACTAATGAGATAGGAAAGAAAATTAGAGATTTCTTTCAAGCTTATAATAACTATGCTGGGGCAAATGGTGTATGGATCTCTGGTTTTTTTGGAAGTGGTAAATCTCATTTATTAAAAATATTGTCTTATGTGCTTGAAAACAAAGAGCACGACGGTGGGAAGTCTGGAGAACTCTTTGCAGAAAAAGTAGAAAATGATGCAATGCTTAAAGGTGACATCCAAAACGCAACCCGTATTCCTTCAGAATCTGTGTTGTTTAACATAGACCAACAAGCACAAATTACCAGTAAAGAAGATGCAAATGCTATTCTATCTGTATTTTATAAAGTTTTTTACGACCATTTAGGCTATTACGGTTTTCAACCTCACGTTGCAGAGTTTGAGATGTGGTTAGATGGTAAAGGAAAGTATAAAACTTTTAAAACTGAATATGAAAAAGTAAATGGTAAAACTTGGGAAATAGATAGACTTGAATATTTTGTGCTAGAAGTAAAAGATATTTTAGCGACGGTTTTTAATGAAAGTCCTGAGAAATATGAAAACATTCTTGATGAATTAGAAGATAGAAATAAGCAGTCTATTGAAGATTTTTGTAATCGTGTAAAAATCTATATCGATTCCAAGCCTATAGGTTTTAGATTGAATTTCTTTGTAGATGAAGTAGGTCAATACATCAGCGACAACACAAAGTTGATGCTTAATTTACAGACTGTAGCAGAAACTTTAGCAACAAAGACAAAAGGCAATTCATGGATTTTAGTGACCTCGCAAGAAGACATGGAGAAAGTTGTTGGTGATATGAACAAGAGTCAACAGAATGACTTTTCACGTATTCAGGCACGTTTTAAGATAAAAGTACCACTTACTTCTGCAAACGTAGATGAAGTCATTGAGAAACGTTTATTGAGCAAAAAAGATAATGCACAAGAAGAGCTAACCAAAGCTTATAAAAGGAATGGACCTCATTTAAAATCTTTACTTTCCTTTTCTGAGGCTGGCGTCCAGTTTAAAGGCTATAAAAACAATGAGGACTATGCTAATAAATTTCCATTTGTACCATATCAATTCGATTTGTTTCAACAATGTAGAATTGCGTTATCAAATCATAATGCTTTTCAAGGAAAACACGCTTCGGTAGGAGAACGTTCTATGTTGGGTGTATTTCAACAAGTTATTAAAGCCATTCAAGAACGCGATAGTGATGCATTGGTAAGTTTCGACTTGATGTTTGAAGGCATACGTAATGAACTACGTGGTGAAATACAACAATCTATTATTCTTGCTGAAAAACAACTGGACGATCGTTTTGCCATTAAAGTACTCAAAGCCTTGTTTCTAGTAAAATACTTCGGGAACTTTAAAACTACAAAACGCAATATCTCAGTGTTGATGATAGATGACATTAATGTAGATCTAAAAGTACACGAAACAAACATTGCTAACGCTTTGACTATTCTAGAAAATCAAAGTTATGTGCAACGTAATGGCGATATTTTTGAGTTCTTAACCGATGATGAAAAGGATGTTGAAGAAGAAATTAAGAATACAGATATTGATGAGCAATCCATTACACAACTACTTAAAGAAATTCTCTTTGACGAAATCATAAGAGATAATAAAATCAAATACTTGGAGAATAAACAGGACTATGATTTTACGAGTAAAATTGATGGTAGTTTCTTTGGTCGAGAGAAAGAGCTAGAAATAGAAATCATAACAGATAATTATCAAGATTATGATAACGAAGCCTTCATAAAATCCCAAACTATGGGTAGTACAGGAATGAAGCTCGTACTAGCATCTAACGCAACCTTTATGCGTGATGTTAGAATGTATATTAAAACAGCCAAATACGAGATGCAGAATAGAGGTTCTGGCATCAGACCGCAAGTGGCGCGTATTCTTCAAGAGAAGTCAATGCAAAACGTGACACGCAAGAAGAATTTGATTTTGATGGCAAACAAATCTTTAGGGGGATCTAAGGTTTACCTAAACGGAGGCAAGCTAGAAATGACCAATTCTAGCGATGGAAAAATACGTGTAATTAATGCTTTTCAACAGCTAGTGGCTGTTGTTTATCCAAATTTACGAATGTTAAAAGGGATCGCTTTTTCAGAGGACACCATAAAAACTACCATTCATACGGCACCAGATGCTTTGTTTACAGATGATGACACCACAATGTCTGAGGCGGAAAGCGAAATTTTAAGTGAGATTTTAAAAAGAAAAAAGCGCAGTGATCGGACAACGTTAAATGATCTCAAAAACAGCTTCATTAAAAAGCCTTATGGTTGGTATCCTAACGCCATCTGGACTGTAACCGCAAAGCTTTATAAACGAGGTAAAATTGAAGCAAAACAGGATTCTAATTTGCTGGAAAACGAATCCTTTTTAAACGCCTTATTGAATAGTTCTTTTCACGGTAATACCATCCTTGATCCACAAGCTACATTTGACGCTACTGCTGTAAATAAACTAAAAGAAGTTTTTAAAGATGCTTTTGATGAAAATTGTCCATTACGTGAGGCTAAAGATGTAGCGGTTGCCTTTAAAGATAAATTAGTGCAAATGCGTATTGATGTAGATCAATTGCTGGCACGCAAACAATCTTATCCTTTTCTAAAAAGCCTAGAACCGTTCTCAGAAAAACTAGACCGCTGGTATAAAAAAGATTACAGTTATTTTATTACAAGTCTATCTGAATTTGAAGATGGTTTATTAGATACTAAAGAAGATCTATTCTCGCCTATTCAACGCTTTATGAATGGGGAACAACGTAATATTTATGACGATGTCAAAACTTTATTAGAAGGCAATACAGCAAACTTTGACTACATACAAAGTTACGAATTAGAAACGCTCAAAACGCTAATAGCTAGTAACACACCTTACAAAGGTAGTGGAGTACAATTAGCAAAAGCAGCAAAAGATGAATTGTCTAAAAAAGTAACGCAACTAATTAAAGATGAGAAGTCCACTTTCGCAAAAGAAGTAGAAGAGCATACTGAAGACATCACAAAGCGCTCTGCTTTTAAAAATCTAGACACAGAACAACAATTAAATGTCGTGAAAATTTTAACCGATAGAAAAAACGCTATTATAAATGAGCGATTTATAGCTAACATACGCCAGTCAAAACAGCAATTATCACAGATCCATACAGATGCCTTAAATCTTATGGCGGATCTGTCTGCGCCAGAAGTAGAAGAAGGTGAAGCTGCAGAGCCTGTTAAAAAATATATTAGACGCTCACAAATACATGTATACTACGAAAAAAACGAATTAGTCTCTGAAGACGATGTAAACGATTATGTAGAAGCACTACGAGAAGCATTTTTAAAGCGTATAAACGAAAATATTAAAATCAGCTTGAAATAGATGACTAAAACCGAACTCATAGCAAAACTAGACGACCTAGAGTGGGAAGATTTTGAGGTAAAGGAAGCGAAGGCTGCTCTACCTAAATCTTGTTGGGAAACTGTGAGTGCTTTTTCCAACACTTCAGGGGGTTGGCTTGTTTTTGGAATTAAAGAAATCGGTAATAGCTATCAAATTCAAGGCGTTACTAATGCCGAAAAAATAGAACAAGACTTTTTAAATACCCTTCGAGGTGAGAAGTTTAATGTTTTTGTAGCTACAAAACAGCAACGATATACCATTGATGGCAAAACAGTTCTGGCATTTTACATTCCTGTTTCAGCTCAAAAACCTGTGTATTACAATACACAAGCTAATACATTTATTCGCAGATCGAGCAGTGATCAAAAAGCACGTAAAAATGAAATTGATGCTTTTTATAGAGATCAAACCTTTGGTACTAAAACATCAGAACTAGCACCTAAAACTTCTAGAGCAGATATAGATACCACATCATTAAAACAGTACCGCGATTATATGGCGCGCTTCAATCCAGACGTGAGTTATAATCGTTTTGATGAAGATGTGTTTCTTTCAAAACTGCGTATTTTGGAAGATGGACAGCTTACTTATGCAGGGCTTTTGTTTTTAGGAAAAAGGGACAGTATAGAGAATCATTTTTCGGATTTCAGAATTGATCTGCTAGAAATAGACGGCACCTCTATTTCCAAAGCAACCTCCAACTATAGTTTTCGATTGGGGGAATTTGAAAACCTTTGGGATTATTATTTTGAATGTTTTAAACGCTTAAAGCCAGAGGTAGATGTCGCCTTCCAATTAACCGATCAAGGTTTTGGTCAAGAACTTTCTCCTGGATTAAAAGCCATACGGGAAGCACTTGTAAATATGTTGATGCATGCCGATTATTTTTCTCCAGCCTGTTCGCGCATCCGTATTTTTACAAATCATATTGAGTTTTATAATCCTGGCGGATTACCGAAACCATTGGAAGAATTAAAAGCTAAGGATTTATCCTTACCTCGCAATCCGCTCATCACAAAATTATTCAGGATGGTACGCCTTGCAGAAAATGCAGGTTACGGTTTTGACCGTATAGAAACCAACTGGAAAATCTACAACAATACCGAACCAGAATATGATGTTAGTTTTGATGCTACCATTTTAAAATTAGCTACGCGTTCGCAAAAGGAAACAGATAAACCTTCGGAGAAGCTTCGAAAAAACTTCGGAGTAACTTTAGAAAAACTTCGGAGAGAGCTTGTAAATACTGAATTAAACAAAGAATTGATTATCAGTATATTAAATATTAATTTCAATGATTTTTTAAACCATTTAGACACCGACTTTTCAAAAACTTTTGAGAAACTTCGGAGTAACTTCGGAGTAACTTCGGAAAAGCTTCGGAGAGGAAGTAGTAAAAACATAATTCAATTATTGATGTTAATGGAAAGCGAAGGCAGTATCTCGGCAGAAAAGGCTAGTGCTATTTTAGAGGTGTCTTCTCGAACCGTAGAGACCTACATTGCTAGATTAAAAGAACTAAATATTATAAAACGACAAGGATCGGATAAACTAGGAAAATGGATATTAAATATAGATAATAGTATAGAATGACTTATTATGAACCATTAAAAAAAACTTCGGAGAAGCTTCGGTGTAAAGCAAGGAAAACTTCGGAGAGACATCGGAGACAACACAGTGGTTCTACTATTATTTATCATTTTTGATAAAAATATAACCGCAAAAGAAGCTGCAAAAATAATAGGCGTTAGTGAGAGAAGTATAAAAGATTATTTTACAAAACTGAAAGAAGCAGTTGTGATAGAACGAAAAGGAAGCCCAACTTTTGGAGGTCATTGGATCATAAAGATTACTTAGCCTTAAATCTAAAGCAACCAGATGTTTATAGAATGTCTGAATAAGCAATTTAAATAATTGACATACATTCTTAAGGAAGTCTTTATGTAATAGTTAGTGAAGATGTTAGTGAAGGAGTTAATGAAGCCTAAACACGAAATAAAAATAACATATAGAATACCAGTTAAATGAATACCAACCAACTCAAACGCTTTGCACAAAGCGCCCGCATAAAACTCATAGACCAAATTGGCGCAAAACTTGAAAAGGTATTGACAACTGATAGTGTAGAATTACGCGAAAAAGCAGGCCATTTAAAAAAGTTACAAGAAGCTATAAATAAAACGTCTAAAAGTGAAGTAATTGACACGGTTGCTTACACCTGGTTTAATCGCTTTGTGGCGTTGCGATTTATGGATGTCAACGGTTATGAGCCTATTGGTGTTTCTGTGGTAAGCCCTATGGAAGGTGGTACATTACCCGCTATTTTACAGGAAGCAAAACAAGGCAACATACCAGAAGAATTAGCAGTACAAAACCAGCGTATTTATGATGTGCTCGACGGAAAAATACCAAGTACAGATGCACAGAATGAAGCATACGCAGCTTTGTTGGTCGGCGCGTGTAATCATTTTAGTAAAACACTTCCTTTTTTATTTGAAAAGATAGATGATTACGCAGAGTTGTTATTACCAGATGATCTCATTTCTCAATTTTCCATCTTGCAAGATGTACGCGATGGAATGACTGCTGAAGATTGTGCAGAAGTTGAAATTATAGGCTGGCTCTACCAATTTTATATCTCAGAAAAGAAGGATGAAGTATTTGCTAGTAAAAGCAAAGTAAAAAAAGAAGATATCCCAGCAGCAACACAGCTATTTACACCACGTTGGATTGTAGAATATATGGTGCAAAATACCGTAGGTAAATTGTGGCTACAAAATAACCCACAATCTAAGCTGCGCGACTATATGCCTTATTTTATAGAATCGCCTAGCGTTACAGCAGACGATTATCTCAAGATTGATAGCGTAGAAGATATTACGCTATTAGACCAAGCTTGTGGTAGTGGGCATATTCTAGTTTATGGTTTTGAATTGCTTTCTAAAATTTATGAAGAAGAAGGTTATAATAAAAGTGATATCCCAACACACATTATAGAAAAAAATCTTTTCGGTTTTGAGATAGATACGCGTGCAGCACAACTTGCTGGGTTAGCATTACTATTGAAGGCGAGACACTATTACCGCCGGGTGTTTAAAAAAGACTGTGCGCCTAATATATCCTGCTATCAAGATTTAAAGATCAATGAAGAAGATATAAAAGCAACCTTTAGTGCAGTAGATGAAGAAATAAGTGATGAATTATTGCACGACCTTAAAACAATGCAACAAGCAACCAATTTAGGGTCGCTTATTATACCACAAACAGCTGTAAGTGATCTAGAAAAGACAAGAACTTCTTTGACTAAAAAAGCTAATAACAGCGATCTTTTTCACGGACATAACCTAAGAGGTATTTTACAAGCTATTGTACAATTGAGTGCGCTTTCACTAAAATACCATTGCGTAGTAGATAATCCGCCGTATATGGGTGGTGGCAATATGAACAAAGCACTTTCAGATTTTGTAAAAACAAATTACCCGAAAAGTAAAGCAGATTTAATGGCGTGCTTTATGGAAGCTGGAATTTCTTCATTAAAACCTAAAGGTTTTCTTGGAATGATTAACCAACATAGTTGGATGTTTTTAAGTAGTTATGAAAAATTACGAGAACATTTAATTGATACCATTCATTTTGATACAATGCTGCACTTAGGTCCTCGAACATTCCCTGAAATTGGTGGAGAGGTTGTTCAGAATACATCATTTGTTGCTGTAAATAAGCAAAGCAAAGATAAAGGTGTCTTTTTAAGATTAGTGGACTTTAAGGATTCTCATTTAAAAAATATTAAAACAAAAAAAGCAGTTTCTGATACAGGTGTTGATTATAGAATCTTGTTTAACCAAAACGAATTAAATAAGATTCCTGGGCATCCTTTCGCATATTGGATTTCTGATACAATAGTTAAATTGTTTGAGAAGGTAAAATCTTTAAATGATGTAATATTTGCCGATGGTCAAAATAAGACAGCGAACAATGATAAATTTGTTCGATTAATTTGGGAAGCCAAATGTTTAGAAATTGGTCCTGATAAGGACTATATATTTTACGCAAAGGGAGGTCCTTTTAGAAAATGGCACGGAAATCTAAACTACATTGCTAAATGGGATGAAAAATCCACTAAACACTACAGCAAAGATCGTATAGCAAGAATCATTAAAAAAGATTACTGGTACAGAAAGGGATATACTTTTTCGAGAATGTCGGAAAAAGCTAATGTCCGTGTACTTGATCAAAGAGGAACTTTCGATGCTACTACGGTTTCATTTTTCATTGAAGAAAGCTTTGAAAATGAATATCACAATTTATTAGGTTTTTTTAATTCAAAAGTAGGTGATTACTTTATTCATATTTTAAATCCTACATTAGTATTCCAACTAGTGGACATAAGAAATATCCCTTATATAACAGGAATTAAAACTGTAAAGCCAATAATCCAAAATTGCATAGATATTTCATTAGCTGATTGGTATTCAAGAGAGAATTCCTTTGATTTTCAACATAACGAACTCATCCGTATTCAAGGCCAAGACATAGAAGAAGCCTACGATAGTTATTGCCTATACTGGCAAAACAAATTCTCTGAGTTGCATAAAAATGAAGAAGAGCTCAACCGTCAATTTATTGATATCTATGGCCTACAAGATGAGTTAGCACCAGATGTACCTCTAAAGGACATTACTATTCTAAAAGATGAAACGAGTATTGAGAATGGCGAGTTAGTCTTTCGTGAAAGCGAAATTATGGCACAGTTTATAAGTTATGCCGTAGGCTGTATGTTTGGGCGTTACAGCTTAGATAAACCAGGTTTAATATTAGCCAATCAAGGCGAAAGCCTTGAAGATTATGTAAAAAAAGTATACGATGCTGAAAAGCCCCCTTCGGGGGTTTGGGGGATAGATGATGATAATGTTATCCCAATACTAGACAATGAGTGGTTTGAAGATGATATCGTAAATCGTTTTTATGAGTTCTTAAAAGCTACGTTTGGCAAACCACATTTTGACAAAAACCTTGCTTTTTTAGAAGACAGCGTGGGTGATATGCGCAAGTACTTTTTAAAGACCTTTTATACAGACCACGTTAAGCGTTATAAAAAACGGCCTATTTATTGGCTTTTTTCTTCTCCTTCTGGGGCTTTTAATGCTTTAATATATATGCATCGCTACACGCCAGACACCCTTAATACAATGCTTAACGGTTATCTTAAAGAATATCGTGAGAAACTACAGGCTCAAAGCACGCAGCTAGACCACGTTAAAAATGTGGGAACAGATCGAGAAAAAGTAACCGCAGAAAAAAAACAAGCACGTATTAGTAAAGTGCTTATAGAATTACAAGAATACGATCGTGAGTTATTTAAAATAGCTACCGCACGTATCTCCATAGATTTAGACGATGGTGTGCTGGTTAACTATAATAAGTTTGGACATGTTATTAAGCAAGTTTCAGGATTAAACGATAAAAAAGCTAAGGATAAGGTAAAGAAGTTTGATTGGATAGATGTAACAGAAATACAGTAATTATGGATACAATAGATATGTTTTCAAAACCACCAGAACACGGCAAGCTTGTTAAAATAAAAAACGGAGAATATATCTATTTCCCTGATTTTTATGATAAAGCCACCGCAGATAAATACTTTAAGCGATTAATAGAAGGTATCAAATGGAAACAAGAATCTATGAACATGTATGGTAAGAAGATTCCATTCCCAAGATTAACAGCTTGGTATGGTGATAATGAAAAGCCTTATAGTTTTTCAGGAATCACTTTACAGCCTCACTCTTGGAGTCCAGGCTTACTAAAAGTTAAAAATGATATTGAGCCCAAAGCCAATGTTGTTTTTAATAGTGTATTGCTTAATCGCTATCGTGACGGAAGTGATTCTATTTCGTGGCATACAGATGCCGAAAAAGAATTAGGACAAAATCCAGTAATTGCTTCTGTAAATTTTGGTGCAGAACGCAAATTTCAATTAAAGCATAAGGATACCAATGAGCGCATAGATATTATATTGCAACATGGCAGCTTACTAATTATGCTAGGCGAGTTACAACACTACTGGAAACATCAAATTCCAAAAACAAAAAAACCATTAGGAGAACGTGTTAATTTAACCTTTAGAGTAATAAAATAGATATGGCTTATAACTTTCAACTACCTATAATTACAGATTTAACACCAGACCAACAAACCGTGTTAAACTTCCCAAGGGCTGTCGCTGTTTCTGGTGGACCAGGAACAGGAAAAAGCGTCATTGGTTTATGGCGACATATTCGTAACTACGATACAGGTACTAAAAGAAGCCTTTTAGTTACGTACACCAAATCGTTAGAACGATTTTTGAAAGAAACTTGCAGAACTATAAATGCAGATGCAGCAACAAATGTGGACAGAACGTATCGATGGAGCAATAATCCCAGCAGAGGTTTTACCGAAATTATCGTAGACGAAGCACAAGATGTTGAACTATCTAAATATGATGTTTTACAGAGTTTTTGTCAATCAATTTCTTATACTACAGACGATAATCAAATTCTCTTTCCCAATAGATGTAGTAAAAAAGTGGATTTGCAGAGTAAGTTTAATAACAGAGAATTTAATCTTCATACTAACTTTAGAAACACAAGAGAAATCTCAAGATTTGTAAGAACCGTCTTTCCAGATCAAGTGAGGCAGGATGGTGATAGAACTGGTCAAAAGCCTCAACTTATTAATATTGGTAATGATGATGACATACAGATTAATGCAATTATAGGGATAATAAATAATTTCTCTGAGGCTACCCACAATATTGTTATTCTAGCACCTTATCAGAGGAATGTTCAATCTATCTATGCTGCACTTCAAGATAAAGGAGTTGCTTGTACAATGTTTAGTTCTGAACAACAAGTTTTAAATACAATAGATAGAGTTCACATTACCACATTTAAGTCCTCTAAAGGATTAGAGTTCGATACCGTAATAATTCCTAATATACACAGTTATAACTTTTGGAAAAACAACCAATACAATATTGTAAATGATGAAGATTTATATGTTGTATTGACTCGTTCTAAAAGCAATATTTTCTTACTAAATAATAGCCCTTCTTATTACGAAACAGAAAACCTAGCCTTTTTACAAAATGCTTTACAATATGGTACTTTAGATGAAGAAGATTATGTAGCAAATAATAACAATGTAAATACATAATCTGGACACAATAACAACACTGACGTTGTTGAAGATGACACGGACGATTTACCATTTTAAAATTATGGAAAAAGTAACAAAATTTTACATACATACCCAGTCGGATACACTTGCCCACTATTTAGTTCGAGGTATCTTTTGTCCTTCTCGTTTTTTGAGCAATAAAAATCGAGATATTCAAGACCAATATGAATCGTTTTTACTATTGTCCGACAAAAAGTGGAACGCTGATAGTGATTGCTCCATTGAAATCACACTAATAGAAGAAGATATTGCAAAATTAATACAGATACAAGATAATTATTCTGTGTTGGCAGATTGCTTGCCTATTTCGCGATTAAGAAAAATTCATTTCGCAGATAAAAAGAAAGCTGAAAATGTAATTTGGAATATTAATCAAGGAGCAGCTTTTGTTCCTAAAGGGGCTATTTCTTATGAATATAAATCAAAACCAGAAACGGTAAAACTTTCAGCAAAACATAGTTTTCCCGAATCACATTCTGAGCAGATTACAAAAACAAAATTGGAACGCTATGACCGTTTAATGGGTGGTCTTGCGTTTATGAAGATTGGTTTGGTAAATTCTAATTTTAAAGAACTTGATACTACCACAAATTACTTATCAGCTGTTGCTTATTTTAATTCGCATATTGCGAATAGCGTTAAAAATGAAAAAATCTCATTAAGCACTGATATTCAACATATATTTTCTGGAAAGAATGAGATTTTTAAATACTTAGCAAAGTCTATTTCAATTGATGATGTTGCAGAATTAGGAAAAAAAGAAAAGCAGAAAGTACAAAAACAATTTAATGCTATAAAATTTGAGTCGATTGAGCCTAAATCCCAAACTTACAAATTAGCGATATTACACACCTACGGAAAGGGAAAAGTAAAAAGTGATAATGATCTTGTTTCTGGATTATTATCAACCACTGCGAGTAATTTGGTCGAAGAATTAGCACTTGTGTTCGGACTTCATACAGGATATACTGCTTTACGCAACAGTTATTCAAGTAAAAGTGTCAAAGTAGATGTTAAGTTTAAACTTAATTCTAAGTTAGAATTTTATCTTATTGAATCATTGTTCAACTTTGCTTTTAAAGAGCATAAGATTAGTTCCAAATTAGAATTTTTAGAAAATATCCCACAAGAAAATCAAGTTGTAAAATCTAATACCGCATTTAATTACATCAGTCTATTGGGTGATAGCTATGCTTATGAAAAACAAGAAAAAGTTAATGTAGAAAAAGACTCATTAACTTCTCTAATATTAGATACAATAAAAAGTTGGTGTCAAAAAAATAATGCTCAATGTGAGGAAGAGCAATTACTAACCAAGTTGAGTAAATCAATCATTCCAGAAATACGAACAACTATTACATCTAACAAAAGAGATGTAAGAATTGAAAAAACTTTATTACAACCATCTAATACAGATAGTGGTAGAAAAATAGAGAATGAAGTATTGCCAAAAAAGGAAACTTTTAAGTCAAAAAGCAAACTGAACAAAAATGAAGCAAATGCAGTTAACGAACCTACACTTTTTACGAAGTTACAATCAGGAGAAATTGAAGAAAACACTGACGACGATAATTATTTCACATATACCAAATTAGAAAAATATTCTAATTTAGAACTTAAGGCATTATGTAAAGAAAAAGGTTATAAAAGGTATTCACAACTTAATAAGGAAGACCTAATCAAGTTCATTTTATCTCAATAATTTATGGCATTTTTAGACGACTATAAAAGCGTACTTTTATCTGAGACACAGCTAGAAATATTCATTGACGGAAGGCTTGATGAGCTATATGACTACTATAGCTTAAGTAATTATGAAGCGATTATTGAGGATAAGTTATTCTTTAGGAATTTACCAACCTATCCTAAAATTTCAGAATTAGACTTTACACAAACAAAAAATGAGGCATTTCTTAACCTATTATTGGCGACTGCTGTTAGGCTGAATGAGCCATTCAGCTTTGGTTATTTTTTGGATATTCTTGAAAGAAAAAATTTAGAAAAATCTAAAATTATAGAGGCATCGACAATATTTATGAATTGTCGTAATGCAACTGAATTAATAGACGGTTATATCCCTCTATTAGATTTATTAGAAGAGTCTTTTTTAACTCAGTCTGATGGGCAAAAAGAACCTTTAACCATTTTATTAAATTATTACGCAACTGCCATTCTGCATTTTGCCGAGTTCAACGGAGGTCGGCTTGCTGAAATAAGAAATTTATTAGTAGAAAGTTACGAGAATAGCACAAAAACATTTCTTCAAGATTCCATTTTAGAAGAGGCTCTAGATTTAAGTATAAATTTTGAGGATAATCCTTATAACGAATTACAAGAGCTTATAGATAAATACCTTGAAAGGAATCTTATTACCGCACCATTTATACCTGGTTATATTACTGAAAGTGGTACTGCTTATGCAGATGTAATAAAGGCAAATTCTTATTCGATTAGTGAAATTTGGGATTTGAATCGTTCATTATATAATCAGTTAACTAACAAAGATTCTATTTTTTACTCACTTGGCCGAGGTACTGCTATTTTAACAACAGAAGATCAATTAGTTGTATACATGTCACAACTTGGTAAAATGCACTTCGCAAAGCTAAGCGATGCTTTTGAAAGCTTGCCAGACGATTTAGAAAATATACATTTATTTGATTGGGGATGTGGTCAGGCACCAGCTTCAAAAATGTTTATTGATAGATTTTCAAGTGATAATATTAAGTCAGTAACGTTAATAGAACCCTCTCAAGCTGCTCTTAAAAGAGCTTCTTTACACGTTTCAAAAGACACCCACGTAATAAGAACAATAAATAAAGATTTTGATTCTTTAATAGATGAAGATATTGTCTTTGCGAAAAATGCCGGAGACATAACCGTTCATATTTTTTCAAATGTAATTGATATGGACTACTTCCAATTACACAACTTAATAGATTTACTAAGAAGGAACTCTAGTGGTTTAACATATTATATTCTTGTAAGTCCTCTAATTTCAATAACTCAAACTCAACGATTAGAAACTTTTACGGAAGAAATGTGTGATGAAGTTAGTAGTAAACTATTACTTTCAGATAACAAAAAACGTTATGACTGGATCAAAACCTGGACGAAGGTAATAAGAGTATTTCAAACAAAAATATAAAGTCTCAAGACTATATGAGTATTAAAATACAAGAAGCCTTAGAAACAAAATTCCAAAATCACGATGTGATTTTTTGGTACGATGAACGCAATGAATTAAAAGAAAGCTTTGATGCACTAGATTTAAAGGGTGTTGAAAAGTGCCATCTACAGGGCAATGAATTTGAAATAAAGTATAAGATTACATCTAATACGTCTAAGATTAAATTTCTAGTTTATAGCAATACGCCTAAACCTAAACCCAATGAAAATTGGTTATTAGATCTAGAGCTGGCTTATCATATTTTCCATACCGATCAAGAAGCTATTATTCTTCAAGATTTAGGGTTGGAGTTTAGTTTTAAGGAATTAGTTGGGGAACATATTCAATTTTTCAAGTCAAAGGATCGCGTTGATAAATTAAAAGAATTATTGGGTAAAGGGGACTCTCACAGAGACATTCGTTATAAAATGGTGGCTGTAACCTTAAATACTGATTATGTTAATCTCAACACTTTTATTCACGCACACGGAACAGCTTTTGCTAATGGCAATGAAAAGCTACAAAGAGATCTAAAACGCTACGAACTATCAGATTTTTACTGGAATCAAATTCTAAACAAGTTTAACTATACCAGTAAAACACCTTCCATCTATGATTTTCTTGTAGAGGCATTTACAGATAATTTTAATGCAACCGCTACGCCTAAGCTTTCTAAAGAAACTAGACTTTTATTGGCCCTTTGGAAAGATACCATTACCTACAGAGAAGGGTTTGATAAAATTTCTTCTCAAATAGCAAGCGACCTACAAATTGAAAGCGTTCTCAACACCTTGCCTTTAGAAAAGGCGGTAAATGATGAACTATTTAAACTTACAGACAAGAAAATAATTCACGATCTTGTTCAGCGTTTAATCACCAATGAAATTTCAAATGAGACCTTACAAAATATTGTAAAACAAAGGGAACATACGTTTTGGTATAACACGCATTTTGTTGCATTCTACGAAAGTGTAACTTTTGCTTCACAACTACAATATCAAATTCAAAAACTTAAAGTAGCATTTAAGTCTGTTGAAAACGGTTTAAAGCAATACACGACGTCGCTATATGAAATTGATTACCTATATAGAAAGTTTATTCTAAACTACCGAAGATCTAATCGTGATAATATACTAGCCGAATTGGCTCAAAAAGTAGAAAAATTATATACCAATGACTGGTTACTTTATTACAATGATAAATGGCAATCTATCATTGATAATTTAGAAAACTGGCCAGTAGCAAAAAACTATAGTCAAAGACAATTTTTCAAAAAGCACATCCAACCTTTTGTTGAAAAAAAGAAACGTGTGTTTGTCATTATATCTGATGCATTGCGATTTGAATGTGGTGTTGAGTTACATAAAAGATTAATCCAAGAGAATAGATATGATAGTGATATTGAAGGTGCGTTGGCTTCATTACCATCCTATACACAATTAGGGATGGCATCTTTATTGCCTCATAAAGAACTAGCTGTAAAAAGCGGGACTGATCAAATTTTAGTGGATGGAATGGCCTCTATGGGGATTTCGTCTCGCTCAAAAATTTTAGCACAGAATACAGAAGCACGAGCAACAGCAATTTTAGCTGAGGATTTTATGAAGTTTAGTGCCCATACAACAGGTAGAGACTTTGTAAAACAATATGATGTAATTTACATATACCATAATAATATAGATGATACTGGTGATGACAGAACCTCGCAAGACAAAGTATTTGATGCGGTAGAAAATGAGTTAAACTTCTTTATGGACTTATTAAAGAAGATTTCCAATATGAATGGGTATAATATGATTATCACTTCAGATCACGGTTTTTCATATCAATATGAAACATTAGAAGAAAGCGATTTTACAACAGCTGATATAAAAGGTGTAGTTGATAAGCATAATAGACGATTTGTACTTGGAACTGACATAACTGGGAATGATGCAGTAAAGTCTTTTACACACGAGCAACTCGGATTAAAAAGTACTGGTAATACATTAATTCCAAAATCGGTAAATAGATTAAGAGTTAAAGGTGCTGGATCTAAATTTATTCACGGTGGTGCATCGTTACAAGAAATTATAATACCTGTAGTAAAAGTGAATAAAAAGCGTCAAGACACCACTACACAGGTAGAAATAGATATTATAAAATCTACAGATAAGATAACTACAAACTTGCTTGCAGTTTCCTTTATTCAAACAGAACAGGTTGACAACACTATCTTGGAAAGAAAAATAAAAGCCTCCATACAAGCGGAAGATGGTACTTTGTTAAGTGATCAGTTTAACTACACCTTCGATATTAAGGAGGAAAACCAACGACAGCGAGAAGTTAAAAACAGATTCCAATTAACTGCTCAAGCAAGTGGTAAATATAAAAATCAACGTGTAAAATTGGTATTAGAAGAACCAATGGATCGCGCTAACAAATGGAGAACTTACAAAGAGTATTACTATACCCTTAATATTTCTTTTACTAACGACTTTGATGAATTTTAAGAGTCTGTTTATGAATTTGTGATTAGAATTTTATAGGGTATTTTTGATGCAGTACGAGGCAAAATTTTAAGCATAGCCTAGTTACGGTTCAAATTTTTAACGAAATAATTCGCAAAAAGAGGCATGAAAAACTAATTGACAAAAGCTTAAATAAACTCTGTGACCTATGAACGCACTAAATGTAAAAATAAACGAGCACTTTGCAGGTAAGGTAGTCCGTAAGGATTTAACCAAATTAGTAAAAGGTAATGCCATAGTTCCTACCTATGTCCTTGAATATTTATTAGGACAATACTGCGCTACAGATGATGAAGCAACTATTGTTGAAGGTGTAGAAACGGTAAAAAATATTATTGCCAAACATTTTGTGCATCGTGACGAGTCTCAAATAATAAAATCTACAATTCGGGAAAAAGGTTCTCATAGAATTATAGATAAAGTGGCAGTTCAGCTTAACGACAGACAAGATATATATGAAGCTTCATTTGCAAATTTAGGCTTAAATCGGATTCCTATTTCAGATGAACTTATTAGAGAACATCAAAAATTACTATCTAGTGGTGTTTGGTGCATTTTAACCTTGGGTTACGTTCCTTCCGAGGAAAGAGATCATATACCTTGGATGGTTGAAAGTTTAAAACCAATTCAAGTTTCCAATGTAGATATTGAAGAATATAAAGGCGCTCGGAAACATTTTGACAAGGAAGAATGGATGGATGTTTTGCTTCAATCCATAGGTCTTAATCCAGAAGAATTTACATTTCGTTCTAAACTACTTCAATTAACCAGACTTGTTCCATTTGTAGAGAACAACTACAACTTAATTGAGCTAGGTCCAAAAGGAACAGGAAAGTCGCATATTTATTCTGAAATGTCGCCACACGCTATTCTAATTTCTGGTGGAGAAGTATCAAAGGCGAAACTATTTGTAAATAATAGTTCAGGTGATATAGGATTAGTTGGGTATTGGGATGTTGTTGCTTATGATGAATTTGCAGGTAAAACGAAGCGTGTAGACCGAGGCTTAGTGGACATAATGAAAAATTATATGGCTAATAAATCCTTTTCAAGAGGGACTCAAGTCTATGGTGCATCTGCTTCAATGGTATTCGTTGGAAACACAGACCATTCCGTAAAATACATGATGAAGCATAGCGATCTTTTTGAGGCCTTGCCAAAAGATTATTATGACACCGCTTTCCTTGACCGTATGCACGGATACCTCCCAGGGTGGGAAGTTCAAAAATTACGAAATGAAATGTTTACGTCGCAATACGGTTTTATCGTAGACTATCTTGCTGAGGTACTAAAGAACCTAAGGAAAGAAGATAGAACGCACGATTATACAAGATACTTTGAATTATCGAGTACTATTACTACCCGAGATAAAACATCAATTGCCAAAACATCTGCTGGTCTACTAAAAATAATTTACCCAGATAATGATTTCAATGAAGCCGATGCAAAAGAAATTTTAGATTTCGCTATCGAAAATAGAAAACGGGTTAAGGATCAACTTCGTAAAATGGATGAAACCTTTGAAGAAGTCGATTTTAGTTACGTTAGTAAATCAACAGGAGAACATTTTCCTATCTTGACACTAGAAGATATTGAAAATGAAACAAAACCTTCGATACACCAAATTGACGCGGCTGAGAAAAGTCAACCCCAGAAATCTGAAAACATTAAATTATCACTAGAACCTGGGCAAAAAATAATTAGAGATAATCAGTCTGGTATTTCATATGATAATTTGTTTGGAGCTTATTTATTAAATGCTACTGAATTTAATGTTACAGATCCATACATTAGGCTACCCTATCAGTTGCGCAACTTTATGGAACTAGCAAAATTGATTAGCGAAAAGAAAGATCCAGATACAGAAGTTAAACTTCACTTAGTCACTAGTAACAATGAAGATTTTATAGAAAATGCGAAAGATGCTTTTGAACAAATGCGCTATTCATTGGAATCAATGGGTATTTTATTTTCCTATGAATTTGACGATTTTATTCACGACCGATCTATTAAAATGAATAACGGATGGAAATTGATTTTAGGGAGAGGACTAGATATCTGGCAAAAAACTGGCGGTTGGTATGATATCAATGAATACATTCAAGAAAGGCGTGCATGTAAGGCTTGTGAAATAACATTTGTAAAGGTCGGTCCTTAGGCTTCTTTCAATATAAGAGAACTGCGTATTAGCTAATATGAAAAAGGATGCTTTAAAAGTCTTAAAAACTTTGCTAAATTTATAGGTTAAAACAACCATTAGTTTATAAATGTATCTATCCAACCTTTCCATCAAAAATTTTAGAGGAATCAAAGAAATGGAACTCAGTTTTAATCGAAGTATTAATATACTAATCGGTGAAAACGGAAGTAATAAATCAGCAGTAATTGATGCGATAAGACTACTCTACAATATGGGTGAACCTATCCGAGATATTTCTGTTGGATTCCCTGATTTTCACGAAAGTGTAGAAAAGGATGCTGAGGATAAACTTAAAATTACAAAGGAAGAAAAGATAACCATCGCATTCTATTTTAGAGGTTTGTCCGCATCTCAAAAAGGGGCATTGTATGAGTATATGGTTATAGACCCAGATGACGATACAAATGAATACGCAAAGGTGACTTTAACCTATGAGAATAAAGGCGGTAAATATCCGATTTCATCCTTCTTTACTGGTAACGTAGAAGGACAAAAAGCAGACTATAACACTTTTACAATTTTTCAACATTATTATTTGAGTGGTTTGCGAGATAGCACGAGGGATTTATTGACCAATCGAGGCAATGTTTTAGGTCGTGTTATAAAGAGAAGGGTCGAGAAAAACGAGTCCGAAGACATTATCGAGTGTATTATGAGAAAAGCCAACGATGAGCTTTTAGCGCAGTCTGAAGTTTCCGAAACTCGTGATGGTGTAAATGATAATCTTTCTGGAATCTATCAGCGATTTAAAGACAATCAGATTGGACTTCAAATTGAGCAATCCAAAACCGAGTATATCGTAAACGCCATAAAACCATTTTTACCACACAACCGAGATAGTTTATCTGGGGATGGATTTTCACTTTGGCAGAATAGCTTAGGACAAAACAACCTTATTTATATTGCAACAGTACTTGGGGATATAAAGGACCAAATCAAAGAAAATAAAATACCACATTTTGCTCTACTGATTGAAGAACCAGAAGCACATCTTCATCCGCAGCTTCAGTTAAGTTTATATAGCTTTTTACGAGATTCTAGCACCTCTAAAAACAGCCAACTATTTATTACCACACATTCGCCTACGTTGACATCAAAAGTACCCCTCAAAAATCTCATACTATTAGATAGTCAAGCGTACAGATTAAATGAGCAGTTTAAAGATAGGATCACGGAAGAAATTGTTGAAGATACCGTCAAGGATAAAAAATTAACAGTTTCAGTCTTTAAATTTAGAAGACAGCAGTTAGAACGCTATATCGACGTTACGAAGTCCCAACTACTTTTTGCTAAAGCTATTCTTTTTGTAGAAGGCATTTCTGAAGAACTTTTAATTTCTGCGTTTACTGCTGTCCAAAAATATCGCTTAGAAGATTATAGAATCGAATTAGTCAATATTGGAGGTACAAGCTTTTATCCATTTATCCACCTATTCAATTCAAATCAGTCAAAAAAATCAATCAGCAAACCTGTTTCGATTTTAACCGACAACGACAAATTTCCCAGTTCTAAGAAAAAAGAATTTTCATTTGATAAACTTATTGCTGACGATTATAAAAAACTTGACGAACTTGATGCTGCAATTCAAAAAGCGGAAGTCTCGTCCAGAATTCCAAACATCACATCAGCCATTAATGAAAAAGAAACTATTAAAATCTTCTTTGCCGAAAAGACGCTCGAATATGAATTAGCACTTGCTAATATCGCCAATACAAAAGAGGGTATCGAAAATAATTTCCTTTTTAAATACATCAAGATGAAAAGGCCTGAGAAAGCTGAAGCTATTTTAAACTATGTTGATGCTATGACTGCTGAAGAACTAACCGATGATCAGCAAAGGAAAACAGCAATTCTACTTTGGAAATCATTTCCATCTAAAGCTGCTTTCTCGCAGAATTTATCTCTCTACATTCTCAAAAATTTAAAACGCGCTCAGAAGGAATTTATAATCCCAAAATACATTCGCAAAAGTCTAAAGCATTTGAAGGATACGGAATGAAAATAGATATTACAGAAGAATTACAAGATTATTTAGATGCCAAGGGCAGAGTGGTCTTAAATGCCTGTCCCGGCGGTGGCAAAACAACTGCGATTTCGCAAAAAATAATCAATCTTGAAAAAGAATATAAAAGTAAGTATGGTAATTATTCCGGAATTGCTTGTCTTTCCTTTACTAATGCTGCCAAAAATGAAATTAATCTAACATATAACGAACTTAGTGGTCAATCCTTACATTATCCGCATCTGGTAAGTACTATTGATAGTTTTATCAATACTTACATTACTTTACCCTTCTACTATCTCTTGGAGAGAAATTTTGCCAGGCCACAAATTCTGGAAAACAACAAAAGCTTAGATTCATTTTGGAAAACAAAATACAAGAACCACAGTGGTCATTTGGTCGATGGTCTCAGAAATCCTATGAATTCCTTTAAAGCAAAGACTAACAGAAGTGTCTATTATCAATACTTACCATCAAAAATAAGATTAGAACCAGATGGAAGCTATTCCGTTAACGGTAACGCCCCGTCAGCTGATAAAGTTGATATAGTCGTTTTTAAAAAGTATTGCGAATATATCAAGAAATGGCAATTTGAAAAAGGTCTCATAACTACGAATGATTCAGCCTTCATTGCCTTAAGACTTCTCAAGAAAAATCCAAATATCTGTAAATGGTTGGCAAATAGGTTTCCGCACATCATTGTTGATGAGGCACAGGATAATTCTTTAATGCAGCATCAAATTTTTGAAGAATTAAATAGTCAAGGATTAAAAAATATCGAATTCATTGGCGACCCTTATCAAAGCCTTTATGAATTTAGAGATGCCAACCCACAAACATTTCTCGATAAATATAATAGTGAAGATTACATAAGTTTAGACTTATCAAGCAATAGAAGGTCGCCACAGCGCATTATAGATTGCTTCTCATTATTAAGACCTAAAACTGAGCGGAAGATAAGAAGTGCCTGTATAACAGATTTAAAAGAGCCTTTATTTGTATACCGATATAAGGAAGATGACAGAGGCGCTATAATAAATCATTTTGAACAGTATTGTAATGAGAACGATTATAAAAAACTTAAGGTGGTTGTACGAGGAAATAGCGTGAGAAACAAAATGCTTGGTAGAGATTCTCAACAGAAGCCTTGGCATAATCCACTTGCTTACGATCTCATTGCAGCAAAAATAGAATATGATGACAAGAACTTAAGAGATGCCATCAACATCGCTAGAAACGTAGTAATTCGTTTGGAAAACCAAGACCTCTCTTTCTCTGAATTTGGCCATTTGAGAGCTAAACTAAAAACAGATTTTTTATTTAATGCGCGTATTATCAAATTTGTAGAAGGACTTCCAGAGATGTCCCATACTGTGGAAGACTGGTCAAATTTATGTCCTATATATATCAAGAAAACATTAAAACTCGATTTTGATATAGATTTTGGCTTAAAGAAAACATCAAAATTCTTTGCTAAAGCTACACGCACGGAACCAGTTTCAGACCATTTTAATCGGGTGGATATAGAAAGGACCAGCTCGCTTACCACAGTTCATAAAGTAAAGGGGAAAACATTAGATGCTATTCTCATCTTTTTTGACGAAAGAAATCACGCTAGTAATATTAACTTTAGAGATTTAGAACCTGATAATGATCGTTTTATTAAAGAAAAGAAGCGCATAATCTACGTCGCTATGTCAAGACCTAAACACTTACTGGCTATGGCATTTCCAGAAAAGATAACCGATGCACAATTGAGAGAAAAATTTGGGGAAGATATTTCAGTCATAAAGCTTGAATGAAATTTCTTAGTATTTCAATTAAATATCAATCGCACTTTATCATAAATCCGTTTAAAGCTAGCCAATAAATCTGCCTTAGAAAACTCCTTAAAGTTTTCTTGATGCTTCCGTTCAATTCGTTGCAATTTAAATTGTACCTTCTTGTCCTTACCATCTACATAAATAACAAACTCGCCTTTTTTCAATACTACAGAAACTGATAACTACAGCAGAATGAAGTTTTTTAATCTCCATGATCTTAAGCTTTATCCTCTGAAGTCTGAGGATTGCTACTATGATAAGGAAAGCCATTTAATTTCAACCACTACTTCCAAAGACTCATAAAATTGAGGCCTCCACACGCTAGACTGATCCTTTTGCATGTAGAGGCATTTATTCTTATAAGCCAATGGAAAAAATGAATGAAAACATTAATTCTTTCTGTAGCTTAAATAAGGAATGAAACTTTAAGCCTAAAAACATCAATTAGACAGATTCCGCATCGCGGCTATCATCTTGTACGGAATGACAATGATAAATTAGTGGCTGAGTGACCTGCTTTTTTTTAGCGGGGTGTATCGAAGTTACGTTGAGAAAGATCTTTCGTCATTGCGTTTCCCTCAAGATGACAAAGGCAAGCTTAATGTGACACCTCATAAAGCTTTGTCGTTCTATTCCGAGGTTCCAGGACTATTTCAGTATCTACGATGACTTAAAGCTACTTCTCGATACGATTTTCTATCAAAAATCACTCGGTTTAGAAGAGCTTAAAAAATCAATTCTTCAAAAAGCCTTTTCAGGAGAATTAATCCAAAAAGAAGTTGAGGTATGAATGAAGTAACTGTCGCAAAATAGGCGATAGTTGAAAATATAAAATGAAAAAAGAAAACCAAATAGAAATATATCAAGCTCAAGATGGCTCTACTCAAATTAATGTACAATTTAAGCAGAATACTGTTTGGTTAAATCAAGAACAACTTACCGCTTTATTTAATAGAGATAGAACAGTTATTGGTAGGCATATTCGTAATATATTTAAAGAACAAGAATTGGTTGAAGAAGAGGTATGTGCAAAATTTGCACATACCACTCAACATGGTGCTGTTAAAGGTAAAACACAATCTTAAAACACAAAATATTATAATCTAGACGTAATAATATTTGTAGGTTATTGCGTAAAATCTAAACAAGGTACACAGTTTAGAAAATGGGTAAATACGGTTTTAAAAGACTATTTGGTTAAAGGTTTTGCTATTAATGAAAACCGATTAGCACAAAAAGAACTGCTGGTATGAGTGAAATAATTATTTACGAATCAGATGAAAACCAAATTCAAGTAGACGTTGAGTTTGATGGAACTACTGTGTGGTTAAACCTGAATCAATTAGCGACACTTTTTGGTAGAGATAAGTCTGTTATTTCGAGACATTTAAACAAGGTGTTCAAAAACAATGAATTAGAAAAAGAAGCAGTTGTTGCAAAAAATGCAACAACTGCTTCTGATGGTAAAATTTATCAAGTAGAATATTTTAATCTTGATGCCATTATTTCTGTGGGATACAAGGTAAATTCTAAACAAGGTACTCAATTTAGAATATGGGCAAATACTATTTTAAAAGACTACTTGATTAAAGGTTTTGCTATTAATAAAAAACGATTAGCACAAAAAGAACAAGAAATAAAGATGCCACATCGTGGCAACATATTAATAGCCAAAAAACATAAGACATTTAATTTAAGCTCCATAGGAGCGTTATAATATCATGGCAAACACATACACACAATTGTATTTTCATATTGTTTTTGCAGTAAAAGGCAGAAATAATCTCATTGCGGTTAGGTGGAAATATGAGTTGTATAAATACATTACAGGTATCATCTCTAATAAAAACCAAAAGCTCATGATTATTAACGGAATGCCTAATCATGTTCACTTATTAATTGGCACAAAACCCAATTGTAATTTATCCGATTTGGTAAGGGATATTAAAGCCAATTCATCTAAATGGATTAATGAAAAACAATTTGTAAATGGTAAATTTGAATGGCAAACAGGATTTGGAGCGTTTACGGTAAGTCAATCTGCTGTAAATAATGTTCTAGATTATATTAAAAATCAAGAAGAACACCATCAAGTAAAAACATTTAAAGAAGAATATATTGGTTTTTTAAAATTCTATAATATTGAATATAAAACGGAATATCTTTTTACAGATGATTAATATCGCTCCCAATGGAGCTAATCACCTATACTCAAAATAATATTCTATTACTATTTTGCTCCTATGGAGCTACAACCTATAATAAATGAACGAAGCACAAACCAAACACGATTTAATAGAACCCGCATTGCGTAAAGCTGGTTGGGGTAGTGTTAAAGGCAGTCGTTTGCGTTTGGAGTTTCCTATCACAAAAGGACGTTTAATAGGACAAAATAGAAGAGCTACCCCACTTTTTGCAGATTATGTTCTAGAGTATAAGAACAGAAGAATAGGTGTTGTAGAGGCTAAAAAAAGAGACTTGTATTACACAGATGGTGTTGGTCAAGCCAAAGACTATGCAGAGCGTTTAGACATCAGGTTTACCTATGCGACCAATGGTTTGAAAATCTATGGTATCGATATGGAGGAAGCCACAGAAGGTGATGTGTCTAAATATCCTACACCAGATGAGCTTTGGGAAATGACCTACCCAACGCCTAAAGAAGACTACAAAGTTGAAATTGCAGATTGGAAAGAGCGTTTATTTTCAGTTCCTTTTGAAGGTAGAGGTGGCACTTGGCAACCTAGATATTACCAACAAAATGCCATTGCCAAAGTTTTAGAAGCAATTTCAGAAAAAAAAGATAGATTATTATTAACCTTAGCGACAGGAACAGGCAAAACAGCCATCGCTTTTCAAATTGCGTGGAAATTATTTCATGCTAAATGGAATCTAAGACGAGATGGGTCAAGAAGCCCAAGAATCTTATTTCTAGCAGATAGAAACATATTAGCAGACCAAGCTTTTAATTCCTTTAATGCTTTTGATGAAGATGCTCTGGTGCGTATCAGTCCTAAGGAGATTAAGAAGAAAGGAAAAGTTCCTAAAAATGGAAGCGTATTCTTTACCATTTTTCAAACCTTTATGACCAATGCAAATCAGGAAGAGGATGAAGAGGATGAAAAGGATGAAGAAAATGAGGAAGAAAACTATTCAATAGCAGCAGAGCCCGCAGCAAAATATAATACAGACGACTTTAATTTTGGTCAATATCCAAAAGACTTTTTCGATTTAATAATTATTGATGAATGTCACAGAGGAGGGTCTAGAGACGAAAGTTCTTGGCGTGCGATTATGGAGCATTTTTCACCCGCTGTTCAATTAGGCTTAACGGCTACACCAAAGAGAGATATAAATGGAGATACCTATGATTATTTTGGTGAACCCGTATACAGTTACAAACTAAAAGATGGTATTAATGATGGTTTTTTAACACCATTCAAAGTCAAAGAAATAAGCACGACTATTGATGAATATGTGCATACTTCAGGTGACGAGGTAGATGGTGAAATTGAGGAAGGAAAAACCTATTCAGAATCAGATTTTAATAGAATTATAGCCATAAAAGCAAGAGAAGAATACAGAGTAAAGCTCTTTATGGATTCGATAAATCAGAACCAAAAAACATTGGTTTTCTGTGCGACACAAATTCACGCCGCAACGGTTAGAGACTTAATCAATCAATATGCAACAAGTAAAAGCATCAACTATTGTCATAGAGTAACTGCAGATGATGGCCAAATTGGGGAACAACATTTACGAGATTTTCAGGATAATGAAAAGAGCATACCAACCATACTAACAACCTCACAAAAGCTGAGCACAGGAGTTGATGCACCAGAAATTAGAAATATTGTTTTAATGAGACCTGTAAATTCTATGGTGGAATTTAAACAGATTGTAGGAAGAGGAACACGCCTTTTTGATGGTAAAGATTATTTCACAGTGTTTGATTTTGTGGATGCACATCACCACTTTCAAGATCCAGAGTGGGATGGTGAACCTTTAGAGCCAGAAACGCCAATGGGTGGAGGAGCTCCAGGAGATTGTAATATATGTAGTGAAACACCCTGTGTTTGTGAAAAACCTCCACAAGAAGTTTGTCCAGAATGCGATAATATTCCATGTGTTTGTGATACACCACCAAGAGGAATGATTAGCGTTCGCCTTTCTGATAACCAAGTGAGAGAAATAGATTCTATGGTTAAAACATCTTTTTGGAGTCCATCAGGAAAACCAATTTCCTCTACAGAATTTATAGCACAGTTATTTGGAGACATCCCTTCATTTTTTAATAATGAAGAACAATTACGGTCACTTTGGAGCGTGCCAAGCACACGGAAGAAGCTGTTAACAGAATTAAGTGAAAAAGGCTATACAAATAGCCAGTTAGAAGATTTAAGGCATCTTATTCACGGAGAAGATAGCGACCTTTTTGATGTATTAAGTTTTGTCGCTTACCACAAAGAGCTTGTTCCAAGATTAGAAAGAGCAAGTAGAGCAAAAATTCAGATGAATAGCTACAACCCAAAGCAGCAAGAATTTCTAAACTTTGTGCTAGACCAATATGTTAGAGAAGGAGTTGATGAACTAGACGATTCTAAACTTCCTGACTTATTAGAATTAAAATACAAAGCCATTGCAGATGCGAAAAAAGAGCTTGGCGATACAAAGTCAATCCGAGATACGTTTATAGGGTTTCAACAACACTTGTATCAAGCAAGAGCAATTTAGAATAAAAGCATTAATCTTGTCTAAGTCCTTAGTAAGATATCACATTTTCAAACTCAGAACATCACTTAAACAGATTCTGCATCGCGGCTATCGCCTTGTACGGAATGACAATTATAAATTGGTGGCTGAGTGACCCGCTTTTTTTTAGCGAGGTGTATCGAAGCCACATTAAAATAGGTTTCTTCAAACTCAGAACATCACTTAAACAGATTCCGCATCGTGGCTATCGCCTTGTACGGAATGATAATTATGAATTGGTGGCTGAGTGACCCGCTTTTTTTTAGCAGGGGTGTAATCGAAGCCACATTAAAATAGATTTCTTCAAACTCAGAACATCACTTAAACAGATTCCGCATCCCGGCTATCGCCTTGTACGGAATGACAATGATGAATTGTTGGCTGAGTGACCCGCTTTTTTTTAGCGGGGTGTATCGAAGCCACATTAAAATAGATTTCTTCAAACTCAGAACTTTACTTAAACAGATTCCGCATCGCGGCTATCGCCTTGCACGGAATGACAATGATGAATTGTTGGCTGAGTGACCTGCTTTTTTTTAGCGGGGTGTATCGAAGCCAAATTAAAATAGATTTCTTCAATATTAAGAACATCAACTAAACAGATTCCGCATCGCGGCTATCGCCTTGTACGGAATGACAATTATGAATTGGTGGCTGAGTGACCCGCTTTTTTTTAGCGGGGTGTATCGAAGCCACATTAAAAGAATTGAGAGTGCCGGTTATTAGTCAAGAGAGACAAAATCTACTCGTTCATCGGGGTTTATTTGAAAGTAAACTAAATCCGAGGGCGTCACATAAGGCGACACATATGGAAATAAAAAAATCCCGAACCCTCATGTATAAAGGGATTGGGATTTGGGAAGTGATCGCGACAGGATTCGAACCTGTGACCGTCTGCTTAGAAGGCAGATAATTAAGCAATAGTTTGTTTTGATTAAGCAACAGTTTGTTTCGAATTACTAGTAAATTCAGGGGTTAGTGAGAATTACATTTATATTAGATATACTTTGTATAGATAATTTGTGCACAAACTGTGCACAAATTATTAAACAGCTATTTTAACAATTTTTATAACAACTTTTTTTTGGAAATCTATATAACCAAAAAATTGATATGAATAATTATAATGAAGATGTAAGAATACAGTATATACTGAACACATCTTATAAAGACAAATTTAATAAACATCAAGTAAGACTTTATGTTAACGATGTAAAGACTAAGCAGCGTAAAATGTATAATACTGTTTTTAGGCTAACAGAAAAAGAATTTACAGAAGTTTGGTCAGGTGTAACACTTGGAAAAATACCAAAAAAATATAAAATTTTAAATAGTAAAATGAGGGCAGTCTTATCCAAAGCTGAGGATGTTGTGTCTAATTTAAACAAATTTAATCACAGCGACTTTAGCCGATTGATGTTTCAAAAAACGTCTAAAGATAAAAATGTTAATTTTTATTTCGAGAAGAAGATAGATATGTACAATAATCCAAAATCTAAAAGCACTTCTTTAGGCTATGATAATGCTATTGAATGTTTTAAACGGTTTGCAGCTAAAAAACAATTGTCTTTTCATGAAATCGATGTTCTCTGGTTAAAAAAGTTTGAAAGTTTCTGCATTTATGATGAACAAAAATCTTTAACAACAGTTAGTATGTATACTAGGACCTTGAGAGCTGTATTTAATGATGCAATACGTGATAATACCATTCCAGTAGAACTATATCCTTTCGGGAAATTTAAATACAGTATACCAACTTATAACAAAACAAAAAAAGCATTATATGGTGACAAATTAAAAATTTTATATAATGCTATCCCAAAGACAGAATTTTGTGAGCGAGCAAAAGATTTTTGGTTCTTTTCATATGCATGTAACGGCATAAACTTCAAAGACATATTGCATCTCAAGTGTAAAAGTTATGATGGAAAGGTTATAAGATTTAGAAGGTCGAAAGATTCATATGGCAGACAAAATGTAAAGGATATAAATGTTTTTTCTGATGAACACATAAAATATGTTTTTGAGAAATATGGAAATATACACGGAAATGACGATGATTTTATTTTTCCTTATTTAGGAAGTAGCAAAGCATCGGAAGAACATTATAGAAAAACAAAAAATTTTATATCAAGCATAAATAATCAATTCAAAAAATTCGCACGAGACAATGGAATAGATGATTTAATCTCAAGCAACTGGGCACGACACAGTTATGTGACACACGCTATTAATAAAGGAGCAACAATGGAATACGTTGGAGATAGTGTAGGGCACACGGACTTGAAAACCACAAATCTATATTACCATAGTATTGAAACAAAACCAAAAAAGAAAATGGCCAAATTGCTTTTTGATTTTGATTAAGCGTAATAAATTTTTTAATAATATTTTAGCATATTAATCATAAACTTTTTTTGTAAAACTCATATAAACATCATAAAAAATAAATTATATGATGGATAAACAAATGACAATTGAAGAAAAATTAGATTTAATACCTCAATTGTGGAAGAAAATAATGGGCTGCGAAAAAAAAATAGATTT
>Ga0306864_1000051_pt1 | contig 52000 bp, 43 predicted proteins | sample AntRauTorckE5430_FD_190448 | JGI IMG/M metagenome (GOLD analysis project Ga0306864, IMG submission 190448) | Saline lake microbial communities from Rauer Islands, Antarctica - Metagenome Torckler E5 #430 (v2) (version 2) | ecosystem: Environmental > Aquatic > Non-marine Saline and Alkaline >...
AAAGCCAATAGTGACCTATCAACATATTTATAAAACGACCTATCTATACGGTAGTTACTCCCCAATAAACGGAGACTCTTTTGTTTGGGAAATAAATGGTGTAAGTACTAACATATTTCAAGCTTATTTGCGAGAATTTTCAACACATAATCCAAAGGAATATAAAATCGTAGTGATTGATAATGCAGGATTTCATTCTACAAAAAATATAGAGGTGCCACAAAATATAGTCTTGTTAAGAATACCCCCATATAATCCTGAGCTAAACCCATGCGAACAAGTATGGCAATACATTAAAAATCGATTTAAAAACCAAAGATTCGAATCTATGAAAAGTTTAAAAGAATGGCTAAGTGAAATGGTCTGCGAAATGAAACCTGAAACCATTAAATCTATAACAGGAAATCATCATTTTCTAAAAGCTTTTAATACGGCATTTAATAACTAAATTGGTATAAAAAGTAAAAACCACAATTCCAGTAACTTTTCATAGGCTTAGGTCTAATTTTACTTAACATCCTCTAAAATTTGAGATTAACTGCAGAGACATGCAGGCTTTTTATGCTATCAGACGACTAAAACAAAAAAATAAGCTTCCATATTGCGAAAAATACTTTAGATTATGACTTTGAAATGGTTATAACATACCATGTTTAGTTATATTTATATTGCTAGTAATTAAAAAAACACAAACTAAAAATTCAACAAATGGCAGAAATTTGGATAATAGTAATAGCGGTATCTATTTTTTTAATAATCACTCTAATTTATTGGAAGTTTACCCGTGAAACGATCAAAACAAAATATGGGCATAATTGGAAGATATGGGGAGCGAGAACTTTTTATTGGCAAGATGCCATATATATCTGTACGGGAATTACATCTCTAATATTGGTTCTTTTGAAATGGACAGATGTTCTCACTTTTTAGAAGTTTAAAAAACAATAACAAAAGAGAATCGCTTCTGCCAATAACTAAGCATTTGTAAGGTAGGTAAAACATAAACCTTCGATGATTTAAGGCAGAGCAACCCTATGGTTTGCAGATAATCCCATGATGATGAGTAAATTTAAGAGATGGTATTTCAGGTAAAGGAGAGGAGTTTCAACACCTTCACGAATTTGAAAACTGTTTATAGCTAATTAGTGATTTCAAAGCTATCTTTATCTTTTAAAAAGCCTAGTTTTTCTCGAGTCGTTTCAAGGTCAGATTTTTTTAAAATGACAGTTTCTATGACCTCTTCTTCTGGAAGGTGTGAGCTTAAGGGTTCTCCCAATACATCATAGGCCGCAGAATGACCTACGTAAGGAAAATTATTACCGTCGGTTCCAATTATATTAACGCCAATACAATAGCTCATGTTTTCAATAGCACGGGCTTTTAATAAAGTATCCCACGCGGAGATTCGCTTTGCTGGCCAATTGGCAACATAGATCAAGACCTCATAATCATCTTTACTCCTAGCCCAGACCGGAAAACGCAAATCGTAGCAAACCATCAAACAAATGTTCCAACCTTTGTAATGCACAACACACCTTTCGTTGCCAGGTGTATATGTTTCCTGTTCTTTTGCTAAAGTAAACAAGTGTTTTTTATCGTATTTTGAGACTTTTCCATTAGGCTCTACAAAGAACATCCTGTTGAAATACTTTCCATTTTCTTTTACCATGGCGCTTCCCGTCAGCGCTGCTTGGTGTTTTTTGGATAAAGCTTTCATCCATTCCAAAACGTCTGGCACTTCTTGTGCGTTGGCTTCAGCATTCATAGAAAAGCCCGTGTTAAACATTTCGGGTAAAATAATCACCTCGGTATCCTTTGGGCAAGAAGCTATTTTTTCTTCAAAAATAGCTCTGTTTGCATTGGGATCTTCCCAAATTAAGTCGGTTTGTATATAAGAGATCTTAAGAGTATCGTTCATTATTTAATACGTTTTGGTCATGTTTTCGTCTACAACAATAATAAAATTCGCTAGACCTTTGTGTTCATTTTTCAATTGATGCACATTTTTTTGTTCAACCGTGGTTAGGGTTAGGATGTTGAGGTTTTCTCTGTAGGTTTTAAGATACCAGTAAATACCTTCAAAAAAATTGGAATGGTAGCTTCCGTTAAGGTGGATAAAGACTTGGTTTGGCTTTAAATTTTCTAATATAAAATGAGCCATAGTCGCATCTTTTATGGCTTGGGCTTTTACAATATCTTCACCTCCATGGCCCCCCATCATGTCTAGCATATTTTGGTATGAACTTAAATTGATATCAAAGGGAATAGGCAATGGTGCTATCCACTTCAGCTCGTTTTTGGGGAGGCTATCTAAAGCTGAAAACCCACCATTTCTGAACACACTAGTAGCATAAGGTCTTGGGATATTGGTCGCAATATAGGGGATAGAATCTCGTTTTGCTAGCTCTATCAATGGCCTATAATCTGTGGAATAATTGCTCCAAACTCTAGCCTCTTTTTCAAACTTAGGTTCTGTAAGGCTATCTTTTAAATACAAATTAAGGACAGATTGCGTGTCGGTTTCAAACATTTCGGCACCGATGGCAAGGTTGATTTTAGAGGTTTTTAAATCGGAGACAACTCCAAATTGTAACCAATGGGAAATAGGATTATTATGATACTCTCCAAACAGAACCACATTGGTTTTGCTTAAACTGTCCAGCATAGTATCATAAGAGATTTTTTCTCCTTCTTGGGTATACAGGGAAAAGGCTTTTTTCTCTTGAGAGTAAGTCAAATTAAAAACAAATAGCAAGATGAGCGTTAAACTTAAATGGGGTTTTGAAGTCATAAGAATATAATCTAGGCTTAAAATTAATAAGAATTCCCCTTAAAGCTTTACTAGAAAAGCTTTTATATTTGATCTATTCTCAAAACATAAATTCTATGAACTTTTCACTGCGTATTTTCATCTTCATTTTTCTAGCAAGTTGGATGAGTAAAGCCCAATCTGACCTGACTGTCAACCAAATCATGCAAGATCCACAATGGTTTGGGACATTTCCCTCTAATATAGAATGGAATGAGGAGTCGGACATTATTTATTTCGACTATAATCCAGAACAACAGGTTTCAGACTCGTTGTATCAAGTAAGATTGAAAAACAAATCGAACATCGAGAAAGTTAGCCATGAAGAGCGTATGTCAAAAATTCCTGCCTACGGGGATTATAACGATAAACAGACTCAAAAGCTTTTTGTGAAATCTGGAGATCTATACCTCTACGATAAGAAAAAGAAATCGGCCCAGCTCATCTTGGATCTTGGAGAACGCATCCAAAGTCCAAAGTTTATAACGACTTCAAAATATGCCTTTATCTCAGGAAACAACCTCTTCATTTATGATGCTGACCTAGGGCAAATTCAGCAGAAAACAAACATAGAATCTGGAAGTTCTAACGACAAAACATCAGAAAAATCTGAAAAAAATCAATGGTTAGAAGATGAAAATTTAGGTCTTCTTGAAGAAGTGCGTGCTCAAAAAGAAAACTCCGAACTCAGAGATAAAAACAAAGAGTTATTTGAGGATGAAAAATTCGCCTTTTATTTAGATAAAAAAAGAGCATTTAATTTCAACATTAGTGAAACAGGTCAGTTTTTAGCCTTTAAAACTTATGAACCTTCAGAATCAGAATCTACAGAAGTTCCAAATTATGTAGATGCTTCTGGCTATACAAAACCCTTGGAGGCGAGAAGCAAAGTAGGCGACCAGACTCAACAAAGAGACTTGTGGCTTTACCATATCGAAAAAGATACGGTTTTTAAGATAGATGTTTCCTCACTCCCTGGCCTTACAGACTTACCTAGTTATACCAAGGATTATCCAGATCGAGAATGGGAAAACAAGGAACGTGAAGTCAGTTTTTCTGATGTAAAATTTTCTTCTACAGATCAACAGGCAGTTTTGTCTATGAGAGCCCAAGACAATAAAGACCGTTGGATTAGCCTTTTGAATTTGGACACAGGAGCTTTAGAAACTTTAGATAGACAACATGACGACGCTTGGATTGCAGGTCCAGGAATTGGGAGTTATTACGGTGGAGGAACATTGGGTTGGCTGGGCGATAACACTCACGTGTACTACCAGTCTGAAGCGACAGGATACTCACATTTATATGTTCACGATGTTAAGAAGAACAAACAAATCCAACTAACAGATGGTGAGTATGAAATCTTTAATCCCCAACTGTCTTTAGACCAAAACTCATGGTTTTTCACGTCTTCTGAAGTACATCCAGGAGAGCGTCATTTTTATAAAATGCCGGTCATGGGAGGTGAAAAAATCCAATTGACGGCTATGGAAGGTAAGCACCAAGTGAGCCTATCTCCAGATGAAAAGTATATGGCGGTCTTGTTTTCGGATTCCAAGACACCAGAGGAACTTTATTTAAAACGTACTAAAGCAAACTCTGCTTCAGAACAACTCACTTCTGGACAGTCTAATGCTTTTAAAAGCTATGATTGGAGAACTCCAGAGTTGATTCAATTTACTGCTGAAGATGGGGCCAAACCTTATGCGAGACTTTATACACCAGACAAAAATGTTGATAAAAAAGCGGCGGTAATTTTTGTTCACGGCGCAGGTTATCTTCAAAATGCTCACAAATGGTGGTCGAGTTATTTTAGAGAGTATATGTTCAATAATCTTTTGACTGATCTTGGATACACGGTTTTGGATATAGACTATAGAGGAAGTGCAGGATATGGGAGAGATTGGAGAACAGGAATTTATAGACATATGGGAGGAAAAGATTTATCTGACCAGGTTGATGGGGCTAAGTATTTAGTAGATAACTACAGTATAGATCCTGAGAAAATCGGGATGTATGGAGGAAGCTATGGCGGCTTCATTACCCTGATGGCTTTATTTAATGAACCAGATACTTTTGCCGCTGGAGCAGCGTTAAGATCTGTAACGGACTGGGCTCACTATAACCATGGGTATACCTCCAACATCTTGAATGAGCCTCACCTAGATCCAGAAGCTTACCGAAAGTCGTCGCCTATTTACTTTGCTGAGGGTCTTGAGGGACACCTGTTGATCGCTCATGGTGTTATAGATACCAATGTTCATTTTCAAGATGTGGTAAGACTGTCACAACGCCTTATAGAATTAGAGAAAGAAAATTGGGAAATGGCGCTCTACCCAATCGAAGGTCATGGCTTTACTCAGCCTAGCAGTTGGACAGATGAATACCGTAGAATATTAAAACTTTTTGAAAGCACAATTGGGAAGTGATTATTGAATGGTGTTTTGTGATTCATAATTCTAAAACCATATGGCGTACCTAAAGGCACGCTGTTTTCTTCGTTCATCTTTTTTTACCGATAGCAAGTCCCTAACTGGACAAAAATTAAAATCTGTAGGGTTTTTAAAAAAGTATATCAACCTCAATTGTCCCATTAGGTACTAAACATGGGTAGCGTCATGATATCATCAGATTGTGCCGTCAGGTACAACATAAAATTTGGAGCTATTCATAGGGTAGTCGAAAAGCAACCAATGGGAAAATTTTTCAATATTTATGATGCCAAGTCAACTCATAAAAGGCACCTACGTTATGAAGTGGAACATATGCTCTATATCGTTCTGGAGAATGAGGTTTTTTATTCAGGGACAGTTATTTCACTTCCTAAAAATAAGGCATTTAAAAATAATTTATTAGTTCCGTACCATGCACCTCTAAAATTAGGGTTGTCTGCAAATAAGACCGCTCTACCTTTACCTATCTCACTTACCAACAATGACGCAGAGGGTTTTATAAAACTTTCTAAATTATTTTTAGATATAAAACCATCAATATGCGGATTCTCTGTGTATTTCGCAACTGTTGCATATGGGTTTTTACTTGGCGCTAGAAACACCTTGTTGTTCTTATAAACGGGCAATTTTGAAGACCGATAGCCAAATCCTAAAGGATGTGTAATATCTAGATCTACTTCAAAAATTGCACCTCCCACTCGTTCTCTTCCTAAATGTTCTGAAGCTTCTACATACGGTAATCTCTTTGTTACTTTTTCTTCTTTATCCTCTTTTTCTTCTTCTTTTGATGTTGGCTTTTCTGTCAAACTTTCTTCGACCATTCTTTTATCTATCATCCATTTAGAACCTCCTGCAATCGTAATTAGAGTATTTCCTTTCGTTGTCCAATTTTTTAGCTTTTGTCTTTGCAAAGAATCCAATACACTATAATTTCCTGACACCATGACCAGCGTATTGTATTTATCTAAATTAGCGTTGTTGTAATTCGTCATTCTAATTTTAGTAACGGGCATATGAATTCTAGTATCTAACAAATGCCAAACCTCTCCTGCTTCATAAGAATTAACTCCTTCTCCTATTAGCATGGCAACTTTGGGCTTCTTTAAAACTCTGAAATTATTACTTCCTAAATCAATTCCTTTCATACTATATCCACTATCTGTTCCAAATACAGGAACTTTAAACTTTTCTTGAGCGTCTAAAACAATTTGATAGACTTCTGCACTCGTTTTTTTCTGTTTGCTAACAGGAATTAATAAGCTTCCGTAATTGAAATTAATTGCTCCGTCAGTGGTATTAATCGTAAATGGTTTGAAAGCCGATGCCACTTTTAATCCTTTAGACTGCATATAGTATAAGGCAGCAGGCGAATTATAATCATCCCAATTTACAATGTACGCATATTCAGATTTTTCAATTTTTGTGTTTTCTATGATTCCTTTTGTTGTAGTAACTTCTGATCCTAATTTTACAGATTTCACACCTTTATATTTGATATTGTAAAAGTTGGCAACACTCCAAGCAGACGCATCATAAAAAACACTATCCCTAAACTTATCATAGGTTTCAAACATTGTTTGTACCATTCTATGTTGCGCCTGTTTTAAAGGAACTGTATAGGTATCACCTTCTTTGTAGACTTTAATTTTATGCGTTAATAGTTGTTCTATAAATGCCTTCTTTCTATTCTGATCATATTTTTCTTCAAACTCATAACCTGAAAATCCTGATTTCGCTTTTTTTGTTAGTGAAGATTTAAAAAATTCTTGTTGATATCTTCTTAAATATCCCTTGTTTTCCACGGCAGCTTTGATCGTTGCAAACGTAGAAATATATTGATTTCTGATGGTAAACGGAAAGGTGATCTTTCCATAATCTGTATCTTGAAGATGACCGCGAGAACTTGCTTGCTCAAAAAGCAATGCCAAACCTCCTTGCAAATCAGGATACGAAGATCCATACCCTGGATAGGTGCCATCAAAAGATTCTTTCGTGTAATATAAAGAACCAATTTCATCTAATGCATCTGCAAAATAAGGTGCAAATAAGTTATTTAAATCTTCATAATTTTCCTTTGGCATGATGGGATCCAAAGAACCGATTGGCTTCATAGGTTCAAAAAAGTGATGACTATTGGTTCCCATTTCATGAAAATCTGTCACTACATTTGGGTACCAAGTGTGCATCCATTTTAATTTTCCTTGACTTTCTGGATGCACTGCCAATAGCCAATCTCTATTCAAATCAAACCAATAATGATTTGTTCTTCCTCTTGGCCAAGCTTCCATATGCTCTGCATCCCTATTATCTGAAACTAAAGTTTTTGATTGATATTGATTTACCCACTGAGTATGTCTATCCCTTCCATCAGGATTAATTGTAGGATCTATAAAGATGACAGATTTTTCTAAATAATTTAAAACTTCTAAACTATTAGACGCCACCAAAGTATAGGCAGTTAGCAAAGCCGCTTCAGAACTAGAAGGTTCATTTCCATGCACATTATATCCTAATTGAATAATTACAGGAACATCTTCATAATTTTTAGGATTCTCTGCCAGATTTACAAACTGCAAATGATCTGATTTTATCGTTTCTAAATTCTTTAAATTCTCTGGAGAGGTTATTGTAAGCATAACTAGCTTACGTTTTTCGTGCGTTTTACCGTAAATTTCGATACTTGCTCTATCAGAAATTTCTGCTAATTTGGTTAAATAAGCCACTATTAAATCATGCCTTGTATGATGTTCTCCAATTGCGTACCCTAAAAATTCTTCAGGAGTTGGAATATCAGGATTAAAAGGTGTTTTGTCTTTAAAATAATAATCTTGCGCCGATGCTGAACTTATAACTAGAAAAGTGCAAATTAGTGTCAAATAATATTGTATCAGTTTCATTCTTTCGTTATTGAATTTATAACTCCAAAATAACATTTTATTATCAGAAAATTTAAAATGGCTGCCGCTCTTTTGATTCAACTTTCAAATTAATATGGTAGAATAAAAGCGGTTGCAAATTCATTTGCAACCGCTTTATTATGAATTGAATTAGCTTAAAAGCTAAATTTATTATCGACCTACCATATTCTCACTCTATCTTCTGGAGCGATATATAAGTCGTCTCCTTCTTTTAAATCAAAAGCCTCATAAAAGGCATCTACGTTCTGTAGTGGAACATAAGCTCTATATTGTCCTGGAGAATGAGGGTCTGTTTTGATTTGTGTTCTCAAAGCTTCTTCTCTTACTTTGCTTCTCCAAACGGTTGCCCAAGACATAAAGAATCGTTGCTCTGGAGTAAACCCATTGATTTTTTCTGGCTTTTTTTCATTCTCATAATGTAACATTAGGCCGTCATATGCGCCTAAAACACCTCCTAGATCTCCGATATTTTCCCCCAGTGTGAATTTACCATTGATGTAAACACTGTCAAGAACTTCTACACTACTGTACAAGTCTGCAAGTTTATTTCCTCGTTCAGTGAATTGCTCTAGATCTCCATCGGTCCACCAGTTGTTTAGGTTTCCGTCAGAATCAAATCTAGCCCCACTATCATCGAAAGCATGAGAAATTTCGTGACCAATAACAGCACCTATTCCTCCATAATTTACGGCAGCATCTGCCTCATAATCGTAGAAAGGTGGCTGTAAGATAGCAGCAGGAAAAACGATTTCATTATAAAGTGGGTTGAAATAGGCATTCACGGTTTGTGGAGACATTCCCCATTCTGTTTTATCCACAGGCTTACCAATTTTACTCAAATTATCTAAATAATTCCAGTAAGATACCGCTTGCATGTTTTCGTAAAAGGTATTTTCAGTAACCACTTTAAGATCACTGTAGTCTTCAAACTCATTTGGATATCCAATTTTAACAGTGAATTTGTTAAGTTTCTCAATGGCTTGTGTCTTAGTTTCCGCAGTCATCCACTCCAAATTATTAATTCTGTTTTTGAAAGCTGTAATGACATTCGCCACCATTTTTTCAGCCTTTTCTTTAGCCTCTGGTGGGAATTTCTGATCTACATAAAGTTTACCTACAGCTTCACCGATACTTCCATTTACAACAGAAAGAGCTCTTTCGTCTAGTGGGCGTTGAGCTTTAGCACCACTTAGGGTTTTGTTATAAAACTCCCAGTTGGTCGTAGCGATGTCTGTGCTCAATTGATCTGAAGCACTGTTAATAGTAGACCATTTCATCATGGTTTTTAAATCTTCAAGAGAAGTTTCGACCATCAACTCGTCCAAAGCGGCCATGTATTTAGGCTCCATCACCAAAACGGTATCTGGCAACGTTTCAATGCCTAGATCGGTCATATACGTTTTCAAATCGATATTTTTAGCGACTTCTCCAAGATCGCTTACAGCATATCTATTATTGAAATTTCTAAAATCTCTTCTAGCAACTTTATCCAATCTAGGTTCTGCTAGTCTAGTTTCCAGAGCTAAAATAGTCTCAGCCTTAAATCTTGCTTCGTCTTGAGATTCACCAAAATACATCAGCATACTTGCAATATGCTCTTTATATTTTTCTCTGATCTCTTTTGAATTATCATCCTCCTCAAGATAATAGTCTCGATCTGGAAGACCTAAACTTCCAGTTCCTACATAAGCAGCATTCACATCGCTATTATCTGGGTCTGAATACGAAGAAACTCCAAAAAATGGAGACGATACTGAAGTCGGTTGTTCTGCAAGAAGTTTTTGAATATCCTTCTTGTCCTTAATTTTAGAAATTAAGTCAAGCTTGCTTGTGATCGGGCTTATGCCAGCAGCATTTCTAGAAACGGTATCCATTATAGAGTTAAACACCTGAATGGCTTTTCCTTGATCTGAATTTGCATCATATTTTCCTGAGCTTTCAGCTTCTTTAAGAATTTCTAAAACATCGCTGTCTGTAGATTTTCTCAAGATCTGAAAACCACCCCAAGACGTTCTATCATCTGGAATCTCAGCGGTTTTCATCCAGCCACCATTAACGTAGCTATAAAAGTCGTCTTGAGGATTCACTGCTGTGTCCATGTATTTCATGGTAATCCCTTTCTCTTCGCTATCGGCTTCTTTATTAGAATTCTGACACGAAAAAAGAAATGCTGATGCACTGAATGACATCAACAGTATTTTCACTTTATTCATAATAGTTTATTTAATGTGTTGGCTAAAAATACATCTTTTAATGTTTTCTCTCAAAAATTCTTAATCGATTGTTTTTAAGTAAGCTTTATCTAATTGCTCTTTGAGCATTACCACCTTTTCCACATCTGGATTTGGTATCGCGATAGACAAGACATAGTGAGCTATTTTCCAAGTTTCATCTTTCTGCATTGTCAATACACCAGATCCTCTACACACCCCCATGTGTTTTGAATTTAAGGTTTCGTCGAACCAAGCCATCTGTAAATTGGGGCTTATGTAAACATTTCGATGTACAGGTGTAAATGTCCAGGCTTTACCAGCGTCAAAATAGGGCTTTGCAAAAGCTTTAAATTCTTTATAATTCCATACTTCAGAAGCATCAGATCCTACAAACACAGCATCTTCCGTCATTAAATTGAAATAAGTTTTAAAATCAGCTGTTTCTGCTGCTTTGTGCCATTGGTCGAGCCTCAGTTCTATAGCCTTCTTTTGTGCTACAGAAATAAAGTTTAAACAAGCGAATAGAAAAGTAAAGAGTAGTTTCATAACCAATTGCTTTTAAGGAGTGTCTTTTTCTCCAGGATTATCTTGGATGATAAAAATTTCATTCAATTGAATGTTGAGATTTCTAAAATCTAACTTTAGTTTTACACTTAATTTTTCAATTTCTGAAAGGACAGGTTCAATTCTAGTTGAGTTTTCCCTCAGTAATTCTGAATGTGTTTTTAAGGTAACTACCCTAGCAAGTATGGCATTAGTCTTAAAAATATCGGGGATGGTTTCAGATAAAGAATCTGTTACTGAGCGAATTGTCATTGAATTATCGATAACATCTTGAATACTATAGGTCTCCAGACGTTCAATCTCAGAGTTGAGCGCAACGTACATCATCCAATCATCCGTTACTTTTCTAGAGCGTGAAGATAATTTAATAAGCTTAATGCTGTCTAATTCCATTTTCTTACCCAGATTTTGACTGATGTTAGATTTTTCTTCGCTGACACCATTTCCATTCTTTTTCTTTGAACAGGATAAAGAGCAAACTAAGAATAATATAATCCCAATTATTTTAAGTACAAACCGCATATATGATAAAATGTTTTCAATATCAAATTTAGAGGTTGATAGGCTAAGTTTTTCATAATTACAAATATTTTATTTCTAAATGCTTTTCAAAGCTTAAATTTGCGTAAAAATATTATTTATGTCATCAAAAATACTAGTAGTAGGTGCTTGTGGCCAGATAGGTTCAGAATTAACCCTTGCCCTTAGAGAAATTCACGGTAATGATATGGTCATTGCTAGTGACATAAAACGCCCAATATCTCCAGAGTTGAATTCAGGTTTATTTGAAATCTTTGATGCTACCAGTTATTCAGATTTTGAAAATGTAGTAAAAACTCATCAAATAGATAAAGTGTACATGATGGCAGCTATGTTGAGTGGTACTGCTGAAAAATTTCCAGACAAAGGATGGGACCTTAACATGACTTCTTTATTTAATGTGTTGAACCTTGCTAAGAGCAAGTTGATTTCAAAAGTGTTTTGGCCTTCGAGTATTGCTGTTTTTGGGCCTACAACTCCCAAAAATGATACCCCTCAACGCACAATTATGGAACCGACCACGGTTTATGGTATCAGTAAGCAAGCTGGAGAACGTTGGTGTGAATATTACAACAAACGTTACGGAGTGGATGTAAGAAGTATCAGATATCCAGGACTTATAAGCTATAAAACCCCACCAGGTGGAGGAACGACAGATTATGCAATAGATATTTTCCACGAGGCCTTGAAAAATTCTAAATACACTTCTTTTTTATCTAAAGACACAGCGCTTCCTATGATGTATATGGATGATGCTATTAAGGCGACAATTTCCATTATGGAGGCTCCCGGAGAAGACATCAAGGTGAGATCGTCATACAATCTGTCCGGAGTAAGCTTTACCCCAGATGATTTATCCAAATTGGTTAAGCAGCACATTGAGAATTTTGAAATTGACTATGAGCCTGATTTCCGTCAAGCTATTGCCGATTCATGGCCAAGTAGTATAGATGATTCTGAAGCTAGAAAAGATTGGAATTGGAAACAAAACTTTGATTTGAACATGATCGTTAAAGAAATGCTAGAAGGGGTGAAATCGCTTGAGCATGTCAACTAATGAAATAAATACTGATTCTTATAAACTAAAGCACCTGTTGGAAAGCAGGTGCTTTAGTTTATAAGAATCGGATTAAGTTTTCAGCAAATAATATATTTTGCTGAAAATTTAAATTTCTTTGATGTTGTTTTATGTCACAAAACAACATTAAAAGTCTTGTTATAGATTTAAATGGGTTTGAAACGTTTATCTATAAAAGTTTTATATCAAAGTAAAATCTATGCTTCTGAAGACTTGCTTAAATTTTCGAATGAAAGAAATAGTAATATAGCTTAAACCCAATTGCATCTCGATTTGAAATCTATAGAGGAAGCTATTTTAACTGAACAGGACTGATTAAAATTTTTTTACATCAAGACATTGTGTAAGCCTTCTCATGAATCTTTAGTTTTTATTCTTCTCAGACCTCACACACTTGACTTTATTAGCAATATTTGAATTTAAACGCAAATAAATCAATCTAAAGACCATGACTTACCATCAGTGAGAGACTTTAAATCCCCACAATAATAAGCACCAGGAATTGGTTCATATGCCAGTACGTCCTCACCTATTTTTTCATTGGTAAGATAAGCTTGTATTGTCATAGTTTTGATAGTGTTGAGAAATTCTGAGGTCGTCTTTCCTTTGAAATCTGGATTAGCCTCACGTTCAATATCTACCTCATCTTTAACCATCAAATGTTCATCCAGAAAAGCCTTGATCTGAAAGTCTTCAACCTCATCTAATATTTCTAAGCCTTGGTGCATGCTAATTTTGGTCATGGTATTGCTAAAAGCAGCCTTAAAAATTTGTTGATCCTCAATAGTAAAAATTTCATCCACATAACGGTCTATAAATTCGGGTACATTGACATCTGTAGCAGAAGGTAGACTGGTTTTAGGTAAAAAAACATTCACTAATTTGATTAAAAACTGAGCTTGTTCTGGCATTAAAAATTTAGGAGTCCATTTAGCAACTTCCGTTGTACAGCTGTTTAAAATCCCTAAAATAGTTGGAGTAATCACCACAAATCCAGCGGCATACCCCATGCGTTTTATCGCGTCTCTTCTTTTCATGTGATATCTTTTAAATTAAGTTTTCTTTGAGTTAAGTTCTTTTTGAATTGCTCTGCAGCATGATGAGCTGCTCTAGCTGTAAATGCCATATAAGTTAGGGATGGGTTTTGACAACCTGATGAGGTCATAAAAGCACCATCTGTTACGTATACATTTTTACAGGTGTGAACTTGGTTATGTTCATTCAGCACAGACGTTTTAGGATCTCTTCCCATACGAGCTGTACCCATTTCATGAATGCCAAGCCCCATAGCTCGTCGGTTTTCAAGGTCGTATCCTTCTACGTTTTTAAAACCTGCTATTTCTAGCATTTTTACAGCTTGCTCTTTCATATCTTTTCGCATTGCTAATTCATTTTTCCCAAAATCAGCATCGAAAGTTATAGTTGGTAGACCCCATTCATCCTTTATATCGTAGTTCATATACATGCGGTTACTGCTATCTGGTAGGGTTTCTCCAAAAGCTAATAGGCTAATGTTCCACTCTCCTGGTTTAAGGATAGCTTCCTTAAGTTTTGGACCATATTTCAACTCTGCGACCATCTCAGAAATACTAGATCTGCTTGCACCTCCTTGATATCCGTACCCTCTTAAAAATTCTTTCTTATCAGTATTACCTCCTAAATTTCGAAAACGCGGAATATACAAGCCATTGGGACGTCTCCCTTTGTAATACTTGTCTTCAAAACCATCTGCAATACCAAAGGCACCCACGTGAAAATGATGGTCCATGATATTTTGTCCCAATTCACCACTATCATTTCCTAGACCTTTGGGGAAACGACTAGACTTAGATTGAAGTAAAATAGAGGCCGAGGCCATTGAAGAGGCACAAAGGAAAATCACTTTGGCTTTAAATTCTATTTTCTCTTTCGTTTCTGCATCAATGATTCGAACGCCAGTTGCAAGTTGTTTGGTTTCATCATAAATGACCTCATAAACAACAGAATGAGTTCTAAGTGTCATATTACCCGTAGCATCAGCTGCAGGTAACGTAGACGAATTACTGCTAAAATAAGCGCCGTAAGGACAGCCTCTCATACACCTATTTCTATATTGGCATTGCACACGTCCTAAACCTGGCTTAGTTCCCTCTGTAATATGAGCGGTACGACCAATGGTTAATAAGCGTCCGTCATCAAATTCTTCGCTCATTCGAGCTTTTAAATGCTCTTCTACGCAATTTAAATCCATAGGTTTCAGCAATTTTTGGTCTGGCAATTGTGGTAAGCCTAGATTTTCTCCACTTATACCAATAAATTCCTCTACTTTATCGTACCAAGGGGCAATATCTTTATAACGTACAGGCCAATCTACACCAATACCTTCTTTTTTATTAGCTTCAAAATCTATATCACTTAAGCGGTAGCTTTGTCGTCCCCACATCAAAGATCTACCACCAACGTGATAGCCACGAATCCAGTCAAACCTTCTTTTTTCGTTATAGGGGTGCTTTATGTCATCAACAAAAAAATGTTGGTTAGGTTCTCGAGTTACATAGCCTGTTCGATGTTGTTTGAATTTTCTTTCTTTGGTTTCTCGTGTTGCGCTTTCACCATTTGGAAAATCCCAAGGATCTTTATGGGCAGTGGGGTAATCTTTTACGTGTTCTATATTACGGCCTCTTTCTAAAACTAAGGTCTTAAGACCTTTTTCACAGAGCTCTTTAGCAGCCCAACCTCCAGAAATACCTGTACCTACAACAATAGCATCAAATTGTTCATTAGAAATATCAATCGTTTTAGTAGCCATAAATTTTTTTAAATAAATAGTGATTATTTAATTACTTGGGAATAAAAATACACATTTTAGTTTATTTTACTATTTTGCGGTTATACTTTTTAGTTTAATTTAAAATAAATTAAATATACCGATTGAAATCCATCTATTTTTTTGGATTGCATAAACTTCAACACGATTTTAAATATGATCTTTTGATCTTAAAAACCAAGTAATTTTGATGAAACGTTCTATTTTACTCCATTCTATTTTTTGTTTTCTGTTAATTACCTTATCGACAAGTTGTAATAAGACCAAAAACAATTCTGATGAAAACTCAGAAACTAGAGTTATTAAGGCTGAGACTAAACCTTTTTTTAAACTCTCGTTAGCACAATGGTCACTGCATCGTTCCTTTAATGAACAAGGGGTAGATCCTTTTAAATTTGCTGAAATAGCAAAAAATATGGGCTTTGAAGGTCTAGAATATGTCAATCATATCTATGCCAAACAAATCGATTCTTTGGGTTTTACTGCTGTAGTTGATTCACTTAAGATATTAAGTGAAAAACAGGGTATGGACAATGTGCTTATTATGGTTGACGGCGAAGGCGATTTAGCAAGTCCAGATGTAGCCACTAGAAATCAAGCTGTAGAAAACCATAAAAAATGGGTAGATGCCGCTCAAAAACTTGGCTGTCATTCTATTCGAGTTAATACTTTTGGAACAAATGACCCAGAGGAATGGTTGCCTTCTGTGGTTGACGGTCTCCAAAAACTATCAGAATATGCTGAGACCAAAAACATCAATATTCTTTGTGAAAATCATGGCTGGCTTTCTTCTGATGCTCCTTTGTTGATGAAAGCTATCGAACAGGTAGATATGGAAAATTGTGGAACCTTACCCGATTTTGGTAATTGGTGCACAAAGCGAAAAGCAGGGGAAAATTGGGGGGAGTGTCTTGAAGAATTTCCTGACAAGTATCAAGGTATTGAATTGATGTTGGCAGAAGCAAAAGCAGTAAGTGCCAAAGGATATGACTTTGATGAGAATGGAAATGAAACTACTTTAGATTTTATGCGTATCTTAAAACTAGTTAAAGAGTCTGACTATACTGGTTACATAGGCGTTGAGTATGAGGGGGATAGACTAAGTGAAAAAGAGGGCGTTGAGGCTATTAAGAATTTATTATTAAAATCATCGGAATCTATAAATTAATCTAGCTTAAACCAATATGAAAGTATCCAGGTTCATACAATTGTCTATAATGATGTTTTTGGAGTTTTTCATCTGGGGTGGATGGTTTGTAACTTTAGGCTCTTTTATGGGGAATAACTTAGAGTCTTCTGGAGCCGAGACAGCTATGGCATTCTCTACGCAATCATGGGGAGCTATTGTTGCACCATTTATTATAGGACTCATTGCCGATAGGTTTTTTAATGCTGAACGTATTTTAGCGGTACTTCATCTCATAGGTGCTATTTTGATGTATCAGATGTCTCAAGCCAGTGGTTTTTCAGAGTTTTATCCTTATATATTAGGCTATATGATTGTGTACATGCCCACTTTAGCTCTAGTCAATTCAATTTCATTTTATCAAATGAAAGATCCTGCCAAATACTTTCCTTATGTTAGAGTTTCTGGAACATTAGGTTGGATTGTTGCAGGCTTAATTATCAGCTTTGTATTTAAATGGGATGCCGCAGAAAATATTGCAAATGGTATGCTCTCCAATACCTTTATAATGGTGGCTATTGCTTCAGCAGTTTTAGGGCTATATAGTTTTTCTTTACCCAAAACTCCACCCCAAAACAAAGGAGGTACTTTAAGTTTATCTGAAATTTTAGGTTTAGATGCACTCAAACTTTTAAAAGACAGAAACTTTTTAGTATTCTTTATGTCATCGGTTCTTATTTGTATTCCATTGGCATTTTACTATCAAAACATCAGCCCTTTTCTTACAGAATTAAAGGTTGAAAATTCTACAGCTTGGGCTTCTTTGGGTCAAGTTTCTGAGGTGTTTTTCATGCTTTTATTACCTTTCTTCTTTAAGAAATATGGATTTAAAAAGACTCTGCTTTTTGGAATGTTAGCTTGGGGTGTTCGCTATGCCCTTTTTGCCTTTGGCAATTCAGGTGATTTATTTTTCATGCTCATATTAGGTATTGCCCTACACGGAATCTGCTATGATTTTTTCTTTGTTTCAGGTCAAATTTATACTGACTCTAAAGCTGGGGAAAAGTACAAAAATGCAGCACAAGGCCTCATCACTTTAGCCACCTATGGCATTGGAATGTTGATTGGGTTTTGGGTTGCGGGACAGATTGTAGATAAGAACGCTTTAGCAGATGGAACACACACTTGGCAAGACGTTTGGTTATTTCCTGCAATTTTTGCCATCGGCGTTCTCATATTATTTGGATTATTCTTTAAAAATGAAACCATTAAATATAAAGTATAATTTATGTCAAAAAAAATAAGGTTAGGCATTCTAGGTGGTGGTAGTGATTCTCTTATAGGTATCCTTCACCGCATTGCTTCAGCTATGCACGATAAATATCAAATTGTAGGTGGTGTTTTTAATGCAAATCATACCGAGAGTCTTGATTTTGCCAAATCAATAGACTTGCCGAGTCATCGTGTTTACGAAGATCTAGAGACTTTGGTAGATAAGGAGCTAAGGCTTCCTCTGTCTGAACGCATGCAAGTGGTATCTGTGCTCACTCCCAATTTTTTGCATTTCCCCATGGCTAAAAAATTGTTAGAAAATGGGTTTAATGTCATCTGTGAAAAACCCATGACAACTACTTTTGAAGAAGCCAAAATCTTACAAAAAACCTTGCAAAATGCAGGGAGCGTTTTTGCAGTGACCTACACCTATACAGGCTACCCAATGGTTAGACAAATGCGTGAACTGGTTTTGAGCGGTGCTATTGGAAAAATTCAAAAAGTTGATGCTCAATACTACCAAGGCTGGATAAATCCCATCATTCATGATGCAAAACAGCGTTCGAGCATTTGGCGCTTAGATCCAGATAAATCTGGTATAAGTTGTTGTTTAGGAGACATTGGTACGCATGCTTTTAACATGATTGAATATGTAAGTGATCTTAAAATAGAATCTGTCTTATCTGATTTAAATTTTGTGTATAAGGATAACAAAATGGATGTAGATGCTACCGTTCTTCTTCGTTTAAACAAGCAAGCCAAAGGTGTTATTTGTACAAGCCAGATAGCTACAGGAGAAGAAAACAGCTTTATAGTGAAAATTTATGGAGATAAGGCTGGATTGAGATGGGAGCAAGAAAACCCTAACTACCTCTTTTTCATGGAAGAAGGAAAAGCTCTGCAAGTTCTTAAACCAGGACATGCCTATAATTCTGAATTGGCTTTAGACGGTACCAAACTTCCACCAGGACATCCAGAGGGTATTTTTGATGCTATGGGTAACATCTACAAAGGCGTAGCCAAAGCTGTTTCCAACGAACCTTACAATCCTGCAGAATTCCCAACTATTTTAGACGGCACACGAGGTATGAACTTTATTGAAAAAGCTGTAGAGTCTCATCATAAAGGAAATATATGGATTAAAATCGAAAACACTTAACCATGAAAACTATTAAAGGGCCAGCTATATTTTTAGCTCAATTTATGGACGATAAACCACCATTTGATACTTTGGACAACCTTTGTAAATGGGCTAGTGATTTAGGCTATAAAGGCATACAAATACCAACTACAGATACCCGCCTCATCGACTTAGAAAAAGCGGCCGAGAGCCAAACTTATGCTGATGAAATAAAAGGAAAAATCAATAGTTATGGCTTAGAGATAACAGAGCTATCAACCCATATTCAAGGGCAATTAGTTGCTGTACATCCTGCACACGATTTGATGTTTGATGTCTTTGCTCCAGACCACTTAAAGGGGAAGCCAAAGGAGCGAACTGCTTGGGCTATTCAACAACTTAAATATGCCGCTAAAGCTAGCCAACGCTTAAAAATAGATGTACATGCCACTTTTTCTGGTTCACTTTTATGGCCTATGATGCACCCGTGGCCACAACAACCTAAAGGTTTAGTAAAAGAAGGTTTTAAAGAACTTGCAGAACGCTGGAAACCGATTCTTAATGCTTTTGATAATGCTGGTGTTGATGTTTGTTACGAGGTACACCCCGTAGAAGACATTCATGACGGGGATACCTTTGAACGTTTTTTAGCTGCTACGGGTAACCATGAAAGAGTAAATATTTTGTATGATCCTTCACACTTTGTTCTTCAACAGTTAGATTATATAGCTTTTATAGATCACTATAGTGAATTTATAAAGGCTTTCCATGTTAAAGATTCTGAGTTCAATCCTACAGGTAAGAAGGGGGCTTTTGGAGGTTATAACGATTGGAAAGATCGTGCTGGTAGATACCGTTCACCAGGTGACGGACAAGTTGATTTTAAAACCATTTTTTCTAAATTAACGGAATATGGTTGCGATGTCTGGGCTGTTTTGGAGTGGGAATGTGTGATAAAAAGCTCTGAACAAGGCGCCAGAGAAGGCGCTCCTTTTATCAATAAGCATATTATCGAGGCAACCACTAAAGCTTTTGATGACTTTGCAGGAGGCTCACAAACTGATGAAGCGTATTTGAAACGCATATTGGGTATTTAATATTTTTAAACCATTAAACGATGAACAAATATATTTGGATAGGTCTGTTTTGTATCGGATCAATAAGTTGCCAAAACAAAAATTCAGAAACCAAAACACAAGACAAACAAAGTGAAGATACTATCCTTGTAGAAAAAAAAGAACTTACAAAACCTGAAGAAACAGAAGTTTGGGAACCCAAACCCAAGCAAATAAATGTTGATTCTGTTACAGAAATTCCTTCAGATGCTCTCGTTTTATTTGACGGCTCAAACTTTGACAGATGGGTGTCATCTGTAGATTCCACAGCTGTAAAATGGATAATGAATGATGAAGGGAGTATGACGGTAAAAAACAAAACAGGCGATATCCAAACCAAGCAAAATTTTGGAGATGTTCAATTATATATTGAGTGGCGTTCTAATTCAGAAAGTAGTGTGATCGGTCAAAATAAAAGTAATAGTGGTGTGTTTTTGCAAAACCGTTACGAGTTACAAATACTTGATAATAATAACAACGAAACTTATGTAAATGGCCAAGTTGGGTCTGTCTATAAACAATCTATTCCGCTTGCAATGGTCTCTTCACCAACGGGTAAGTGGAACACTTATGAAATCATCTATCGACAACCCATTTTTGATTCCGCGGGTAATAAAATAAAGTCAGCTTATATGACTGTATTACATAATGGGGTGCTTATTCAGGATCATTTTGAGATAGCGGGCACTACAGAATATATCGGTCTGCCAATAAACAAACCACACGGAAAAGCACCAATTAAACTACAAGACCATCAAGACAATAGTGGAGTGAGTTTTCGAAATATTTGGGTACGTGAACTTTAATGTTCATTTTAACTTAATGCAGGTTAAGTAAAACAATTTTTTCTCTTTAATTACTATGCTTAAACTCAAAATAAAGCCCTTAATCATGATTGTTTCCACCCATGTTTAAAGTAAGTAGTTTAAAAAATCAATGATAATTATATCAGAATGTTGCCTAAGCTCAAAATAAAGCTTTTGTTTTTTTCGATTTCGTAATTGTATAACCGCCTTTTTTTAATTAAACGAAGACTTTTTAGCTTTGCTAGTTTCTATGAAAAAACAGTGGCAGATAATTTCAAAAGGAAAAGCCTCAGAGGTCAATAGGTTGCAAACTTCAATCTTGGAAAATGATGGGTTTCCTAAACGAATAAGAAAAACTAATAAATTCATCTAGGAAACTGCAGAAAAAGTTGGAAGGCAGATGCAGTACTTCTTTTGTACAATTTAAGCGATGCGTGTTGTACAAAAAAATAAGGTCGGTCTTTCTTTTTTTTGGTGAGTTGAGAAAGTACGAGTTCTTTACCAATTAAAGTGAATAAGGATTCTTTCGTAGAGGATTTACGAAAGAATTCATCTTTTTTTTCTTAAAAATTAGCAATGAAGTAGTGCTCACCAATTTATTTAATAACTTTAAAGCCAACCTGAAAATTTTCAAATTAAAGATAAATAGAATGAACATCAAAAAAGTTTTAGTTGCTAACAGAGGAGAAATTGCCATAAGAATTTTTCGCGCTTGTACAGAAATCGGTATAAGAACTGTTGGGATTTATACATACGAAGACAGGTATTCTTTACATAGATATAAAGCTGATGAATCTTACCAAGTTGGAGAGGATAATGAACCTTTAAAACCTTATTTAGATATTGATGAGATTATTCGGGTTGCTCTGGAGAATGATGTAGATGCTATTCACCCAGGTTATGGTTTTCTTTCTGAAAATTCAAAATTTGCTCAAGCCTGTTCTGATAATGATATCATTTTTGTAGGCCCTAAAGTGGATGTGCTGAAGTCCCTAGGAGACAAGATCACCGCCAAAAAAGTGGCGATTAAAAGCAATGTCCCCGTTATAGAAAGCAATAAAAAAGATTTAGACACCTTAGAGATCGCGACTGAGGAAGCTGAGCGAATTGGCTTTCCTCTAATGCTCAAGGCAGCTTCAGGTGGTGGTGGACGAGGTATGAGGGTGTTGAGAAGCATGGGAGAGCTGGAGAAAGCTTATGGTGAATCTAGGAGAGAAGCCAAAAATGCATTTGGTGATGAAACAGTTTTTCTGGAGAAATTTATCGAAAACCCAAAGCATATTGAAATCCAAATTGTCGCAGATAATTTTGGAAATACACTACATTTATTTGAAAGAGATTGTTCTGTGCAAAGGCGTTATCAAAAAGTGATAGAATTTGCGCCATCTAAAGACTTGGATGAAACCGTTAAGAACAAACTCTACAGCTATGCTATAAAAATTTGTAAAGCTGTAAATTATAACAATATTGGTACAGTAGAATTTCTTGTAGATGATGACGGTAGCATCTACTTTATAGAAGTAAATCCTAGGGTGCAAGTGGAGCACACAGTCACTGAGGTGGTCACAGGAATAGACCTCATTAAAACACAATTATATATAGCGGCCAACTATAAACTTTCGGATGAAGAAATTAATATTCCCAATCAAGAATCGGTTACCATCACTGGTTTTGCTGTACAATGTAGAATCACTACAGAGGATCCGAAAAACGATTTCAAACCAGATTATGGAATTATCTCAACTTATAGGAGTGCTTCTGGTTTTGGGATACGGCTAGATGCAGGAAGTGTTTACCAAGGGGTTATGATTTCTCCGTTCTTCGATTCTATGCTGGTAAAAGTTTCGGCAAGTAGCAGGACTTTGGATGATGCCTGTAAGAAAATGCGCCGTGCTTTAGCTGAGTTTAGAGTGCGTGGTGTTAAAACTAATATGGCTTTTCTAGATAACATTCTAAAAGATGCCACTTTTCGGGAAGGAAAAGTCACGGTCAACTATATCAAAAATACTCTAGAACTGTTTGATATCAAGGAGCCTAGAAACCGTGCAACCAAAGTGGTAAATTTTTTAGGAGATATCACTGTGAATGGAAATGCAGATGTAAAGAATACGATTAAGAACCCAAGGTTTTTAATCCCTGAAGTGCCTAAGAGCTTATTGAAAGCTCCTTATCAACAAGGGACTAAAGATTTATTAACCAAATTGGGTCCTGATGAGTTTTCCAAATGGTTAACCAACGAAAAGAAAATTCACTATACAGATACGACCATGCGAGATGGGCATCAAAGCTTGTTGGCTACTAGAATGCGAACCTTAGATATGCAAAAAGTAGCGGCTAATTTTGCTAGAGATCATCCTGAAGTTTTTAGCATGGAGGTTTGGGGAGGAGCAACTTTTGATGTTTGCATGCGATTTTTAAAAGAAAATCCTTGGGAAAGGCTTCGTATGTTTAGAAAAGCTGTGCCCAATATCTTATTGCAAATGTTGCTAAGAGGTTCCAATGGAGTTGGTTACACGGCCTATCCAGATAATCTGATAGAACGTTTCGTAACCGAGTCTTGGAATAATGGGGTAGATATCTTTAGAATATTTGATTCTCAAAACTGGATGAAATCCATTGTCCCATGTATCGAGTATGTAAGAAAAAATACAGGAGGTTTGGCAGAAGCATCCATGTGTTATACGGGAGATATCATGGATCCAAACCGAACTAAATATACGCTCAAATACTACATACAACTAGCCAAAGATCTTGAAAATGCCGGTGCTCACATTCTTGCTGTTAAAGATATGGCTGGTTTATTAAAACCAAGGGCAGCAACAGAGCTTATTTCAGCTTTAAAATCTGAAATTAAAATCCCAATCCATTTACATACTCACGATACCTCGTCCATGCAAGGCGCCACTTATATGAATGCTATAGAAGCAGGAGTAGATGTGGTAGATGTGGCTCTTGGCGGATTATCGGGGCTTACGTCTCAACCTAATTTTAACTCTCTAGTTGAGATCATGAAATACCATCCTAGAGAAAATAAAATGAACAATGAGAAGTTAAATGAATATTCTATCTATTGGGAGCAAGTGAGAACTTATTATTATCCATTTGAGTCTGGCTTAAAATCTGGAACAGGAGAAGTGTATACTCACGAAATCCCAGGTGGACAGTATTCCAACCTTAAACCACAAGCAGAATCTTTAGGGTTAGCAGATCGTTTTCATGAGATTACAAATATGTATGCCAAAGTAAATCTGCTTTTTGGAGACATAATTAAAGTGACTCCAAGTTCAAAAGTAGTGGGGGATATGGCACAATACCTTGTGAGCAATAATCTGACCATTGAGGATGTGCTGGAAAATGGTGAAAACTTATCTTTCCCACAATCGGTCGTTAGCTTTTTTAAAGGAGACTTAGGGCAGCCTGTTGGTGGTTTTCCAAAGAAAATTCAGAAAATAATTTTAAAAGGAGAAAAGCCCTACACAGATCGACCTAACGCCCATTTGGATCCTGTGGATTTTAAAAAAGAATTTAAGGATTTTCAAGACATGTTTTCAGATGGAATGGACAGAATTTTAGATTTTGAAGATTTCCTATCTTATAAACTTTATCCTAAAGTTTTCACAGACGCCTATAATCACCATACGAAGTACGGAAGTGTATTCAATATTCCAACGAAAAATTTCTTTTATGGAATGGAACCTGGTGAAGAAATTGTAGTCGAATTGGATAGGGGAAAAACTTTACTGATTACTTTGGTCTCAATAGGTGAGACGGATGAAGATGGAATGGTCACTGTATTCTTTAAAGTTAACGGTCAAACTCGAAACATCCTTGTTAGAGATAACAATGTTAAGGTCGAAAAAATAGCTCATCAAAAAGCTGATAAATCAGATGAAAAACAAGTAGGTGCTCCTTTACAAGGTTCGTTAACTGAAGTTCTGGTTAAAAAAGGAGACAAGATCAGAAAAAACCAGCCCTTATTCATTATTGAAGCTATGAAGATGGAAACCACTGTAACCGCTAATGCCGAAGGAGAAATTAGTGATATTATACTAAATTCAGGAATAATGGTATACTCAGATGATTTGGTAGTAAAATTGAAGTAAACATTCACTGTTTTAAACAGTAAAAGTCCCTTTTAGTCATAGAAAGGGACTTTTTTTTTAATGCAGAGGTGTGAAAACTCCTAAAAAATAATATTTAAACTGTTTCTTGTTGACCTTCAATTAGATGTTATACCAAATTATATTTATAATGCCGTATGAATAAATTGAATTATTTTTTGATTGATTGAAATTAAAAATAACTAGCATAGCCTTAGCTACGGTAATTATTTTTGATGAAAAGCAGGCGAAAAAAGCCTGTACCGAATTCGTATCGGTAAAACGATTTATTGCGTCATTATAGGTCTAGTTTGGTATTATACGCCAAACTATGGGTTCAAGTGACTGTTGAGTTTTAAGCTAAAGTATTCCGAGCTTGAAATTTTTATAAACACAAAATCAAAAGTGATCGGACTTGATATTATGATCTAATGAGTTGCGTTAAAATAAATCAACAGCCACTTCTAAAGCACCATAGTCTTGTAAATCGTTCCACATGGCAGTAGCTGCTACAGGAAGAGTATACTTATCTAGAATCTTTAATTTTTTTGTGTAAGTCAGACCAAAATTGTTGAAACCGGTTTTATTTCCATAAAAGTTTGCATCACTTACAAATGAAAATGCTGCACCAACATACGCACTTAGGTTCCAGTTTTTACCATTGGCAATACTGTAGGAAGCTTCTACGTAGTTTGTGAAAGCATTGCGTAAATTACCATTGGAATTTATATAGGTATCCCGACCTTGAACTATCGTGCTCCAAGTCAATTGTAAAGGGATTTGATCCAATCTATGAGTTATAGAGACATCTATAAAATGAGAGGTTTCAGCTCTATCGTAGTTGAAGATTTGAGCTTCAGGAAAATCAGTATAATTATTGATATTCCAAATAGCAAACGTCCAGTTATTGTGCTCGTAAGAGAGGTAGTAGTCAAATTCAGTAAAATTTCCTGCAAACCCTACACCTCCCCAAAGTCCAGCTTTAAATTTTCCATTCTTAGATACGTAATATACATTAGCGGCCGTCATAGCTTCATCTGTCACCCGATACCCTCGCCATAAGTGCATGTTTTTTACCGTTAAGTTAAAATCAAATGGGCGATAGGAATCTTTGCTTTTTTTCGTCTCTAAGCTATCTTTAGGTAAATCTGGAATTTTTCTATAATCTCTTTGACCGTAAGACAAAACGGTGGTGAATAGGACTAAAAAAAGTCCTATTATTTTTATAAAATGTATCATCATTTGGGTTTTTAGCTAAGCATTAAATGAAGTAAAGTAGCTAGTGACGCACCTATAAATGGTCCTATAACAGGGATCCATCCATACGACCAGTTGCTATGAGTCTTTCCTTTAATAGGGAGGAGGAAGTGCATAATTCTAGGTCCTAAATCTCTTGCAGGATTTATGGCATATCCTGTAAGTCCTCCTAAGGATAAACCGATGCTCCACACGACAAATGCAATGGGAATAGCACCAACAGCTCCAAGTCCAACGGGAGCACCATTTTCACCATGCAACTCTGCTCCTGAGATATAAAATACAGCGATAATGAGTACAAAAGTCCCTACAATTTCACTTAATAAATTCCTGAATGTATTCGAAATTGCTGGATCCGTACAAAAGATAGCGCGTTTACCTGCAGCATCATCCGAGGCATCAAAATGATCTTTAAAGAGGGCATAAACCGTCCCAGAACCGATCATTGCTCCAATAAGTTGAGCTGAAATATAGACAGGCACATCTTTCCAAGGAAAGCTTCCTTCAAGAGCTAAAGCTAAAGTTACTGCTGGGTTAATATGCGCTCCGCTATAAGGAGCAGCAATAAGCACTCCTATAAAAACAGCCATTGCCCATCCTGTGGTAATAACGATCCACCCAGAGCCGTTGCTTTTGGTTTCTTTTAATACGCAGCTAGCAACCACTCCTCCTCCAAGAAGAATGAGTATAGCTGTCCCTAATATTTCTGCAATAAATGGTGTCATAATTATTTGGATTTACTCCAAGATTGGAGGGCGTTAATAGCTCTGTACCAACCTTTGATACCGTTTTGAATTTTATCTTGGTCTTTTGTTGGTTGAAATTTGACATCTTCTTTCCAGATGGCCTGAATTTCTTCCATATCTTTCCAAAAACCAACCGCCAATCCCGCTAAATAGGCAGCCCCCAAAGCAGTGGTTTCAGTCACTTTTGGTCTTACAGTAGTGGTATTTAAAACATCAGATTGAAATTGCATCAACATGTCGTTAACAGTGGCTCCACCATCCACTCGTAATTCTTCTATATCGATTTCGGAATCGGCCTCCATTGCTTTTAAAATGTCCATAGTTTGATAAGCTATAGCTTCTAAAGAAGCTCTAGCAATATGGGCATCGGTAGTTCCTCTTGTAATTCCAAACATCGTACCTTTCGCCTCTTGGTCCCAATATGGAGCTCCAATACCAGCAAATGCAGGAAGAAAATATACACCATCTGTAGATTCTACAGAAGTCGCCAATCTTTCAATATCCTGGGATCTTTTTATAATTCCCAGACCATCTCTCAGCCATTGGACCACGGCACCCCCTATAAAAATACTCCCTTCTAGTGCATATTCAGTTTTACCGTTAATTCTCCAAGCTACAGTAGTTAGTAATTTGTTTTTTGAAATAATAGGTTTGTCACCAATATTCATCAGCATAAAGCAGCCTGTTCCATAGGTGTTTTTCACCATTCCTTTTTCTGTACACATTTGACCAAACAAGGCAGCCATTTGATCTCCAGCAATACCTGCAATAGGAATTTTGGAGGCAAATACTGTGGTTTTGGTATGTCCATACACTTCACTCGAATCCTTAACTTCAGGCAGCATGCTTTTTGGAATGTCAAACAATTCCAATAGATCATCATCCCAGTCCATGGTATGAATGTTAAAAAGCATAGTCCGAGAAGCGTTGGTAACGTCTGTGATGTGGAGTTCTCCTTTGGTAAAGTTCCAAATTAACCAGGAATCCATGGTCCCAAGAATAAGATCACCAGCATTCGCTTTTTCTCTTGCCCCTTCAACATTATCGAGAATCCATTTGATCTTAGTTCCTGAAAAATAGGAATCTATCACAAGGCCTGTTTTTTCTTGTATCATCTTTTCTTTACCCTCTGCTTTAAGCTGGTCACAATAGTCAGAGGTCCGTTTATCTTGCCAAACAATCGCGTTATAAATAGGTTCTCCGGTATGTTTATCCCATATGACGACTGTTTCTCTTTGGTTGGTGATTCCTATGGCGGCAATATTTTTACCATTCAGTCCTTTTTTGGTTGTTGCTTCAGCAGCAACACCAGCTTGCTTGGACCAAATTTCTAAAGGGTCGTGTTCCACCCAGCCTGGTTTTGGAAAGTATTGAGTGATTTCTTTTTGAGCAACAGAATAGATTTCTCCTTTCTTGTTAAACAAAATTGCTCTTGAACTTGTTGTTCCCTGATCTAAGGCCAAAATGTACTTCTCCATGGAATTAAATGTTTTAAGGTTACTGGTTAAGGTTGATATTTTATATTCGCTAAAAGATTACATGAGGTATCCTTTAGCGAGTTGGGTATAATCTTCAACTTGATTGGATATCCACCGCTCATCTTTGTGGAGCTCTTTTGCTAAAATTTCTGCAACTTTTGGAGCCATTTCAATAGATCGCTTAGCATCTAAAAATAATACTCTTACTCTTCTTGCTAAGACGTCCTCGACAGTTCTTGCCATTTCATGCCTTGCTGCCCATAAAACTTCTACATTCTGATACTCTAGATCTGGATGTATTTTTTCTTCTAGACTAGGGTCTTCAAGTATTAAGGTTTTAAGATGGATTTGATCTGTCCCATAAACATACAGGTGATTCCCTCTTTCTTCTGTTTCCATAGCACCATGAATCAAAAGATGTTCTGTGACACATTCCTTTTCTGGAAGCTTATTTAACGCGATAACTTTATCGAGTGTATCTTCTGCCATTTTTCTGTAGGTCGTCCACTTACCTCCCGTAATAGAAACAAGACCAGCATCTGAAACGAAGATTTTATGCCCTCTGGAGATCTCTTTTGTTTTTCCACCGTCATCTTCGGGAGCAGCAAGTGGTCTAAGACCGGCATATATACTTTTTACATCTGCTCGTGTCGCCTTCTTTTCTATAAAACGGTTGAAGGTTTCAAGGATAAATTCAACCTCTTTCTCTGAGGCATTAGGCTCTGTGGTGTGTGAATCTACCATTTCGTCGGTGGTACCCACAATTACTTTATCATGCCAAGGGACTGCAAAGAGAACTCTCCCATCATCTGTCTTAGGTATCATTAGAGCATCTTCACCAGGAAGAAACTCTTTATCAAAAACCAAATGAACTCCTTGGCTAGGTTGTATTATATTTTTGGAGCCAGGCTCGTCCATTTGCAAAATATCATCTGCAAAAACTCCTGTGGCATTGATAACAGCTTTTCCTTTAAAAAGGTGTTCCTCTTTAGTTTCTTGATCGATAGCTATAACACCAGATACTTTCTTAACTGTGTCTTTCGTTAGATTTTTGACCTTGAAGTAATTGAGTAAAGAGCCTCCTTTTTCAATGGCAGTTTGTGCAATATTCACAGCAAGTCTAGAATCGTCAAATTGACCATCTTGATAACTAACACTCCCTCTCAATTTATCTTTTTTAATCGTTTTTAACTTACGAACGGTTTCACTTTTATTCAGATGTTTAGAAGCCCCCAAACTTAATTTTCCAGCAAGAAAGTCGTAGGCTTTTAAACCTAGCGTATAGTAAGGACCTTCCCACCAAGTGTAGTTTGGGATTAAGAAGGTTTGATTTTTAACCAGATGCGGAGCATTTTGCTCTAGTAAACCTCTTTCTTTCAAAGCTTCTGTAACTAATGAAAAGTTGGCTTGTGCAAGATAACGCACCCCGCCATGGACAAGCTTAGTACTTCTGCTTGATGTTCCCTTAGCATAATCCAACTGTTCCAGAAGAAGCGTTCTATAACCTCTAGTAACGCTATCCAATGCAATTCCAAGACCCGTGGATCCTCCTCCGATTATGATGACATCCCACTCCTTTACTTTTTTTGCCTTTTCAACGAGACATTTTCTGTCGAAAACTTGTTGTTTTATCATTTTATTTTATTTCGAATATTAACCAAATATAATAAAAATATAATAAAACGAAAGAATAAGTCTAAAAATTAGGATAAAACGAAACATAATGAAGCTGTATTGATACTTATAATGTCACAGGTGAAGCTATAAATGCAAGCCTAGCAGACCTCAGTGTTTTAATATCCCTTATATTAGTCATCTCAAAGTGAAATGCAAATGAAACGACATCAAGCTATTTTAGATTTATTACAGAAGGAAGGTTATATAGGCGTTTCCGAACTTTGTAAAATGTTTAATGTATCAGCCGTCACGATAAGAAAGGACCTGAAACTTCTTGAAAACAAAGGCCTTCTTTTTAGGACTCACGGTGGTGCTACCTTCGAAAATCCATATATTAATGATAGGAATGTTAGTGAAAAGGAAAAAATCCATATTAAAGAAAAAAATGCAATAGCGCTTGCTGCAGTAAAATTAATCAAACCAGAGGACTCTATCATGATAGGTTCTGGGACAAGTATGCAGTCTCTTGCTAAAGCTATTAACATTGAGGGCCATCTCAACGTAACCACTTCTTCACTTAATGTTTCACTAGAGCTTACCAAGTCTCCTCATTATGATATCCTACAGCTGGGAGGAAATGTAAGGCATAGCTCTTCATCGGTGACTGGTCATTTTTCTCAGGCGATTTTGGAAAATATTTCCTGTAACTTATTATTTCTTGGGGTGGACGGTATAGATATGGGTTATGGGTGTACAACTACAAGCTTAAGTGAAGCGATGCTTAATAAGAAGATGATTGAGTCGGCTCAAAAAATAATCATTCTAGCAGACTCCTCTAAATTCAACCGAAAGGGCTTTGGAAAAATATGTGATATTTCTGAAATTCATCACATTATCACCGATTCTGGAATCAGTAGTACCTTAGCTCAAGAGATCAGAGACCATGGTATTCAACTGACATTGGTATAACAACTTTAAAACTTACCTCATAAGCCTAAGTGGCAGAACAAAATCTAGCCCCAGATTGAAATGATTTTTTTGATGTAAAATCTCTTGTTCTAAACTTGGAAATCAACGAAATATAAAGATTGAAGATATGGATAGAATGATCGAATTCAAAGGTTTTATCCTATGAATTATTTACTAAAGTATTACAGATGCCCCCAATCGTCATTTAAAATATGATAGTGTGTTTTGCAGTCATTAAGCATTAGGAAATGTGTGTGCTCATAAATTTTTACTTAACGGATGTTTTTTAAAAAGTCTTCAAGGATAGTGTTAGGTTATTGATAAATATAAATGATGAGTATAGGTTCTAATTATTGATATAATCTATCGCTGCCTGAATGAGTTCTCCATCGCTCACAACATTGTCTGAAAGAATTGACTCACCATACACGTTCTGATTTCGATCAGCCATAAATGCAGTTGTAAGAAACAATGTAGAGCCATCACTTAATGAAAAACCAGAATTTGCGGTAGATAATCCACAGGTAGCTTCGCCAAAAGTTTCCGTGTTGCTCCGTCCGATAAATGATATAGCTATAGCTTCACCAGAACTAATTACTGCACGATTCAACAGGACTGCTACTTTGGGGTCTGAATTGAGTAATGTATAAGCAGAAGTTACATTAGCTTTAGTATTTTGCCCTGAAATGGCTGCTCCATTAGCATAAGACCATGCTGTGGATTCATTGTCTGGATCAATAAATTACCCCGCTATACCTTCCCCCAAAACTGGTCCTACTCCTGCCAGCACGGTCCACATATTGCCGCCAGGGTTATTTCTTAGGTCTACAATCCAACCTGATATATTTTCACTGTCCTGAACTCTTATCTCGTTTTGAATATTTTCGGCAAAAGCTAAACTTTCGCTCTGATCGTTACCAGAAAAAGAATTAATCTTAATGTACCCTACATTATCTGGTGTTGGGACAGGAGATAAATCTGAGGGCCCACAAAATATAGATGATCCAGAAATAAATCTACCGTTTGTCTTCCTTATAAAGCTATGGTTGTCTTCAAGTAATTGCAAAGCTAAGCGGAGTGGATTATCTGTTCCAGTTACATTTTGAGCCCTAGTCAATACCCGAGTTCTAAAATCGTCCCAGCTAATGGTATTTCTATTAATTGAATTCACCTCCATAATATCTACTACCTCGTTTATGAGATTGGTAACTCTAATATTTGTTTCAGAGGAATCATCATCAGAACTTCAAGAGATAAATAAGAATAAAACGATGATGAGTAGGGGTTTTAGATTTTTCATGTCATTTTTTTTAAAATTAATTTCCATTGGTTAGCACCACACTAAAATAACACTTTTACAGGATTATTCTATTAAATTTAGATCTCTCAACTATAATAATCTTAAATACCAGAGTTAATTTGTAGTAAAAACGTAGTTCATTTGAGTTCATTTATTATTCTGTATTTCGTCCCTAAATAAATCTGATTAAATCTTATTCGCTCCCTAAAGAAGCCAACCGAATTTGATTAAATTTGCGATCTAATTTTTAATTATGTCTGAAGAAAAAAAATCGTTGAACTTCATCGAGCAGATTATTGAAGAAGATTTGAAAACTGACTATAAAGTAGGTGATCTTAAATTCAGGTTTCCTCCAGAACCTAACGGATTTTTGCACATAGGTCATGCTTCATCAATTTGTTTGAATTTTGGTTTGGGCTTAAAGTATAAAGCGCCTGTCAACTTAAGATTTGATGATACCAATCCTATTAAAGAGGAAACGGTTTTCGTAGAGTCTATCAAGTCCGATGTGAAATGGCTCGGTTTTGAATGGGCAGAGGAATGTTATGCTTCAGACTATTTTCAGAAACTATATGACTGGGCGGTGGAGTTAATTAAAGCTGGTGATGCTTATGTAGATAGCCAATCTTCTGAAGATATTGCCACTCAAAAAGGAACTCCTACTCAGCAAGGAACAGCCAGTCCGTATAGACAGCGTTCTGTAGAAGAAAACTTAGAGCTTTTTGAAGCGATGAAAAATGGGGATACCGCAGAAAAAGCTCATGTACTTCGCGCTAAAATTGATATGTCGTCCCCCAACATGATTATGCGTGACCCTGTGATGTACCGCTGTTTACACAAGTCGCATCACCGCACAGGAGATGACTGGAAAGTCTATCCTATGTACGATTGGGCTCATGGGGAATCAGATTTTATAGAATCTATTTCTCATTCTTTCTGTACCCTAGAATTTTTACCTCATCGTGAGCTCTACAATTGGTTTATCGATCGCATAAGTCAACCTGATGAGCTCATCCCAAAACAGAGAGAGTTTGCACGACGTAACTTGAGCCACACTATGGTTAGTAAACGAAAGTTAGCGCAACTCGTTGAGCAAAAAATAGTTAAGTCTTGGGATGATCCTAGAATGCCAACTATTTCGGGTTTGCGACGACGAGGCTATACTCCAGAATCTATCCGTAATTTCGCTGAGAGTATAGGGATAGGTAAGCGAGAAAATATGATAGATGTAGCGCATCTGGAATTTTGTGTAAGAGACGATCTCAACAAAAAAGCACCGCGAGTAATGGGAGTGATGGATCCTTTAAAAGTGATTATCACCAATTATCCTGAAGGCAAAGAAGAGTGGCTTCCCACAGAAAATAACCAAGAAGATGAGTCTGCTGGAGTACGCGAAATTCCCTTTTCTAGGGAGCTATATATAGAACAAGAAGATTTTAAGGAGGAAGCTAACCGCAAGTTTTTTCGCTTAAAATTAGGCAAAGAAGTACGTTTGAAAAGCGCTTATATCATCAAAGCTGAAAAGGTAGTGAAAGCTGAAGATGGAACTGTTTTAGAAGTCCATTGTACCTATGATCCAGACACCAAAAGTGGGAGTGGCACAGAGGCTTCTCAACGAAAAGTAAAAGGAACTCTTCACTGGGTCTCTATTCCTCATGCTGAAGAAGTAGAGGTGAGACTTTATGATCGGTTGTTTTCTGTGGAAGATCCCTTAGCAGATAAGGACAAAGACTTTCTCGATTTTGTGAATCCTGATTCTTTACAGATCGGCAAAGCTTATGTAGAGCCTAGCTTAAAGTCTGCAAAAGTGGAAGACAAATTCCAATTCCAACGCATTGGATATTTCTGTGTGGATAGAGAGTCTACAGAACATAAGCTTGTTTTTAATAGAACGGTGACCTTAAGAGACAGCTGGAAGGACAACTAAGAAAAGCGAGATGAGAGTCTCGCTTTTTTATTTAATTTTGTACTTTAATATAAAACTCAAGAGTTTTACTTTCAAAAATTTGATTCCCATTTTTATCTGTTGGAGCGATGATTTCAACATAATCCTCACCTACAAAACCTCGACGAGGTTGGTATCTAAAGATAATTTCTCCAGTATTTGGATTTTGGTCTAGTTCACTTATCATGTAATGCTGACCCCTAATTTGGAAAATGGCACTTCTGTTGTCCTCGAAAATGCCTAAACTCGTTTCTGCGACACGATCACCAGAACTCCCTATACTGATTTCAAACAAAATGATTGGTTCTTCAGGAAAAGGATAATAAAGACCGTCATCATCATTATTCCATAACTCCTCACAGGAGATTAAACTTAGACTAATAATTAAAAGGAAAACTAGTTTTTTCATTTTAAAGGGTTTAAATGCTTTATAGTTTATACTGAGTTACTTGCCTGACCTTTGTAGAGATTGCCTTTGCTGGTCGAGCAGGGTCAAAACTGCTAGTTAAGGCACTCCTTATTTAGGCTTCTCTACCAAATTTCCATCAGCAAATAAAGCAAAACGTCCTTTATTTCCATGCGTAAATTCTGCTTTGGGCCATGGCCAACCCCCAAATTGGGTCCGTTGGTATTCTCTTATGATGCTGTTCATTTCTTCAGGAGAATTGGCCACAAAAGGTCCTTGCTGAACAACAGGTTCGTTGATGGGCTTCCCTTGTAGCAAAAGAAGCTCAGCTTTTTTATCACCATTCACTAGCTTGAGTTCTCGAGACGCCTCAAGGTCTAAGGAATGACCGGCAGGAATCTCAAAACCTTCGGTTTTAAGTTGATCTCCTTCATAAAAAAATAAAATGCGATTACTTTCTGCCTCTCCTGGAGGAAGTGTAAACCCCGCGCCTGCTGCTAAGCTAATTCTCCAGATTTGGATATCGGTATTATCTTCTGCTGCCAGAGAATCTGGAGTGGAATCCAACCCTTTTTCCGATTTGTATTTCCCAGCGATAATTTTGATACTGATGGCGTTTCCATGTTCATCTTTTTCTTCAACAACAGGAATATCTTCATGCCAAAGCATTTTGTAATGAGGGTCTACTTCTTTGGAACGCTTGGGTAAATTCAACCAGATTTGGAATAATAAAAGCGGATTTTCTTTGTCTTGATTTATTAGTGGAAACATTTCAGAGTGCAAAATACCTTTCCCTGCGGTCATCCATTGCGCGTCACCTTGGCCAAATCGCCCTTTGGCCCCCATAGAATCTGAGTGATCTGCAAAGCCTTTTTCTACCAAAGTAATGGTTTCAAAACCTGCATGGGGATGGTAAGGAAACCCTGGTACTTCTTGCCCATGATACATCCGCCAGCCATCTTTTTTATGAAAATCATTTCCCAAAAACCGATCTTTTAAGCCTTCCTTGGAAGGACCAAGATTGGTTTCTCCCTTTGGAAATTGATCCTCATGAAAAGCACAAAACAGAAAAGGATCTTTGGTTTCCCATTGAAAACCAAGCTACTTAATTCTTAAAATAACATCACCCATTCTCTTTTTATATTTATTCAAAGTAATAAAAAGCATCTTCCAAATGCTCTATACGTTTTCCTAATTTATTTTTAATAATAGCTACAATATCAAACCTTACTTCTAGGTCGAGATCTTTATCATTGATGTAAAAATTAATGGCTTTTACCAATCTTTTGATTTGCGCAGGTTTCACAAAATCTTGTGGGTCACCAAACTCTGGCGTACTTCTGGTTTTCACTTCCACAACGACTAAGGTTTTACCAGTTTTGGCAATAATGTCGACTTCTGCTCTATCGTAGACATAATTAGTTTCTAAAATAGTGTAGCCTTTTGCTCGAAGAAACTTTACCGCTTCTTTCTCTCCGCTCTTTCCAAGTTCATTGTGCTCTGCCATGATTAATAAGTTAGCTGAATTTGATTAGAAGACACTACAAGTCTTGCGACTTTACCAAAAATAAGGGGTAAATTATCATACGTGTGTCCCACTGGAAAGTGAAAACAGACAGGATAATCAAAATCTTGTATAGCTTCAGAAACGATTTCTTCAGCGGTTTTCCCGAAGGGTATTGCATTATCATTCATATCTGTCATGCCTCCAACAATAAGTCCTTTAATCACCTTTAAAACGCCGCTGCGTTTTAAGTTTTGCATCATTCTATCGATATGATAGAGGTATTCATCGAGATCTTCAAGGAACAATATTTTTCCTTTAAAGCTAGGAGTAGACGAACTCCCTAATATGGAATAGAGTACAGATAAATTTCCTCCAATGATTTCGCCAGAAGTTATTCCGTTCTTTTGTAAGGGATGAATATTTTTTGAGGAGATACCGGCATCTTCTCCAAATAACACTTTTTGAAGCTGAGTTGAGGTAGAGCTTGATTTGGTCTCGATTCCATTCGCCATTTGTGCATGAAGACTGGCAATTCCTAAACGCTGTAAATGCATATGAATAGCCGTTACATCCGAATAACCAATAATCCACTTGGGTTGTTTTTTTAAACTAGAAAAGTCAATATGGTCAATGATTCTCACAGAACCATAACCGCCTCTTGCACACCAAATAGCTTTGATGTCTGGATGATTCAGTTGGTTTTGAAAATCCTTTGCCCGCTCTTGGTCGCTTCCTGCAAATTGGTGTTCTTGTTGACCAATGCTAGAGCCTAAAATAGGCTTGAGCCCCCAGTTTTTTAATAGGTTAAGCGCAGGCTGTATCTCTGCTTTAGAAATATATCTTGCGGTGGCTATGATGGCGACTTGGTCGCCAGTTTGGAGTGGGGGTGGAAGACTCATAATCGAATTTGTAAATTGTTCATAACTTCTAGTGCTTCTATGGTTTCATTAAAGTTATAGAAACACTAGAAGATATAAATCTATCACTTAAAAGTAATGAATTTTATAGATCAAACCCAATTCTTAAGTGAATGTCTACTGAAAAATTACTAGTTCTTTCATTTCTAAATGGAAAAAACCTAGTCCTTTCTGTATTATTCAAAAAGAAAGCGTAGCCAAATCCAAAACCAGCTTCGTAAGAAATATGCTTTCCTAAACTACGACGAATCCCCCATTTCGGAACAAATCTGATCTGATCTAAACTTCTTATCCTATCATTGTTTGTAAAAGACACACTTTCCAAGTTTAAAGAGGTAAGTAAAGCAACAAAGTTCCCGCTATTACGATCGATGTTTTTTCCTTTTTTTAATCTTCTGTCTAAATTATAATACCATCTGGGCTCTAAGCTTAAATGGAGGATGCCGTAAAAGTCACTATTGGGTCCAAATGACTCAAATTCTCTAATGCCTTCTACTCTAAAGTCAAAACCCACTTGACTTCTTAGGGCAAATTCATTATTAAGCCGACTTTCGTTATACAGCCAAGTCCCTAAGAACCCAGTTTGGATGCCATAAATTGATTTTTCTACGCTTGCAGTGGTTGAGTTATTTTGATCTTGAGCGGATGCTTGAAAGATTAAGAAGAGCAGGAAAATTGAAGTTAAGATTATTTTCATTGTAAGATTTTGAATTATTGTACCCTGACTAAAACCTGAGTGTATGGATCTTCTTCAGTTTCAGGAGAAGGGAGAAGCATTCTATTATCACCTTCAAATTGGATTTCTGTCACTTGTTCAAAAGCAGGACTTTCAATTCTGCTATCTCCAAGGTAAAGCCAAATATCTTCAACAGAACTTTCTACGCATTCCTCTGAATTGGTATCATCGTCTACAGAATAATCTGCCAGAAATTCCTTGTTTTCAGTGAATTCAAAAGTTGTGTTGGTTATACAACCTTCGTTTTGAAATTCTTCACCATCTTCAATCACTGAAAAAATCTGCCAAACCCCAACAATTTTGGCTTTGAATTCCTCTTCTGACAACGAATTATTCCCATTATCGTCATCACTGCTACATGAAAAAGAGAACATAAGTATTAACGCCACAAGGCATAATTTTGAGATAAGCTTCATAATAGGATGTTTTAGATTGAATTAAATATACTCATTTCTATATAATTCAATGGCTTTTCATTTATATTATACAATAGCCTTAGTCTTTTAATGTAAAGGGGTTTATTACATCTGTGTTTTAGAAATTTCATACTTATGAAGAATCTAAAACGCTAAACAGTTACCACAGCATTGTCCTATACCAAGGAGCCTTTACACATGGGACATTTGGTGGGGTTTTATGTACTAGCAGATATTTACGTTCGTTATTTGAAACTTAAGGAAGAAGACGTCGCTTTTTTGTGCGGAAGTGATGAGCATGGCGTCCCTATTACCATCAAAGCTAAGAAGGAAGGTACAAGTCCTCAAGATGTTGTTGATAAATACAACGCGATTATCAAGCAATCGTTTCAAGATTTTGAAATTCAATTTGACAATTATTCAAGAACTTCTGCTAAAATTCGCCATTAAGTTGGCTTTCGTTGTACAGCCAAGCCCATAGAAACCCAGTTTGGATCCCATAAATTGACTTTTCTACGCTTGCAGGGGCTAAGTTACTTTGATCTTGAGCAGATGCTTGGTATACAAATAACAGGCTAAAAAATGTGATAAAAATTATTCTTATAATAAAGGCGGGGTTATAGATGAAGTTTAAAAATCAGGATACAATAGTTTAATTTTCAACTAAAGTTAGAGAGCCTCTAAAGTTCATCGAGATTTCATTATCTTCCTTATCAATACCCGTAAAATTAAGGACATACTCATTTTCATTTTCTACAATTTCTAGTATACCAACTTCAATTTCAATAGTTTCCCCTGTTTGGTTTTCAACATTTATGTTAGATAAAATTAATGCTGCGGCAAGTGAATCTTCACCTGGATTGGAAGCTCCTGTAAAAATGTATTCACCAAGGTCTGGCTTAGTACTGTTACCTGTATAAATTTCAAAAGAAATACCATTAACTATATCATCTTCTGGTATTGGCTCACCATCTACTACACTTACATTGGTATTGTATATAATAATTCCAAAAGCATAAAGTCCTTCCTCTAAGCTATCGGTTCCATATGACCCAGACTTGAGTTCAAATTCTTGATTTCCAACTTTTAAAAAGTTTTCGTTTTCAATGGGAGGAGCAGAATCATCATCACCGCTACATGAAAAAGAGAACATAAGTATTAACGCCGTAAGGCAAAGTTTTGAGATAAGCTTCATAATAGGATGTTTTTGGTTAAGTTCGAACATATTTATTTCTGTATAGTTCAATGGCTTTTTCACACATATTATACAATAGCCTTAGTCTTTTAATGTAAAGGGGTTTATTACATTTGTACTTTAGAAATTTTAGACTCATGAAGAATCCAAAACGCTATACAGTTACCGCAGCATTGCCCTATACCAACGGGCCTATACATATAGGACACTTGGCAGGGGTCTATGTACCAGCAGATATTTACGTTCGTTATTTGAAACTGAAGGGAGAAGACGTCGCTTTTTTGTGCGGAAGTGATGAGCATGGTGTCCCTATTACCATCAAAGCTAAGAAGGAAGGCATAAGTCCTCAAGATGTTGTCGATAAATACAATGCGATCATCAAGCAATCATTTCAAGATTTTGGGATTCAATTTGATAATTATTCAAGAACTTCTGCTAAAATCCATCATGACACGGCGACTGAGTTTTTCAAGACCATGTACGATAAGGGAAAGTTTATTGAAGAAACAACAGAACAACTCTATGATGCCAAAGCCAATCAATTTCTAGCCGACCGTTTTGTAACAGGGACTTGCCCAAAATGTGGCAATGAAGAAGCTTATGGCGATCAATGTGAAAAATGTGGTTCGTCTTTGAATGCTACAGATTTAATAAATCCAAAATCTGCTATCACAGGAGATGTGCCTACCTTAAAGTCAACCAAGCACTGGTTTTTACCTTTAGATCAATATGATGGCTTTCTGAAAGATTGGATATTAAAAGATCATAAAAAGGACTGGAAGGCTAATGTGTATGGACAATGTAAGTCTTGGATAGATGAAGGTTTACGAGCAAGGGCAGTTACTCGAGATTTAGACTGGGGTATACCAGTTCCTGTAAAAGGAGGTGAAGGTAAAGTGCTTTATGTTTGGTTCGATGCTCCAATTGGATATATTTCTTCTACCAAAGAATGGGCAGAACGGGAAGGCAAAGATTGGGAGCCTTATTGGAAGGATAAGGACACTAAGCTTGTTCATTTTATAGGCAAAGATAATATTGTGTTTCACTGTATTATTTTCCCTGCGATGCTGAAAGCAGAAGGCAGCTATATCTTACCAGATAATGTACCCGCCAATGAATTTTTGAATCTAGAAGGCCGTAAACTATCTACTTCTAAAAATTGGGCAGTTTGGTTACACAACTATTTAGAAGATTTCCCAGGTAAAGAAGACGTGTTGAGGTATGTGCTTACAGCAAATGCCCCTGAAACCAAGGATAATGATTTTACATGGAAGGATTTCCAAACCCGAAATAACAGTGAATTAGTTGCCATTTATGGAAACTTTATCAATAGAGTGGTGGTTCTAACGCATAAGTATTATGAAGGAGTAGTGCCAAAAGCCTTTGATTTTAGCGAAACTGATCTCAAAGTTTTTGAGGATATTAAAACATTTCCTTCACAAATTTCAGCTTCTATCGAGAAGTACCGCTTTAGGGAAGCCCAAGGGATTATGATGAATCTGGCGCGTCTTGGCAACAAATATCTAGCCGATGAAGAGCCCTGGAAACTGCAAAAGACAAATCCTGAGCGCACATCTACTATTATGTATGTGGCTTTGCAAGTGTCAAGTGCTTTAGCGGTCTTAAGTGAGCCTTTTTTACCTTTTACCGCTTCAAAGTTGAAAACTATGCTCAATTTTGAAGGCTTTTCTTATCCATTTTGGAATGATATTTCGAAACTAGATGAATTGCTCCCTTCTACTCATAACATCAATTCAGCTGAATTCCTTTTTAGTAAAATTGAAGAGGAGGAGATACAAAAGCAAGTCGATAAACTTGAAGCTTCCAAAATAGAAAATGAAGAGAAAGAAGTAGAACCCCAAAAAGAAGTAGCCACTTTTGAAGATTTCTCCAAGCTCGATCTTAGAGTAGGAACCATAATAACGGCAGAGAAAAAGGCAAAGACCAAAAAATTAATGGTGCTCACCGTAGATACGGGTTTAGATGAAAGAACTATAGTTTCTGGAATTGCAGAACATTATAAGCCAGAAGAGCTTATTGGACGTAAAGTAAGTGTTGTCGTCAATCTTAAACCCATTACACTTAAAGGCACTTTAAGCGAAGGGATGATTTTAATGACTGAGGATTCCTCTGGAAAATTGACCTTTGTGAACCCAGATCCGCCTGGAGAGGTTGAAAATGGTTCGACAATTAATTGATATATTTAATATTATTAAAAAATCATTGCTCATGGAAAACATTTCAATTGACGGTGTTGGTGAATATGCCAATTATTTGTTAAACAGCGTCTTAACATATCTTCCAAGCATTATTGCTGCTTTAGTTCTCTTGATCCTTGGGTTATGGGTTATAAAGATGGCCATAAGTCGTTTAAGAAAAATAATGGAAAAACGCGAGATAGACCCAGGCGTAAGAGGCTTTTCCTTAAGTATTTTGGGCATAGTGCTCAAAATCCTGTTGTTTATTGTCATCATTACAAAACTTGGTGTAGAAACCACCTCATTTGCAGCAATTTTGGCAGCAGCGGGTTTAGCCATTGGTCTTGCTTTACAAGGATCGCTTTCTAACTTTGCTGGAGGGGTTCTCATTATTATACTGAAACCATTTCGGGTTGGCGATTTTATTGAAGCCCAGAACGAATCAGGTTCAGTGACCGAAATCAGCATCTTTTATACGATTCTAACAACCCCTAACAATCAGCGCATTGTTATTCCCAACGGTCAATTAAGCAATAATAAAGTGACCAATTATTCTTATGAGCCTACTCGTAGAAATGTAATGACCGTTGGAATCTCTTACGATAGCGATATTAAAAAATCTAGAGAAGTCTTGTTAAACATCGTTAATTCTGATAAGCGCGTTTTAAAAGATCCTGCTCCCGTTGTTTTTGTAGGAGGCCTAGGAGATAACTCCGTTGATTTGTCTTTGCGATTTTGGGCTAATCAAGACGATTACTGGGAATTACACTTCGATACGATCGAAAAGCTGAAAACGGAACTTGAAGAGGCAGGAATTTCCTTCCCATTTCCACAACGCGATGTACATGTATACGATATGAGTAAGGAAAAATAATTAGTTACTCACAAAATCTTTGAGGTAATAAGGCTCAAAATAAGCCACATCCTCAAAATTACCATTATCAAACTTCCGTTTTGCTATAGGGTATTGCTCCTTTGCAGACGGGAGTTTTTCTTTGTGAAAAACAGCGTTAGGATGGTGGCAGATAGCTTGAAATTTTTCCACTCCATTTCCAATAAAGTGAACTTTATTGGTTTCTAATTCTTCATGGAAGGAAGTTTCCTCTAATATTTCAGCCTTAATTCCTCGTTTACTTTCAAAACTAGCATTAAAAATTTCAGAATAGACTTCCATTCTTCTAGCATCTATCATTGGGATAATGACCGCTTTATCGACATCGATCTGCTTTGCTAAACACAACAAGGTCGATACAGAAATCAGAGGAATATTTAGGGCATAGGCTAAACCTTTTGCTGCAGAAACGCCTATTCTTAAACCTGTATAAGAGCCAGGACCCTTACTTATAGAAACAGCACTAAGTTCTTTGATAGATATATCCTCAGAGTTTAGTAGCTCTTTAATAAAGGTATGTAACTGTTCAGAATGTGAAAAGTTTTTACTGTTTATCTCCTTTAAGGCTAGCAGACATCCCTCTTTTCCAATGCTTATAGAACAATTGGTTGTAGAGGTTTCAATACAAAGAATCAAACTCAATAAATAAGGGTTTAATAGTTAATAATTCGAATTCCAAAAAACAATTCTAAGACTTTTAGGTTGAAAATATAGTCGTATTTAGAATTAATTAATCTGTTTTCTGCGTTGGTTAATCTAAATTTAGATTGGCTTAGTTCAAATGCATTAGACACACCAACTTCGAAGCGTTGCTGAGCATATTCAAAAGCTAGTTCTTGAGACTCGACAGCTTTTAAGGCTGCCTCATAAGCCTTGGCCGATCCCTGAGCGTCAACATAAGCTTGATATACATTGGATTCCAAATCCAATTCAGCTTGCTCCAGCTGAAATTCTGCACGTCTGGTATTCACTTCCGCTCTCTTAATAGAGTTTCTTGTTGCAAAACCATTGAAAACTGGGATATCAAGTTGTACACCATAAGTTAAACCGTCATTTCTCCACAATTGGTCTATAAAATTTCTTGGCCCTATGGTTTGTAATTGAAAATTTGGAGAGACTACAGCTCCTCCTGTAGACTCAACAATTCCAATTTGTCTGAAGGGATTGTTAGGATCTATACCTCCTTGAACGGTTCTATCTCTATCTGTTTCTCTGGTATTGTAGTTGACAAATCCGCTTAATGAGGGGTAAAGCTGGGATCTAGCTATTTGAACATCTTTTATAGCTAAGTCTACATTTTGCTCTGCCACCTTAACTTCGTAACGCTCTTCCCTTGATTTTGCAATAATCTCTTCAGGTGTTCTAGACATGATATCCGTGATAGGCACATTATACTGCTTATCTGCAATATCAAAATTCTGATAATCTTTTATAAGTAAGGTTTGCGCTAAGCTGATTTTAGAGATTCTTAAATTATTTTCAGCGACAACGATTTGCTGTTCCTCATCTGCATTTGTGGCTTTAATTTCCAATAAGTCTCCTTGAGGGGCTATTCCTATCTCTACGGTTTTTCGTGTTTGATCAATCTGCTCCTGAGTCACATTATTCTGTTCTACCAAAACTTCAAGTTGCTGTTTATTGACAAGGATCTGTAAATAAGCATTTGCTACAAATATCGCAATATCATCTTTCATCAATTGAAGTGAATATTGACTTGCCAATTTCTCTAGTTTAGCTCTCTGGAATACTCTTAAATTTCGTAAACCGTCAAATATGGTTATTCCCGAGGTTGCATTTACAGAAAAGTTACGTGTTACTTGACTTTCCAGCACTCCTGTGGTTATATTTTGAGTTAAACCAGAGTTCCAGGTATTATTAGAATTTCCATTAAGTGAAGGTAGGTAGTTTCCTATGGCATCACTTCTACTGATGTCTGCGGTTTCCAGATCGAGCATCGATTGCTTAATGGATATATTATTATCCATGGCATATTTTACACAAGCCTCAAGAGTCCATCTTGTAGGTATATCGGTTTGCGCTTTAAGCCCAGTAAAACATCCTAAGAGGATAACGCTTAATATTGATAAGGTAAGTTTTATTTTCATTATCTTTAATTATCTTCTATTAGGGTTTCCAGCAACAGGTTCTTCAACTCTATTCCACACTTTAATTTTATCACTTTCTTTAACGCCAGAAATCACTTCAACATTTATTCCATCGCTTAGTCCCAATTCTACCTTCTTTTTCTCAAACTGCTGATCACCAACTTCGACCTCAACAAAGGGCTCTTTTGTTTCTTTTTCAAACTGCACTAACGACTCACTTATCGCTAATACATCTGTAGATCGTTCCAGTATAATAGAAGCATTTGCACTAAGCCCAGCCCTTATAAAAATACCCTTAGTTTCTTTTAAGCTGCCTTCGATATCAAATTGAACAGCACCGTTCTCTTCGGTTCCTTTAGGAGAAATATAATCCAACATAGCATTGAAGGTTTCATCTTCAATAGCTCCGACAGTAATTTCTAAAGGAAGTCCTTCTTTTATTTTACCGACTTCAGACTCGTCAACTTTTCCTTGAAAAATCATATCATCTGTTTTAGCAATAGTAGCGATTGTAGTTCCTTCATTGAAATTATTGGCTTCAATAACTTGGTTTCCTACTTCAACAGCTACGTCCAAGACCATTCCAGATATTCTTGCCTTTATTTCTGTAGTGGCAGCATTTCCAGCATCTTGAGTAGTTCCTGTACTTATGATTTCAAGGTTCTCCTCGGCTGCTTTTACAGTTTGTAATGCATTGTCGTATGAATTTCTAGCAAGATCAAAATCATTTATTGAGATGACGCCCTTTTCATATAATTCTTTTTGTCTGCTAAAAATCTTTTTCTCGTTTTCAAGATTGATTTTAGACTGTCTAACTTGGTTTTTTGCAGAATTTAAGCTGGTAATATTGGGAACCACTTTAAGTTGAGCTATCATATCTCCAACCTCCACGTTATCTCCAGCTTCCACAAAGAGTCTGTCCACAACCCCAGAGATATTGGGTTTGATATCAACCTCTTCTCTTGGCACAAGTGTTCCAGTAGCCATTGTTTTTTTAACGATGGTTTGAGTCGTTGGGGATTCTGTCTTAAAAATTTCTGGGTTTTCTTGATTCTTTTGGTAGAGGTAATAGAGAGACCCTCCAAAAAGAGCTACAATAATTAGCAATACAATAATGGTGACAACTTTTTTCATGTTTAAATACTATTAGGTAAGTTTATTTTTTTATTCAGTTCTTAAGGCGTCTACGGGCTTTACACGTATTGCGTTTTGAGCAGGAATAAATCCAGCTAAAAGACCTGAGACGATGAGTATACTCAATGCTATAAAGACGGTTACTAGATCTACACTAGGATTGGCAAAGGGGATATCTGCACCTTTGGGCAGGAGTGCATTAACAATCGCTAACACTCCAGTTGCGAATATTATACCTGTCATACCTGCAATAATAGTTAAGAGGACAGATTCAAATAAAATCTGTCCTCTTATTTGCCAAGGGGTTGCTCCTAGGGCACGTCTAACTCCAATTTCATTAGTTCTTTCTTTCACCACGATAAGCATTATATTACTAATTCCTATAACCCCTGAAAGTAAAATAAGGATCCCTACAAAATAGGCGACAGCATTTAACGCAATGAAAAGCCCAGAAACTTTTGAATATTGCTCGTATAAATCGAAATTCCCAATAGCTCTGTCATCCTCTGGAGCAATATCATGATTCCTTTTTATAATATCAAACACCTGTGATTTTAGTTCGGTAATCGAGTTATCATCCTCAGCTGTGATAGCCATCCAACCTACTTTTTGTCCCATATTAAAGGCTTGCGAATAGGCTGTAAATGGAACATAAATTTGTTTTTGGTCTTCCTCTGCATTACCTCCACCAAAGCCTCTTTTTTTATAGACACCAATGACCATGAAGTTCACCCCCTGTACTTTTACATAAGTTCCTATAGCATCCTCGTCAAAATCATAAAGCCCTTTAATAACGCCTTCGCCAATGACTGCCACTTTACGCTTACTTTCGATATCATTCTGATTTAGAAATCTACCTTTTAAGATTTTCATTGGCTCTTGAAACTGGATATCTGGATAATCTCCATAAACGTTAAACGCACCACTTTTAAGGCCTCTTACAACATTATTATTTCCTCCAAAACCTCCAAGCTGGTTTCTTGGGGAGACATACTTTAGACCATTAACTTCCCTCTTAATTTCTGCAACATCACCAAGCTCAAAATTATATCGACGGCCTTTTGGTAACCCATTGTAGGATTTGGAAACTGTCTGAGACCACATAAACATGGAATTAGAAGAAATTCCATCAAATATCTGTTTGACTCCATTCTCTAGGCCATTCCCTGCAGCTAGTAAAATTACAAGGATGAAAATACCCCAGAATACTCCAAAAGCAGTCAATATCGTTCTAAATAAATTAGACGTTAAGGACTCAATGACTTCATTCCATTTGTCTCTATTAAACATATTATTCGTCTCTTAAAGCATCTATCGGTTTAATTCTTGCTCCTCTCCATGCAGGAAAGAAACCAGCAATTGCTCCGGCAGCTATTAATAATACCAACGTGGAAACTGCAATGCTGAAGTTTACACTTGGGTTTCTAATAAAATCTAATTCTATATAAGGTCCTACAATTTCTAAGAGGGCAAGACCAAATATCAATCCAAATAGACCAGATACAGAAGTAACAAATATAGACTCATGTAAAATCATACCCACTATAGAAAGGGGTTCAGCTCCAAGGGCTTTTCTGATCCCAATTTCTTTGGTGCGTTCTTTTACGATAATGAGCATAATATTACTTACCCCAATAATTCCTGCTAGTAAGGTGGCAATTCCAACTCCCCAGAAAAATATTTTCATGGCATTTATCAGCAGATATATTTCTTTGGTGTTTTCTATATTGTTGCTTATAAATAAGGCACTTTCATCTTTAGGATCTATCTGCAGTTTAGATTTCAACATTCGCTCGATCTGGGCTGCAAAAGCATTAGATTGCTTTAAGGCTAGATCATAATTTTCTTCTTTTGGAAGCGTGAAGCCCATAGACCTAATATCTGTTCCTGCTCCAAAAACAATTTGAGCTGTTGAAATAGGAATGTAGACTCTAGTTTCTTCTCTATCCCCACCTGGATCCGTAAACACCCCAATGACTTTAAAATTAAGTCCCGCTACGTCTATATATTCCCCTATCGGTGACTTATCTTTAAAAAGGTCCTTTTTAGCTCTGTTACCTATAACAGCATACTTCTCTTTAGTCTTTACGTCGGTGATGTTAATAAATCGACCTTCTATAATGTCAGCTCTTTCCAAAAATTGATAATCTGGTAAAATACCCTCTACACGATAGCTACCAGATTCATTTTCATAAGATACTAAACCAGCAAAAATCTGATATAAGGAAGAGGCAAATTCAATTTCTTGGTCGGTTTCTCTATTGACCAAAGCATAGTCTCCATTTGTAAATTGGATGCGGCGATCTTTATTAAATCCTTTATAGGCTATACTGGTTGAGCCAGTAGAAATAGTGATAATATTCTCAGCATCATTCTGAAATTGTTTCTCAACTCCATTTTGAAACCCTTCACTTACGCCTAATAATACTACTAAAATAAATATTCCAGAAGCTACAGAAACCCCTGTAAGAAAAGTCCTTAGCTTATTCTTTGAAATGGTTTCAAAAACCTCTTGCCAACGTTCTAAACTAAACATTTTGCATGGCTCTTACCTGAGTTATCTTTTTATCATCAATGATGACACCATCTTTAAGGTTCACTATTCGTTTAGTCATTTGAGCGATATCTTTCTCGTGAGTCACTATTAAAACAGTCCTGCCTTCATCATTTATTTTTTGGATTAAATCCATAATTTCATACGATGTTTTGGAATCTAAAGCACCTGTTAACTCATCTGCAAGTAGCACTTTTGGATTACTTGCTAATGCTCTTGCGATAGCAACTCTTTGTTTTTGTCCTCCTGAAAGTTCATTAGGCTTATGAGTAGCCCAATCTGCAAGGCCTACTTTTTCAAGATAAGCCATAGACCTATCCATCCGTTCTGCTCTTTTCATACCTTGGTAGAACAAAGGAAGAGCGACATTGTCTATAGCAGACTTGTAATTTATTAAGTTGAAAGATTGAAAAATAAATCCCAAGAACTTATTTCTATATTGAGCAGCAAGCTTCTCATTAAGATTTTTGATTGGCACACCGTCTAATGTATAAGAACCTTGGTCTGCTTCATCTAGCATTCCAAGAATGTTAAGAAGAGTAGACTTACCAGATCCAGAAGATCCCATGATAGCAACCAATTCTCCTTCTTCTACGTTAAAATTGATTCCCTTCAACACGTGAAGAGAGTTCTTTCCCATTTTATAGGACTTGTGCAAATCTTTAATTTCTATCATAATTGAGTAGTTACTCCTGTTAAGACATGTAAATGTTAGAAACGTTACAGAGCATCTTGTTATAAAAGTGTTAAAATTTAAATAATTTTATGAAACAAGAGGCATTCATAGTTTAAATAAATTCAAAGCAAAGTTATCTTTGCACTCAAAAAACCTTTGGACACAATTAATTTAAACAACATCAGAGTTTACGCTTATCACGGGTGTTTACCAGAAGAGACTAAGATAGGAAGTGATTATAAAGTGGATGTAAGCGTTGATGCAAATTTGGATACATCAGCAGAATCCGATGAGCTCTGTGATACTGTAGACTATGTTCATCTCAATAAAATTGTAAAGGAAGAAATGGCTGTAGCCTCTAAACTTTTGGAACATGTCGCTAAGCGTATTTTAGATAGAATCTTTGCTGAACTCGAGATAGTTAAAAAGGCAAAAGTAAAAGTTGCAAAAGTAAATCCTCCATTGGGTGGTGATGTAGAAGATGTCAACATTACTTTATCTAAAAAAAGAGGTAAAATCTAATTCATAGATTTGCATTGGGGATAAAAAAAAATTCTTAAATTTGCACTTCTCAAAAAAGGTGTCGTGGCCGAGTGGCTAGGCAGTGGTCTGCAAAACCATCCACAGCGGTTCGAATCCGCTCGACACCTCAATAAAAGACATATTAAAGCCTGATTATCATATAGTTAGGCTTTTTTATTTTAGATACATTGCCCACATTATTGCCCACATATTAGATTAAAGTCTTTTTTTGTTGCTTGTTTGTCTATTAATTCCCTTTTCAATGTTGGAAAAACAGTTGTTTTAAAAATATTTTCTTTTAGGGTAGTCAGATTCGTATGGTTTTAGTCTTTTTAACTTGTGTAATCCCGCGCGCGCGCATATTGTTTTCCTTTTGCTCTTTTATAGTGTGTAATTCGTGTAATAATAAAGATTTCGGTTTTCACTTTACCCGTTTATAAGCCGTTTATAACTTAACACCAACTCTTTTTATGGTTTTCGGTTTTCACTTTACGATTCATATCCTTTGATGATTAAATTTAGACTTGAATAAACTTGTTTAATCAAAACAGCCTAAAGTAAATTATCCACTTTAGGCTGATATAACAAAAATTTTAAATTACATACTTAAGTAAGTATTTACACTTTAATTAATTTTCGCTTTCCATGATTACATTACTAACAAAATTGTCAAATTGAATAATTGATTTGTTTAAACAACTTTCAAGAAGTTTAGCCCTTTGTTGCATAGGGTTGGATTCAGTAATTGAGTATGTACCATAGCCGTTGTTCACATTTTGTATTTCGTTATAACCTGATGCATTCACTTCAAATTCATTTTCATAATCCTTACCCTTATAAGTTGTATAAACGTGTATCACTGCAACTGCATCAAGATTGAATTTACTATTTCCCGTCAAGAGTTGTGACCCAACAGAAGATGCTGATTTCTGAATAAGTAAAAGGTCAAGTAACTCTATTTTTATATTCATTTTATTGTCAGCGTAATCATTGAATTTACTAGAAAAATAAGAATCCCACAATCTAGTAAATGCGGTTGTAGATGCATATTCAAATGCTTGGGTATTTTCTTTTGAATTTCCGTTCTTCATCACAGATCTAAGAGTAATATAACCATCTGGAACATCAGAAATTAAATTATAGTCAGCCTCTATATTCTTATTATCTGCTATGAGCATAGTTTGGTCACTAAGATTAGTCAGTAATGGAATTGTAGAAGAACAAGAGGTTAATAATAAGGCTAGGAATGATAGTGTAATAATTCGGTTCATAATATTTAGTTTTTAATTTATTTCAATGTAAAAAAAAAAGAACACTTCTTAAAGAAGATTTCATCCTTTAACGGGTCATCATCACAGTCACTAGATTCTCAATGCTGTAATAAATATTTACTTAGTTGGCTTAAAGGCATCATATTTAAAACTTGTGAATAGTATTTAAATTAATAGAGGTCAGTATATAAACACCTATCTTAATGTTAGTAAATATATATAATTATGGATGTATTTAAGGGTCAAAATCTTCTAGAGTTCTCTGATCGGTTTAAAACAGACGAAGATTGCAAGAAATATTTAGCTTCAATAAAGTCAGAAATTCGATATAAATGTCTGAGATGTAATCACACTGCTTGTCAAGTTCGTACTGATTTTGCAAGGCAGTGCAACATCTGCGGGCATATAGAATCTGCTACTGCCAACACTCCTTTTCATAAAGTCAAGTTTGGAGTCAGAAAGGCATTTTTTATCTGTTTCGAAATGGCTACTAGCACTAAAAGTTTATCAGCAAGTTATATGGGTGTGTGTTATGGTGTGACTGAAAAAACTGCTCAACTATTTATGTTGAAAGTCAGAGAGGCAATGGCTTCAAGTGGGAAAAACCCCATGGATGGGGATGTTCATGTTGATGAGTTTGTGCTGGGCGGCCGAGAAGCAGGGAAAACAGGAAGAAGCTATGATAGCAAGAAAAAGAAGGCGGTAACGGCCATTCAACTTATAAAAAAGGGTAAGGTAAAGAGGATGTATGCTATGAAAATAGATGATTTTTCAGCTCGATCATTGCACTATATTTTTGTCAATCATATCAGCAGAGAGGCAAGGGTCACAACAGATAAATGGAGAGGATATAGGCCCATTTCAAAAGCTTATGACATAACACAGATTGAGAGTAACAGAGGATTGAATTTTAAAGCGCTCCATACCATGATACATCAAGTTAAATCTTGGATAAGAACGACCTATTCTTGGGTAAGTGATAATAATCTCAATAGATATTTCAGTGAATTTTGTTTTAGAATAAATCGATCCCAGAGTAAAGCAACTATATTCAATAATCTAATTGTCAAAATGGTGAAGGGAAACAAAATATATCAATCAGAATTAATAAGTAAGGCTCTAGTTTAGGTCTGCGTTGATATTAAGTTTTCATATCTAGATTCGATTTGATTATACTGTTTCAATGTACCCAGAGCAATTGTTTCCTCCACAAAGGCATTGGCTCTATCGCTTCTAGAC